>Ga0247732_10000749_pt1 | contig 14125 bp, 16 predicted proteins | sample UWRJL163409C2_FD_180940 | JGI IMG/M metagenome (GOLD analysis project Ga0247732, IMG submission 180940) | Plant litter microbial communities from Arlington Agricultural Research Station in Wisconsin, United States - UWRJ-L163-409C-2 | ecosystem: Environmental > Terrestrial > Plant litter >...
CCGACGCACGGGACTCGCTCGCCCTCAATCCGCGCGGCCGCCGTCACCGCGACGATCTCGCCCGGCTCGAGCGGTTGCTCGACGTCTTCACCCCGATCCTCACCCAGGTGATCGGCATGACCAGGGCCGCCTACGACCGGTACGACCCGTCGATCGTCGACGAGCCGTCGGTACGGGCGATCGCCGAGCAGCTGCGCCGCGCCTCGCACGACGTGCATCTCGCGGTGCTCCGGCACCGGGCCCCCGACGCGACCTCGGCGTCGCGCACGACCGACGGCGCAGCATCCGCTCCCCTCGAGCCCCCCGCGCTCACGCGACCGCTCGATATCGGCGCACCGTCGGAGGGCCACTGGGTGCTCGTCGGCTCGCTGCTGGTCGACCTCCACCGCATCCACGAAGCTCTCGGAGAGACGGCGAACACATGACCGACCGCACGCTCGCGATGTTCCCCCTGGGCATGGTGCTCTTCCCCCACACACCTCTCGCCGCCCGCATCTTCGAGGAGCGATACCTCAAGATGCTCGGGATGCTGCTGGACGAACAGCCCGCGGAGTTCGGCGTCGTGCTGATCGAACGAGGGCACGAGGTCGGTGGCGGAGAGAAGAGGTTCGCACGGGGAGCGGTCGCTCGACTCGAACGAGTCCTGCCCCAGGAGGGCGTCATCTCGGTGCTCGCGCGCGGAGGGGCGCGCTTCGAGGTGGAGGAGTGGCTCGATGACGCGCCCTACCCGCGCGCACGGGTGCGGATGCTGACCGACCTGGAGTGGAACGACGCTCTCACGCCCCTCTCGACGGAGGCCGAGAGAATCGTGCGGCGCGTGCTCGCGCGCGCCGGCGAGTACGGTGACACCCGTTGGGAACCGAACATCGAGCTCGCCGAAGAGCCCCTCGCGCGGGCGTGGCAGATCGCCGCGATCGCGCCGCTCGGACCGATCGACCAGCTCGCGCTGCTCGGCGCGACGAGCACGGGCGGGCTCCTCCGCGAGGTCATCGACCTGACCCTCGCCGCCGAAGAGCTCCTCGCCGTGCGCGGTGTCGACGAGGAGCCCTTCGAGTAGACGGGGTCAGTTCAGGGCGCGGATGCTGGAGGGGATGACGCCGTTCGCGTAGAGGTCTTTCGCGACGTCCTGGAAAGCGGTGAGAGCGACGCGCTGCGTCGTGGGTCCGTAGGAGATGCGCGCCACACCGAGCGCTTCGTACTCCGCGGCGGTCAGGGCCCCGGGGATGCCGATGACACTCACGCGACGGTCACCGATGCCCTCGACGAGCTGCCGGGTGGTGTCGGCGTCGAGGAGACCGGGCACGAAGACCGAGGTCGCACCGGCGTCGAGGAACGCCCGGCCGCGCTCGATGGCGTCGGCGATGGATTCGGAGGCGGGGCGGTCGCCGCCGCGCATGAAGGCGTCGGTGCGAGCGTTGAGCACGAACGGCACGCCCTCGGCTTCACCGGCTGCGATGGCGGCCTCGACCACGGCCACCGACTCGGCGAGCGGCTTCAGACGGTCTTCGATGTTCGCACCGACCGCTCCGGCGCCGATGGCCTTCCGCACGGTCTCCCCCGCGTCGCCGTAGCCCGCGTCGAGGTCGGCGGTGACGGGCAGGTCGACCGCCTCGGCGATGCGGCGCACCATGTCGAGCATCACGTCGAGCGGGATGTTCTCGCCGTCCTCGTAGCCGAAGGTGGCGGCGATGGAGTGTCCCGCCGTGGCGATGGCCTTTGTCTCGGGGAGGGCGGCGATCGCCTTCGTCGAGACGACGTCCCACACGTTGACGACGCGGAGGATCTCGGGGGCGGTGTGCAGCTGCGCGAAGCTCTGGGCTTTTTCGATCTGGGTGCTCATGCTCCACACGTTACGGGCCGACCGGCCACGCAGTCCCGGCCTTGCGACCGTTCCGTGTCTGCACTAGCCGCTTACCTCGCGCGCGCACGGGTTTGCTCCGAGCGCACGACCAGGGCGCGGGCACAAGCCGTGCGCCGGGTCGCAACCCGTGCGCTCGCGGAAGGTCATCAGGCGGCGAGCGCTTCGGCGATCGGCGTATCCCCGCCCCCGAAGCGGATGAAACGGCCCACGGTGCGGTCGTCCTCGAGCGACGCCGCGATCACGGCCGCGACGTCGGCGCGCGACACCTCGCCCTTGCCCTCGGGGTCGAGCGTGATCTCGCCGGTCGGTTCGCCCAGCGTCAGGGTGCCGGGACCGAGGATCGTCCAATCCAGCGCTGTCGCGCGCAGGTGGTCGTCCGCGGCGAGCTTCGCGTCGGCGTAGGCGAAGAACGAGTCGTCGGGCGAGATGCCGTGGTCGGGTGTCGAGCCGATCCACGACACCATCACGAACCGGCGCACACCGGCTGCGGCGGCAGCATCCATCGTGCGGGTCGCGGCATCGCGGTCGACCGCGTAGGTGCGCTCGGCGCTCCCGCCTCCGGCGCCCGCCGACCAGACCACGGCGTCGTATCCGGCGACGGCGTCTCTCAGGGCGGCCTCGTCGGCAGACTCCACGTCGAGAACGAGCGGCGTGGCACCGGCGGCGGTCACGTCGCCCGTGTGCTCGGGGTTGCGGATGACCGATGTGACGTCATCGCCGCGTGCGGCAAGAAGCGGTGCGAGCAGGAGGGCGACCTTGCCGTGACCGCCGAGAACGAGAACCTTCATGAATCAGTGCCTTCCGATGTGTTCGATGGACATGCTGAGGACGACCCGGTCAGCGCTGTCGGGCGGCGGCTGCTGGTCGGCGTTCCCGTAGCGCTGACCGAGCCGCACGTAGAACGCGCCCTCGGGGTCGGGCGTCGCCTCGACGAGACGCCCGCGCACCTCGATGTAGCGGTAGGGATTGTCGGGGTCGAAGACCATCAGGCTCATCGACGGGTTCGCCTCGAGGTTGCGGAACTTCTGCCGCTTGGTCGTGTGGGTGAACAGCAGGTGCTCACCGTCGTATTCGAACCACATCGGGTTCACCTGGACCGAGCCGTCTGGTCGTACCGTGCCCAGTGCGCCGTAGTTGGGTTCGTCGAGCAGATCGCGCAGGTCGTCGGGGATCATGCGCACTCCTTCCGTCGGGTTCCCACGCTACGCGCCGATCCCGACCTGCCCGGCGGGGCTTGACGCCGCAGAGTCGCCCGCGAGCTCCTTCGTGATCCGGGCGGCGACCGAGCGCCCGGCCCGGTTGGCGCCGACCGTCGACGCCGAGGGGCCGTACCCGACGAAGAACAGGCGCGGCTCGTCCAGCGATCTGGAGTCGTCCACCCGGAAGCCGCCTTCCGGGGTGCGGAGCCTCAGCGGCGCCAGGTGCTCCAGGGCAGGACGGAACCCCGTCGCCCACAGGATCACATCGACCGCGAGGAACGATCCGTCGGGCATGCGTACGCCGTCCTCCTCGATACCGGTCATCATCGGCAGCCGCTCGAGCACGCCCCGCTCGCGCGCCGCGCGCGCCCACGGCGTCCAGTGCATGCCGGTGACGGAGATGACGCTGCCGGGCGGCAAGCCACGGCGCACGCGGTCTTCGACACCGGCGATGGCAGCGAGCCGGGCGGGCACATCGAAGTCGGACTCGATCCAGTCGGGCTCGCGGCGCGTCATCCAGAAGACGGTGGCGACGTGCGAGATCTCCTCCAGCAGCTGCACACCCGACACCCCTGCCCCGACCACCAGCACCCGGCGACCCGCGAGCTCCTCGGCCGAGACGTAGTCGGCCGTGTGAAGCTGGCGTCCTCGGAACCGCTCCTGACCGGGGTAACGGGGCCAGAACGGACGCGTCCATGTCCCCGTGGCCGAGACCACGAAGCGCGCGTCCCATTCGCCGGCGTCGGTCTTGACGCGCAGCCCATCGGCCTCGCGACGCACCGCCTTCACAACGACCGGCCGACGCACCCGGAGGTCGAACTCGCGCTCGTAGTCCGCGAAGTATGCGGGCAGCACGTCGCGCGCCCGCGCCGTCGGGTCGGCGGCCGGCACGTCGAAGCCCGGCAGCTCGTGGATGCCGTTCACCGTCGCCATGCGCAACGAGGCCCATCGATGCTGCCACGCGCCGCCGGGGGCGGAGTTGGCATCGAGCACCACGAACGATCGATCGGATGCGTGCGCCTCGCCAACGGGGATGAAGCCGCGGCGACGCAGGTGGTAGGCCGTGGAGAGCCCCGCCTGACCCGCGCCGATGACGACGACGTCGACCCGGCGCGTGGTGGTGCTCACGGCCTCCAGAACCACGCGTCGCGCGCCGGTATTCCGCGCGGCGCGGGTCTGGTCAGAGGATCTCGCCGTCGACGTACACCCATCGCCCGCCTCGGCGCGCGAAGCGGCTGCGCTCGTGCAGGCCGCCGCGAGCTCCCGCTTCGCTCCAGTGGGCGCGGAACTCCACCGCTCCCTCGAGGTCGGCCGGTCCGCCCTCCTCGGTGGCGAGCACCTCGAGGCCGATCCATACCGTGGCGGGGTCCGGGTCGACGTCGGCCGGGCGGGTGCGCGGATGCCACGTGCGCCGCAGATGCTCCGCGTCACCGACGACGAACGCCGTGTATCGCGAGCGCATCAGCCTCTCCGCGGTGGGCGCGGGTTCGCCGGCGAGGATCGGTCCGCAGCATCCGTCGTACCGCCCGGCTCCGCACGGGCACGGGTCGTCCCCCGCGAACCGGGGGAATCCCCCTCGCGAGGACGCGGCTCCGAAAGACACGCTCGTCACTGTACCGCCGCGCCCGCAAGGGCGTCCGAGGTGTCGACGATCTTCCGTAGCATGGGCGGACCACCGAACAGGAGCAGCCATGACCGACGGCACCCGCCCGAACGAGAACGAGCGAACCGCCGCGTCGCCTCCCGTGCCGCCGTACGCCGCAGGACCGCAGTCCGCGCCGCCGCCCCCGCCGCCGCAGGCTGCTCCGTCGCCGTACGCCGCGCCCCTCCCGCCCTACGCTGCGCCGGCTGCATCCGGCGCTCCCGGAGCCTACGGCGCACCGCGCCAGGACTACCCGGGCGCCCCGCCCACGTGGGGTCCGCCGACGGGGGGACCCGCCCCCGGCGCACCGTGGAATCCCGGTCCACCGCAGGGCGGCTCGTCGGTGCTCGCGGTGCTCGCGCTCGTCGCATCGATTCTCGGCGTGCTGATCTCCTTTATCCCGTTCTTCGGGTCGGTGCTCGCCTGGGCTCTCTTCGCGACGGCGATCGTCCTCGCCATCATCGCCCTGGTGAAGAAGACGCCCGGCAAGGGGATGTCGATCGCCGCGCTCATCATCACGGGTGCGGGTTTCCTGCTGTCGATCGTCTGGGCCGTGATCCTGTTCGCCTTCGGCGTCTTCGGTTCGGCCCTCTCCCCGGGATCGAGTTCGGGGTCGGAATCCTCCCCCGCGCCCGACGACGAGTACTACTCCTATCCGATGCTCGGCACCCCCGACTTCGGCGCCGACGGCAACACCGTCTCCGCCCCGCTCGTGCCGGGCTCGACCATCACGATCACCGACGACAACGTGTCGGAGGACGTGTGGGAGCTGACCGTCCTCCCCTTCGAGGATCTGACGGCGGCCGCTGAGGCGACCGGCGATATCGAGCCCGCGTTCGGCGCTTACGTCGGCGTTCCCGTGCAACTGACGAACGTCACCGACGAGACGATCGACCTGACCGTCGACTACGCCTACCTGCCGTACACCCGCTTCCTCACCGCCGACGGTGGCGAGGCGGAACTGACGTTCCTCTCCGACATCGAGACCTATCCCAGCGCGTGGGACGTCGAGGTGATCGAGCCGGGCGAGACGGTCACGTTCTACGAGGTCTTCGACCTCGCACCCGATGCCGTCGCCTCCGGCTACTACGTCCTCGACCTCGACTCGGGGCAGACCGTGTTCTGGGGAGCGGCCACGCTCTGACGCGCGGCGCGCTGGCCGTCGGCGCCGCTCGTCAGTCGACGGCGCCGCGAGCGTTGTAGACGGTGGCGTCCGACGCGCCGTAGGCCCGGAAGACCTCGATCGCCTCGGCGTTGCGCACCCCGACCCGCACGCGGATCCCGCGCGCCTCGAACTGCTCCGCCCAGTCGGAGACCATCGGTCCCTCGTCGAACCCGCTCAGCTCCTCGAGCTCCGGACCGTCGCCCGCGATCACGAGCGAACGCACGCCGCTCCACATGGTCGAGCCGTAGCACATGACGCACGGACGCCAGTTGACGACGAGCTCGAGGTCGGCGCCGTCGGCACCCAGGTCCCACCGGCCGAGGGCGGTCTGGGCGAGCCCGAGGGCGGTGACCTCCGCGTGCTGCGAGCTGAGGCCCGAGCTGAGCACGACGTTGACGCCCGCCGACACGAGTCGACCGGTGGCGGCCTCTACGACGATCGCCGCGAACGGTCCGCCGTTGCCCTCGCGCCAGTTGCGGTCGGCGAGCGCGTTCACGAGGTCCATCCGCTCCTCCGCCGTCTCGAGCGCGTCGGGGAGCTGGTCGAGCTCGCCGCGCAGCCATTCGGGAAGGGAGACGGAGAAGCCGGTCGCAAGTGTCATGCCCACATCCTCGCCCATCCGTGTGAACCGCTTGTTACAGCGTCGCTGTGGAGAACCCGGGCGAGGTCTGCGCCCACCTCGTACCCTGATCGGGTGAACGCTCGCCACGTCTCCTCCGCCGCCCTCGTCACGATGGTTCTTCTGATGGGCGGATGCTCCGTCACCCCCGAACCGCAAGAGACCGCGCCGGCGTTCGCCACCGAAGAAGAGGCCTTCGCCGCCGCGGAGCAGACCTATCGTGCCTACGTCGACGCGCTCAACCAGGTGGATCTGAGCGACCCCGAGACCTTCGAGCCCGTCTTCGCCCTCACCACCGGCGAGGCGAACGCCAGCGCACGCCAGACATTCAGTCAGATGCATGCGGACGGTCTTACGGTCTCTGGAATGACTCACTTCGACAACTTCAACCCGACGAAGTATCGGAACGAAGCCAGTGTGGTCCTCGTCGAGAGCATGCTGTGCCTCGATGTCGCAGAGGTAGAGGTGATTGACAAGGCTGGGAACTCAGCCGTGCCGAATGAACGGCTCGATCGACAGCCAATAGACGTAGTCTTCGCGAGTCTTGGCGATGGGGCCCTTGCGATTCAGTCCAGCAACTCTTCATCGGTGGACGTATGCGTGCGCTGATTGCACTAGCAATCACGGCGAGCGTCATCAGCGCCGCGCCCGGCTCCGGTTGCGGAGCAGAATCAGCATGGACAAGCTGCCCTTCTGCCTCGACCGACGGTACCCAGGTCACCGTCGGGGGCACGGTCGGCTCCGGCGGCTCGAACGCCTCCACCGGCGGCACTGCGCCTCCGAGCACCGGCGTCTCCCCCGATCCCCGTTCGCAAGCGCCGGCACCGGAGGACTGCGGACCGGCCGACGTCCTGTGCCGGGGCGGCGGATTCGGTGTGGTCTCGCTGCCCGACGTGACCGCTTCCGATCTGGCCTCGTTCGCGCCGGCCAGGCCGACGTTCGAGGCTGAGCCGGCCGGTGTCGGCATCGTCGGCATGCCGACCAACTTCGTCGCCTCCGCGTCGACGCAGACCCTCACCGGCACGCTCTTCGACAGGCCCGTCACCGTGCGCTTCAGCCCAGCCGCCTACGTCTTCTCCTACGGTGACGGCTCGTCGGCACGATCCACGTCGGGCGGCGCCGCATGGACCGCCCTGGGGCAACCGCAGTTCACGGCCACTCCGACCAGCCACGCCTACGGTTCGCGTGGCATCTATGCCGCGTCCGTGTCCGTCGAGTACGTCGCCGCCGTCGACTTCGGCACCGGCTGGCGACCGGTGATCGGGGTCGTCACCGCGACCGGCGGCGCGCAGAGCGTCGAGATCTTCGAGGCGCGCACCGCACTGGTCGACAAGACCTGCATCGAGAACCCGTCCGGCCCCGGCTGCTGACCGGTCCGCCGTCGCATCCGCGAGTCGGAGCGGATCGTTGCGTCCGTCTCCGGCGTAGGACATGGCGCGGGCGTAGGACGAATCGCCGCGAATCGTCCTACGCCGGCGCCATCTCCTGCGCCCAGACCCTGCCCTGGCGCGACGCCGAGCGGCGCCGCTCGCTCTCGACCCCCCCGTGGCTACGCTGACGATATGTCCTCCCGACCAGAGAAGTTGCTCCTGCTCGACTCGGCATCGCTGTACTTCCGTGCGTTCTACGGCGTGCCCGACACCGTCAGAGCGCCCGACGGCACCTCGGTCAACGCGGTGCGCGGATTCCTCGACATCATCGCGAAGCTCGTCACGACCTACGAACCGACCCGCATCGTCGCCTGCTGGGACGACGACTGGCGCCCGCAGTGGCGGGTCGACCTCATCCCGAGCTACAAGACCCACCGCGTCGCCGAGCAGGTCGAGGATGCGCCCGACGTCGAGGTCGTGCCCGATCCGCTCGAACTGCAGGTGCCGATCATCCGCGAGACGCTCGACGCCCTCGGCATCGCGATCGTGGGTGCGGCCGAGCACGAAGCCGACGACGTCATCGGCACGCTGGCCACGACCGCCGACGTTCCCGTCGACATCGTCACGGGCGACCGAGACCTGTTCCAGCTCGTCGACGACGACCGTGACGTGCGCGTCGTCTACACGGCTCGCGGCATGAGCAACCTCGAGGTCGTCACCGACGACGTCGTGTTCGCCAAGTACGGGGTGCATGCCCGGCAGTACGCCGACTTCGCCTCGATGAGGGGCGACTCCTCCGACGGGCTTCCCGGCGTCAAAGGCATCGGCGACAAGTCGGCCGCCTCGCTCCTGGCCGCGCACGGCGACCTCGACGGCATCGTCGCGGCGGCACGTGCCGGCGGAGGCATGCCCGCCGGTCAGCAGGCGAAGATCCTGGCCGCGCTCGACTACATCGCCGTCGCACCGACGGTGGTCGAGGTCGTGCGCGACCTGCCGCTCGCCGAGGTCCCGACGGCCATCGTGCCGCTCGACGCCGAGAGGCAGGATGCGGCGGACGCACTCGCCGAGCGGTGGAACCTCACCGGCCCGATGGGTCGCGCGATCGCCGCGCTCGCCCGCTGACGAGCCCCGCGCAGCATCCGCGTACTCCCCCGGGAGTACACCGCACCGGTCCGTGGGGCCGACGCCCAGCGTGCCGCCGCGGCGTAGCATCGAGCGCATGCCGAGCACCACCTGGGACGACGGCGCACCCCGCTTCCGCCCGCCGCCCGGGGTCACCCTGTACGTCCCCGTCGTCCTCGCTTTCGTGCTGCAGGTACCCGGAACGATCGCGATCACGGTCGCCACGCGCTCGTCGGGCCCGACGGCGGCTCTCGCGATCGCCCTGGCCGCCGCATCCGCCCTCGCCCTGCTCGGTGCCCGCCGGTTCCCCGGACCGACGGTCGTCGCCGTCACCGCCCTGACCGTCGCCGGGCTCTTCCTCCGCCCCGATGCGGGGCCTCCGATGTTCGCCCTCGCCTTCGCGATCATCGGCGCCGTCGTGCGCGGCGCCCGCTTCTGGGCCCTCGGCGCGGTCGGTGTCGGCTGGGTGGCCGCCATCGCGATCGCGAGCCTCCTCGCCGACACGTCGTGGCACCCGTTCCGCGTCGCGCTCGTGACGGTCGGGCTCGGCGTGTGCTTCGCCGTCGGCGAGGGGATCCGCGCCCGCCGTGCGGCCGTCGACGAGCGCCGCGCGCAGCTGAGCGAGCGCCGCCGCACCGCCGAACAAGACGAACGCACGCGCATCGCCCGCGAACTGCACGACGTGCTCGCGCACTCGCTGAGCCAGATCTCGGTGCAGTCCGGCGTCGGGCTGCACCTCTTCGACCGCGACCCCGAACGCGCCCGCGAGGCGCTCACGAGCATCCGCGCCCTCAGCGCCACGGGTCTCGACGAGGTGCGCGGCGTGCTGTCGTTCCTCCGCGGCGACGAGCGGCATCCCACGACGGCGCCGTTGACACCGCAGCCGCAGCTCGCCGATCTGTCGCTGCTCGCCCGCGACCGGTCAGGGCTCGGACTCGAGGTCAGGCTCGACGACGAACTGCGCGGAGACACCCCGCCGAGCGTCGTGCAGACGACGGCCTATCGCATCGTTCAGGAAGCGCTCACGAACGTCGTACGCCACTCGGGAGCGACCACCGCGACGGTGACGCTCGCTCGCGACGCCGACGATCTCGTCGCCACGGTCGGCGACGACGGCACCGGCATGGTCGCCGACCACGTCGCAGGAGGCGGTATCCGCGGCATGCGCGAACGGGCGGAGCTCGCCGGCGGCACGCTCGTGATCTCCTCCGACTCGCGACACGGCACCGTGATCGCCGCCCGCCTCCCCTGGCGCGGCGCCCCATGATCCGCGTCGCCCTCGCCGACGACCACCAGCTCGTCCGCGCGGGGTTTCGAGCGCTGCTCGACTCCGAGCCCGACATCGACGTCGTCGTCGAGGCGTCGGGCGGCGAGGAACTCCTCCGGATGCTGCGCACGACGCCGGTCGACGTCGTGCTGATCGACATCCGCATGCCGGACGGGGACGGGCTGTGGACGACCGAGCAGATCGCGGTCGACCCCGCACTCGAGCACGTGCGCGTCGTGATCGTCACGACCTTCGAACTCGACGAGTACGTGGGCCGGGCGATCCGGGCCGGCGCGAGCGGCTTCCTCGTCAAAGACACCGAGCCCGCCGACCTGATCCGCGCCGTGCGGGTCGCCGTCGCCGGGGACGCGCTGCTCTCGCCGGGCGTGACACGGCGGTTGCTCGAGCGTGCCGCCGGCGGACTGCGCGCGAGCCCCGACCCCGTGCTGCTGGCCGCGCTCACCGACCGTGAGCGCGAGGTGCTGCGGCTGGTCGCCCAGGGTCTCACGAACGACGAGATCGCCGAACGGCTCGTCCTGTCGCCGTTGACGGCGAAGACGCACGTCTCGCGCATCCTGCAGAAGTCGCACTCACGCGACCGTGCTCAGCTGGTCGTGCTGGCGTACGAGTCCGGGCTCGTCGCGCCCGGGTGGCAGTAGACGCCGATCGACGCTACTCCGCCGGATGCACGCGAAGTGCCTCCCCCGGGCGGATTCGCGACGACCGCGATGGGAGTGGACTCGACGCATCCGGTCGCGATCATCCGCGGCCCGACGGAGAGGAACTCCATGTCCGTACCCCTGGTGGCCGCGGCGGCCACTCACCTGTCCGCCCATCATCCCGGAGGGTGGGGCGGCGGCCCCGGCTTCGGCTGGTGGTTCTGGCTGATCCCCCTGTTCTGGATCGTGCTGATCGGCGTGCTCTTCGCCGTCTTCGGCCGTCGATGGCGACGCGCCGCCGCAGCCAACGGCTATGGACCCGGCGGTCGGCGCAGTCCGGCGCAACAGGCGGAGGCCACCCTCGCCGAGCGGTTCGCGAAGGGCGACATCGACGAGACCGAGTATCGCGCGCGGCTCGAGGTGCTGCGCACCAACGCCCAGCCCGGCTGAAAGGTCGGCGATCAGCGCCGGCGGTCGAGCCACTCCCGCAGGCGGTCGAGCGGCCAGGTGGTGACGACCCGATCGGCGGGCACGCCCGCCCGCTCCGCACGCGCGGCGCCGTAGTCGATGAGCGAGAGCTGGCCCGGTGCGTGGGCGTCGGAGTCGATCGAGAACAGGCAGCCCGCCTCGAGGGCGATCGCGATCAACTCGTCGGGAGGATCCTGGCGCTCGGGGCGCGAGTTGATCTCCACCGCCACACCGTGCTCCGCCGCCGCCGCGAAGACGGCGTGCGGGTCGAACGTCGAGGGGGGTCGCGTTCCGCGCGCCCCCTCGACGAGGCGACCTGTGACGTGACCGAGCACGTCGACCCTCGGGTTCGAGACCGCGCCGATCAACCGACGCGTCATCGGCGCGCTCTCCATTCGCAGTTGGGAATGGGCGGATGCGACGACCACGTCCAGTGCGTCGAGCAGGTCGTCCTCCTGATCCAGTGCGCCGTCGTCGAGGATGTCGACCTCGATGCCGGTGAGGAGGGTGAAGCCGTCGCCGCGGAATCCTTCGACGATCCCCATCTGGTCGCGAAGCCTCTCGGGCGACAGACCGTTCGCGACGCGCAGGCGCGGGGAGTGGTCGGTCAGGGCCAGGTACTCGTGCCCGAGGCGGCGTCCCGCGTCGACCATGAGCTCGATCGGCGTCAGACCGTCCGACCACTCGCTGTGGCTGTGGAGGTCGCCCCGGAGCAGCCCCCGCAGTTCGGAGCCGGCCGCGACGCCGGTCTTCTCCCTCAGATCCGCCAGATAGTCGGGTACGCGCCCGTCGAGCGCCTGGGTGATCACGGCGAAGGTGGAGTCGCCGATGCCCTTGCGGCGGCGCAGACCCGGCTCGCGCCGGGCCGCGTCGTCGAGATCGGCGATGGCCTCCGCCGCCGTGCGGAACGCCTTCGACTTGTAGCGCGAGGAGCGCTCCCGTTCGAGCAGGTACGCGATCTCGTTCAGTGCGTCGAGCGGATCCACGTCGATCTCCCCACCCTCGTCGGTTCGGACTCTACGACGCCGTCGCGAGAGACCGGGTCGTCTCGACCCACTCGTCGAGCTTCGCCGCCGCCCTGCCGTCATCGATGGCCTGAGCGGCAGCAGCCATCCCCTCCGCCAATCGCTCGACGATCGGGCGCTGGGCCTGCGTCGGGTCCTGGAAGAGCCGGAAGGCGACGATGCCCGCCGCCGTATTGAGAAGGACGATATCGCGCACCGCACCGCTGTCGCCGGCGAGCACGCGCCGGACGACCGCGGCGTTGTCGGCGGGCGACCCCCCGCGCAGGTCGTCGAGGTCGGCGAAGCGGATGCCCAGGTCGCGAGGGTCGAGATCGTGCTCGTGCACGTCACCCCGGCTGACCTCCCACAGGCGACTGTGGCCGGTGGTCGTCAGCTCGTCGAGCCCGTCGTCGCCGCGGAAGACGAGCGCGGTCGCGCCGCGCGTGCGGAAGACACCCGTGATCAGCGGGACGCGATCGAGGTGCGCCACACCCACCGCATTCGCCTCCGCTCGCGCCGGGTTGCAGAGGGGGCCGAGGAAGTTGAAGACCGTCGGTATGCCGAGTTCGGCACGCGTCGGACCGGCGTGGCGGAATCCGGGGTGGAACGCCGCCGCGAACGCGAACGTGAGGCCGGTGCGCTCGAGCGTCTGGGCGACCGCCTCCGGCGAGAGAGTCAGGTCGATGCCGAGCTCGCTCAGCACGTCGGACGAGCCGGAGGCCGAACTGGCCGCGCGGTTGCCGTGCTTGACGACCGGGATACCCGCCGCGGCGGCGACGATCGCCGACATCGTCGACACGTTGACCGTGCGGTGGCGGTCGCCTCCGGTGCCCACGATGTCGAGCACGTCGGCCTTGACCGGCAGCCCGACCGCCGCCTCCAGGATCGCGTCTCGGAAGCCGACGATCTCATCGACCGTCTCGCCCTTCGCGCGCAGCGCCACGAGGAAGCCCGCCAACTGCGAGGCCGTGGCGTCGCCCGCCATCACCTGCTGCATCGCCCATGTCGACTCCGACACGCTGAGGTCGCGCCCGTCGAGGAGCATCGTGAGAATTTCGGGCCAGGAATACCGCTCCGCCATGATTCGATCCTAGTGAGGGCCGCCCGCATGACCGTGCGGTTCTCGCACCCGCGTCGGGCCCGGCATCCAGTGAACTCGCGGACGATTCTTAGGCATTGCTTAGTTAGACGAAGCAGTTTGTTGGGCCGCCGGTGCGAAACTACGACGCCGAAATCGTCCATAATGGTCAGGTGACGACCCCAGCGACATACTCCCAGGCTCTGCGCTCCGTGAAGCGGCCGGACCCGGTTGCCGTGGGCACCATCGTCTGGCTCGGCAGCGAGGTCATGTTCTTCGCCGGCCTGTTCGCCATCTACTTCACGCTGCGCAGCACCTCCTCCGGTCTGTGGGAGCAGGAGAGCGCGCTGCTGAACGTTCCGTACGCGCTGGGCAACACGATCATCCTCGTGCTGTCATCGGTGACCTGCCAGATGGGCGTGTTCGCCGCCGAGCGGTACCAGCCCTACTCCACCAAGAAGCGCGGAATGCTCGGCTGGGGCATGGTCGAGTGGTTCTTCCTCACCTTCGCGCTCGGCGCGATCTTCGTCTCCGGACAGGTGTGGGAGTACGCCCAGCTCGTCGCCGAGGGCATGCCCATCACCGCCAACGCATATGCGTCGGCCTTCTACCTGACCACCGGCTTCCACGCCCTCCACGTCACGGGTGGCCTCATCGCCTTCCTCCTCGTG
>Ga0247732_10000750_pt1 | contig 14124 bp, 8 predicted proteins | sample UWRJL163409C2_FD_180940 | JGI IMG/M metagenome (GOLD analysis project Ga0247732, IMG submission 180940) | Plant litter microbial communities from Arlington Agricultural Research Station in Wisconsin, United States - UWRJ-L163-409C-2 | ecosystem: Environmental > Terrestrial > Plant litter >...
AATCCGTACAGGTACGGGCGCGTGCGCTACCTGAACAACGTGATGGGCCTGTGGCTGCTGAGCGAATCGGTGCGCACCTGGGAGAAGACGGGCGGAACCACGATCGACCTGCCGACGCTCATCGCCGAGGCCTCCCAGGTCACGACGCCGGTCGCCGTCTTCGACGCCGACGACCCGCGCTTCCTCTCGCCGGGCGACCTGCCGTCGCGCATCGTCGACTGGTGCGTCGAGAACGACCTGGATGCGCCGCGCACCATGAGCGAATTCGTGCGGTCGATCATCGAGAGCCTCGCGCACGCGTACGCGACGAAGATCGAGCAGCTCGCCAAGCTCTCGGGCCGCACGATCAGCACCATCCACATCGTGGGCGGCGGATCGCTGAACACCCTGCTGTGTCAGCTCACGGCCGACCGCACGGGCCGCACGGTCCTCGCCGGCCCCGTCGAGGCGACCGCCATCGGCAACGTTCTCATTCAGGCCCGCGCGCAGGGCCTCGTGACCGGATCGCTCGAGAGCCTGCGCGCCCTGGTTGCGCAGGCGTTCGCCCCGGTCAGATACGAGCCGCGCTCGCGTCCGCCCGGCCGGGCGGCCTGACCGGCGCCCCTGCCGACGCGAGCCGCCGGCTCCCCCGAACCGACTGAGCCCGGCGTGGCGCATCCGTCATCTTTGTGGCTGAAGATTCAGGATGCGCCCGCCGGGCTCAGTCATGTGTCGTGCGGGATCAGATCCGTCGGGTCCTACGGCGGATGACCAGCAGCAGGATGCCGCCGACGATCAGGGGCAGGGCGACCACTCCGAGGAGCCCGCCGACGTCGAGACCGGTCGACGCGAGCGGGCCTCCGGTCGACGTGGGCTTCGTCGGGGGCACGACCCGCTTGTCGAAGGTGTTCGTTGCGGTGATCACCAGCGACTGCAGGTCGTCGGGGGTGCCCGACGTCACTGCGACGCCGTTCTCGAAGCTGTCGTGGTCGACGACGGCCTTGTCCGCGCCGCCGGTGTCGGTCTCCGCGCCGAAGCAGACGGCGCCCAGCGGCAGCAGAATCGCGTCGCCGTTCTCGTCTGTCGCGGTGGAGCTCTGACCGCCCTTGAGCGAGACCGTTCCCGAGAACACCGTGACCGGATTTTCGAGTCCGACGGCGACCTGGCAGGTCACCTGGATGGTGAAGACCTTGGCCTTCACGGCGTCGCTGTCGGCGTCGGTTCCGGCGAGCACCTTCTCGACGCTGATCGTGCCGGCCGAGAACTCGTTCACGAATCCTGCGGTGACCGTGTTCTCGTCGTCGTTGGTGACGATGAGAACGGTGACCGCGGGAGGCGTGGTGTCAGCCCCGCCGGTGGCGGTCTCGGTCACGACACAGGAAGCGCCGACCGGGATGCCGTCGATGCGGTCGCTCTCGAGGGTCGTCTCGTCTCCCGTGCGTTCGAGGGTGACTGTCGTCTCCCGCACGGTGCTGCCGAGGTAGGAGCAGACCACCTGGAACTCGAACGGTCCGACGGCCTCGGAGGCGCCGGCGCCGGCGAGGTCCTTGACGATCACGAGACCGCCGTAGAGCTGCACGAGACCCGCGTCGATGTCGAGGCGCGACTCGTCGATGCCGAGCGCGATCGCATCCGACGCACCCGAGGTGGTGTCGGCATCCGAATCGAGCTGCGGGTCGGCGCCCTGCGACGTGAGGGTGAACCCGAAGTTGTGACTCGCGACCCAGGCGGGATCGAAGGTCACGACATACGACCCCGAGGGGAGGTTGGCGAACAGGTAGGCGCCGTTCGCGTCGGTGGTGGTGCTCGCGGTGATCGCGTTGCCGTCGACGTCGGTTCCCGACAGGGTCACCGGCACGCCGGCGACCCCGGGCTCGCCGGTCTCCTGGATGCCGTTCGAGTTGAGGTCGTTCCAGACGTAGTCGCCGATCTCGCTCGCCACCACGGTGACGGTGCGCACGGCCGGCCCGACCGGCTGCGAGACGCCGACGACGCGGCCTGAGGTGCGGTTCTCGTAGACGTCATCGGCACTGTTGCCCTCGGGAACCATGGCGACGTTGATCCTGAGCTCGTCGCTGCCCGTGAAGGCGCCCGGACGCTGGAACCGGAGACCGGTGACGTCGGCGAGCGACGTCGGGCAGTCTGCGGCCGAGCCAGCACCGGAGACAACGGCACCGCCGGATGCGGCGTCACACCAGAGCGTGCTGCCGCTCGATCCGTTGCTGGGATCCGACGGGTCTGCCTGCAGCTGTGCAGAGGGATCGGCCGTGTACAGGATCGTCACACCCGTGGTGGCGCTCGAAGGGGTGACCGAGGCCAGTGTGAGGGTTCCCGTGAAGCTCGTTCCTCCGATGCCATCGGCCGGGAGGACATCGATCACGTCGGGGTTCGACACGTTCTGCGGAGCGTCGATGTTGGCGAAGTCGATGGTCCAGGTGAAGCCGCGGGGAGTGGTGGCACCGGCAGGCGTGACCTCGACGACCGGCTTGTCGACCGACTTGGCGATCTTGATTCCGGTCGGAACGACGATCTGCACCTGCGCGGTATCCGTGCGGGCGGCGACGGGGGATCCGTCGGCGGGCGAGCTCACGACCGTCGTGTTTGTGTACACACCGTTACGCACGGTGGCGAGCACCTCGACCGTGTAGAGGATCGGGTCGATCGGAGCGTTGACCTGCTGCGGACCGAGATCCCACCGGATGTAGGTCTCTCCGGCCGCGCAGGTGATTCCCGCTCCTGCGGGCGACCCCTGCTGCACGGTCGTCGGAGTCAGCGGTGCGCCGCTCTGCCTGACCGAGGAGCTGAAGACCTGATACGCGGGCAGGCAGTCCTCGACCACCACGTCTGCTGAGACTCCTGCGGACACGTCGGCCGTCAGGCTCGGGTTCACCCTGTAGTCGATCATCGACCCGGCGGTGTACTGCGGCGACGTGGTGTCGGTGAACTCTCCTGTCGTGGCGTTCTTCACGAACTTGGTGATTCGTGCGCTCGCCTCGCCGAGGATGAGCCGGTCGCCCAGAGAACCGCCCGCCGAGGCGGGATCGTAGTTCGAGGTCTGGCTGCGGTGGGCGGTATCCGCGAGGACCTCGTCGAGCGTCTTGACACCCGTCGACTCGGCACGGCTGGCCCAGTTGGGCAGGACCGTGCCGGTCGCGTCTGTGGAGACGACACGCATGGCGATCGCGAGGTTGAACTGGTACAACGACCCGTTCGACGAGCGGTCCGTGTACGCGGCGCGCACCTGGTTCACTCCCTGCCAGACGCCGTTCACGAGTGTTGCGCCCGGTACCTGCGCGGGGCTGCTGAACCAGCTTCCGGTCTCGCAGGAGGAAGACGATCCGTTTCCGGGGGTGGGGGTGTAGCTGTACTGGTACTCGAGGTTCTGAACCGCCGACGGATCGCTGGCGACAGTTCCGCCGACGTTCTCCGAGGCCATCCACACGGGCGATCCGTTCGACGGCGCCTGCAGCAGCGTCGATGATGCTCCCGCATAGTCGAATGTCTGCGGAAGTCCGAGTTTGGTGTCGTCCCAGACGTCACAGATCATCGTGGTGTGCGAATACGCCGTGCCGCTGTTCGGCGGAATGTTGTATCGAGTGCTGGTGAGCACGCTGATCACGGTCTGGCCCTCGACGGCGACCGTGTTGCCGTCACGCCAGAAGCTGGAGCCCGGCAGGCCTTCCCAGACTCCGCCGAAACCGGCCGGAGGAGTGTTGCCCGGGTTGCCGGTGATGCCGACGAACGCTTTGTCCAGGTTGCCGTCGCTCGTCTGCACCTGCTGAGCCGTGTCGCGCACGTTGTTGGCCGGGTCATCCACGTTCGACTGGCCGCCGATGTCTGTCGCGACGAGCTCGGAGTAGGTGTTGTGGGTCGCGAGTGTGTCTGCGTCGTTGACTCTGGTGCCCAGATCGGTGATCGCGACCAGGGGGGTCTCGATGAGAACAGTGGTGGAGACGACGAGCGCGCTGTTCGACGGGAGCGCTCCGCCGTCTGCGTTCTGCGACGGGTAGGTGACACCGGAAGTGTCCGCTCCGGTGACGGTGAAGAGGACGGGCGTTCCTGCGCCACCCGGCTGCGTGCAGGTGATCGTGCCACTGTTGCGCACTGCCCTCAGGTTCGTGTCGGAGCCTCCCGATGAGTTCGGAATGAATCCGTGCAGGTTGTAGGGGCCTTGGTCGCACAGCACGATGCGGGCTCCGTACTTCTCCGCGGCGCCGGCGCCGGCGGCGATCCAGTCTGGGTCGGACGTCGTTCCAGCCGGGTAGAACACGTCGGGGCTGAGATCGTCAGTGAACGTGATCGGGGTCGCCAGCGGGCTGATGCCCTTGGCTCCCGCGGGTGCGGAGATCGTGAGCGGGTATTCCGTCCACAGGCACGTCTGAGTCGCGTCGAAGGTGCACGTCACGTACTGGCTGAACAGCGGGCCCGTCGTGTCGGTGGTGGCGTTGAGTCGCTTGGAAAGATCGTACGTCGGAGCCGCCGACACGGTGTGCTCGACCGACTCCGAGACAGCAGGGGTGGCCACCTGGTCGGAGACGGCCTGTGCGGTGACCGGCGTCAGCGCGGTGCCGTTGGGCACCTCGGGACGCACGACCGACAGGAAGGTGTAGTCCAACGCTGTTCCCTGCGCCTGCGGGGCCACGACGCACGTGATGGTCTGGGCGGGAAGGGCCGTCCACGAGGTAGCCGTCAGGGGCACGGCCGGGTCGGGCAGCGAGAGCGGCGTGACGGAGGAGCCCGCCAAGCAGAAGGGCGGAAGCGACTCCAGCTCCTCGCCCTGCGGAAGGGGAAGGGTGATTGTCGGGTTGGTCTGGTCACCGCCCTCGTATCGGATCCCCACCGTGTACGAGACGGTGTCGTTCGTCCGGATGACCTCGTTGCTCGCCGACGAGTCATGCCCTGCGGCGTCGTCGGCATCGAACGGAGCCTTGCCTGTTGCCTGAGTGAGAGTCACATTCAGCGTCTCGCCCGCTGCGAATGCGGGAGTCGCGACGGCTACTCCGCTCGCGGCGAGGACGGTGATGGCGACGAAACTGAGCATCATGCGGATTCGACGCGTCAGCGAAGGCCGTGTGGGCATGGGATCTCCTTGGGTTATGAACCTGAGAGAGTCCCCACTCTTTCTCCGTGCGGTTCTCACCGTAGGGCAATTCCGCTCATATGTGAGGAAATTTTTTTCATTGGGCTCACAAATGCGGAATCGTTACCCACGGTTCTCCCCGCATTCGGGGGTGAGGCCTCTGCACTAGCACAAGAAAAGGCCGACCAGGAGCAATCCTGGTCGACCCTTCCTCTGCTGCCGCCGAGCGCCTGAGTCGTCAGTCGTCAGCGGTCAGCTCTCATTCGGCGCGTCGGCGTCTGGAGATCACGAGCGCGACTCCGCCGGCGAGCATCAGCCCGAGCAGCGCCACGAGCCCGACGGTCACGTTGGCTCCCGTGTTGGGCAGGCTTCCGCCGCCCGGCTTTGCAGCCGGCACGACGGGCTCCTCCGGTGCCGGGGCGCAATCCGATGCCGTGGTCTCGCCGCGATCGGTGACGACGGTCGCGGAGTTCAAGAACCCTGTGCCCGTCTCGCCCGTGCCGACCTCGCAGTTGCGGACTCCCGTGGTGACGGCGGTCGGAACCGTCGCCGTGACGACGACCCTGTAGACGTGCACGCCGTCAACGGCGATATCGACGTCTTCGGCGATCACCAGGTCGGAGACGCCGTCCCAGCCGTCGTTCACGTCGACACCGTCGGGTGAATCGGTGATCTCCGCCTTGTCGACGACGATGCCGGCGCCGTAGTGCAGTTCATCCTCGACCGTGTAGACGGTGTCCACCTCGCCCGTGTTCGACACCGTCACGTCGTACGTGATCGTGTAGCTGCCGTCGGCGTTCTTGACCGGCGCACCCACGACCTGCTTGGTCACGGATGTTCCGGGGAAGGTGTTCGTGATCGTCACGTCGACGGGTTCGCCGATGGTCGTGATCGTGCCGTCCTCGACCGAGTAGGTGACGACTCCACCGTCGGTGTCGGTCTCGACGATGACGCAGGTCGCACCGACGGGAAGGCCCGTCACCTCGGTCGGAGTCCCATCAGCCGCGACCGTCGTGTCGATCACGATCGGCGTCGGGTTCTCCGGAACGGTGCACGTGATGGTCACCGGGAACGACGTCGCGTCGCCCGCCTCGTCACTCGTGTCGGGGTCGACGACGACCTTGGTCAGAACGATCGATGCCGTCTGGACTCTCGTCAGACCAGCATCCACGTCGAGGCGCTGCTCGTTCTGCCCGAGCGTCACGGCGGCCGCTTCACCTGTCACCAGGTCGGCATCCGAATCGATCGCGCCATCCGCACCCTGCTTGTACTGGGTGAAGGCATAGGTGCCACCCAGCCCGGCGGGATCGAATGTGACCGTGTAGCTTCCCGACGGCAGGTTGGCGAACAGGTAGTTGCCCGACGCGTCCGTTGTCGTCGACGCGGTGATCGTGTTGCCGTCGACATCCGTTCCGGTCAGTGACACCGGGAAGCCTGCGACGCCGGGCTCGCCCGCGTCCTGAAGGCCGTTTCCGTTGACGTCGTTCCAGACGTGGTCGCCGATGGACGAGGACTCGACGGTGACCGTTCGCACGGCCGGTCCGACGGGCTGCGACACACCGACGACGCGGCCGGAGGTGCGGTTCTCATAGACATCACCGGCGCTGTTTCCCGACGGAGCCATGGCGACGCTGATCGTGAACTCGTCGGTGGGAGTGAACTCGCCTGCGCGGAGGAACCGGAGCCCCGTGACGTCGGAAAGCGAGGTCGGGCAGTCGGCGGCCGAGCCGGATCCGGAGACGACGGCACCTCCGGTCGCGGCGTCACACCAGACGGTGCTGCCGGTGGATCCATTGCTCGGATCGGAGGGGTCGACCTGCAGATCGACCGGGGGGTCGGCCGTGTACAGGGTGGTGACACCCGTGGTCGCACCGGCCGGGGTGACGGAGACGAGGTCGAGGGAGCCCGTGAAGTGCGTCCCTCCGATTCCGTTGGCCGGCAGAACGTCGATCACGTCGGCATCCGACACGTTCTGAGGCGAGTCGATGTTGGCGAAGTCGATCGTCCAGGTGAAGCCGCGGGGCGTCGGGGCTCCGTCTGGAGTGACGTCGACGACCGACTTGTCGACCGACTTGGCGATCTTGATTCCCGTGGGAACGACGATCTGCACCTGGGCGGTGTCAGTGCGAGCGGATTCCGGCGACGGGTCACCGCTGGAGGTCACGAGCGTGGTGTTCGTGTACAGACCGTTGCGCACCGTGGCCAGAACCTCGACGGTGTAGAGGATCGGGTCGATCGGGGAGTTGATCTCGTTCTGCCCCAGATCCCACTTCACATAGGTCTCGTTCGCCGCACAGGTGATGCCGGCACCGGCCGGGGAGCCGAGCTGCGTCACGACGGGCGTGATCGGCGCACCCGATTCTCGAGAGGAGGAGACGAAGGACTGGTACTGAGGCAGGCAGTCCTCGACGATGACGTCGCCGAACGATCCGGTCGCAGACGACGACGCCGTGAGGCTGGGGTTCAGCCGGTAGTCGATGTTCGATCCCGCGGTGTACTGCGGAACAGCCGTATCGGTGTAGTCACCCGTGTCGGGGTTCTTGACGAACTTCTTGATGCGAGCCACGGCCTGGCCGACGATGAGGCGGTCACCTTTGCCGCCCACATTCGTAGCCGGATCGTAGGTCGAGAGCTGCTTCGTGGCATTGGGGTCGGCAAGCACGGCGTCGCGGTCGATGACACCCTGGGACTCGATGGTGCTGGCCCAGTTGGGGAGGATCGTGCCCTGCGGCCCGGCCGTGTCTAGCACCGTCAGAGCGATCGACGCGTTGACTCCGAATTCCTGGTCACTGGCGGCTCGGGTGCTGAAGCTGACCCTCACGCGGTTCACGCCCTGCCAGAGACCGTCGACCACAGTGGCACCGGGCACGGCGGCCGCGGAGTCGTACCAGGTTCCGGTCGAGCAGTCGCTGCCCGCGCCGCTCCCCGGCGTCGCCGTGGAGCTGTACTGAATGGACAGGTTCGCGAGCTGCGAGATGTCGGCGTCGTAGGCGGGGCTGGTGAAGTGGAAACCGGAGATCCAGACCGGCGACCCGCCCGAAGGAAGGCTGACGACGGTCTGGGTCGAGCCTGCGAAGTCGAAGGTCGACGGCATGCCGAGTTTGGTGTCATCCCAGACATCGCAGACGACCTTGCTCGTCGAGAACTGGGTTCCCGTGCCGACAGGTATGTTCTGAAGCGAGTACAGGTTGGTCAGAACTGTCTGGCCCGGCAGCACGACGGTGTTTCCATCGTGTGCGAACGACGACCCAGGGGGGCCTTCGAACTGGTACGCGGTGTAGCCGGTAGGTGCTGCACCCTCGGCGTTCGTCAGGGTATTGCCCGGATCACCCGTCACTCCGGAGAAGAGCTTGTCGAACGAGCCCGTGGAGCGGACGTTGGTGTTGCCCGCCCGAGTGTTGTTCGAAGGATCCTCTCCCTGGTTCGGGTTGCCCGCGATGTCGTTCGCGACCACGTTGGTGTACGTGTTGCGCCAGTCGAGGTTCGAGACGCCGTCGACGGAGGTGCCGAGATCGGTGATGGCCTCGATAGGCAGTTCGATGCGAACCGTGGTCGAGACGACAAGGCCCGCATCCGCAGGAAGAGCGAGGGTGTCTTGTGACAACGACGGAACCGTGAAGGCGGTGGTGTCGGCATCGGTGATCACGATGTCGACCGGCGTGCCGAGCGACGTCTGCGCGCAGGTGATCGAACCGCTGTCACGCACGGAGTTGGTGTTCGTCTCGCTTCCCCCGCTCGGGTTGGGCAGCGAGGCGTGGAGGTTGGCGATACCGGCGTTGCAGAACGACAGCCGGGGCGCGTACTTGTCGAGCGCACCTGCACCGGCGGCCGTCCAGGCAGCGGATGCCGTGGTGCCCGCACCGAAGAAGGCGTCAGGGCTCAGATCTTCGGTCACGATGATCGGCGACGCCAGCGGCGTGATGCCCTTGCCGCCCGAGGGCGCGTTGACGGTCAGCGGAAAGTCCATCTCGAAACAGGAACGTGTGCTGTCGAAGGAGCAGGCTGAGGAGTACTGATAGAACGGTCCACTGGTCTCGCTGGTGCTCGCGAGACGCTTGGAGACATCGAACTGCGCAGCGGCCGAGACCGTGTGCTGCACGTTCTCCGATGTCGCGGGCGTGGTCACCTGGTCGGTGGTCGCCGACACGGAGACGGGCCCGAGGGCCGTGCCGTTCGGAACCTCAGGGCGCACTTTCGACAGGAACTCGTAGTTCAGCGAGGTGCCCTGGCTCTGCGGAGCGACCAGACAGTCGATCGTCTGGGCCGGCAGCGATGTCCACGATGTGGCCGTCGTCGGCACCACCGGGTCGGGCAGTGTCGCCGGAGTCAATGTGGAGCCCGCCAGACAGAACGGCGGCAACGACACGAGCCCTTCACCCTGCGGCAGGGTGAACTTCAGGTGCGGCGCAGTCTGATCGCCTCCCTCGTATCGGATTCCCACCGTGTAGGTGACGGTGTCGTTCGTGCGGACGACATCGTTGGTGTCGGACGAGTCATGCCCGGCAGCATCGTCGGCATCGAACGGGCCGGTTCCGGTCTTTTGCGTGAGGGTGACGTTCAGCGTCTCACCCGCGGCTGAGGCGGGAGCTGCGATCGCGACCCCGCTCGCGGCGAGGACGGTGATGGCGACGAAACTGAGCAAGGTGCGAATTCGTTGGGTCGGTGCAGGCCGTGATGGCATGTGGGTCTCCTTGGGTTTCCATACCTGAGAGAGTCCCCACTCTTTCTCTGTGCGATTCTCACCATAGAGCCGGATCGACTTTTATGTGAGAAAAATTTCTGAAATGTGTGATTCGAAAGATGTGAATTAATCCATTCACACCGTGAATAACACGGGAGCGCGACCACCAAGCCGTGCGCATGGACTGACTGCCCCTACAGGAAGAGACAGCCGAGCCATCCATTCATGACGCGAATTCACGAATTTTCCTCATGCGACATGGCGGCACATCGGCAGAGGCTCTGCTCGCCACTACCGATGGCCATGCCCTCAACTCAGGCGGCGGCGGTAGATCGCGAGCGCGGCCAGGTATGCGGCGACAAGGATGCCGCCGAGCCACGCCAGCGCGATCCAGATCTCGCCGCCCACGGGCTGCCCCGCGAGCAGAGCCCGGATCGTGTCGACGATCGACGTCACCGGCTGGTTCTCTGCGAACCAGGCGACCGGCCCCGGCATCGAGTCGGTCGGAACGAAGGCCGAACTGATGAACGGAAGGAAGATCAGCGGGTAGCTGAACGCGCTCGCCCCGTCGATCGACTTCGCCGAGAGCCCCGCGATCACGGCGATCCAGGTCAGGGCGAGGGTGAACAGCACCACCACACCGGCGACGGCAAACCACGCGAGCACCGATGCGCCCGACCGGAAGCCGAGCAGCAACGCCACGCCGGTGACCACGACCACCGAGATCAGATTGGCCGCCATCGAGGTGAGCACGTGCGCCCACAGAACGCTCGACCTCGCAATCGGCATCGACCTCAGTCGGTCGACGATGCCGCTCTGCATGTCGAGGAACAGGCGATACGCCGTATACGCGATTCCCGACGCGATGGTGATGAGCAGGATGCCCGGGAGCAGGTACTCGACGTACGGCACGTCGCCGCCCGTGTCGATCGCGCCGCCCAGCACGAAGACGAAGAGCAGCATCAGTGCGATCGGGGTGACGGCGGTGGTCACGATCGTGTCGGGACTGCGCAGAATGTGCCGCAGCGATCGCGCGGTCAGAACGGCGGTGTCGCCGATCACGTGAATTGTCATGACGGATCCTTTCGACGTGAATCATCTGGAGCGCGGGAGCCGACGAGCGCGAGGAAGACCTCCTCGAGCGACGGACGTTTCTCGACGTACTCCACCCGGGCTGCCGGAAGAAGGCTGGTGAGTTCGTCGAGGGTGCCACTGCGGATGATCGTTCCCTCGTGCAGGATGGCGATCCGGTCGGCGAGCTGCTCCGCCTCCTCGAGGTACTGGGTCGTCAGCATCACGGTCGTCCCCGAGTCGGCGAGCGATCTGATCGTCTGCCAGACCTCGGCGCGGGCCTGGGGGTCGAGCCCGGTGGTCGGCTCGTCGAGAAAGATCACCGCAGGCGACCCAATGAGGCTCATCGCGATGTCGAGGCGTCGTCGCATTCCGCCCGAGTACGTCGCAGCTCGACGATCTGCCGCGTCGGCGAGGGAGAAGCGGCCGAGCAGCTCCTCGGCGATCGCGCCCGCCTTCGGAAGATGGCGGAGCCGCGCGATGAGCACGAGGTTCTCCCTCCCCGACAACACCTCGTCGACGGCCGCGAACTGTCCCGTGAGACTGATCGACTCGCGCACTCGCTCCGGCTCGACGGCCACGTCGAACCCGTTCACGATCGACGACCCCGCATCCGATGACAGCAGCGTCGAGAGGATGCGCACGAGCGTGGTCTTGCCCGCGCCGTTCGAACCGAGAAGCGCGAAGACGCTGCCCCGATCGACATCGAGGTCGACGCCGCGGAGCACGGCGAGGTCGCCGAACGACTTGGCGAGCCCGCGCACCCGGATGGCGGGCCCCGCGTCAGGCCTGATCGGCGACGGCACGATCGATCGATTCGACAAGCCGGGCGCGTTCCTTGCTGATCCACTGCCCGTCGCTGTAGTTCCGGATGAACTCCTCGGCGAATTCCACAGGATCGTCGCCGACGATCTCGCGGATCGGCGTCGAGTCCGTTGCCGCTCGCTCGACGAGGTCGGCGAGGTCGTCGAACATCTGCACCAGTACGTCTCCCTTGCTGACCGCGCCAGCATAGGTGAGGTAGCGCTCGAGTCCGTCGATCGCGGTGCGGTAGCTGGCAGGCAGCTGCTTCTTGCGCGCCTTGTATTCGCGCCAGCGCTTCTTGTCTTCGAACGATCCGGTGATCTGTTCGATCCAGGCGGCGGTCATGAGTGTTCTCCTTCGATTCGTGGTGTTCGGGTTCGTGCGGTGTCTGTCGGCGCAGCGTCGACGCGGGCGCGAAGCTGCTCGATGCGCTCGGCCAGGAAGCTCCAGTTGCTCCAGAACTCGTCGAGGGTGCGGGCGCCGGCGGAGTTCAGCGTGTAGACCTTGCGTGGCGGCCCCTTCTCCGACGGCTCCTTCACGACGTCGACGTAGCCGCGCTGCTCGATGCGCAGGAGCAGGGCGTAGATGGTGCCCTCGGCGATGTCGGCGAAACCCTGATCGCGCAGCCAGGCCGTGATCTCGTAGCCGTATGCCGCCCGATCGCTGAGGATGCCGAGCACGATTCCCTCGAGCGCACCCTTGAGCATCTCGGTCGCCTGCTTGCCCATCCGGACTCCCTACTACTCAGTGATGTTGACTACCACTACATAGTAATCATGAGTACCGGTACATAGCAATACTGATTAGCAGATCGGCGGAGGATGCGTACGGTGGTGCGCATGGGCAAGCCATCCGACGACGCGGTCGAACTCCTGCACGAGATCGCCGCGGGCCTGAGTTCGGCAGGCTCAATCGAGCTCGGAACCATGTTCCACAATCCCGGAATCCGCACGGGAACGAAGATCGTCGCCTTCATCGGCAGCGACGACCGACTCATCGTGAAGGTGCCGCAGGAGCGCGCGCTCGAGCTGATCGAGCAGGGGCGAGCCGCGCCGCTGTCGATGGGTCGCCGAACGATGCGCGAGTGGATCGAGGTGCCCGCGGGCGACGATCTGCACACGGCCGACCCGTCGAAGACGCTCGAGACCTGGTCGGCATTGACCAGGGAATCCTTCGATTACGTGCGGTCGCTCCTCGGCTGACCGCCAGCGCGAGTCAGTCGGAGACGCTGTACGGGGCGCTGATCACGGCGCGACCGATTCCATGGAAGAAGAGATTGAAGCCGAGCATCGCGGGAGACGCGTCAGCTGGAATGTCGAGGGTCTCGACGTCGACCGCGTGCACGACGACGTAGTACTCGTGGTCGCCGTGGCCGGGAGGTGGGGTGGCCCCGACATATCCGGCGACGCCGCCGTCATTACGCAGCGTGATTGCGCCCTGCGGCAGCAGGTCGCTGCCCGGCGTCCCGGCGCCAGCGGCGAGACTCGTCACTTCGGCCGGAATGTTGAACACGGCCCAGTGCCAGAAACCGGATGCCGTGGGCGCGTCGGGGTCGTAGACCGTCACGACATAGCTCTTGGTCCCCTCGGGAGCACCCGACCAGCTCAGCTGGGGCGAGACGTCGCCGCCCCCTGCCCCCGACCCCACCTGATCGTTCGACAACCTCACGCCCTGCGTCACATCGGCCGACTCGAGGTCGAAGGAGGGGAGCTTCGGAAGTCGGTCGTAGGGGTTCGCGCTCACTGAGATTCCTTTGTTCGAGGGCCGTTCCCCTTCGGCAGGCTCGGGGAACGCGCCCCGCGAGCCTGAGAAAAGAGGGCTGGCTTGAACGCTAGACCCGGCACCTGAGAGCGCGGCATGGATGGACAATCGGCGACGCCGCGTCTATGCTGTGGTCTGACCACATGGCCTGACCACAGGGCGGCCGTGATAGCCGGCGATCGAGGAGGACGCGACGTGACCGCAATCGACGCGCGCCTCGACTCCCCCGCATCCGCCGCGCCGATCGACCCGCGCCGTGCCTGGCAGGTTGTGCTGCAGCACATCGAGGCCGACCTGCTCGCGGGGCGCCTCGCTCCCGGCGACCACCTGCCCGCCGAGCGAACGCTCGCGAGCGAACTCGGCGTCGGCCGCTCGTCTGTTCGCGAGGCGCTGCGCGTGCTCGAGGTGCTCGGGCTCATCCGCACGCAGACCGGATCGGGCCCGCAGTCCGGCGCCATCATCGTGGCCCGCCCCTCCGGCGGCATGTCGTCTCTCATGCGCCTGCAGGTGGCCGCACAGGGCTTCGACGTGCGCGATGTGGTGAAGACCCGACTCGTGCTCGAGGCAGCCGTCGTGACCGAGCTTGCCGAGGCATCCGGCGCCCGTGTCGACGGGCTCGATCTCGGCCCCGCCGTCGAGTTGCTCGACGCGATGGATGCCGATGGCCGGGTCTCCGAGGCCGAGTTCCTCGCGCTCGATGCGGCCTTCCACCTGGCGCTCGCCGAGCTCTCCGGCAACGCTGTAATCG
>Ga0247732_10000751_pt1 | contig 14124 bp, 5 predicted proteins | sample UWRJL163409C2_FD_180940 | JGI IMG/M metagenome (GOLD analysis project Ga0247732, IMG submission 180940) | Plant litter microbial communities from Arlington Agricultural Research Station in Wisconsin, United States - UWRJ-L163-409C-2 | ecosystem: Environmental > Terrestrial > Plant litter >...
AGCTTTTATCTGGGTTTGGCCCGGAGCTTTTCGCTTTCCGGATATTTCCATGAAGATGCAATACATTCGTGCTTCCCGCCCTTTCGTGCAGGTCATCAATATTTTGAGTGACCACAGTAACCCTGAAGCGAGATTCCAAGCCTGCGAAATAAAGGTGCGCCTCATTCGGCTGTGCTTCAAGTACCTGTTTCCTTCTTAAATTGTAGAACGATTGTACCAGTTCCGCATTTTTGCGCCACGCTTCCGGAGTAGCAACATCCTCGATCGCATAATTTTCCCACAATCCATTGGAATCCCTGAAGGTTTGTATTCCGCTTTCCGCACTGATCCCGGCTCCGGAGAGTACAACAAGATGTTTCATACCTGACAATTAATGGTGTTTACAAGTATAAATTTAGCACAAACATTTCAAAAAACGGATCCTGCAAGCATACTTATCGGCACTGTTCCCGGAGAAAAGCGATTCGCACAGCAGAAGGCAGCAGATTTTCAGTCTCCCGGTTTTTCAACAAGAAATGAACATTTAGGTTTCCAATGATCTAAATCATTTTCAATAAAAATTAAACCGGAAGTACTGAAAATGGTAGGTCTAATCTCCTATCTTTGGAAGTAACAAAAAAAAACTATAAGATTATGAAAAAATCATTACTCCTTTTCGGCAGTATACTGGGTGCAGGTTTCGCGATGGCGCAATCTACTCCGGTCTCTACTTCGCCACAAAATAAAAATGCAGTGCTCGAAGAGCTTACGGGAATCAAATGCCAGTATTGCCCGGATGGACACAAGCGCGCGAACCAGGTAGCAGAGGCTAATCCGGGAAGAGTAGTTCTTGTAAATATCCATTCAGGAGGCTATGCACAACCAAGCGCCGGACAGCCTGATCTCAGGACTACAGCAGGAAACGCCATTGACGGTTTCTTCAATCCAAGCGGATACCCTGCAGGTTCGGTACAAAGAACTCCTTTCGGAAGTGAAACTGTTCTTGCTACATCCCGTGGAAACTGGACAAGCCAGGTAAACAGCACACTTGGACAGGTTTCTCCTGTCAACGTAGCTATGAATGCCGCCATTAACGCAGCTACGCGTGAAGTGACTGTCACAGTAGAGATTTTCTACACTTCTCCGTTTGCCGCAGGTACCAATCATTACCTGAACATCGGTATTCTTCAGAATAACTTCGAAGGCCCACAAGTAGGTGCTTCGCTCAATCCTGCTGCTGTATTGCCTAACGGGAAATACCTTCACCAGCACATTTTCCGCGGTTTCATCAATGCAGGAGGTACATGGGGTGAGACGATCGACGCTTCACAAACCGGTGTGATCACTAAAACGGTTACTTATACCCTTCCGGCAGCTATTACAAGCATTCCACTGGAACTGGGCGAACTGGAGTTCTTTGCATTCGTACACCAGGGACACAACACTTACAACAATAGTAAGATCTTTACAGGTGCAAAAGTTAAGCCTTCTTACACCAACGTAGGAACTGCTAAAGCGAACCTTATGGCTATTAACAATGAGTTCAACATCGGTTGTTCTACAAGCGGATCAGTATCTCCTATCGTTAAAGTGAAAAACACAGGTGATGCAATCACTGCGCTTGTTTTCTCAACAGATGTAAACGGAGGTACGCCTGCTACTTACAACTGGACAGGAAACATTCCTGCTTTCGGAACTGCAGATATCACTATCCCTGCACTCAACTTTACAGCAGGTGAAACCAGCAATTTGCATGTAACTCTTACTTCTGTAAACGGCGGTGCAGGAACTATAGGCGACAGCTCTATGGTAACGAAATCTATTTCACAGGCGGGTACGGCGACTGGTACTGCAATTACGCTTGAAGTACTGACTGACAACTATCCTACGGAAACTACCTGGGAAATCCTCAATTCATCCAATGTGGTAGTAGCGAGCGGAGGACCATACGCAGGTAGCGCCAATGGTGGTGGTGCAGATGCACTGAAAGTGAAATCCCATAATGTGGTGCTTCCGGCTTCAGACTGCTATAGCGTGAAACTGAAAGATTCTTACGGTGACGGCCTTCAGTACGGTGTAAATCCAGGTGGAGGTTTTGGTTTCAGAATCCTGCAGGGAACGACACTTAAGTATTCAAACGTGAAGTCTTCTTATGATTTCGGTGACGATGTAACTGTGAATGGTGTACTGAACTTTACCCTTGGAACGAAAGAAAACGATGACGTGCTGACTATATTCAACATCTACCCTAACCCGGCTAAAGATGAGGCAACACTTGAGATCGCAACTTCCGGAGATTCCAAAGTTTCCTACAAGATCCTGAATTCACTTGGACAAACAGTGATCCAGGATGACTTAGGTTCTGTGAACGGTCAGAAGGTTGTACAGGTAAATACTGCTGCGCTTGGAGCTGGCATTTACTTTGTGAATTTCAACATTGACGGAGTTTCTACTCAGCAGCCTTTGTCTGTGATCAAATAAAAGAATTTCATATCAGATGTTTCAAAAGGCGGGCTATTACAGTCCGCTTTTTTTATTAAATTTGCCTTCTTACAAAAGAAACACACTTATGGCGAAGGTTCGCAAACAAGACGCATTAGATTATCATTCTTCCGGCAAGCCGGGCAAGATTGAAGTAATTCCTACAAAGCCTTATTCAACTCCACGGGACCTGTCTCTGGCGTATTCTCCAGGTGTGGCTGAGCCTTGTTTAAAAATCGCTGAAAACAAAGAAGACGTTTATAAATATACGGCCAAGGGGAACCTTGTTGCTGTAATTTCCAATGGAACGGCCGTACTCGGGCTCGGGAACATTGGCCCTGAAGCATCCAAGCCGGTGATGGAAGGGAAAGGCCTGCTTTTCAAAATATTCGCTGACATTGACGTATTCGATATCGAAGTAGATGCCAGTGATCCTGAGCTTTTCATCCAGACCGTGAAGGCGATCGCCCCTACTTTCGGAGGGATCAACCTGGAAGACATCAAGGCTCCTGAAGCATTTGAGATCGAAAGAAGGCTCAAGGAAGAGCTGGACATTCCGATCATGCATGACGACCAGCACGGAACTGCCATCATTTCTTCTGCAGCATTGCTGAACGCACTGGAACTGGCTGAGAAAAATATCAGTGAGGTAAAAATCGTTGTTTCCGGAGCCGGAGCATCAGCTATGTCCTGCGCCAAATTATACCATACGCTGGGAGCATCCCTGGAAAATATATACATGTTTGACAGCAAAGGGCTGCTTCACAGAGGCAGAACGGACCTGGATGAGAACAAATCTTTCTTCGGGACACATCCCGGTGACATGACACTCGTCGAATCTTTCAAAGGCGCTGATGTATTCCTTGGACTTTCCAAAGGAAATATCGTTTCCAAGGAAATGATCGCATCCATGGCGAACAATCCGATCGTATTTGCACTCGCAAACCCTGATCCGGAAATTACCTACAAAGAAGCCATGTCCGTGCGTGAAGATATCATCATGGCTACCGGAAGGTCTGACCATCCTAACCAGGTGAATAACGTACTTGGTTTCCCGTTCATTTTCCGCGGGGCGCTGGATGTAAGAGCCACAACGATCAATGAAGAAATGAAACTGGCGGCTGTAAAAGCCATCGCTTCCCTCGCGAAAGAGACAATTCCGGAAGAAGTGATCGAAGCTTACGGAGACAAAAACATTTCCTTTGGGCGTGAGCAAATTATTCCTAAACCACTGGATACAAGACTTATTTACTATGTTGCTCCGGCAGTAGCCAAGGCGGCCATGGATTCGGGTGTAGCTAAAAATCCTATCCGTGATTGGGAAGCTTATGAAATGGAGCTCAAAAATCGCCTGGGACTGGACAATAAACTGATCCGTAACCTGACGATCAAAGCGCAGAGCAATCCGAAAAGGGTTGTATTCGCCGAAGCTGATAACTACAAAATCCTGAAGGCAGCCCAGTTTGCCAATGAAGAAGGAATTGCATACCCGATCCTGCTGGGGAAAAGAAAAAAAATTGAATCGCTTATCAAGGAATTCGGTCTTGAATTCAGTGAATTTGAAATCGTTGATCCTAAATCTGAAGAAGAAGAAGAAAGACGCCTCAAGTTTGGAAGGGTATTCTTTGAAAAACGCAAAAGAAAAGGGTTTACAGAGTTCGAATCTATACAGATCATGCGCGAAAGAAACCATTTCGGTGCGATGATGGTAGAAACCGGCGAAGCAGATGCCATGATCTCAGGGCTTACAAGAAACTACCGCGATGTGGTAAGGCCTGCTATTCAAACAGTAGGTACGCAGAAAGATGTGAAAACCATTTCCGGATTGTATATCCTGATGACCAAGCGCGGACCGCTTTTCCTGGCAGATACGACCATCAACATGGATCCTACGGCAGAGCAGATTGCTGAAATTACAAGCAATGTTGCCAAAACCATCCGCAAATTCAAGGTGATCCCGAAAATTGCTTTGCTGAGCTATTCTAATTTCGGATCTTCTCCTGGAAAAGATGCAGACAAGATGTCTGAAGCTGTAAAGATCCTGCACGAGAAACATCCTTCGCTGACTGTCGACGGTGAGCTGCAGGCAAACTTTGCATTGAACAGCGACCTGATGAATGAGAAATTTTCATTTTCATCCCTGGCGAATAAAGAAGTAAATACCCTGATATTCCCCAACCTGTCTTCCGGAAATATTGCTTATAAACTATTACAGGAATTAACTGAAGCAGAAACAATCGGGCCTGTGCTCGTAGGTTTGAAAAAATCTATCCACGTGGTTCAGATGGGTGCATCCGTAAGAGAAATTATCAATATGGTAAAAGTCGCAGTTGTCGATGCCCAGAATAAATAACTAAGCTGCCGGCCGTTCTGATCATTGATCGGAGCGGCCTGTCACTAATCACTCAACAAATGATCACACACCTTAACGGAAGGTTAGTAGAGAAAAACCCAACCAATATTATTGTAGAATGTGCAGGGATCGGCTATGAAGTCAAGATTTCCCTCAACACTTTTTCTGCCATAGGTTCGGATGAGTCTATCCTTATCTACACACAATTCATTGTCCGCGAAGATGCACAAATCCTTTACGGATTCGCTACCAGGGAAGAAAGGGAAATGTTCAACCACCTGATCTCTGTGTCGGGTATCGGCCCCAATACCGGCATGATCATGCTGTCCTCGCTGGTTCCTGAAGAAATTGCCCATGCCATTCAGACAGAAGATGTACGCACCATTCAAAGTATCAAAGGTATCGGCGTCAAAACTGCACAGCGGGTAATTATTGATTTAAAGGACAAAATGTTAAAAATGAATTTTTCAGGTGGAAATATTTTTTCTGAAAACAATACAAAACGCTTTGACGCGTTAACCGCTTTGGTTTCTCTTGGTTTTGATAAAAAAGCAGCTGACAAGGCACTTGATAAAATAAGTACCGGTGAGGAATCCGTTGAAAAACTAATCAAAGACGCACTCAAAATTTTATAAGTTTTGAAAAAATATATACGAACGTATAAATTATTGAAAGACAGGGCTATACTAATGGCTCTGTTCTGTTTATCGACCCTTTTTGTGTCTGCCCAGGAACCTGACGATTCAAACAGCGTTAATCTACCTTTCCCCATTGAAAACAATATAGATCCAACACAGTCAAAAAATCAAAGTTTTGACCTCGGTGATCCGTCTTCTGTCAACCAGACCATCGTGTACGATCCTATTACCGGGACCTATATTTTCAAGGAAACGATCGGTTCAGATATCAATTACCGGAATCCTTCGATGATGACTTTGGAAGAATACCTGGAATATGAGCGCCAGAAATCCATGCAGCAAAACTGGAAAGACAGGATCGATGCGGAAACTGCTGCCAACAAACCACTCGTGCCACCCATCAAGATCCCGGGCAAAGGCTTCACCAATTTCTTTGGTTCCGATGAGATCAGTATCCGTCCGCAAGGTTCGGTAGAGCTTTCCTTCGGTGTGAATTCTTCCCGTTATGACAACCCTATTCTTCCTGTAAAACAGCGTAAGATCACCCGTTTTGACTTCCAGCAGCAAATCCAGCTGAACCTGGTCGGCCAGATCGGAACCAAGATCAAGCTGAACGCGAGCTACAATACGCAGGCCGCATTTGATTTTGACAACATTACTAAACTCGGCTATACCGGAGACGAAGATCAAATCCTTCAGAAAATCGAAGTCGGAAACGTTTCTATGCCTTTAAAAACATCCCTGATACAGGGATCTCAGGTACTTTTCGGGGTTTATACCCAAATGAAATTCGGACGATTCACAGTAGACGGGATCATGGCATCCTCCAAAAGTAAGAGACAGGAGATCAACATTACCGGGAAAGCACAGATCCAGCCATTTGAGATCACTGCGGACAATTATGAAGCTAACCGACACTATTTTGTCAACCTGGATTTCCGAGATGCGTATGATAATGCGATGTCGCAGCTTCCGATCGTTAATTCAGAGATCAACATTACAAGGATGGAAGTGTGGCTGACTAACCGCATCAACAGTCCTGAAAACACACGAAACATTGTTGCCTTCACCGACCTTGGAGAATCCAGGCCTACGAATACTGAAGGTAATCCGATCCCTTTCGGGCCTCAACCAGGCTTACCTGATAATGAAGCCAACGGATTATACCCCTGGGCTGCCGCTCAACAGGGAATCCGTGAGTTCTCCGGCGTAGTATCCGCGCTTTCCGCACAAAATTCTACTCCCGGACCTTTTCAGCAGGCCATTCACTACGAAAAAGTGGAGAATGCACGCAAGCTTACCGACCAGGAATATTCCTACAACGCGCTTTTAGGATTCATTTCCCTCAATCTGCCGTTGAACAATGATGAAGTACTGGCTGTTTCTTACGAATATACTTACCGTGGACAGACGTACCAGGTAGGTGAATTTTCTACGGATGGTATTGCTGGCCAGCAGGCTCTGATCATGAAGCTTCTTAAGCCAACCTTGACCAGTCCGAAAAACAAGGTCTGGGACCTGATGATGAAAAACGTTTATTCCATCGGAGCTTACCAGCTGGACAAGCAAGGATTCAGACTGGATATTTTTTACAACAATCCGGAGACAAGTGTTCCTGTAAATTTCTTCCCAGCCGATGGCGTGAAAGAAGAGCCGCTGATCAGCCTGCTTGGAATGGATAAGATCAACGTCAATGAACAGCCTTTCTCTGATGGGCTTTTCGACTTTGCGCCCATGACATTTGTAGGGAACCGCGCAGACCGTGGGGGAACGATCAACCCGAGAAATGGCCGTGTATATTTTACAACTGTAGAGCCTTTCGGCCGCACCCTGCGCCAGAAATTGCTTGATGCAAACATTCCTGCTGTAGTTGCAGACAATGTATCCTTCACGGAATTATACGACTCTACCAAGACTGCAGCACAGCAGATCCCTTCTAAAAACAGGTTTATCCTGAAAGGACAGTACCAATCTTCTGTAACTTCTGACATTCCGCTGAATGCTCTGAATGTACCCCAAGGAGCCGTTACAGTTACTGCCGGAGGAATCAAGCTGATCGAAGGGCAGGATTTTACCGTCGATTACAACCTTGGGCGTGTCAAAATATTAAATACAGGAATTCTGGAGTCCAACACTCCGATCAAAATCTCGATAGAAAGTAATTCCGTGTTCGGATTCCAGGCCAAATCGCTCATCGGAACACACATGAATTACCGTTTTTCGGAAGATTTCAATATTGGTGCTACCTGGATGCGGATGATGGAAAGACCTGTGACGCAAAAAGTAGACATCGGCAGTGAACCTTTCAAAAACAACGTGCTCGGACTTGATATTTCCTTCCGTAAGGATCTTCCTTTCCTGACCAAACTGGTAGATCTCCTGCCGGTAATTTCAACCAAGGCAAAATCCAGCATTTCCTTTACCGGAGAAGTAGCCCACCTCATTCCCGGGCAACCGAAAGCCATCAGTAAAGAAGGTATTTCATACATTGATGATTTCGAAGGAAGCCAGACAACGATTGACCTTCGCACACCTACTGCATGGAAAATTGCATCCATTCCGCAAGGACAGGAAGTAATGTTCCCGGAGGCTTCCCTGAAGACACTGGAAGCAGGTTACAGAAGATCGAAGATCGCCTGGTACCAGATAGATCAGCTGTTTTATGCAGGAGGTGCACTTACTCCTAACCATATCAAAAATGATCCGGCAGCAACTTCTGATCTCAGAGTCAGACAGTTCAACCAGAAAGATATCTTCCCGAATACACAGATCCAGTACGGTACAGTGCCTATCGTTCCTATCCTGGAGCTTGCTTATTATCCGAGGGAAAGAGGAATGTACAACTACGATGTTTCCGATAACGTAGATGCCAACGGCTTATTTACCAATCCTCAGAATCGCTGGGGAGGGATTATGCGCGGGCTGACCACCAATGATTTTGAACAGGCGAATATCGAATTCATCCAGTTCTGGATCCTCGATCCTTTCAACGAGGATGCCGAAGCAGTAAACCCTAACTCGCCGCACTCAGGAGGAGATCTGTATTTCAACCTTGGTAACGTATCTGAAGACATCCTTCCTGATTCCAGGAAAAGTTATGAAAACGGCTTGCCTCCGGATGGTGTTGGCAACGAAAACATGGCGGAGTCAGATTGGGCGAAATTCTCCACCATGCAGTTATCTGTCAATGCTTTCGATACGGATCCAAACTCCCGCGTCAACCAGGATGTCGGGATCGATGGCAGAAGCAACGCTGACGAGCGCGATTCTTATACGGATTATGTAAACTGGGTGACAAATAATACTACCTTGAGCCCTGAGGCGAAAGCGCGTATGATCAGTGATCCATCGAACGATGATTACACTTTCTACCGCGATGATAATTATGACAGCCGTGAAGCAAGTATCCTGGAAAGGTACAAGCGCTATAACGGCATGGAGGGCAACTCTTACACTACTGAGATGTCTGACACCGCCAACATCGACGGTTATCCAACCATGGCAAGCAACATGCCGGACATGGAAGATATCAACCAGGACTTCAATATGTCAGAGACAGAGAGCTATTTCCAGTACAAGATCAGTATGCGCAAGCAGGACTTTGTAGTTGGAAAGAACTTTGTAACCAGTATCCAGGTAGATTCTACCGGTGGTAAGGAAATCCGCTGGATCCAGTTTAAAGTTCCGGTTGCCGAACCTGAAAGAACCGTGAATGGTATCAGTGATTTCAGGTCTATCCGTTTCATGCGTATGTTTGTGAAAGATTTTGACGAAGAGGTAGTTCTACGTTTTGCCAGGCTGGAATTCATCCGCGGAGAATGGAGAAAATACCTGAGAGACCTTACTGCTCCGGGAGAAGGTGTATACGTCGATCCAAACCTGACGACTTTCAACATCGGTGCGATGAGCCTCGAAGAAAACGACCAGCGGGAGCCTGTTAAGTATGTCATTCCTCCGGGGATCCTGAGGGAAGTAGATCCGTCACAAGTACAGCAAAGGCAATTGAACGAGCAATCGTTGTCCCTTGAGGTATGCAACCTGCAGGATGGCGATGCAAGAGCAGCTTACCGCAACGTACAATTTGATGTCAGAACATATAAAAAACTGAAGATGTTTGTCCACGCAGAAGAGTTCGCAACTACAATGCCTCTTGCTGACGAAGACCTTACTTTGTTCGTGCGCCTTGGAACGGATTACACGGAAAACTATTATGAATATGAAATGCCTTTGGTGCTCACCCCTTGGGGAAGCTCGAAAGATGATGTGATATGGCCGGAAGCCAATAATGTGGAGATCATTTTTGACAACCTCCTCAACCTGAAAAAGAAAAGGAATCTCGTCACGGCAGATCCAAATTCTACCGTTAACAATACAGTCGAATATTCCGACGTCGATCCGGAAAACCCTAAACGCATACTCCGCGTTAAAGGAAGCCCGAACCTCCAGGCCATCCGGACCGTCATGATCGGTATCAGGAACCCGAATAAATCGGATGTCAATCCATGGGGGCCCGATGACGGACAAGCCAAATGCGCCATTATCTGGGTCAATGAGCTACGTCTCTCCGACTTCCAGAATGAAGGAGGTTCCGCCGCGATTGCAAGGATGCAGATCCAGGCAGCTGATTTCGCCAATGTTTCCATGTCAGGAAATTACAGCGGGGTCAACTGGGGATCTATTGAAAGCCGTGTACAGGAACGCCAGCGAAACCAACAACTCGGCTTCGATTTCAATACGAACGTACAGCTCGGACAATTCTTTGGAAAACGCGCTAAGCTTTCATTGCCATTCTTCTACGGATATTCCGTAGGAATAATCAATCCAGAGTATGATCCTTTCAACCCTGATATCCGCCTGAATGATTACGATCCTGCAACCCGCAGAGAGCGTGCCCGCGCAGGACAGGATTTCACAGAAAGAAGATCTTACAACTTTACCAATGTCCGCAAGGAAAGAGGTGCGAATGCTAAACCTCATTTCTGGAACGTTTCCAATTTTGCACTGAATTATTCATACAGCGAGAATCTCCACAGGGATTTCAACCTGGAATATGACAGGACCAAGATCTGGCGTGGAGGAGTTAATTATAACTATTCTTTCCAGACAAAAGCCATAGAGCCTTTCAAGAACGTCAAATTCATGCAGAAGTCCAAATGGTGGTCTATCATCCGGGACGCAAACTTCTTCCTCACCCCGAAGAACATTGCTTTCAACAATGACCTGATGAGGAGCTATAACGAACGTAAGATACGAAATAACCTTACGCCATCATTTGATTTTCAGCCATATTATGTTAAATCCTTTACCTGGAACCGTACGTATAATCTCGGGTATGACATCACCAAAAATCTGAAGTTTACATTTAATGCGACCAATCGTGCCTTGTTTGATGAAGCACCAGGACGTGTTGATAAGAAAACCGGAGAAGGTTATGGCGCATTCAGGGACAGTATCCGTACACAGATGGCTACTTTCGGGAAAGCGACCGATTATACCCATGATTATAATCTTTCCTACAACATTCCTTTTGACAAGATCCCGGCGCTTGATTGGGTAACAGGGAACGTGAAATACAGTGGTACTTATAACTGGCAACGCGCACCATTGGGTCAAAGCGAGTATGGGAATATCATTCAGAACAGCCGTGCCGTAAATGCTACTGCACAGATGAACTTTACGAACCTCTACAATAAGATCCCTTACTTCCAGAAGATCAATGCAGATGGACGGCCTGTCCGGGCCAAAGCCGGGAATGCAGTTTCGGATGGCAGAAAATCAGCCACCGCAGAACCTGCCAAAACAGCCGAACCGGAAAAACCGGAGTCTGAAATGACCGAGCGTGAAAAACGCAAGGCCGAAAGGAAAAAAAGGCGCAAGGAACGTAAGGAAGAAAAAGAGAAGAAACGCAACGGGAAAGTCAACCCTGTCGGTGGATTCATCGGGCGACTGGCAATGACGGTGCGATCCGTTTCCGGTACGTATGCATTGAACGATGGTACTTTACTTCCCGGATATAACCAGGGATCCAGTATCCTCGGATTCGCAAACGGCACTCAATCCAACATGGCAGGATTTATATTCGGACAGCAGAAATACAATCTCGCAGGAAGGGAAACCGGCTATGATATTGCAAGGATTACGGAAAGTAAGGACTGGCTGGTTAAGAATAGTGCACTGAATCGTCAGTACACGATCACGCATTCCCAGAACATTTCCGGAAGGGCGTCCCTCGAACCGTTGAAAGACCTGAATATAGAGCTGACAATGATGAGGAACTATACGGCCAATTCCAACCAGTTCTTCCGCTACAATGATCTTTCCGAACAATTTGAAAATCAAAGTAAGGTGGAGACGGGTACATTGACTTATTCAACAATCTCTATAAATTCAGCTTTCTCTCAGCTTGGAAGCCGCCTTGAATCGGACGTATTCAATAAAATGCGTGACAACCGAAGCCAGGTATCCCAGCTTCTCGGAGCAGATAACCCGGGGGCCGGAATTGTAAACGGTTACGCGGATGGTTATGACGGCAGCCAGCAGGAAGTTGTATTAGGAGCGTTCCTGACAAGCTATACCAACAATGGTGTCAGCTCCAGGAATATAAATCCTTTGAGAAACATCCCACTTCCAAACTGGATGGTCAATTACAATGGTTTGACGAAATTCGCTTTCATGAAGAAATACGTCAAGAACTTTGTGATTCGTCATGGATACAGCTCTACGGTAAGTATTGCAGGAATTCAGACAAACCTGAACGCAGCTGTCGATGCGGATGGAAACCCGGTGGCACGTGACCTGAACAATAATTTCATCTCCGATAAGCAAATCCAGAACGTTTCTGTTTCTGAAAGATTCTCCCCACTGATCGGTGTGGATGCTACATGGAATGTAAACGGCCAGGGACTTATCACCAAATTTGAGCTGAAGAAAGACAGAAATGCAAACCTTTCTCTGAACAATAACCAGGTGACAGAAGTACTCGGAACTGAATGGATCATCGGAGTCGGATATAAATTCCCTAAACTGAAGCTGAACATCAAGACAAAGAATAAGAGCTACATCGAAAGCCCTGTCAATCTTCGATTTGATTTCTCTTTCAGAGATAATATGACGGTTATTCGTAAAGTGGTTGAAAATACCAGCCAGGGAACTGCAGGCCAAAGGATAATATCTATCAAATCTTCGGCGGATTACAATTTCAATCAGAATCTAACGCTGCAGCTTTATTACGACCAGGTAATCAATACACCGAAGGTGACCACAAGTTATCCTACAGGAAATACGAGTGCAGGTGTCCGACTTCGCCTGAACCTTGCAGGAATGTAAAATGACGATCCGTCCGGCACATACAGGCGATGAAACAGGAATTCTTTCCCTGATCAGGGCTTTGGCAGAATATGAAAAAGCTCCTCTTGAAGTTGTGAATACTTCGGAGGAGCTTGGCCAGCATCTTTTTGAAGAGGGAATTTGCGAAGCTTTGGTTGCAGAGGATGAAGGGCAGATTATAGGTTTCGCGCTTTGGTATACCTCCTATTCCACCTGGAAAGGAAAATGCCTTTACCTCGAAGATTTTTATGTACTTCCCGAATACCGCAGCCAGGGATTGGGAAGCCGGCTTTTTGATAAAGTAGTTGACATAGCGAAGGAAAGAGGTGTACGGCGCATGGACTGGCAGGTACTTGAATGGAACCAGCCGGCGATTGATTTTTACAGGTATAAAAACTGTACGCTGGATCCTGAGTGGATCAATGGCAGGTTGTTCTTCGGGTAAACAGAATTTTAAGGGCACAAAAAAACAGCGCCCCTTTCGGAACGCTGTCTTAAACGATATGCAGTTAGTCCTGAGCAATCAAGGCCGCAGCCGGATTTGCACCAAGAGCTTCTTTGATCCTGGCTTCCAATTCCTCCATCAGTTCGGGATTGTCACCAATTAAACTTTTCACAGCATCTCTTCCCTGTCCGAGTCTTGTTTCACCATAAGAGAACCAGGACCCGCTTTTTTTCAGGATATTGAATTCAACACCAAGATCGATGATCTCTCCTACTTTGGAAACACCTTCTCCATACATGATATCAAATTCAGCTTTTCTGAAAGGTGGAGCGACTTTATTTTTAACTACTTTGACTTTGATGTGGTTTCCAAGAACTTCTTCTCCATCCTTGATCTGTGCCGCTTTCCTGATATCAATCCTGATCGAAGCATAGAATTTCAAGGCATTTCCACCAGTGGTAGTTTCAGGATTTCCGAACATTACACCGATTTTCTCACGCAGCTGGTTGATAAAAATACAAGTACATTTTGCTTTTGAGATGGAAGCCGTGAGCTTTCTCAGGGCTTTAGACATCAAACGCGCCTGCAATCCCATCTGGGAATCTCCCATTTCACCTTCGATCTCAGCTTTCGGAGTAAGCGCTGCTACAGAGTCGATCACGATCAGGTCAATTGCGCCGGAGCGGATCAGGTTATCTGCGATCTCAAGCGCCTGTTCACCATTGTCAGGCTGGGAGATCAGTAAATTGTGGACATCTACGCCTAATTTTTGTGCATAAAACTGGTCGAATGCGTGCTCTGCATCTATAAAGGCAGCAATGCCTCCTTGTTTTTGACACTCGGCGATCGCGTGGATCGCCAGTGTTGTTTTACCGGATGATTCCGGACCATAGATCTCAACG
>Ga0247732_10000752_pt1 | contig 14114 bp, 10 predicted proteins | sample UWRJL163409C2_FD_180940 | JGI IMG/M metagenome (GOLD analysis project Ga0247732, IMG submission 180940) | Plant litter microbial communities from Arlington Agricultural Research Station in Wisconsin, United States - UWRJ-L163-409C-2 | ecosystem: Environmental > Terrestrial > Plant litter >...
AGTCGTAGTGATGACTGGGGGTAATACTATTATTAAAAGCGGCTCAATTAGCCCAACTGTTACCGCCACCGACCCGAGCGGCATTGCGTCCTACAGTTGGACCTCTGATGCACGTAACCCTGACGGTCATGATCTTTCCTATACGATTGCCGAACCAACGTTCTGGCCTAAAGTCGAGGGTACATACCGCTATTATCTGACGGTCACTGATGGCCTGGGTAATGTGACGGCCAATATATTGTTTACCTTTGGGTATTCGCCCGAACTGGCTGTCGTTCCATTGCCAGTTATTCCAACCGATAGTTTAAGTGACAAGCTCGCGAGTGGCGAGACCTTATTCCCAGCGAGTGTGTCACCAAGTGCTAGTCCAAGTCGTGATGCCCAGAATGAAACGGGTGCTAATGGCATCGCCAATGTCCTTGGGGGTACGATCGGTAACGCACCCGGACAGCTATCACCAAACGACGGCGCTTCAGTTATCGCTCCAACCAGTGGGGGATGGAGCATTTTTGGCGTGCTGTGGTACTGGTGGATTGGCGTCATCGCAGTGCTCGGAACTGCCACGTATTTCGTGAAGAAAATCGCTTTTTTGCCTATACCAAAACATTCTTAAGATAAGATTAAATTCTGATTGTCAAACCACTGTGAAAATGGTATGTTTAATTTATATACAAAAGGTGAGAGAGTTGTATATCTGTGTCGGTCGCCTGCGTGGAGCGATCTTTAACTAGAACAATAAGGAGTGTTGTGCGATGAATATACTAGCGAGCAAACGATATCAACGAGTCACCAATTTCGCACTAGCAGCCCTGTTAGTTGTGAGTACTATTACGGCCAGTGTGCCGTTTCTTTTTTCTGAAAAGGCAAATGCATTAGGTGGATATGACGTAACTGTCTCTCCTGAGTGTGTTGATGGCCTTGTGAAATTGAATATTACAGGACGCAACCCAAATGGGACAAATGTTTGGGTCAAATCAAGTGCAAACTTTAAATTTTCACCGGCAGCGCAAGCAAACGCTGACGGTGCAACTGCTGATGTGTCAATTCAATTTGATCAAGCGAGTATTCCAAACGGTGGAGTAACAATCTATTACTCGGATTCAGAGAATGGTACATACCAACTACTGAATGACCCAACTGCAATGGCTGCATATAATGCAATCAATTGTTACGACACTGTATACGTCTCTCCAACTGGCAACGATGCGAACGCTGGTACACAAACTGGCCTCGCCTTCGCTACAATCCAAAAAGCCCTCGACACTGTAAATGTTAACGGAACGGTAAAAGTCGCTGACGGTACCTACGCCGGAACAGCCTGGATCAAAAAGAATGGCACAAAGCTCGTCGGTACAAGCGGCAACCGTGACACCGTCACTATCGTCGCCGCTGGCAATGCTGCTGGCCAAGGCGGTGTTTACTCTGAAGGCCTGAGTAACCTTACTATCGAGAACCTCGCCGTTACCGGTGGACCAACGTTCACTAACGGTGGCGTTATTAAACTTAGTAACGGATCAAACGGCACTATTCACAACGTCGTCGTGAAGTCGGCTGACATCGTAACCCCTGGAGCTCCTTTCACTAACACAACAGGCATCAACATTAATGGTTTTGCTAACCTCAACGTTGATAACGTCGCCGTACTTGGTATGGGTAGAGACGGTATCTCAGTCGTTGGTCAACAAAACGGTTCAGTTGTCACCAAGAACGTTGCACTTAACAATGTTGTCGTCTCTGGCCGCAGTAATAGCTGGTCTGGCCTAGCATTCGACACAAAGCAAGCAAGTATTACCGGTGTTACATTGAACGATGTACGCCTTCAATACGGTGACCGCGGTGTTTATGTCGATGGCAACAACCTTGCGAACACTGTTACGACAACAAGCGGTATTCTGCAACTTGGCAACACGCTTATCAAGAACGTTAACAAAGAATATGTTAACAACGAACAGACAGCCAACATCAACGCAAGCGGAATTTCAGTTGACTTCCAAAACCGTCCCGTCTACGTCGACACACTTGCTGTCAAAGACTTGAATGCAACTGAGCTTGCGAATCTTCGTACAAACTTTATCAAAGATAAGTCGCACAAAAATCCTTCAAACTTTGCATACGGAGTTGTCTTCCTGCAAGGTCCAGCTGCACCAACTGGACTAAACCCTAACGGCTGGACTACTTCATTTAGTAAGTTCGCTTGGACTGCATCGACTGATGCTGCAACATACAACGTCCGTTACAGCCGTGTTCACCCGAACGAAGTAGCGAACGCACCGATCCTTTCGACAACAAACGCAACTCCTGAATACGCAACAACACTTGCGGACGGACCACTTTTCTGGCAAGTTCAAGCAGTCGACGCTGCTGGTAACACTGGCGCCTGGAGTGATATGGGTTACGCAACAATAGACACAACTGCCCCAACTAGCACCAACGACCTTAAGGCTGTTGTTGCTGGAACACAAACGATCACTCAAACAATTACTGACAACGTTCAAGCTAAGTCTGGCAAGATCCGTATCTGGAAACAGAACGCCGATGGCACACTTAATAACAGCCAGTTCTTTGCAAGTGGTGACGTAAACGTTAACGCTGATAACAAAGTTACCTACACAGTTAATACAGTTGCGAACCTCTTTGGCAACGGCACTTATACCGCTAAATTTACTGCAACTGATATGGTTGGTCACCAAACTGTCAGCGAAAAAGTGTTCGTCGTCGATAACACTAATCCCGATCTTTCTGTCAAAGCATCTTCAATCGGTAACGGCACAATCTTTAAAAGCGTGAGCTTCCAGCTACACGACAACTACAAGATCGAGAAGTTCACTATCAAGAATGCTCAGAACGAAAACACTTTCAACGTTTCACCTAATGACTACGGTGACGCAAACGACATCACAGTAGGGAACTACTACGGTGCTATCGAAGGCGAAAACGCCATTACATTGTACGACCTCGCAGGTAACTCGGTATCACAAACATTCGTTCTTGATACAAATGCCCCAACCGCGCCAACGGTTGTATACACGCCATCAAACGGATCATTTCTTAATACGAACATGTTCCTCGTTGACTGGGATGCTTCTGTCGACGCTAGCCCAGTAACCTACGAAATCCGTTACTCACAAGATCCTTCACGTGGTGAAAATGACATCCTTAATGGAAGCAATGTTCAGACAGTTACTGCAAACACCGACGAACTACAAGTTTCAGGGCTTGGCGAAGGCTACTGGTTCTACCAAATTCGTGCGACAGATGCAGCCAAGAATGTTGGCTCATGGAGCAATATCTGGTCACTTGTTGTTGATACTGTTGACCCAACTGCTGATATTAGCTCACCTACAAACGATTCAACACTTGGAAATGTTACAAATGTGAACATTACCGGATCATCAAGCGACGCCAACGGCTCTACGTACGTTTTGAAAATTGACGGACAAACTGTCGCCTCGGGTTCAATCTTTAGTTCATATAATTGGACCACTCCAACAACTGGTCCCCACACCATTGTGCTAACAGTTACTGATGCTGCGAAAAATGTAACGACAGACACCGCAAACTTCACCGTTGATAACCAAGGGCCTGCCCTCACAATCGATGAACAGGGCGTGACGACTAATCGACCAGTCATTACCGGTACGTTCGGCGCTGATGCCGAAAATGTTGCAGTCGCTATCTTTGACGAAGACGAAAACCTCGTTGAGTCAGGTCCCGCAACGCTAGCAGAAGATGGCACCTATGCGTACCAAGTACAGGATCCACTTGCCTATGACGCAACTTACACAGTTGCAGTTGGTGCATTCGATCAATACGAAAACTTGACGATGCAATTCGCTATCATCACCGTTGAGTCAGCACCAGTAGCTGACGGTCCAACTACACCTACTACGTTAGGCGCTGCTGTCACACCTGCACAAAATGCAGTGATTGCAACAATCGTTCCGACGATTACCCCTGCAATCACTAGTCCAGCTGCCGCAGCTGTCCTCGGCGCAACCGACACAGCATCTAATGATGGTGCTGCCGAAGTGAAGGGCACAAACACTGATAACTTCGCCGCAATCGACGTCAACAACAACGATGGTAAGATCTTCGGACTTGCATGGTTCTGGTGGATTCTTATCCTCGCAGCTATTGCCGCTGCCGCTTGGTGGATCATCGGTGCCGTTCGTCGCCGCAACGAAAACAACGCGTAGTTACTGACTACTCAAAACAAACATTCTGACGCAATCTCGATCAGCTCCCCGAAAGGGGAGTTTTTCTTTTTGAATCGAAACATAAGTGATATACTATTTTCAGCGTGAAAGCAAAACAAAAACGCAAAAATTCCTTACAATCTAAGCTCCGTACACACTTCAGGCGCGCCTTGGTTCCTCATAAAGGCAACCATTACCGACCACATTTGGTCCGCTTGCATGGTATTACGGCAGTATTAGTGTTGGCGGTTTTTATGCAACTTGCGTACGGTCTTTTTACCTCTGGACGACTGGAAGTCCTGGGGCGAGTCTCTGACATCAGCTCGGCTGAACTTTTGGCTGATACGAACACCGAACGGGTGAAAGATTCTTTACCTAGTCTAAAAATTAATGATGAGTTAAGTAAGGCTGCCTTCTTAAAGGCCCAAGACATGTTCGCTAATAACTACTGGGCACATACCTCACCAACCGGCGTCACGCCGTGGAAGTGGCTAGGGGATAGTGGCTATAACTACGACGTGGCCGGCGAAAACCTTGCCAAGAATTATCCAACCTCACAGGCGACGGTTGATGCATGGATGAACTCCGAAACACACCGAGCAAATATCCTTAACGGTAAATATCAGGATATTGGCTTTGCAGTTGTTGATGGCATGATCGATGGACGTAATACAACGCTGGTTGTGGCCTACTACGGCGCCCCTGCGACCGTTGCAGCCGTTGAAGGTGCTAGTGATGCCACGAATGACGCACAGGTCGTCTACGCCGCGCCAATCGAACAGGGGATTGGCAATCCGCTGACGTACTTCGGCTCGGCCATTCAATCGATGAGCCCTGCAACCCTCGGTGGGCTGACCTTATTGACCCTCGTTGGGGCTGTCGCTGTCGCTGCGCACCACTACCGCCAGAAACTGCCTGTTGCTTGGCGCAAGAGTTGGAAGCTGCATCACGGCATGTATACGTTGATTGGAACGGTCGGCCTGGCCCTAGTGATCGTACTAGCCACGGGCGGTGGACAGATCTAATCTTTACAGATGACTCTCACTCTGTTAAAATAGAAAACTGATTGTACAAAATGTACACAATTAATAGATATTAAGGAATAATATGACAAAAGCAGTCGTTAAGATCGGTGGAAAACAATTTATTGTCGCCGAAAAAGAGACCCTATTGGTGGACCTCCTCCAAGAAGGAACTAAAGAGCTCACTCTAGACGCACTGTTGCTTATCGATGGTGACAACGTCACAATCGGTACGCCAACTGTCAAAGACGTGGTAGTAACAGCAAAGGTCGTTGAAGACCTCATCAAGGGTGACAAGATCCGTGTAATCCGCTACAAAGCGAAGAAGCGTGTTCACAAAGAAAACGGTCATCGCCAAAAGTACAGCAAGATCGAAATCGTTTCAATCAAGTAGTACAACAAAATCTTTAAAATCCCTGCCCTTACCGGTGGGGATTTTTGTTATGTCTATAATTTAGCTGCAATCTGATTGTGCTTACGCTGAAAGCCACCTATACTAAAAGGAATTGAATTGGGGTAAAGGGGATATATGGGATTAGTTGCACAGACGGGCATTGCTCGATTTAAAAAGCAGGTTACAAAACAGTTCGTAGGATTGATCGTAGCTGTAATGGTTCTCTCAGGAGCAGGCGTCTGGGCATTTCAGACATTTGGTGCACCCGCTGGTGCAGCGCCTGGTGACGACTTTGTCACGACCTGGCAGACAGACCTTGTTGGTCCCGGATCTACGACTGTCACTATTCCAACAAATCCTGATTTTACTTATAACTATAATGTTGACTGGGACAACGATGGAACTTTTGACGAGACCGGTGTGACTGGTGATGTCACGCACGACTTCCTCCAAGACGGTACCTATACAATTCGTATCAGCGGGACATTTCCGGCACTCTATAGTAACTTTAGTCTTGATTCCTACAAGCTGATCGAAGTGAATCAGTGGGGAACTGGTGAGTGGCGTTCGATGGCATATGCCTTTGCCGGTGCATATAGTTTAGCGAGTCTCCCAGCTAGTAGCCCAAATTTCGGCAACACCCCTAATATAAGTGCAACCCACGCGTTCGATACTATCGATAATATCGGGAGCGGTATTGAGAATTGGGACACAACTAATATCACCGATATGAGCTATATGCTTGCCAATAACTACTCTTTTGACGGCAACATTTCTGGCTGGAATACCGAAAATGTGACGACGATGGCGCACATGTTTGACGGTGCTTACTTATTCAATCAGGACATTTCTGAATGGGACACTAGCGGCGTTGAAGATTTTAATTCAATGTTCATGTACACCTATGCGTTCGACGGGGATATTTCAGATTGGAACACCGAAAGTGCGCTCACTATGGCGAGCATGTTCAGTAACGCAAATCTCTTCAATAAAAATCTGATCAACTGGGAGACAGGTTCCGTCACGGACTTCTCGAATATGTTTAGAGGTGCAGTATCTTTTACTGGAGACGTATCGACTTGGGACACAAGTAGCGCCACTAACATTAGCGGTATGTTCAATTACGCAACCAATTTTGACGGCGACGTTTCAGGATGGGATGTCAGTAATATCCAAAATGCGAGTCAAATGATGCAGTCGTCAGGCTTCACAAGTGGAAGCTATGACAAGTTGCTGGCTGGCTGGTCAACACGGGTGTTGCAGCCAGGTGTCGCATTTGACGCCGACGGACTGGCGTATTGTTTCTCGGGGGCTGCTCACCAATCAATTATCGACCAAGGATGGACAATCACCGGAGACTATACGGCGTGTGGTATTCGATTTAACGGGACTGTAGCGGGTAGTGGCAGGAGCTTTGCGCCGGGACCGATCGGGACAAAGCTAGTGGAGCTGAGTGTTGAAAATGGAACGCCACGTCAAAACACTCCATTTGATCTATCATGTGCCGTTCCTGGATCGGATGACGCATCATTCAAGATCGGTGGTGTTAATGGTGATGAGCTGCAAATTGGGGCTGATATCGAGCCTTACCAAAAAATGGATGCTGGTTTAGACGAGTGGTTTAACGTCTGTGTTCGGGCCGTTTCTGACAGCGGAACATCAATCGAACAGACCCTAAAGGTATTTCTTTACAAGCCGGCTCAAGAGCTACAAAGTGTAAGTTTTATTAAAGAAAATGGCAATAAATATCTTGTTATTGATGGCGTCAGTCTTGTATATAGCGACGTTTGGCGAACGGGTGATCCATTTTTCACCCAGCTCGTTTCTTTGAATGGTCAAGAATTGCCATTTTGTGCACAGGGTACCGGCAAAACTACCGAAGAATGGATCGTTTACGCTGATCAAAGATTCGGTGAATATGATGCAACGGGAAAGATAAGTGACACACCACTATGCTACATGGTGTACTCGGCTGACACCGATACGTCGCTTTTGACACACTCCCAGGCCCGCGTGCTACTCCCAGCAGATTACGATACTACCGTTGATGGATTTGTCTCAGTAAATAACTCTGACGCATTTGCTTTTGAGGGCGCTGCGATTGCTGAAGACGAAGATGTTGCGACTCCAGGTGCTGGCACGGGTAATGGCGGTGGTTTCGTCCCTGGCGCACCAAACACCGGCGCCCAAATGCTGCAATCGCAGTCTGTATGGGTATTGATCGTTGCGGGTGCGCTCCTTGGTCTTATTGCCGGAAGTGCAACTTTGGTTATTCGCCGCCGATTCGCGTCTGAAATTCGCTAAAGCACTACCGTAAATTAGCCTGTAATCCAAGCCGCTCGTGCTACAATATATACAACACAAGAAGAGGGAACTAATACAGTGCCGACGGTTATTGCAGTCACAAATCAAAAAGGTGGTGTTGGGAAAACAACAACTGCTATTAACTTGGCGTACTTTTTGGCCAAGGCTGACAAAAAAACCCTCTTGATCGACTTCGATCCACAGGGCAATGCCACGAGTGGACTCGGTATCGATAAGACCGGACTGACCGCAACAATGTCGGATGTTATTACCGGTACAACCGAGCTTGCGACCGTTGTCCTTCCAACCGAACACAAGAACCTATGGTTAGCTCCAACCACCTCAATCCTGGCGAATACTGAAGTCGAGTTGGCGCAGGCTGACAAGCGCTTCTCTCGTTTGAAGTATGCGATCGAAACAAGTGGTGACACCTACGATTACATCCTGATCGACAGCCCACCGAGCCTCAACCTGTTAACCGTCAACGGCCTGATTGCGGCGAAATATGTCTTACTTCCTGTCCAGGCAGAATTCTACGCCCTAGAAGGCCTAGGACAACTATTGGAGACTATGAAGCTCGTTCGCAAAGGTATGAACCCGGCTCTCGAATTACTTGGCGTCTTGCCAACGATGCTTGATAGCCGCACGACACTCAGCAGCCAGGTCCACGAAGAGATTAAGCGTCACTTCCCAGGTAAAGTATTTGATATTACGATTCCTCGTAACATCCGCCTAGCCGAAGCCCCAAGTCACGGGGTGCCAATTGGTGTATATGACAAGTTCTCGAAAGGCTCACGGGCGTATAAAGCACTCGCTAAAGAAGTGGTCGCTCGGACGACTCAGCCAAAATCTGACATTATTGGAGCAACAGCATAATGGCACAAAAAAAGGGACTCGGTCGCGGCTTTGAATCATTGATCCCGATGGATCTATTGGATGACGACTTCGATCCAACGAACAAACTTGATGAGAAGGTGAGTGAGCTGCGTACCTTATCTATTGCTGATGTCGCAGCCGATCCGGATCAACCACGTCGCACTTTTGATCAGGAGGCCCTGAACGAACTTGCCGATTCTGTGAAAGAACACGGCGTCTTGCAACCGATCATCGTGACCAAATCAAGTGACGGCTACCAGATCGTCGCCGGTGAGCGCCGCTTCCGTGCCTCGCAAATCGCTGGCCTGACCACCATCCCAGCACTTGTTCGCACTATGACCGACCAGAACAAGCTGGAAGTATCGCTGATCGAGAACTTACAGCGCCGCGACCTTAATACAATCGAGACGGCCACTGCTTATCAGAAGTTGCGTGACCAGTTCAACCTGACCAACGAAGCGATTGGAAAGCGCGTCAACAAGTCACAAAGTGCTGTCCAGAACACGATGCGCCTCTTGAAGCTACCAAAAGCCGTGCGTGAACTTATCGCCGAAGGTAAATTAACCGAAGGCCAAGCTCGTCCACTGATTTCGTGGGATGAAGACTTTATTAACGCTGTGGTCCCAAAGATCATCGCCGAAGAGTGGAGCGCTCGTAAAGTCGAGCAGTACGTCACCAACGCCCGTAACGCCCGCGACAAGCCCGAAGTTGCCACCGAGCAACCAACCGAATCACAGCACGAAGCCCGTATCGCCTCACTGCGTACCCGCCTAAAATCTGACGTCAACATTCGTGTTAACAACAAAGGCGCCGGCAGTATCGTCATCAAGTTCAAAAGCACTGACGACCTCGAACGATTACAGAAATTACTCGGAGAATAAGTCCAACACCACATTCATTGCTGTCTGCAACCGTAATTTAATTGGACGAAAAGTACTCTTTAAAAGAAGACCTCCGCTGGAGATCTTCTTTTGCGTTGGGCTGAAAAGATTCAATGGAATCTTTTCACACACTTTTCTTACCAATTAAATTACGTTCGCAGAACCAAGTCTGGTTTAGATTAGAATGTTCGGATTTTGTTGAAGGGGAAGACCCTAAAGCTAACCGGTCCAACGATATCATAAAGGGGGATCGTGCCGAGCCCATTGCGTGAATCGTATGAAAAGCTGCCTTGGCGGTGGTCACCCGAGACGAATAGTTCGCCTTCTGGCACGATTGTGTCGACTTCGCCGGTAGTGGGGCTGCCGGGTTCACCGTTATTGTCATCATCAGGGTTAAAGCCGGCTGGGTTGGTTGAGTTATAGACGGTATAGACGCCGTTAAGCAGTTGCACACGCTCGCCGGGCAGGCCGATGACACGTTTGACGATGTATTCATCTTCGATGCCACGACTGTAGTGCGGGTTCTTGAAGACAATAACTTGGCCGCGTGCTGGAATGAATGACTTGTTCTGAATTTGTGATGCAGTGACAGCGAGGCGGTCGACGATCAAGCGGTCACCCGTATATAGTGTTTTTTCCATGCTTGGACCAACCACGTTAAAGCTGCGGAAGACGAATGTATTAATAACGACCGTCCCGATCACTACGCAAATAATAAAGACTACGATGCCGATAACGTCTTTAAATAGGGGGTGACGGGTAAAGAATGATGCTTCCATTGACTTGGTTTATTATACCTTAGTTATTGCGCTTATGTCAGTCTTCAAAATTTAAGGTTGGTCAGGTATAGTAGGTGGAGTATTTATGAAGAATAACAAACGACCTTCAATTGATGGGTTCATTCCACGTCGTGCCGGCACACAGCTAGGCAACCTACACCAGGGTGACAAAGAACAACCAATCGACCGCTCACTGCACACTGGCAACAAGGCCCGTCAGTCAGTTGGTGTTGCTCGTGAGAGCAAAATTATTGGTCGCGGCGACATTGATGACTCACTGCGCGAAATCGACGACGAGGGGTTGGATGTCAGTACTGGCTCGAAAGCCCGTGGCGGCACATTCGGCGGGGGGAGTTTCTCTGGTGGTGACAGCAAAAAGAGCAAAAAGGCTACAAAGAAAGACAAAAAGCGCTTCGGTCGTAAAGACCGAGCGAGTAAGAAGCCAAAGAGCAAAGCTCGTCGGATTATTAAATGGGTCGGCATTGTCTTACTCATCGCCCTTATCGGTGTTGGTGGATTCCTAGCCTTTAAAGCAATTAACGCCAGCGACTCAGTATTCTCGGGAAGTTTCCTTGATATCGTCAAGAATGACCCTCTCAAGCAAGATGCCAATGGCCGCAGCAACTTCCTTATCGTTGGTACTTCAGAAGACGACCCTGGGCACGAAGGGTCGAACTTAACTGACTCAATCCTTGTCCTAAGCGTTAACCAAGAGACGAAAGACGCCTATACGTTCAGTATTCCACGCGACCTTGAGGTCAAATACGGCCAAGCCTGTGCTGAAGGCTACTCGGGCAAGATCAACAGCTACTTTAGTTGTATCAACGAAGAAGATAGCGATGCTGCCGAACAAGAACGTTTAACTGGTATCCAAGCATTCATCGGTGACATCATCGGTATGGATATTCAATATGGCGTCCACGTTAACTACACCGTTATGCGCGACGTCGTCAACGCTATCGGTGGTAATATTACGGTTAATATCGAAAGCCGCAATCCGAATGGTCAGATGGACAGTAACTTCGACTGGAAGTGTGGACCAAACTACGCCAAGCGTAAAACTGTGTGTCCGCCAAGGGGCCACTTTATCGATTACCCGAATGGTCCGGCTGTCTTGGATGCAGAGCACGCCCTCTACCTAGCTCAAGCCCGCGGTGACGCCGCCCCAACGTATGGATTTGAACAATCGAATTTCGACCGCGAACGTAACCAACAAAAGATCCTTGTAGCGATTCGTGAAAAAGCCCTCAGTGCTGGAACGCTCTCTAATATCGGACACGTGACAAGCCTGGTTGATGCCCTCGGCAGTAACCTGCGCACTAACATTGAAACTAAAGAGATTCGCACCCTGATGGCGCTTGCTAAAGACATTCCATCCGACAAGATCAAATCAATCGACCTTAATAAAGAGGGTGAAGCAATCTTTACTGGTAATGCCCAACCGGTTGCTGGTAAGTACTCGTTCGGCGACCTAAAGGCCTACCTTAACAAGATCATTACCTCCGAACCATTCGTTGAAGAAGAGCCACACGTTACTGTCCTAAACGGCAGCGGTACCGCTGGTAAAGCCCAAATCGAAGCCGACAAGCTGATCGCCAAGGGATTCACGATCGATAGCGTTGGTAACGCCGATGATGGGGAATACCCAGCCATCTCTATCTACCAGATTGCGACCGACAAACCACTGACTGCTGCCAAACTTAAATCCATGTATAACGTCACTCTCAAAACCACCGCACCGCCCGTCAGTGTTGTAGGTGATACCGACTTCCTGATCATCATCGGACCAGCTCAATAATCAGGGCCCTCGTGGTATAATAAATCGTAGATTATGGAGTTTCTAAAACTAGTCCGCCGCCGCTCATTCTTGAGTGAAGTAGTATATACAGTCCTGAACGTCGCCCTCGCGATCGCGCTTACTCTGGTGATCTTTTACACCAACTCAATCGCCTTGGCACTCGGGTTGGTGCTGGTTAGTAAATGGCGTGTCTTGGCTGTTCGAGCGCGTTATTGGTTCGTGAATATACGCTCCAACCTGGTTGATATTATCGTGAGTGTGAGCGTCGTGTTGCACTTGTATGCGATCAATAGCTTGACGATCGCTGACTCGAGCAAGTTCCTGCTACTCGGTATTGCAACGCTGTTGTATATTCTTTGGCTACTGATCTTGAAGCCTCGTTCAAAACGAACCTACGTCGCTGCTCAGGCTGGCGTCGCCATTATCCTTGGTGTCTCGGCGCTGTATACGGTATCATTTGCGTGGCCGGCCTCGATCGTTGTGATTGGCATGTGGTTGATCGGCTATGCCGCCGCTAGTCACATCCTGAACACCTATGATGACGAGACGCACCCTGTATTCTTGAGCCTCGCCTGGAGTGTGGTGATGGCAGAACTCGGATGGGTAGCGTACCACTGGACCGTGGCGTATTCGTTGCCATTCGTGACAAACTTATTGATTCCGCAGATTGCAATTATTACGGTGCTACTAGGATTTGTGGCACACAAAGCGTACGATTCGTTCTATCACCACCAAAAGATCCGTACGACTGATATTATCTTGCCACTCCTATTCACATTGAGCGTCATTGCAGTGTTGATCTTTGTCTTTAACCGCGTCGGAACGGCTATCTAAGGCTGTTGAGGTAGTCTCTAGGGGTTACTTCGCTACTTTTTCGAGCAACAACCCGTAGTCTTCTTTTTCGGTCAGTAGAAGGCCGTATTTTTTTGCCTCGGCGATAATATCATCGTGTTGTTCTGGGTCGGCTTCGAGGATGATGTGGCCGCCATCGACGAGTTTTGATTGGGTCTGGATTAATAATTCGTAGATCAGGGCCTTGCCGTGGTTGCCTGCAAACAGCGCTTCGCTCGGTTCGTGGTCGGTCTCGGGTGACCGTTCCCATTCCGGGTCGACGTAGGGGAGGTTGGCAATAATAATATTGGCACTGAAAGGGTACGATGCCAAAAGATTACTTTGAATAAGGTCGACATCGGCTTCTAGGACGCGGGCGTTCTTTTCAGCGACTTTCAGGGCGTGGCGGCTGATATCAACCAGTGTGACGTTCAGTTCGGGGAACAATAATTTCGAAGTAACCCCTAGTGCACCACTGCCAGTGCCGACATCAACCAGACGGAGAGTGTCTTTTAGTAGAGATGCATTGCGCGGGACAACTTTTTTCAATAGTTCTATCAGCGTCTCTGATTCCGGTCGGGGAATAAGTGTTGCGGTGGTGACGTAAAATTGATGGCCGTAAAATTCTTTGTGCCCGATGATGTAGGCGACAGGAACGCGGTCAAGACGGAGAGCCAAACGGGCGCCGGCGATTTCAATCTCGCGGGCTTCCATAATTGCTTCGGGGTGAGCGTGTAAATAGCTGCGGTTTTTGCGTAGCGTATGGGCGAGGATCAGTTCGCTATCCAGGCGAGCCGAAGGAATGCCCGCGATAACTAATTGATGCGTGGCATCAGTTAGCCAGTCGTTAATTGCTAGCGGTTGAGGCTGCGAGTTCTCGCTCATAGGCCTGAAGGTTCTCCACTAAATCATCAATTGATCCACTGAGGGCTGCCGGAATATTGCTGCGGCTGTAGCCGATGCGGTGATCAGTAATACGGTCCTGGGGGAAGTTGTAGGTACGGATCTTTTCAGAACGGTCGCCAGAGCCGAT
>Ga0247732_10000753_pt1 | contig 14109 bp, 16 predicted proteins | sample UWRJL163409C2_FD_180940 | JGI IMG/M metagenome (GOLD analysis project Ga0247732, IMG submission 180940) | Plant litter microbial communities from Arlington Agricultural Research Station in Wisconsin, United States - UWRJ-L163-409C-2 | ecosystem: Environmental > Terrestrial > Plant litter >...
CCGCCGTACCTGCTGCAGACGCCCGGCAACCCGGATGGACCTCTCACCGCCGCGCTCGCCGCGAAGATGACGGCAGGGCTCACCGCAAACCAGGAGTCGTTCTACGACGACTTCACCACGCAGTTCTTCTCCGTAGACGAGAAGCTCGTCGTGACCGAGGAGCAGCGCCAGGAGGCGCTGGCCCTCGCGCTGCAGTCGTCGAAGGTCGCCGCGCTCGAGGCGATGGCGTCGTTCGCGAGCACAGACTTCCGCGACGACCTGCCGAACGTCACCGTGCCCGCACTCGTCATCCACGGCGACGGCGACGCCACCGTTCCGTTCGAGGGGTCAGGCGAGCGCACGCACGCCGCGCTCGTGAACTCCGAGCTGCACGTGGTCGCGGGCGGCCCCCACGGAGTGAACGTCAGTCACGCCGACGAGTGGAACCGGGTCGTCATCGACTTTCTGGCGAAATAGCGGCGCTCACCCGCGTTCGGCGTCACGGGCGCAGGCGCCGGATGCGGATGGGTCCCCGCGCGGCAGCAAGGTCGACCGGCTCGCCGCCCTGGGTGATCTCGACCTCGCCGCGGGCGACCAGTCGCGATGCGGCGCTGCGCGACGCATCCATCAGCCCGCGCCAGTCGTCGTCGCCGACGGCCCGCGCGGCATCCGACGGGCAGATCGTCGCTGTGGGCGCGCGCTTGTCGAGCAGCTCGAGGATCTTCGCCTCGAGACGGCGGTCGACCTCGGAGTTCGCGTCATCGTCCATGCGTCCAGTCTGCGCGTCTGCGTCTGGAGGCAGAGGGGGGTTGCTCACGCGGGCAGCGGCCACCACGACGGCAGGAACACGCGGTAGGCCGACATGAACGAGGCGGTGCTGCGCGGCGTCGGGGTCGACAGCCACACGTCGAGCGCACCCACCGTGCCGTCGGCGATGAAGCGGGCCGCGGCATCCGCCACGAAGCCCGCGGGCAGGATGCTCGACGCCTGAGGCACGGTCAGTGCGTGCCGCTCGAGGAGCAGCTCGATCGATCCGGCGAAGTGCTGGCTCAGCAGCGGCTGCAGACTCGCCGACCCGCTGCCCTCGCCCAGTCCACGGGTGTAGATGGCGTCGTGCGAGTCGACGTGCTCGAGAACCGCGACGGTCACCCGTTCGATGGCCTCGGATGCCTGCGGCCCGGTCTCGAGGTCGGCTTCGCCCAGATAGTGGTCGCGGATCTCGTCGAGCTCGTCGCGAAGCACCCCCTCGAGCAGGGCGACGGGCGACGTGGCGTGCTGGTAGAAGGTGGACCGGTTGATTCCGGCGGCGATGGCGATCTCCGATGCGGTGATCTCGCTCGCCGGCCGCTCGGACGCGAGCGACAGCACGACGGAGGCGAGCTTGGCGCGGGTCTTGATCTGGCGGGAGTCCATGCAGTGATCATAGGAGCGGATGCGCGCTGCCGGCCGGTCGGCGACGAGACCGGGCGTCTCATGACTATCTATTTTGACAATCATTATCAATAAGGCTACTTTCGAGAAGACCCGAAACGTATCCGACTTAGAACGGCTCACCCCTCCCGTGAAGAAACTCCTCACCCTCACCGCGCTCGCCGCGGCCACCGCACTGGCCCTCTCGGGATGCGCATCCGCATCCACCGACGGCGGAGCGACCGACGACCCGGGCGACGAGTCGGGCGTGCGCATCGTCGCCTCGACCAACGTCTATGGCGACATCGCAGAGCAGATCGGCGGAGACCGGGTCAGCGTCACGTCGATCATCGACAGCCCCGACAAGGACCCGCACGAGTACGAGGCCGACGCCCGCACCCAGCTCGCCCTCTCGAAGGCGCAGCTCGTGATCGAGAACGGCGGCGGCTACGACGACTTCGTCGACACCATGCTCTCCGCCGCCGACAACAAGATCGCCCCCGTGCTGAACGCCGCCGACATCTCGGGCTACGACGAGGAGCCCGCCGAGGGCGAGTTCAACGAGCACATGTGGTACGACTTCCCCACGGTGCAGAAGCTCTCCGACGAGCTCGTGAACCAGCTCAGCGCGATCGACCCCGAGGGCGCCGAGACCTACGAGAAGAACGCCGAGGCCTTCGACGGCCAGCTCGCCGCGCTCGAGCAGCAGGAGAAGGACATCAAGGCCTCGTTCGACCAGGCCGGCGTCGCTATCACCGAGCCCGTGCCGCTCTACATGCTCCAGGCCGCGGGCCTCGTGAACAAGACGCCGGATGCCTTCAGCGAGGCGATCGAGGAGGGTACGGACGTTCCCGCCGACGTTCTCAAGCAGACCCAGGAGCTGTTCTCCTCGGGCGAGGTGAAGGCGCTCGTCTACAACGAGCAGACCGCGGGGGCCCAGACCGAGCTCGTGCTGACCGCCGCGAAGGATGCCGGCGTGCCGGTCGTTCCCGTCACCGAGACCCTTCCCGACGGCACCGACTACATCAGCTGGATGACGACGAACCTCAACGCGCTGCAGGGCGCGCTCAGCGGCAAGTAGTCTTCACCGAGTGAAGATCTTCGGGGCGAAGACGGCGCGAGCCGGCGCAGACAAGGCCCCCTCGCCCCGCAATGCACCACGTCACGTCGTGCTGCGCGTTCGCGGCGGCGCGCTGCAGTTCGGTGAGCGGCGCCTGTGGCACGACCTCGACTTCGACGTGCGCGCGGGCGAGTTCATCGCCGTGCTCGGGGCCAACGGATCGGGCAAGTCGAGCCTCCTGAAGGTCATCCTGGGCCAGCAGCAGCTCAGCGCCGGAACCATGGCCTTCGAGGGTTCCCCCGTCACCCGGGGCAACCGCCGCATCGGGTACATTCCGCAGCAGAAGCTCGCCGACGAGGGGGCGCCCCTCCGCGGACGCGACCTGGTCGCCCTCGGCGTCGACGGCCACCGCTTCGGGCTGCCGTTGCCCCGGGCCGCGCGCCGCCGCGAGGTCGACGCCCTTCTCGAGTCTGTCGGCGCATCCGAGTACGCGAACGTGGCCGTCTCGACCCTGTCGGGCGGCGAGCAGCAGCGTCTGCGCGTGGGGCAGGCGCTCGCGGGCGACCCCCGGCTGCTGCTCTGCGACGAGCCCCTGCTCTCGCTCGACCTCGCCCACCAGCGCGCCGTCTCCGAGCTCATCGACACGCACCGCCGGCAGCGAGACCTCGGCGTGCTGTTCGTGACCCACGACATCAACCCGGTCCTCGACATGGTCGACCGCGTGCTCTACCTGGCGGGCGGCTCGTTCCGCATCGGCACTCCCGACGAGGTGCTGCGCAGCGAGGTGCTCTCCGAGCTCTACGGCTCGCCCGTCGACGTCATCCGCACGCGCGGCCGCGTGATCGTGGTCGGGGTTCCGGATGCGCACCACGGCCACGACGGGCACGTGCACCACGACGGCGATCACGTGCCGGATGCGCCCGGCGCGGGCGACGGGGTGCGGCGATGAGCGACATCGACTGGGCCGACCTCTGGTCGCAGGTCTTCAACTTCACCGACTACGGCGAACTGCTCGTTCTGCTGCAGAACTCGATCATCGCCGGTGCCGTTCTCGGCATCGTCGGGGGGCTCATCGGCGTGTTCGTGATGTCGAGGGACATGGCGTTCGCCGTGCACGGCATCAGCGAGCTGTCGTTCGCGGGCGCCTCCGCCGGACTGCTCTTCGGAGTGGGCGTCGTCGAGGGCTCGCTCGTGGGGTCGATCGCGGCCGCTCTGATCATCGGCTTCCTCGGCGCCAAGTCACGCGATCGCAACTCGATCATCGCCGTGCTGATGCCCTTCGGCCTCGGCCTCGGCATCCTCTGTCTTGCGCTCTACCCGGGTCGCAGCGCCAACAAGTTCGGGCTGCTCACCGGCCAGATCGTGGCCGTCGACGACCCCCGGCTGAACTCGCTCATCGCCATCTCGATCGTCGTCGTGATCGGCCTGCTCGTCGTCTGGCGCCCGCTCACCTTCGCCAGCGTCGACGCCGATGTGGCCTCGGCGCGGGGCGTGCCGGTGCGCACGCTCTCGATCGTCTTCATGCTGCTGCTCGGCCTCGCGGTCGCCGTGTCGGTTCAGGTCGTGGGCTCGCTGCTCGTGCTGTCGATCCTGGTCACGCCCGCCGCCGCGGCCCTGAGGGTGTCGTCGTCGCCGATCGTCGTTCCCCTCCTCAGCATGCTGTTCGCGGTGCTGTCGCTGGTGGGCGGAATCATGCTCGCGCTCGGCGGCTCCGTGCCGATCAGTCCCTATGTCACCACCATCTCGTTCGCCATCTACGTGGTCTGCCGCATCATCGCGGCGTCGCGTGCGCGACGGGGCGTCTCGGGTCGACGGCTGGTGGCTCTGGATGCCTAGGCGAAGCACAGCGACACCGGTTACGGTTGAGGGGATTTCGGCCGCACGTGGCCTCGGAGGTGGATCATGGTCGTGAAGCGCAACACCTGGCAGCGCGAGGCGGTGCGTGCTGCTCTTGGCACCCAGATCGGCTTCGTCAGCGCGCAGGGGCTCCACTCCAATCTTCATTCGAGCGGCTCGCACATCGGACTGGCCACGGTCTACCGTGCGCTCGCCGACCTGGCCAACGAGGGCGAGGCCGACTCGCTGCAGTCGCCCGAGGGCGAGAGCCTCTACCGGGCGTGCAGCACCGGCCACCACCACCACCTCATCTGTCGCAGCTGCGGCCTCACGGTCGAGATCGAGGCCGACGAGGTCGAGTCGTGGGCGCGAAAGACCGCCGCGCTGCACGGCTTCTCGCGCCCCGAGCACGTGGTCGACATCTTCGGCTTCTGCAACTCGTGCGTGCCCACGCCCGCCGGCTGAACCCGCGCACCCGCGCACTTGCGCGCATCCGGCCGGTCGCCTAAACTCGGTAGCTGGTCGAGTGGCATCTCCACTCGCATGTACACCACCCCCCACCTGTTTCGATCGGGGGCGACGTGTGCCGACAAGCAATCTTGGGTAGAACGCGCGTTGACTCGCGTTTTTCTACGGTAACTATGGAGGAAATCATGGCAGCAACCTGCCAGGTGACCGGCGCCATTCCCGGCTTCGGACACAACATCTCGCACTCGCACCGTCGCACCAAGCGCCGGTTCGACCCGAACATCCAGAAGAAGACGTACTACGTTCCGTCGCTTCGTCGCAACGTGACCCTGCAGCTCAGCACCAAGGGCATCAAGGTCATCGACGCACGCGGCATCGAGAGCGTCGTCAAGGATCTTCTCGCCCGTGGGGAGAAAATCTAATGGCCAAGTCACAAGACGTACGTCCGATCATCAAGCTGCGTTCGACGGCCGGCACGGGTTACACCTATGTCACCAAGAAGAACCGCCGCAACAACCCCGACCGCCTCGTGCTCAAGAAGTACGACCCGGTCATCCGCCAGCACGTCGATTTCCGGGAGGAGAGGTAACACATGGCCAAGAAGAGCATGATTGCAAAGAACGAACAGCGCAAAGTCATCGTCGCTCGTTACAACACGAAGCGCCTTGAGCTGAAGAAGGCCCTCGTCAGCCCGACGTCGACCGACGCCGAGCGCGAGGCCGCCCGCCTCGGCCTGCAGAAGCTGCCCAAGAACGCCTCACCGGTGCGCGTGCGCAGCCGTGACGCGGTCGACGGCCGCCCCCGTGGTGTGCTCACGAAGTTCGGCATCAGCCGTGTTCGCTTCCGTGACATGGCTCACCGTGGCGAGCTGCCCGGCATCACGAAGAGCTCCTGGTAGTCCAGCAGTTCTCATCTGAGCATCTGAAAAAGGATGCCGGCCTCCGGGTCGGCATCCTTTTTTGCGTTTCAGGGGTGTCGGATGCCCCGCGAGGCGCGGTAATCCGCGAAATCCCGGCGATCTCTGATACATTCGTCACGGTCGAACAGACCAGACGTGTGGCCTACTCAAGGTTTCCACCGTTTCGTTTCTAGAGCTGCTTCATGCAGCACAAGGTCCGAGGAGGACACCCATGGCTGATAAGTCACTCAACAAGACCGAGCTCGTCGCCCAGGTCGCCGCTGCATCCGGCCAGACGCAGTCCGCTGTCAACGAGGTTCTCGACGCTCTCTTCGCGACCCTCGCGGAGTCGGTCGGCAACGACGTCAAGGTCACGATCCCGGGATGGCTCGCTGTCGAGCGCACCTCGCGTGCAGCCCGCGCCGGCCGCAACCCGCAGACGGGTGAGGCCATCCAGATCGCCGCCGGTCACTCGGTCAAGATCTCCGCTGGCTCGAAGCTCAAGGCTGCCGCCAAGTAGTCTTTTCGAATCTTCATCCTCAGGGGTGTCCGCGCTGCGCGGACGCCCCTGAGGTGTTTAACAGGCCCTTGTTCCCCGAGCTTGTCGAAGGGGCCGCGTCTCGACAGGCTCGACGAACTGGACGGGCTCGACGGGCGGGTCAGCGGGCGAGCGGTCGGCGCGGGCGCAGCGGTGTGCGGGGCGCAGACGTGGGTGCGGCACCGGATGCTCGTGCCGGCGACGCGGGCGTGCGCCTGACCGCGGCCGCCTCGGTGGCCGCGGGCTGCTGCGGCGCGAAGCTCTCGATGCGCGCGATCGCCGCATCGAGAACCGCCTCGAGCGGAGCCGTCTCCTCGTGGATCCGCGACACGAGCAGTCCTCCCTGGAGTGCGGCGAGCAGGCCGATCGCGAGGGAGCCGGGATCGGCGTCCGGTCGCAGTGCACCGGATGCGCGCATCGCCACAAGGCCTGCCTGCACCGGGGCGAGCCAGAGCCCGAATCCGTCGACGAGCCCGGCACGGGCATCCGGATCGGTGTCGACGAGCTCGCTGGCGAGCGACCCGAGCGGCGACCAGCCGCGGAGCCCCCGACGGACGGCGTGCTCGACCACCGCGTCGCGCCAGGCGCGCAGCGACTCGATGCTGTCGAGTGCCGCGAGCTGCGGCTGCTGTTCCACCGCGACGGCCGCCTCGTGCGCCACGACGGCGCGCATCAGCTCGCTCTTGTCGGCGAAGTAGTGGTACAGCTGCGAGGCGCTGACCTGCGCCTCGGCCCTCACCTCGTCGATGCTCGTGCGCGCGGCACCGCGTTGCCGAACGAGGACGGCGGCGGCCTCCACGATGCGGGCACGGGTCGCTGCCCCCTTCGCGGTGAGGGCGGGACGTGGGGCGGGCATCGTCGCAGTGCTCATGGGCGCTGAGTCTAGGTCGAGTGGAATAGGGCATCCAGTTCCCACGCCGAGGTGCGCCGGGCCGAGCGCAGACCGGGCCGCGCGCTCAGGAATGCCGCGTAAAGTTGACGGGTGCCGAGAGTCGTTCGAACCGTAGGTCCCGCCGTTCTCCTGGCGGTCGCTTTCGTGATGCTGCTCGTCGGTCTGCGCATCGCCGGTGGGGCGGATGCGCAACTCCTGCAGGATCCCGGCCCCGTGGTGCGCTACGGCATCCCGGTCACCAAGATGATCGTGAATCTCGGAGCCGCCGGAGTTCTCGGCGCCCTCGTTCTGGCGGTTTTCGCCCTGCGCTCGGACAAGCCCGAGTTCACCCGCGCGCTCGACGTTGCGGCGGGCTCGGCCGCCGTGCTCACCGTCGCGTCCGCGGCCACGGGCTTCCTCACGTTCCTGCAGCTCACCGTCAAGTCGGTACGGTTCGACAACTCCTACGGCGAGCTGCTCGGGCAGTTCCTGACCCAGGTCGAGATCGGGCAGGCCTGGCTGATCACCACGCTCATCGCCGCCGCGGTCACGGTGCTCTGCTTCGCTGTGCGCAATGTCACCGCCCTCGTCTTCGTCGGCGTGCTCGCCGTGGTGATGCTCGTGCCCATGGCGCAGCAGGGCCACGCCGCAGGAACGACCGGCCACGACGCCGCGATCACCGCGCTCGGACTGCACCTCGTCTTCGCAGCGGTCTGGCTCGGCGGGCTGCTGGTGCTCGTGATCATCGCCCCGCAGCTCGACAACGACCGCATGCTCTCGGTCATCTCGCGATACTCGACCGTGGCGCTCGTCTGCTTCATCGTCGTCGCGGCATCCGGTTACGTCAGCGCCGAGCTGCGCATCGGAAGCCTCGACAGGCTGCTCACGCCCTATGGCCTGCTCGTGCTCGTGAAGGTCGGAGCCCTCATCGCGCTGGGCATCTTCGGGGCGGCCTACCGGCGGTCGCTCATTCGCCGCCTTGCCGAGACGAGCCGTCGCTACTTCTTCTGGAAGATCGCGGTCGTCGAGCTCGCGTTCATGGGAATCGCCTCGGGTGCCGCCGCCGCACTCGGTCGCTCGGCCCCGCCGGTCGACGACGCCATCCCGGCGGTGCAGACGCCGGCGCAGATCCTCACCGGCGAGCAGCTCCCGCCCGAGCTCGAGCTCTCCCGCTACGTCACCGAGTGGAACTTCGACCTTCTCTGGATTCTGCTGTGCGGGTTCGGCATCGTCTTCTACCTCGCCGGCGTGCGCCGCCTGCGCAAGCGCGGCGACAAGTGGCCCATCCACCGCAGCGTGCTCTGGGTGGCGGGCATGCTGCTGCTGTTCTATGTGACCAACGGCGGCGTCAACGTCTACGAGAAGTACCTCTTCAGCATGCACATGCTCGGGCACATGACCCTGAGCATGATGGTGCCGCTGCTGCTCGTGCCCGCCGCTCCGATCACGCTCATCATGCGCGCCGTCGCCAAGCGCCAAGACGGCACGCGGGGAGGCCGCGAGTGGGTGCTCCTCGCGGTGCACTCGAAGATCGGATCGTTCCTCGCGAACCCCATCGTCGCCGCGCTGCTGTTCGCCGGCAGCCTCTGGGCCTTCTACTACTCGCCGCTGTTCCGCTGGGCGACCGTCGACCACATCGGCCACGAGTGGATGATCGCCCACTTCCTCATCACCGGCTACCTGCTCGTGCAGGCGCTCATCGGCGTCGACCCCGTTCCCTATCGCTTCCCCTATCCGTTCCGGCTGCTGCTGCTGCTCGCGGTCATGGCGTTCCACGCCTTCTTCGGTCTCGCGATGATGACCGGCAACGGCCTCCTGCTCGCCGATTGGTACGGCGCGATGGGCCGCCCGTGGGGTGTGAGCGCCATCGAGGACCAGCAGGCCGGAGGCGGAATCGCCTGGAGCGTCGGCGAGATCCCCACCGTGATCCTGGCGATCGCCGTCGCCATCCAGTGGAGCAAGCAGGACAAGAAGGAGACCACGCGGCGCGACCGCACGGCCGACCGCACGAACGAGGCGGAGCTGGGCGAGTACAACGCGATGCTCGAGCGCCTCAACGCCCGCCGCTGACGCGGGGCCCCGTTCCCTGAGCCTGTCGAAGGGCCGAGCGCTGCTACGTGCGCGACGCGAAGGCGATCGCACCCGCGTCGTCGAGCGTGATCGCGTAGTCGAGCGAGAACGGAATGTCCTCGCTCAGGGCCGACACGGATCCGTCGAAGAGCGACTTCACCTGAACGTCGATGTGCGCGACGCCGGCATTGTCGGCCAGAAGCCACGAGGACGGGCCCGCCACGACCTTCACCTGCGGATACTCCACGATCGACCAGCTCGGATCTCCCTCGATGCGGTCGGTGATGCCCTTCGAGAACGGGCAGCCCACGGGATAGAGCACCTTCTGCGTGGCGCACTCGTCGAGAAACGAGGTGAGGCGGTCTGCGACGACCTGGGAGAAGAGCTCATTGGGAACGGCCTTGACGATGCCGCTCTCCGTTTCGCCGGGCGATGGGAGGGCCACCGCGACGGCGTCGCTCGTGAGGTAGTGCGAATCGTGCGAGAGAACCACGAGTGACGGCACGAGCACGGTGTACCGGGCCCCCGCGCCGAAGGCCCCCTTTCCTGCCCCGAGATCGGATGCGTCGAGCTCGCCGGTTCCGACCGTCACGCTGGTCGTGTTGGTCACCGCGAGTGACAGGGTGGCGACGGGGGATTCCTTGAAGCGCCACTGGCTGAAGACGCCGTAGCTCGATCCGCCGCGCTCGACCACGAACTCGCTCTGGGTGCGTGCCGACTGACGGTCTGCACCGTGAAGCGTGTAGCTCACGGTGACCCGGTGAACGCCGGAACCCAGGTCGCTGTCGTCGGTGACGCGGATGTCGCTGATCGTCGAGAGGGTGTTGCGCTTCAGCAGTGCCGCACCCGCCGAGTCGGGCGTGAGGTCGTCGGGCAGCTCGACACCCGGCATGCCGAGGGCGCCGTCGACGTCGCGGGCGCCGAGCGTCTGCAGATAGGTGATCACGAATCCGCTCGAGCCGAACACCGTGAGGTTGAGCGCCAGCACACCGGCGGCGAAAACTCCGACGAGCAGCAGCACCGCGCCGCACCAGGCCAACGCGACCTGCGCCGGTGACGTGCGCCTCTTCTGCACACGCACATCCATGGGGTCAGTCTAGGCAATGCCGCCGGGCGCCGGCCGTGCCAGGCGACACGCCCGGTAGATTGGATGCGCCCCTCGTCTAACGTGCACAGAAAGTTCTTCCGCGTGTCCCTTCCCGATCTCTCCGCCGAGCAGAGGCGCGTCTTCGACCTCATCGAGTCGACGAAGAACCACGTGTTCGTCACGGGACGGGCGGGAACAGGCAAGTCGACGCTGCTCAACCACCTGAGCTGGAACACCGAGAAGCAGCTCGTGATCTCGGCGCCCACGGGCGTCGCGGCGTTGAATGTCGGCGGGCAGACCATCCACTCGTTGTTCCGACTGCCGATCGGGGTCATCGCCGACTCCGACATCGAGCAGAACGGCGACGTGCGCAAGATGCTCAACACCATCGACACCCTGGTCATCGACGAGGTCTCGATGGTCAACGCCGACCTCATGGATGCGATCGATCGCTCCCTGCGCAAGGCTCGACACAAGCCGACGGTGCCGTTCGGCGGGGTTCAGGTCGTTCTGTTCGGAGACCCGTACCAGCTGGCCCCCGTTCCGGGCGACTCCGACGAACGGGCCTACTTCACCGACCACTACCGCTCGATGTGGTTCTTCGACGCGAAGGTGTGGAGCGAGGTGTCGCTCACCGTGGTCGAGCTCACCGAGATCCACCGGCAGCACGACGACGACTTCAAGTTCATGCTGAACGCGGTACGGCACGGCCAGGTCACGAAAGAGATAGCCGATGCGCTCAACGGCGCCGGCGCCCGAACTCCTCCCAGCGACGGCACGATCACTCTCGCAACGCGCAACGACGCGGTCAACCGCATCAACGCCGAGGCGCTCAAGCGGCTTCCGGGCACGGTGCGCACCGCGACGGCCGAGGTCTCGGGCGATTTCGGAGGCCGCAACTTTCCCGCCGAAGAGGCGCTGGAGCTCAAGGTCGGAGCCCAGGTCATGTTCCTGCGCAACGACTCGGAGCAGCGGTGGGTGAACGGTTCGGTCGGCGTGGTCTCGAAAATCAGCAAGGCCGGCTCGATCTGGGTCGAGATCGACGGCGAGGTGCACGAAGTCGACCCCGTGAGCTGGGAGAAGCACCGCTACTCGTACTCGGCCGACGACAAGAAGCTCACGAAGAATGTGATCGGCGAGTTCACGCAGTTCCCTCTGCGACTGGCGTGGGCCGTCACTATTCACAAGAGCCAGGGCAAGACCTACGACCAGGCCATCGTCGATCTCGGCCAGCGCGTGTTCAGCGCGGGGCAGACCTACGTGGCCCTCTCGCGGCTCACCTCGCTCGATGGGCTCTACCTCACGAGGCCGCTGCGCCCGGCCGACATCTCGGTCGACCCCGCAGTGCGACGCTTCATGTCACGCGGGCAGTAGCTCGGCGCTCAAACGTGAAGAATACTTAATACGAACCGTCACGTTCTGCTACTGTCTGAGAATCTGCCCACAAGGGCAGACCATTCTGTTCGATCCTCTCCGTGCGGGTCGTCGCCGTATCTCAGGGGGATTCATCAGTGCATAACTCGCGCCTTCGGGCCACGCTCGCCACGGGCATCGCCACGCTCACCATCGGACTGGTCGGAATCGGAGTCGTGGCCGCTCCGGCTGCTGCGGCGGGAGGGCGTTCCCTGCCCACGGGTTCGTCGCTTTACGCGGTTCAGTGCGACGATGCAGACCTGCCCGAACTCGCGCTGTTCTCGCTCGATACGGCTACCGCAGCAGCGACTCCCGTCGGCCCGGGCACTCCGGCCTCCGAAGCGGACTGCGCCGGACAGGCGGCATGGAACCCGGTCACGTCGACCGCTTACGTCACTGTCTGGTACTACGAGGACGAGGTCGTTCCCTTTCCGGCATTTCTCGCGACGATCGATCCCACAACAGGCGTGAGCTCGCCGGTCGGCCCGTTCACGCTCGGCGAGGGAGCGCACGACGTCGATTCGATGGCCATCGGAAACGATGGAGCGGCCTACGCCATCGACGGCAACACGCTCTATTCCGTCGATCTCGCCACGGCGGCCCTGACCGAGTTGGGCGACCTCGGAGAGGACGCTTTCTACGGCTTCTCCGTCGACCCGACGACCGGAGCGTTCTACGCGATCCAGCCCAGTGGAGACATCTTCACCATCGACGTCTCCGCCCACACGGCCACACTTCTGGTGGAGACGCAGCTGGGCGGAGACAGCGACCGCCCCTATTCGCTGCAGATCGACACCGATGGAACGTTCTGGGTAGAGGCCGACGTCTTCGAATCCGAGAGTGAGGGCCTCGTGTCGAACCTGTGGAGCATCAGTGGAGCCGCCCTCGCCGACAGTGCGGTGCTCTCCGGTGTCATCACCGCTCCTACCGGACCGTTCTACACGGAGTCGCTGCTGTTCGTGCCGGCTCCCGTCGTGCCCGTGATTCCTGCTGAGCCCGTCGTCGAGCCCGCCGCGGTGGTCGTTCCGGTAGCGCCGCAGCTCGCCAACACGGGTGTCGACGCGGCTCCGATCGCCGCGGGCGGAGCGCTCGTGGCCCTGCTCGGCGTGGCCCTGCTGGTGCCCGCCATCCGTCGCCGCGCCACGGCGTAGCCGCCGCTCGCTGCACACGTTCGCGCCCGCTCGGCGCATCCGCCCCCGCTCGACCGGGCGCGGATGCACCGAACGGGCGCGTTTGCGTGCGGCGAGCTAGCGGATGGCGGCGACGATCACGTTCGCGAGGTCGCGCGGGCGCGAGAACTGGGGCCAGTGGCCGGTGGGCAGCTCCACGATTCCCACCTCGTGGATGCGGGGCAGCTCAGCGAAGTAGGGCACTCCTGCGCCCATGCCGCGGCGCATCTCCTCGGCACTGTACGTGCACGTGATCACGGTGACGGGAACCTCGTAGCGGGCCTCGTTCGTGAGCACCTGGGGGTCGCGGGCGACCCGGGTCGGCGTGGGAACGGCGCGGGCGCGGAAGTTCTCGAGGTCGGCCTCGTCGAGTCCGGTGAGCTCGAGGTCGTCGAAGAAGTCCCAGGCGGGCAGGGGCAGTTCGCCGTCGACCTCGGGGATGTTGGCATTGATCTCCATGCCATCGGGTGTCGGCCCGCTGTCGACGTAGACGGCGTGCCGGATGCGATCGGGGTGTCGATCGACCACGGCGTGGATCACCGATCCGCCTCCGCTGTGTCCGACGAGAACGATGTCGCCGTCGAGGTCGGCGATGTACTCCTCGACGAAGCGGATGTGGTCGTCGAGGGTGATGCCGGCACGGTCGGCGTCGGGCGATTCCATGCCGGGCAGGCTGAGCGGATGCGGCGTGTGACCGGCCGCTTCGACGGCCGCGGTCACAGGTGCCCACGACCACGCGCCGAGCCAGAATCCGGGAACGAGAACAATGTGCATGCGGGCCACGATACGCCGAACGGTGGTTTCGATACGCTCGTTCCTCGCTACTCAACCAGCGCAGACCTGCATGCGCCGGTCGAGTAGGCCGCCTGCGGCCGTATCGAGACCCACGCGTCGGACTCAGCGCAGCTGCGTCAGCGCGCGCACGGCCTCCGCTGCGGCATTCGCGGCGGCCTCCACATCGGCGGCGGTCGTGGCCGTCGAGAGGCTGAAGCGAACGGCGGTCTGCGCATCCACGGGCTCGATGCCCAACGCGAGAAGAACCGCAGACGGCTCGTCGCTGCCGGCCGCGCAGGCCGAGCCGCTCGACGACACGACACCGCGCTCCTCGAGCCCGAGCAGCACGCCCTCGCCGCTTGTTCCGGGGAACAGGAACGACGCGATCGACGGCAGCCGGTGCTCGCGCGACCCCGTGAGCCGCGCGATCGGCACGGCCGCCTCGATCCGCGAGATGAGGTCGTCGCGCAACGCGGCGACCCGACCGGATGCCTCGGCGCGGCCCGTCGACGACAGTCGCGCCGCGACGGCGAGAC
>Ga0247732_10000756_pt1 | contig 14090 bp, 13 predicted proteins | sample UWRJL163409C2_FD_180940 | JGI IMG/M metagenome (GOLD analysis project Ga0247732, IMG submission 180940) | Plant litter microbial communities from Arlington Agricultural Research Station in Wisconsin, United States - UWRJ-L163-409C-2 | ecosystem: Environmental > Terrestrial > Plant litter >...
GTCGAGCGCAGCCCGATCCGCAGCATCCGTTCGCCCTCGTCGACGGCGTCGATCGTCCAGCCGGCGGTGTTCCAGTCCGCGTCGCGCACGACGGCGCGGATGCTGCGCACGACCACCCTGCGGTCGTAGGCGATGTCGGCGATCTCGTCGTCGCGCAGCTCGAGCGTCCACGGCCCCGAGCTCCAGGGCGTCGCGGGGTCGTCCCAGGTCGTGGTCATGTCAGAGCGTCGTCATGCCGCCGTCCACGGCGAACAGCGATCCCGTCGCGAAAGACGCGTCGTCGCTCGCCAGGAACACCATGATCCCCTCCACGTCGCGCGGAGCGCCGGGGCGTCCGAGCGGGATGCGTCCGACGATCGCCGCCCGCGCCTCGGGATCGGAGCTGATCGCGGTGACGAGGCTCGTCTCGGTGTACCCCGGGACGACCGTGTTCACGCGGATATTCCGGTCGGCGTATGCCGCGGCCACCGTGCGGGCCAGGCCGTGTATGCCCGCCTTCGACGCGCTGTACGCCGTGAAGTCGCGCCCCTCGCCGTTGAGGCCCGTGGGGCTCCCGGTGAGGATGAGCGATCCGCCCCCGTGCGCGAGCATCGATCGCACGGCATGCTTGACCGTCAGGAACGTGCCGGTCAGGTTCACGTCGATGGTGCGGCGCCACACGTCGAGGTCGAGGTCGGCGGCCGGTGCGTCCTTTCCGAAGAGCTGCACTCCGGCGTTCGCGACGACCACGTCGGGCGCCCACCCCTGGCTCTCGAGCTCGGCGAAGGCGGCCTCGACCGATGCCTCGTCGGAGATGTCGAGCACAGCGGCGCGGGCGGAGGAGGGGCCGATCGCCGCGACGGCGGAGGCCGCGGCATCCGCGTCCCTGTCAGCGATCACGACACGCGCGCCCTCCGCGGCGAAGCGGGCGGCGACGGCGTAGCCGATGCCGGTCGCCGCCCCCGTGACGAGGGCGGTCTTTCCTTCGAGTCGGGTCATGCTCGGTCCTCAGCGTTCGATGGAGTCGAGGTGCAGCATCCGCGCGAGGTTCTTGTCGAGTTCGTCGTCGCGGAAGATCTTCTTCCAGTCGTCCTTGATGATGCTCTCGCGACCGTAGTCCATGGCGATGAGGCACGCGTCGCTGAACGGGTTGTCGCCGCGCAGACCGTTCGCCAGGGCGACCTGGGTGTGGCCGTACAGGATGCTGCGGGCCGCCGCCTCGGGAACGCCCATCGTGGTGACGGTCTCGTTCAGCGCCTCGTTCAGCAGCGCGCCGATCATGCAGGCCACCGTCTCGACAAGGGTCGGTTCGAGCTGGGCGAGCTGCTTGATCGTCACCCAGTGCACGTCGATCACGGGTGCGTAGATCGCGCGCACCGTGGCTTCGACGATGGCCTTCTTGGCAGGGTCGTCCGACTCGATGGCGGCGATGGCGTCCTGCGGTGCGGCGATGCCGCCGAACGTGTCGGCCCACTCCTCGGGCGTCTGGCGCTGCAGGAAGATCGACGGGTGGCACGGGTGTGCGACGGCCTGGATGACGTCGTCGCGGGTGGTGAGCAGGCCCGCGTACGCGGCGGCGGGGTCGAGCGTGAGCACGATCGCTCCGGGCCTCATCTGCGGCACGAGGTCGGCCGTGACGGGGGCGAGGGCGAGGTCGGGGACGGCGAGCACGACGATGTCGGCATCGGCGACCGCGGTTGCGGCGTCGGTCAGCTCTCGCCCCGCGTCGCGCGTGCGCTCCTGGCCGGCGGGGGAGTTCTCGACGTACCAGACCGTGTGGCCGGTCTTGACGAGGTTGTTGGACACGCGCATGCCCATCTTCCCGCCGGCGCCGACGACGGCGATCTTGTAGGTCTCGATGGATTCGGTCATTGCATGCTCCTCAGGTATTCGAGTGTGGTCCGGGTCCATTCGCGCTCGACGCGGATGGTGGTCTCGGGGTCGCCCTGCCAGGGCAGCCAGTGCTCGACGATCTCGTTGATCCCGCGCTCGCGGGGGCGGACGGTCTCGAGCAGATGGGGGTAGTCGTGCAGGCCGGTGCCCATCGCCGCGCCCGAGTAGGTGAAGCCCACCCAGCCGGGCTGACGGTCGAAGGCGAAGTCCTTCGCGTGAACGTTCACCACGACCGGGGAGGTGAGCTCGACGCAGTCGCGGGGGAGCTCCAGCCGCGCCACCACGTTCGCGGGGTCGAGGCAGATGCCCAGGCTCGCGGAGCCGAACGACTCGACCAGGGCGACGAGGTCGCCCGTGGCGACCTGCTCGTAGGTCTCGAGCGCGAGGGTCACCCCGGCGCGCTCGTACGCCGGGAGCGCGAGACGCAGCAGGGACTCGGCCTCCGCGAGGGTCGGGCGCGAGTCGGGGCCGTAGAGCATGCTCCGTACGAGTCGGGCCTCGAAGGCCTCGGCGAGGGCGAGGAAGCGCTCGAGGTGGGCGACGGGGATCCCCTTGGTGCCGAGCTCGATGGTGAGTCCGAGGTCGCGGGCCGCTGCCGCCGCATCCTGGACCTCCGTCGCGCTCAGGCTCTCGAGCGCGGCGAAGTCGCAGATCTGGAACAGGTCGACCCCGAGGTCCCTCGTCGCCTCGAACGCACCCCGGAGGCTCAGCGGCTCGTCGACCCGGTCGGAGTGCTGCCAGAAGAAGGCGTAGGTGCCCAGGCCGATCATCGGTCGACCTCCGAGCCCCGTCGGCGCGCATCGAGCGCCACGGCCTCCTCGAGCACGGCGACGAGGTTGTCGGGGTCGTGCGCGAACCGTCCGAGGAAGAGGCCGTCGACGGTGTCGCCCAGCTCGGTGAGCAACCCGGGTCCGGCTGATCCGCCGTAGATCACAGCGCTGCCGTCACGTGAGGGGTCGGCCTCGATCGCGTCGCGGAGGGCCGTCGTCACCGCCGAGATGTGCGCGACGGGTGCAGGTTCGGGAGCCCCGATCGCCCACACCGGTTCGTAGGCGACGACGACCGCCCCGCCGGGGGCGCCGGCGAGGTTGTCGTGCAACTGCTCGACCACGACGCGCGCCGCCTCGGCGGGCTCGAGCCGATCGGTCTCGCCGATGCAGACGACGGGGGTGAGGCCGTTGCGGAGGGAGACGGACGCCTTCCGCGCCGTGATCTCGTCGGTCTCGCCGAACAGGCGCCGACGTTCGGCGTGGCCGATCTCGGCGAGACCGACGCCGATCTCCGCGAGCTCGACCGCCGAGACCTCGCCCGTGTAGGCGCCGGCGTCTTCGGTCGCGACGTCCTGCGCGCCGATCTGCACGCCGGTGCCGGCGAACGCGGCGCCCGCCGCGATGAGCTGCGGGTAGGTGGGGATGACGAAGAAGCGGATGCTGCCGTCTGCGACCGCCGGGACGGCGCGCACGCGCGCGGCCACGTCGTCGAACCATGCCAGGGCTCGCGTGTGGCCGAAGTACATCTTCAGGCTCACCCCGACGGTGACGGGCGGTCGCATCAGCAGGATCCGGTGCTCTCGTACTGTCCGATGACGGCGACCTTCTCGGCGCTCGCGCTGGTGGTGTCGAAGCGGTAGGTGAGCCACTCGCGCACGAGGCGGCGGGCGAGCTCGATACCGACGACGCGCTGACCCATCGTGAGCACCTGCGCGTCGTTCGACAGCACGGCCCGCTCGACCGAGAACGAATCGTGGGCGGTGACGGCGCGGATGCCGGCGACCTTGTTCGCCGCGATCGCGACGCCGAGGCCCGTGCCGCAGATCAGCAGCGCGCGGTCGGCCTCGCCGCGGGCGACCATCTCGGCCGCCTCGATGGCGACCTTCGGGTACGGCGTGTGGCCCGACGCGTCGACGCCCACGTCGACGACCGATGCCACTGCGGCGTTCTGCTCGAGGTCCTTCTTCAGGATCTCCTTGTAGTCGAATCCGGCGTCGTCGCTTCCGACGACGAGGCGGAGGGGCTGCGGATCGGTCATGAGGGTTCCTTCCGGGAGGGCGTCAGGCGCGAGCGGCGAGGACGCCGCCGATGGCCGTGGCGATGAGGGCGAGCGAGTGCGCGCCCGGGTCGGGGGTGCCGAGGCTGTGCTCGCCGTGGGTGCGGGCGCGTCCCATGCGGGGGAGCATGTCGGCGGTGGCGGATGCTGCCGCCGTCGCCGATTCCGCGGCGGAGGCCCAGGCGGTCGAGAGCGACGCACCGGCGTCGACCGCGCGCGTCAACTCTCCGCTGAAGGGCACGAGGGCGTCGACGAGCGTCTTGTCGCCGACCTCCGCCTTGCCGTAGTCCATGACGCCCTGGCAGCCGGCGGCGACTCCGGCCGCGACGCTCCCTGCCGTCGGGATGCCGGCGTCGCCGAGCTTCGCGGCCACGGCGCGGAGGATGACTCCCCACAGCGCACCGGACGTCCCGCCGGCGCGATCCGACCACGCGTCGGCGGCGCGAGCCAGCACCGTCTCGGCGCCGGCCCCCGCGTCGAGGGCGGTGCGCGCGGCGGTCAGCGCGGCGTGCGAGCCGCGCTGCATGCCGATGCCGTGGTCGCCGTCGCCGGCGATGGAATCGATGCGGCCGAACTCCTCGACGTTCTCGTCGACGGTCGACACGATCGCCTCGACCGCCGCGAGCACGGTCGAGGCGACCGCGCGGGAGGCGTCGTCGGCGTCGGGGATGACATCGACGGTGTCGGGCGCGGCATCCGTTGCCGCCTTCTGCTGCGCCGCCACGACCGATCCGCGACGGTAGGCGGGGGAGTCGACGGGCGTCTCCCACAGCGTCTCGAGTTCGTCGTCGAGCCAGTAGAGGGTCAGCGACGTGCCCGCCATGTCGAAGCTCGTGCAGAACTCGCCCACGTGCGGGTCGACGATCTCGAGACCCGCGGCCGCGAGCAGCTGAGCGACGCGGCGGTAGACGACGAACATCTCCTCGTACTTGAGCGATCCGAGTCCGTTGAGGATGGGGATCACCCGGGCGCCGTTCACGCTCTCGACGCCGTCGGGGAGCTCGGCGGTGTCGAGGAGCTTCGACACGAGCAGTTCGGCGAGCTCGTCGGCCGTCGGGATGCCGGTCTCGTCGACGCCGGGCTCGCCGTGGATGCCCAGGCCGATCGCCATGCGACCGGCCGGCACGGTGAACAGCGGGGTGCCCGCGCCGGGCAGGGTGCAGCCGGTGAAGGCGACGCCGAACGAGCGGGTGCGGTCGTTCGCGAGCCGGGCGACGCGCGCGACGCCGGCGAGGTCGTAGCCGGCCTCGGCCGCCGCGCTCGCCGCGCGGAACACCGTGAGGTCGCCGGCGATCCCGCGGCGGCGGTGCTTCTCCGAGACCTCGGCCGACATGACGTCGTCGGTGACCGTGACGGTCTCGGCGGCGATGCCCTCTGCGATGAGGCGGTCTTGCGCCGCATCGAAGTTCAGCACGTCGCCGGCGTAGTTGCCGTAGCTGAAGAACACGCCGCCGCCGTTGTCGGCCGCCTTGGCGACCGCATAGACCTGCTGGGTGGACGGGGAGGCGAAGAGGTTGCCCATCGCCGCGCCGTGCGCGAGGCCCTGACCGACGAGGCCGCCGAAGGCGGGGTAGTGGCCGGAGCCGCCCCCGACCACCACCGCGACCTGGCCGGCGGGCGACACCGTCGATCGCACGACCCCGCCGGTGACCCGCCGCACGTAGCGCTCGTTCGCCGCCACGAAGCCGTCGATCATCTCGTCGGCGAAGTCGGCCGGGTCGTTCCACAGTCGTGTCATCGTGTCGCCTCCGAGACGGGGACGGCGAGGTTGGCGGTGTTGCGGCCGCGCCGGGCGAGGATCACCATGAGCACCGTCGAGACGAGCATGAAGAAGCCGACGATGAACATCGGCACCTGGTAGCCGCCCGTCCAGTCGCGCACCGCGCCGGTGATGAACGGGGCGCTGAATCCGGCGAGGTTGCCGACCGTGTTGATGAGCGCGACGCCGGCCGCGGCGGCGACACCGGTCAGGAACTGCGTCGGAAGGGTCCAGAAGTTCGGCAGCGCCGAGAAGATCGCCATCGCGGTGATGGTGATGACCGCGATCGTCAGCACGGGCGAGCCCATGAACAGCGCGAGCGGGATGGACACCGCGCCGACGAAGGCGGGAACGGCGATGTGCCAGGTCTTCAGGCCCCGCTTCGACGCGTCACGCGACCAGAAGTACATCGCGACGGCGGCCGGGAGGTAGGGGATCGCGGTGATGAGGCCCTTCTGGAACACGTCGAACGTCGTGCCCAGCTGCGCCTGGAAGCCCTCGATGATCGTCGGCAGGAAGAAGGCGAGGGCGTAGAGGCCGTAGATGAAGCCGAAGTAGATGAACGACAGCATCCAGACTCGTCCGCTCTTGAAGGCGAACCGCGCCGAGACGTGACCGTCGCCGCCCGCGGCCTTGCGCTCCTTCTCGAGGGCCCCGGTGAGCCAGGTCTGCTCCGCGGGGGTGAGCCACTTCGCGTCGGCGGGCTTGTCCTTCAGGTAGAACCACGCGATGACGCCGACGATGATCGCCGGGATCGCGACGCCGAAGAACATGAAGCGCCAGCCCTCGAGACCGAAGAACGACCCGTGCTGCTGGATGAGGAGTCCGGCCAGCGGGGCGCCGATGACGCTCGTGAGGGGCTGCGCGAGGTAGAAGAGCATGAGGATGCGCCCGCGGTGCGCCGCGGGTACCCACAGGCTGAGGAAGAGGATCGCACCGGGGAAGAAGCCGGCCTCGGCGACGCCGAGGAGGAAGCGCAGCGCGACGAGCTGCTCGAAGTTCTGCACCCAGGTGAACAGCAGGGCGACGATTCCCCACGTGACCATGATGCGAGCGAGCCACTTGCGGGCGCCGAAGCGGTGCAGCGCGAGGTTCGAGGGCACCTCGAGCAGGATGTAGCCGATGAAGAAGACCCCCGACGCGAACCCGAACTGGGCGGCGCTCAGTGCGAGGTCGTCGTTCATCCCGTTGGGTGCGGCGAAGCCGATGGCGGTGCGGTCGAGGTAGTTGATGAAGAACATCAACGCCACGAACGGCACGAGTCGCCAGGCGACCTTCTTGATGGCCGAGCGCGAGATGGCCTCTTCGCTCGACACGGTGGCGGGGGCGTCCACGGTGACTCCGATCGACAGTGATGGTGGGTCGCTGACGTCGCGACGCCCTGAGTCTGGCAAACCGGTTGACCAATTGCAAGCCTGGGGCGATGACGACACGGGTAGGTTGTTCGCATGCCCGCGTATCCCGGTGACTCCAGCGCCGAGATCGCCGCCGCCCTCGGCGCCCTGCCTTCGGGGTCTCCCGTCTCCGAGGTCGCGCGTCGACTGCTCGACCTCTTCACCAGCGGGTCGATAGAGGCCGGCACACGGCTCCCTCCCGAGCGCCAGCTGGCCGCGACGCTGGAAGTCGGGCGCTCCGCGGTGCGCGAGGCGCTCGCCGCCCTCGAGATCCTCGGGATCGTCGACGTGCGTCCGGGGTCGGGGACCTACCTGCGCGGCGCCGCCAGCGAGCTGCTTCCGCAGACCCTGAGGTGGGGGCTCCTCATCGGGCGCCGCAACACCGCCGAACTCCTCGAGCTCCGCGCCGGCCTCGAGATCTACGTGGCCCGGCGGGCGGCGGCGAACGCCGACGCCGCCCGCATCGCCGAGATCACCGCGACGGTCGACCGCATGCGCGAGAACGTGCTCGACCTCGGCGCGTTCGCCCGGGCCGACCGCGACTTCCACCTCGCGCTCTCGGCGACATCGGGCAACTCCACGCTCGACGACCTGCTGCACGTCGTGCGCTCGCTCCTCCAGGTCTACGACGACCGCGCCGTGCACGACCCGGAAGCCGCGCGCATCGCGGTGGTCGAGCACGAGGCGGTGCTGGAGGCGGTCGCCCGCAACGACGAGGACGCCGCAGCATCCACCATGGCCCTGCACATGTCCACCGCCACCGCACGTCTCAGCGAGGAGTCGCACGCATGACCGAACCCGAGAAGAACTGGGCCGGCACCTACGCGTACCGCGCCGCGAACCGGGCGCGCCCCCGCGACCTGGACGAGCTCGTGCGGCTCGTGCGTGAGGGCAGTGGCAGGCTCCACGCCCTCGGCACGAGGCACTCGTTCACCGATCTGCCCGACACCGACGGCACGCTGGTCGATCTGACGTCGCTCGACGGCGGCATCGAGATCGACGGCGCCGCGCGCGCCGTGCGGGTGCCCGGGGGCACGCGCTACGGCGTGCTGGCGCAGGCGCTCGAGGCCGAGGGGTGGGCCTTGCGCAACATGGGGTCGCTGCCGCACATCAGCGTCGCCGGTGCCACCGCGACCGGTACCCACGGATCGGGAGACGGCAACGCGGTGCTCTCGACGGGCGTGCGCGTACTCCGTTACGTCGGCGCCGATGGCGAGGTCCGCGACGTCCGCCGTGGAGACCCCGACTTCGACGCGCTGGTCGTCGGCCTCGGCGCGTACGGCCTCGTGACCGAGATCGAGCTCGACATCGTGCCGACCTACCGCGTGCGCCAGGACATCTACGACCACGTCTCGTGGAACGCCGCGCTCGCCGATCTCGACGCGGTCACCGGCGCGGGGTACAGCGTCTCGGTCTTCACGCACTGGGACGACGACGAGCTCGGCTACGTCTGGGTGAAGACGCGTCTGGCCTCCGACGACGACGATGTTCCGGCCGCGCTCCTCGACGGGGCGATCGTCCACGACGACTCGCCGCTGGGCAGCCACGACAACGTGACGGAGCTCGGCGGCATCCCGGGACCGTGGATGCTGCGACTCCCGCACTTCCGTCTCGACCGCGAGCCGTCGTTCGGCGCCGAGATCCAGACGGAGTACTTCGTCGACCGATCGGTCGCGCCCGACGCCCTCCGGGCGGTGCGGGCCCTCGCGCCCATGATCCGCCCGCACCTCGTCGTGAGCGAGCTGCGCACCGCCGCCCGCGATGGTCTCTGGCTGAGTCCGGCGTACGAGCGCGACGTGCTCGCCATCCATTTCACGTGGCACGACCGCGCCGCCGAGGTGGCCGGCGTCATTCCGCACATCGAGGCGGCGCTCGCCCCCTTCGCCGCGCGCCCGCACTGGGGCAAGCAGCACGCCTTCGACGCCGAGCGGATCGCGGCGGTGCACCCGCGCATCGCCGACGCGCGGGCGGTCTTCGAGCGTCTCGACCCCGAGGGCCGTTTCGTCAACGCGCATCTCGAGCGGGTCGGCGCACGCCTGCCCCGCTGACGCACGCCCGCGGTGCCCGTTTCCGCCGACAGTGGCCGCATTTTCGGGCACGGATGGCGAGAACGGGCACTTTCGCTGTGCGGAAAGGCGTGCGCCGCCATACTGGGAGGGTGACGACGGAGCACGCGGGGCCTCAGGACGCATCGGCGCGTTCCGTGATCGACCGGGCCTTCACCATCCTCGGAACCTTCCAGGGCGGGCGGGTGCGCCAGACGCTCTCCGAGATCAGCCGCCGCACGGAGTTGCCGATCGCGACCTGCCACCGCATCGTGCAGCGCCTCACCGAGTGGGGCGCGCTCGAGCGCGAGACCGAGGGGCGCTACCGCATCGGTCTGCGGCTGTGGGAGGTCGCCTCGCTCGCGCCGCGCGCCGTCGGCCTGCAGCGCCTGGCGCGGCCGTACATGCAGGACCTGTACGAGACGACCGGCTACGCCACCCATCTCGCCATCCGCGAGGGCAGCGAGCTGATCTCGATCGAACGTTTCCAGAGCCCGCGCCGCCCCGCCCGCCGCCCGCTGGTCGGCAACCGCTACCCGATGCACGCGACGGCGATCGGGCAGGTGCTGCTCGCCCACGCGCCCGAAGAGGTCAGGACCGAGGTCGTCGAGGGAGACCTCGAGCAGTTCACCCCGCGCACCTACACCGATCGCGAGACGCTCACCCGCGTGCTCGACGACATCCGCCGCAGCGGTTACGCCGTGAGCGACCGGCAGGTGGACAACATCCACGTGAGCGTCGCCGCACCGGTCTTCGGCGCCGACGCGACGGTGATCGCCGCGGTCTCGCTCGCGCTCACGGAGCAGGACGTCGACGGCAAGAACATGATCCACCTGGTGCGCCTGACGGCCACGTCGATCTCGCGCGCGCTGGGTGCGGCCGGCTTCGGCGAGACCCCCTGACCCACCCCCGCCCCACCGCTGAGAGTCCAGAACACCCGGACACTTCGCCCCCGGCGTCCGGGTGTCCTGGACTCTCAGCGGGTGAAGGCGCTGAGGCCCGTCACCGCCCGGCCCACGATGAGGGCGTTGATCTCGCGGGTGCCCTCGAACGTGTAGAGCGCCTCGGCGTCGGCGAACATGCGGGCGACGTCGGTATCGACCCGGATGCCCTCGGCCCCGCACACCTCCCGCGCGAGCGCGACGGTCTCACGCGCGCGATCGGCCGTCCACATCTTCACCAGTGCCGCGTGCTCCTCACCCAGTCGCCCCGCCTGTCGGAGGTCGGTGAGGCTCACCGCCATCGCCAGCGATGCGGTTGCGTTCCCCAGCATCCGCGCCAGCTTCTCCTGCACGAGCTGGAAGCCGGCGATCGGACGGCCGAACTGCTCGCGCCGGAGGGCGTAGGCGAGCGCGGCCTCGTAGGCGCCCACCTGGAGGCCGGCCGCGTTCCACGCGACGACGTGCCGGAGCTTCGCGAGGATCGCCGATAGGTCGCCGAAGTCGTCGATGCGCTGCAGGCGGTCCGTCTCCGGGACCACGACGTCGGTGAGCTCGATGTCGGCGTTCCGCACCATCCGGAGGCTGATCTTCCCCGAGATGTCGGTGAGCGAGACCCCGGGGGCCTCGCGGGGCACGAGGAAGACCTTCGCGCGCCCGTCGGAGGCATCACGGGCGACCACGAGGAAGACGTCCGAGATGGCCGCGTTCCCGATCCATCGCTTGCGGCCGCTGATCCGCCACACGTCGCCGTCGCGGGTGGCCGTGGTCTGCATGCCGCCGGCGACATCCGAGCCGTGCTCGGGCTCGGTCAGGGCGAAGCATCCGATCAAGGCGAACGAGGCGATCCCCGGGTCCCACCGCGAGACCTGCTCCGCCGACCCGCCCTCGCGCACCACGGTGCGGAACATGCCGACCTGGCCGCCGTAGACCGTGCCGACGGACATGTCGCACCGGGCGAACTCGAAGTGCTTGAAGCCGACGTAGAGGGGGTCGGGGGTCCCGTCCGGTCCGGCGACGGCCGGATCGTCCTCCAGGTCGAGGGCCGCGAGCTCGAGACGCAGGTGCGCGGGGCAGTGGGCGTCCTCCCACCACTGCGCCAGGTGGGGCCGCGCCCGTTCGTCGAGGAGCGCGCGCAGCGCCGCGATCTTGGCTCGCGCGGCGGGGGAGAGCCGGTCGGCGAAGCCGAACAGGTCGGTCGCCGCGTCACTCACCCGCGAGCCCCAGGAGCCTCACCGCGTTGTCCTTCAGGATCATCGCGCGCACGTCGTCGGGGTACTCCAGCAGCGCGAAGTCGGTCAGCCAGCGCTCGGGGGTGAGCGCGGGCATATCCGACCCGAAGAGCACCTTCTTCTTCAGGTACGTCCGCGCCGCACGCACGAGTGCGGGCGGGAAGTACTTCGGCGACCATCCCGACAGATCGATCCACGCGTTCGCCTTGTGGGTCGCGATCGAGATCGCCTCGTCCTGCCACGGGACGCTCGGGTGCGCCATGATGACCGGGAGGTGAGGATGCCGCGCTGCGACGTCGTCGAGGAGCATCGGGTTCGACAGGCTGAGCCGGAAGCCCCATCCGCCCGGAAGCCCCGCGCCCGCGCCGGTCTGCCCGGTGTGCACGAGGATCGGCAGACCGAGCTCCTCGATCGCGGCGAAGAGGGGGATGTAGGCGGGGTCCGAGGGGTCGAACGCCTGCACCGACGGGTGGAACTTGAACCCTCGCACCCCCAGCTCGATGGCCTGCCGCCGCGCCTCCTCGACGGCGGCCTCGCCCTGCAGCGGATCGACGCTCCCGAAGGGGATCAGCACGTCGGCGTTCCTGCGCGCACCCGCGACGAGGTCGTCGACGCTGTTCGGTCGGTGGTCGAGGTTGGTGGTCGCATCGACCGTGAAGACGACGGCGCCGGTGTTGCGGGCGCGGTAGTACTCCGCCGTCTGATCGACGGTGCGCGGCTTCTCGCTGCTCTTGAAGTACGCCGCCATCGCCTCGGTCAGAGCGGGCGGCGAGGCCGTCCGTCCCGACTCGTCGATCGACACGTGCACGTGCACGTCGATCATCGACACCTTCGCGGGGTCGAACCCCGGCCAGCCCGCGCTCATCGCGCCGCCTCCGCCAGCTCGCGCTCCGCGTCCTGCTTGACGCGGGCGAGCTCGACCTTCCCGGTCATCGACCGTTCCAGGCTCGGCCGCACGAAGACGTGCCGGGGCTTCTTGTAGCCGGCGAGACGCTCGTCGAGGTAGGTCCGCAGCTCCTCGACGTCGATCTCCCGCCCCGGCACCGGGGAGACCATCGCGCTCACGACCTCGCCGAAGCGGCGATCGGGCAGACCGAAGACGACGGCGTCATCGACGGTCGGATGCGACAGGAGGGCCTCCTCGACCTCGGCGGGGAAGACCTTCTCGCCGCCGGTGTTCACCACGGCGCTGAGGCGACCGAGAAGCTCGACCGAGCCGTCGCCTCTCGCGCGTGCCCAGTCCCCGGGCATGATGTACCGGTTGCCGCGGATGGTGGGGAAGGTCTCGGCCGTCTTCGCGGGATCGCGGTAGTACCCCTTCGGGAGGATGCCGCGGAAGGCCAGGATCCCGAGGGCACCGGCATCGGCCTGGATCTCGGCGAGGTCGTCGTCGAGGAGGACCGCGCCGGGGGTGAGCACGAGTCGGGCGGGCAACTCGTCGACACCGTGCGTCACGCCGAACGCGAACGGGCCGCCCTCGCTCGAGGCGAGCATGTCGACGATGGCCAGGTCGCCCAGGGCGTGCAGGCGCCGCTTGACGTCGTCGCTGAAGCGCATGCCCGAGCTGAGGATCCACCGCACTCCGGGCAGGCCGGTGCCGCGGCGCTCGACGGTCTCGGCCAGGGGCAGGGCGAGGGCGTCGCCGGCCACGATGAGGCGTGAGACGTCGTACTCCGCGATGAGGTCGGCGGCCTCCTCCATGTCCATGCGCGCGGCGGCATGCAGCACGACGGTGCCGCCGAGCGCCATCGTCCCCATCGTCGTCGATTGCGCTGTGCCGTGCAGGAGGGGCGTCAGGGGCAGGGTCACGATCCGGGGGGTGGCGGGGTCTACCGCGATGCGGACCGCCTCGGCGAGATCCTCCGGAGGGGTGATGCCGAGCAGGCCCCACGTCGACTGCCGTCGCGCGACGAGCAGTGTGTCGAGATCCCACACGACGGCCTTCGGCGATCCCGTCGTGCCGCCCGTGTAGAGCCGCAGCTCGGCTCCCCGAGGAGCGCTCGCGGGGAGCGCCCCACCCGTCGCGACGACATCGGCGTAGTCGAGCGCGCCGGGGGTCGCGGGCGAGCCGTCGTCGACCTCGATGATCTCGACGTCGAGGCCGGTGACGGCTTCGCGAGCGAGTTCGCCCAGACTGCGGGTGGTGAGGAGGCTTCGCGCCTCCGAGTCGAGCACGAGCTCGCGCACCTCGCCGGCGCGGTAGCGGTAATTGATTGCCACGGGTGAGACGCCGACGGCGAGGCACGCCCACGTGAAGGCGAGGTACTCGGCACGGTTGTACAGCAGGAGCGCTGCCGCGTCTCCGACCTTCAGGCCACGATCGACCAGGTGCGTCGCGAGTGCTCCGGCCTCGGCAGCCAGCTGCGACCACGTCACCGTGCCGTCGCGGCTGATCACGGCGGGGCGATCGGGGGCGGCGAGGGCGATGCCCTGCCAGAGATCGCTGTAGTGGGGAGCGGACGTCATGCGTCGACCGCCTTCCGCACGGGCGGGCCGGACGGCTGCGCCTGCGGCGCGAAGGTCGACCGCCACGTCTCGGCGATCCCCGCCGCATCCCACCCGCCGTCGGAGTAAGCGGCGTCGAGTTCGGCGGGGTGCGAGTACAGCGTGAGCTTGTCGCCGCCGATGCCGATCGCCTGACCGGTGACGTCGCCGGCGTCGGCCGAGGCCAGCCAGACGATCAGCGGGGCGACGTCCTCCGGAGTCCCGAGCGCGTTGTCGTGGCGGAACGAGGCGGGGATGGGCTCGCCGGCGAGATAGCGCTCGTAGAGCTCGGCGTATGCCGGGATGGTCGCCGTCATGGG
>Ga0247732_10000759_pt1 | contig 13994 bp, 11 predicted proteins | sample UWRJL163409C2_FD_180940 | JGI IMG/M metagenome (GOLD analysis project Ga0247732, IMG submission 180940) | Plant litter microbial communities from Arlington Agricultural Research Station in Wisconsin, United States - UWRJ-L163-409C-2 | ecosystem: Environmental > Terrestrial > Plant litter >...
CCGCACTGGCGGCCGAACCCGCGCTCCTGCTGCTCGACGAGCCGACCTCGATGCTCGACTCGGCGGGAGTCTCCGCCGTGCGCGACGCGATCGCGGCGAGTGTCGCCCGCTACTCGCCGGCCGTGATTTTGGTCGAGCACCGGCTCGACGAGTTCGCCGGACGCGCCGGCCTCGCCGCGCTGCCGGAACGGACGATCGTTCTCGGCACGGACGGCACTCTCGCCGCCGACGGGCCCACCGCGGAGGTGCTCGCCGAGCACGCCCGAGCGCTGACGGCGTCGGGATGCTGGCTGCCCATCGGGAACGAGCTCGACGCGGTGTTCGGCGGCGTCGGCGGGCTGGACTCCCCCGTGGTGCGCGCTGGGCTGCTCGCGCTCGGGCGACCGTCGCCCAGGGGCGAGCCGGAGGGAGCCCCCGGGCCGGCAGGAGACTCCGGGCCGAAGGAAGCGCCCCGGCCCGCGCGGAGCCCGACCCTGCTCGCGGCGACGCACCTCGCGGTCTCCCGCGCCCGACCCGCACGCCGGACGCGCACCCCGCACACCCCCGTGCTCTCGGGCGTCGACCTCGACCTGCGCGCCGGTCAGGTGGTCGCCCTCCTCGGCGCGAACGGATCGGGCAAGTCCACACTCCTGCTCACGCTCGCGGGCCTGCTGCCCGCCACCGCCGGCACGGTCGTCGGGAAGCGCCCGGGGATGGTCTTCCAGAACCCCGAGCACCAGTTCGTGGCGCACACCGTGTCCGGCGAGGTGGGCTACGGACTCCCGCCCGGGTCCGACGCCCTCGTCGCACGCCTGCTCGACGACCACGGGCTCGCGCACCTCGCCGACCAGAGCCCGCACCGCCTCTCCGGAGGCGAGAAGCGCCGGGTGAGCCTGGCCGCGATGCTCGCGCACGGACGCGGCACGCTGCTCGCCGACGAGCCCACCTTCGGCCTCGACCGCCGCGCCACGATCGGCGTGATCGGCGCGCTCCGCGGGGCGGCTCGCGAGGGCGCCGCGGTGATGTTCTCCAGCCATGACCTGCGCACCGTGGCCACCCTCGCCGACCGCGCCGTGGTCGTCGCGCACGGGCGGGTGGTCGCAAACGGACCGGTGTTCGACGTGCTGCGGGACGAGTCCGTGCTCGCCAAGGCGCATCTCGCCCTGCCGCCCCTCATCCGCTGGCTGCTGGAGAACGTCGGCTCCGACGCGGGAGTGCTGCGGGCACTGCTCGCACTCGACTCCGAGGTCGCCGTGCCGGCCGCCGCGTCGTGACCGTCGCCGATTCGCCCCTGGCCCGGCGCAACCCCACGGTGAAGTTCGGGCTGCTCGTCGTGGTCTCGCTCGCACTGCTGTTCGTCTTCGAGCCGCTGACACCGGCCGTGCTGTACGTGGTCGCGCTGCTGGCCGTCGCCGCGGGCAGCGGCATCCGCCCGCGCCTGCTGCTGCTCGGCCATCTGCCGTTCGTCGGCGTCGCGGTCGGCCTGCTGCTGGTGAACGCGCTCAGCCGGCCCGGCATCGAGATCGCCCGCCTCGGACTGCTGCGCGTCACCGAGGAGGGCGTCGAGGTCGGCGCCGCGCTCGGCCTCCGCACGCTCGTGATCGGGGTGCTCGCGCTCGGCTTCGTCGCCTCGACCGACGGCGTGCGCCTCATGACCAGCCTGCACCAGCACGCGCGGCTCGGGCTGCGCTTCACCTACGCCGTGCTCGCCGGGTACCGCACCCTCGAGGAACTGCCGCGCGAGTGGCAGCTCATCCGCCACGCGCACGCGGTGCGCGCCCGACCCGGCGCACGCGGGGGTCCGCTCGGGGGCGTGCGCGCATTCGCCCGCGCCGGATTCGCGCTGCTCGTGGTGTCGCTGCGGCGCGGCGAAAGGCTGGCCATGGCGCTCGAGAGCCGCGGGCTCGGGCTCGCGCCCCGCTCGATCTGGCGCCCGGTGGCGCTGACCGGCACCGACGCGGTGTTCGCGGCGGCGTCGCTCGTGGTGCTCGCCGCCGTGTTCGCACTCACCCTGCCGAGATAGCCGAGATAGCCGCGACAGCCGCGCACCCCCTGGCTCAGGCCTCCGAGCCGTCGATGATGTCCTGCAGCCGGTCGATCACGCTGTCGAGCGACTCGTACACTGCGGCGCCGTCGACGAAGGTGACCGTGCCCTCGAATTCGTAGTCGCTCTTGGTGGCCGAGGCGGTCCCGTAGCGGCCGGTCGCCGGCTCGGTGATGTCGGATGCGAAGTCGAGGCGGCCCGACGTCTCCGGCAGCACGGGGAATCCGCCGCCGTCCCAGGCGCCGAAGGTGGCCGTCGGGCGTGTCGTCACGGTCCAGCGGATGTTCGTGTTCTCCGTGCCCGGCTCGATCCGGATGCTGAAGCCGCACCCCGCCGGCGCCATCACCGTCTGTGCGGCGCAGGCGTCGAGCACGGCGTTCGCCGCGGCGAGCGCAGCGGTCTCCCCGGCGGCGGTGAGCGTCACCGGGAACGCCACGTCCACCGGCTCGATCGGGTCGACACCCGCCCGGCCGCCGAAGCCGACAACGGATGCCGTGGCCGACTCCGCGGTGTAGTTGACGTTGTCGTCGGGTGAGCTGAACGCGTAGTCGCCCGGCAGCGCCGACAGCGGGCCCTCGTCGACGATCGCCCGGTCGAGCCCGGCTCCTCCCACCTCGAGGGAGAGGTCGCTCGGTGCGTCGAAGTCGACGGCCACGTCGGCGAGCGGCAGCGCCGCGAGCCTCCAGTCGTTCCAGAACAGCAGGGTCGTGCCCGCCGACTCGAGGGCGAAGGTGGTCTCGTACTCCTCGTCGCCCTGCGTGATGCTGGCGACGACGGTGGCCCGCTCGCCCTCGACCGTCGGCTCGCCGAGGGTGAAGCCCGAGATGCGGTTCTCCGCCTCGCCGTAGACCTCGTCGGTGAGCAGCGGACCCTCCTCCGCGTCGCTCACCAGGGCGAGCGCCGACTCGGCCTCGCCGTCGACGAGGTTCTGCAGGAAGGCGGCCACCGGCTTGTCGGCAGCCAGGGTGCCGGAGACGACGACGGCACCGACCGCCGCGCCGGCGCCCAGCACCACGACGACGCCGGCGACGATCCCGCCCACCACGAGCCCGCGCCGGCTCCTGCGCGGTCGGGGTTCGTCGGGGGTGAAGAAGGGCCCCTGCTGGTACGGCGAGGGTGCAGGCGGCGCGAACGGCGCCTGCGCGGGCGGGTCGATCGGGGTGAGCACGATCGGGATCCCGGGAACGCTGGCCAGCGCTGCGGGAGGCGCGGGCGGGCCGGGCGGCTGCGTGGGAGGTCAGGAGGAGCCGGGGGGCCGTCGGGCTGGTTCGGATCTGACATGGCGCTCTCCTGACGATTTCCCCGGACCTCGACACTAGCGCGGTCCACGGGAACACCCCGGGGCACACGCTAGGAGTCCAGCGGTCCGATCAGCTGGTTCGCCACGGTCGCGTGCGCCGACTCCGGGTCGCTCGGGTGGAACAGCCCGGCGAGCGCGTCGCGGTACAGCCGCGCCAGCTCGGTGCCGGCCGAGTACGCCCCGCCGCCGGAGACCCGGATCGCGGTCTCCACCACCGAGCGCGCCACATCGACCGTGCGCGTCTTCGTGCCCACCAGCAGCCGGAACCAGGCGTCTCCGTGGTCGGCCAGGGAGTCGACGTCGGCGGCCAGCGTCTCGATCTGCGGGGCCAGCGAGTCCAGGGCGATCGCCGCATCCGCCAGCTGCCAGCGGATGTCCGGATCCTGCCCCAGGGACCGGCCCGCGTTGGCGAGGGAGGTGCGCCGCGTCGCGCCCTGCACTCCGAGCTCGAGCGCGCGGTCGGCCACCCCCGCGTACACCGAGGACACGAGCAGCAGGAAGTCGGCGAACAGGCCGAAGATGTAGGGGTCGGCCACCGGGCCGACCGGCAGGATGCGGGTGATCCGCGAGGCGGGCACCCGCGCGTTCTCGAGCACCGTCGTGTAGCTCTGGGTGGCGCGCATGCCCAGGGTGTCCCAGTCGCCGAGTGTGCGGTGGCCGGCGCTGTCGCGGTCGAGCACGCCGTGCACCAGGCGCGGGTTCTGCGGGTCGGAGTCGTCGCGGCCGAACACCACCAGGCGGGTCCAGGCCGGCGAGAGCGAGGTGAAGATCTTGGTGCCGGTGAAGAGGTACGAGCCGTCCGGCTGCGGCACGGCCGCGGTGCGGGAGTCGAACATCACCCGGTCGTTGCCGGCCTCGCTGTTGCCGAAGGCGAAGAGCTCGCCGGCCTCCGCCTCGGCGAGGATCCAGTCGAGCGAGGAGTCGCCCCGCTGCTGCAGCACCCGCGCGATTCCCACGACCACGAGGTGCATGCCGATGCCGAGCGCGGTGGCCGGCGCGTGCGCCGCGAGCAGCCGCTGGTCGCGCGCCGCCTCGAGCAGTGGCCGCGGCGCCAGGTAGCCGGCCGCGCGCAGCTCGTCGAGGTCCTCGGCGAAGAAGGCGTTGTCGCGGTCGTACCCCGCGGCTCGTGAGCGGATGCGGGCGAGCAGGTCTGCGCTGAGAACGGTCACGCCTCCCAACCTACGCCCGCCGTGTCTCCGGCCGCCGCCCCGCGCTGTCCGAGCAGAGTGGCCGCGAGCAGCAGGCACAGGGTGAGCGCGATGCCGGCGAGCGCGCCCGCTGTACCGATCGCATCCGTTGCCAGCGGCAGCAGCAGAACCGCGGCGGCGGCGAGCGCGATGCCCAGCGGACGGATCACCACGCGGTCGACGAGCGGGGCGTGCGCCGCCCACAGCGCCACGAGGAACACGGCCACCGGGATCGCGACCGCGTATCCCACCACGGTCGGGTCGACGTGGCCGTGGTGGCCGGCCGACTCCACCGCGACCTCGAGGCCGGCGCCGAGCGCGGCGAGCGACGCGAAGATGAGGAAGTGCCCGTAGCCCCAGAGGTAGGAGAGCTCGCGGTGCCCCTCGAGGCCGTCGCCGGCCGGCTCGGAGTAGTAGAGCCACCAGAGCGCGAACAGCACCACGAGCGAGCACACCGCGATCGCCACCAGGTCGGCGCTCAGGCCGCCGCCGGCGAGCGAGGCCTGCACCCCGGTGGTGGCCGCCAGCACGCTCTCGCCCAGCACGATGATGGTGAACAGGCCGTAGCGCTCGGCGATGTGGTGCGGGTGCCAGGCCGTCGTCCCCGTGCGCTCCGCCCAGAGCGGCACGCTGAGGTCGGCCAGCACGCAGACCAGGAACAGCCACCACGGCGCCGCCTCGCCGAAGGCCAGCCGGGCGATCCACATCGCCTGCACCACCGTGATGCCGGCCGCGTAGCGGAGGGCGGTGGCGCGGCCCGCCGGGTGCTGGATCCCCGCGCGGATCCAGAGCGCCACCAGTCCGATGCGCATGATCAGGTAGCCGACGGTGACCGCGGTGAAGTCCTGCTCCTCGAAAGCGGATGGCACGCCGGCGGCCAGCACGAGAACACCGCCCATCTGCAGCAGCACGAGCAGGCGGTAGGGCACGTCGTCGGTGTCGTAGGCCGAGGCGAACCAGGTGAAGTTCATCCACGCCCACCAGATGGCGAAGAACACCGCGAGGTAGGGCACGACGTCCTCGAGCAGGTGGCCGCCCTCGATGCCGTGCGCGAGCTGCGCCGCCACGAGGGCGATCGCCACCACGAAGGTGAGGTCGAAGAGCAGCTCGAGCGGGCTGGACGCGCGGTTCTTCTCGCTCGTGTCGCGGGCGGTCATCCGCGTGGTCAGGCGAGGCATGCGACCACCCTAGGCCCGGGGTCAGGCGGCGAGTTGCTGCTTCTGTAGCGACATCGCGCCAGCGTCGACGGCCTCGATCAGCGAGTGCACCAGGGCGAGGTGCGGAACGGCGATGCCGGCCCGCGCCGCCGCGGCCACGACGGCGCCGGTGAGGTAGGCGTGCTCCAGCGGGCGGGAGGCGCGGCGGTCGAGCAGCATCGAGGTGGCGCTGTTGCGCGGCAGGGCGTCCATCTTCGCGAGGAACAGCTCGGCACTGCCCGGCGCGAAGTGCGCGCCCTGCGAGGTCGCGACCGCGACGGCCTCGACGAGCAGGGAGCGGATGAGGGGGCGCACGCCGGCATCGCCCGTCACCTCCATGGTGCGGTCGGTGAGCGCCGTGATGGTGTTCAGCGCGGAATTCATCACGAGCTTGGTCCAGGACTCGGTGACGAAGTCCTCGACCAGGCGCACGGGCACGGTGGCGGCGACGAGGGCGGCGAAGGCCTCTGCGTGGCTGGCGCCGTCGGGCGACGCGGCGAGCGCGAGCGATCCGATGTTTCGGCACACCACGTGGTCGCGGCCCACCTTCTCGGCGGCGATGTAGACGATGCCGGGCAGCACGCGCTCCGCGGGAACCCAGGCGGCGACACGCTCCGCGTGGCCGATCCCGTTCTGCAGCACCACGACGCGGGTGTCCGGGCCGACGAGGGCCTCGAGCCAGGGGCCGGTGGCGGCGGTGTCCTGCGCCTTGGTGGTGACGACCACCCAGTCGACCGGCGCGAGTCCGGCCGGAGAGCCGGCCACGGCGGCGTCGACCGTGCGGGTCGCGCCGTCGACCTCGAGGGTCATCGAGGCGGAGTTCCCACGGCGGCAGAGCAGCACGGAGGAGCTCGCGGTCAGCGCATCGGCGACGACCAGGCCGATCGCCCCGGCGCCGACGATCGCGACGGTGGGGCGGCGGGGGATGTCGAGCATGTTCCAAGGATTGCTCCGCACCACATGGTGCGCAACACAGGCGCGGAAGCTGCGCAGGGTGCGCTGTTCCCGCGTCATCCGCTGTTGCTATGGTGCACTATGCCCAATCCCGACGCACCGAACCTCGATCGCACCGACGCGCGCATCCTCCTCGCCCTCGACGCCGAGCCGGAGGCGACGACCCTGTCGCTCTCGCGCACCCTCGGCATCGCCCGCAACACGGTGCACGCCCGGCTGCACAAGCTCGCCGAGCGCCGGCTGCTCGGGCCGCCCAGCCAGCGGGTCGATCCGGCCTCGCTCGGCTACACGCTCACCGCGTTCCTCCGGCTGTCGATCGCGCAGAGCTCGGCGGATGCGCCGATCCAGTCGCTCACGGAGATCCCGGAGATCGTCGAGGTGCTCGCGATCACGGGCGAGGGCGACCTGCAGGCGCGGCTGGTGGCGCGGGACCCCGCGCACCTCTACGCGCTGACGAAGCAGATCCTCGAGATCGACGGCATCTCGCGCTCGAGCACCACCCTGGCGATGGCCGAGATCATCCCGAACCGCATGGGCCCCCTGCTGGAGCGCCTGGCCGCCCCCTGACCCGCCCCACCCTGCCGAATGAAGGAGATTTCGCGGGCGAGGGCCGCGCATCCGCTTGGGGCGCTACCGCCTGCCGCAGATCTCCTTCATTCGGCAGGAGGGGGGGGAGCGTGGGGAGGCGGGCACCGGCGGGTCAGCGCGCCCGGTACTCGTACTCCGGGCGCCCCGGCGAGCCGTAGCGCGGGGCGCGCTCGAGCACCCCGTCGGCCACGAGGTGCTCTAGGTACCGCCTCGCCGTCACCCGCGCCAGCTCGAGCCGCGCGGCCAGCTCGCCGGCAGACAGCGGCGTGCCGCTCGCGCGCACCGCCTGGATGATCGCATCGAGCGTGTCCGCCGACAGCCCCTTCTCGAGCTGCGGCTGGCCCGGCGCGCGCAGGGTCGCGAACGAGGCGTCCACCTCGCTCTGGGTGGCGAGCGCGTCCGGCCCGTCCCACTGCGCGCGGAACCCGCCGTAGGCCCGCAGCTTCTCGGCGAAGGTCGTGAAAGTGAACGGCTTGATCAGGTAGAGCACGATGCCCAGCGTCACCGCCGCGCGCACCACGGCCACGTCGCGCACCGCCGTGATCGCGATCACGTCCACCTCGAGCCCGGCCGCGCGGATGCGCCGGCAGAGGTCGAGCCCGTGGATGTCGGGCAGGTTCATGTCGAGCAGGATCAGGTCGACGCTCGACACCGCCGGACGTCCCGGCGTCACGGTGGCCGAGTCGCGCAGCAGCCGCATCGCCTCCCTTCCGTCGGCGGCCACCCCGGCCACCTCGAATCCGGGGGTCCGGCGCACGTACTCGGCGTGCGCATCCGCTGTGATCGGCTCGTCGTCGACGACCAGCACGCGGATGGGCGCCGCCGTCATCGGCTCGCCTCCGCGGGGGCCGCATCCGTCGCCGAGAGGCCGGCCGGCGCCGGGAGCAGCACCGTCACGACGGCGCCCGGGTCGTTCGCCACCGTGATCTCGCCGCCGAGGCGTCGCACGGTCTGCCCGACGAGTGCGAGGCCGAGGCCGCGGCCGCCGAGACCAGCGCGCTTCGTGCTGTAGCCGCGGCGGAAGGCGAGGTCGATGTCGGCGATGCCCGAGCCGTTGTCGCGCACCCGCAGCACCACGCCTTCCGAGCGCCGGGAAAGCTCCACGGTCACCCGCGGCGCGGCGACCGGTGCGGCGTCGGGCGAGGCGCCCACCGCCTCCATCGCGTTGTCGATCAGGTTGCCGACGATGGTGACGAGGTCGCTCGGGGCGAGCCCCGGGTCGCCGAGGCCGGGGTCGATCTCGAGCACCAGTTCGATGCCGCGCTCGCCCGCCTGGGCCGACTTGCCGAGCAGCAGTGCGGTGAGCACGGGCTCGTCGATCGACGAGAGCAGCGTGTCGGCCAGCGCCTGCCCGCGATCGAGCTCGTTCGCCGCGAAGCCCACCGCCTCCTCGCTGCGGCCCAGCTCGATCAGCGCCACGATGGTGTGCAGCCGGTTGGAGAACTCGTGCGTCTGCGAGCGCAGTGCGTCGGAGAGGGTGCGCATGGTCTGCAGCTCGCCGGCCAGGTTCTGCAGGTCGGTGTGGTCGCGCAGGGTGGTCACGGTGCCGAGGATGCGCGCCGGCCCGGCGCCGCCAGGCGACACCGTCACCTCCTGGTTCACCACCAGCACGTGGCTGTCGGTGAGGAACACCTCGTCGACCGCGCGCTGCCCGCCGGCGAGCAGCTCGCCGAGCGCCCGCGGGAGCGGGAGGTCGCCGACCGCCGCCGGCTCGGCCGGGCGCTCGAAGGGCAGGCCGAGCAGTTCGGCGGCCTGGTCGTTGTAGAGCACCAGCCGCTGGTGCTGGTCGACCAGCACCAGGCCCTCGCGAACCGAGTGCAGCACCCCCTCGTAGTAGGCGAACATGCTGCTCATCTCCTCGGCGCCGCGGCCCCAGGTGACCCGGCGCAGGTAGCGGCTGAGCAGCCAGGCGGCGAGCGCCCCGATACCGAGCGTCGCCACGGCAGCGCCGAAGAGGATCGCGAGACGGCCGCCGAGCGCGGCCGAGATGTTCTCCACCGTCACGCCGGCCGCGACGATCCCCACGATCGCGCCGCCGGCATCCGCTATCGGCACGACGGCGCGCACGCTGGGACCGAGGGTGCCCGTGTAGGTCTCGGTGAACGGCTCCCCGCGCAGGGCCGGCGCCACGGTGCCGAGGAAGGTCTTGCCGATCTCCCCCGGGTCGGGGTGGGTGATGCGGATGCGGTCGGGGGTCATGATCGTGACGAAGTCGGTCTGGGTGTCGCGCATCACCTCGAGGGCGTAGGGCTCGAGGGCGGCGGTGGGGTCGGCGGATGCGAGGGACTCCAGCACATAGGGATTGGCCGCTATCGAGGTGGCCACCGTCATGCTGCGCGAGGCGGCCTCGGCGTCGATGTCGCTGCGCGCGTCCGCGAACAGCCAGACCGACGCGACCGCCGTGAGCACGGCGATGAAGGCCACCTGGAGTACGAAGAGGCGAGCGGCGATGCTCCAGCCCCGGATGAACCGGCCCATGTGAACAGTATGAACGCAACTGCCGGCGGCGCGGGCGGCGGGCCCATGCTGGGTCGACCGCAGGAGAGCCGCCAACACTGGCAGTGACGGCCCGGGAGAATCAAGGGAAGACCAATGGCAAAGACGCCGCTAACGTCACCGAAGAAGAAGATTGACCGCACCCACTGGCTGTACATCGCCGTGATCATCGCGGTGGCCGCGGGTATCGCCGTGGGCCTCACCGTTCCGGAGTTCGCCAAGGGGCTGAAACCGATCGGCACGGGATTCGTCTCGCTGATCAGCATGATGATCGCGCCGATCATCTTCTGCACCATCGTGCTCGGGGTCGGCTCCATCGCCAAGGCGGCCACGGTGGGCAAGGTGGGCGGGCTCGCGCTCGGCTACTTCATCGTGATGTCCACCTTCGCGCTGGGCATCGGCCTGGTGGTGGGCAACATCATCCACCCGGGCGAGGGCCTGAACATCAGCGGGGCGAGCTACGACACCTCCGACCTCGAACCGGCGTCGACCACCGACTTCCTGCTCGGCATCATCCCGGAGACCTTGTTCTCCTCGCTCACCTCCGGCAGCATCCTGCAGACGTTGTTCGTGGCGCTCATCGTGGGCTTCGCGCTGCAGAAGATGGGCTCCAAGGGAACGCCGATCCTCGGCGCCATCCGCCAGCTGCAGATCCTCGTCTTCCGCATCCTCGCGATGATCATGTGGATCGCCCCGATCGGCGCCTTCGGTGCCATCGCCGCGGTGGTCGGCGAGACTGGCGTCGGCGCGCTCGTCGCCCTCGGAACCCTGATGGTCGCCTTCTACATCACCTGCGTCGTCTTCGTCGTGGTGGTGCTCGGCGGGCTGCTCAAGCTGGTCACCGGCGTCAACATCTTCCGGGTGATGCGCTACCTCGGCCGCGAGTACCTGCTGATCGTCTCGACCTCGTCGAGCGAGGTGGCGCTCCCCCGCCTGATCGCGAAGATGGAGCACCTCGGCGTCTCGAAGCCCGTGGTCGGCATCACCGTGCCCACCGGCTACTCCTTCAACCTCGACGGCACGGCGATCTACCTCACGATGGCGTCGCTGTTCATCGCCAGCGCCATGGGCACCCCGCTAGCCCTCGGCGAGCAGGTATCGCTGCTGCTGTTCATGATGATCGCGTCGAAGGGCGCGGCGGGCGTCACCGGCGCCGGGATCGCGACCCTCGCCGGAGGCCTGCAGGCACACCGCCCCGACCTGGTCGACGGCGTGGGTGTGATCGTGGGCATCGACCGCTTTATGTCGGAGGCCCGCGCGCTCACCAACTTCACCGGCAACGCGGTGGCGACGATCCTGATCGGCACCTGGACCAAGGAGATCGACAAGGGCCAGGTGGAGGAGGTGCTCTCGCGCCGCTCGCCCTTCGACGAGGCCACCATGAGCGTCGACGACCACCTGAGCGCCGACGAGAAGGCGTCGATCGACCGGGTCTCCACCGAGGAGATCACCGCGATCGTCGAGGGCGACAAGGCGGCGCGGCGAGCCTAGTCCCGCTGGTTGAGCAGCAGGCTCCCGCTGGTTGAGTAGCAGGCGAGCGAAGCGAGTTCGCGTATCGAAACCGGTGCGACCAGGTTTCGATACGCCTGCTCCTTCGTCGCGGGCTACTCAACCAGCGCAGGCCGCCGCGATCGCCTCCACCCCGATCCGCACCTCGTCGAAGCTGGTGCTCAGCGGACTGAGCCCCAAGCGGATGCCGTTCGGCCGCCGGAAGTCGGGGATCACACCGCTCTCCCACAGCCCGGGCATGATCGCCTCGAAGCGGTCGTGGTCGATGGTGACGTGGCTGCCCCGCCGGGCCGCGTCCCGCGGGCTCGCGAGCACGGCCTCCGGCAGCAGCTCGTCGACGAGCGCGATCGCGTACTCGGTCAGCGCCACGGACTTCGCACGCACGGCGGCAATCCCCACCTCGTCGAGCAGCGCGATCATGTCCTGCATCGCGAGCATGCCGATCACAGGCGGCGTCCCGCTCAGGAAGCCGCGCACCCCATCCGCCGGGTGGTAGCCCTGCCCCATCTCGAAGGGGGCCGCACTGCCCAGCCAGCCCTGGATCGGCTGGCGCATCCGCCCCTGGTGCTCGGCGCGCACGTAGGCGAAGGCGGGCGAGCCCGGCCCGCCGTTCAGGTACTTGTAGGTGCAGCCGACCGCGAGGTCCACGCCCCAGGCGTCGAGCTCGGCGGGCACCACGCCCGCGGAGTGGCAGAGGTCCCAGAGCACGAGCGCGCCGGCGTCGTGCACCTGGCGGGTCACCGCCTCGGCGTCGAACAGGTAACCCGACCGGTAGGTTACGTGGCTGAGCACCACGAGCGCGGTCGCCGGCGACAGCACGGCGGCGAGCGCCTCCGGGGTGAAATCGCCGCTCTCGATCCAGCGCAGGGTGAGCCCGCGCTCGGCGGCGACACCCTCGAGCACGTAGCGGTCGGTGGGGAAGTTGTCGCGGTCGATCACCAGCTCGCTGCGACCGGACCGCGCGTCGACGGCGGCGCGCACCAGCTTGTAGAGCAGAACGGTGGTGGAGTCGCCGATCGTGGTCTGGCCGGCTGCCGCACCGAGCGCGACGCGCCCGAGGTCGTCGCCGATGCGCTGCCCCAGGTCGAGCCAGCCCCCGTCGTCGGCCGGACGGCCGCCCGAGGACTCGTCCCAGCCCCGGATCAGGCGCGACCCCCAGCTGTTCGTCATGAAGTCGCTGACACGAGTGACGGATGCCGTCAGCGGCCGCCCGAGGGAGTTGCCGTCGAGGTAGGCGGTCACCTCGGCATCGCGCACGAAGAGCTCGCGGAAGCGGGCGAGCCCGTCCTCGGCGTCGAGCGTCGCGGCGCGGTTACCGTTCGTCATCTCGCGGTGTCGCCCGCCCCGGCCGCGGACGCGAAGCCGAGCTCGGCGAGGTACGCGGCCGGCAGACGCAGGCGGCACCAGCGGTCGATGGCCTCGAGCCCGGCGGTGATCGCCTCGGGGTCGGCGTCGAGCGGAACCTCCCGGCCGAGGTAGTCGCGCACGGCGTAGCGCTCGTCGATCAGCACGGCCGCGCTGAAGGCACCGTCGTCCTGCACGCCGCTGCCGAAGTCGAAGACGCCGTAGAGCAGTCCGGAGATGCCGAGGCCGTCGGTGTCCGCCGTCACGGATGTCAGGCGGGGGCCGAAGAACCGCAGCGCCAGCAGCACGGCGGCCGGGGCGTCGAGGTCGGCGCGCAGCACGCGCGGCTCGTCGAGGGGCGGATCCGTCTTCGCGGCATCGCGCGCGGCGAGGTAGGCCTCGGGCAGACGCAGCCGCGCCCACTGGTCCAGCTGGTCGAGCGCCGCGGCGATGCGCAGCTCGTCCGCCGGAGTGCTGATCGTGCTCGGCACGCCGGGGAACAGCTCGTCGAGCCCGCCGCTCAGCGTCGCGCTGAAGACACCGTCGGCGATCTCGCATTCCAGGGCTATCGACTCGTAGAGCACTCCCCCGGCGAGGCGACCGTCTTCATCCGTATGCGGCGACGTGAGTCGGTCGGTGAAGTGCTTCTCGACGAGGGCGCGCAGCGCCGTGGGCTCGATTGTGGCGTTCATGCGTGAAGACTACGGGAGGGCGGCCGTGCCCGATCACCCCAGCCGCGCCGCACCGAGCGCGGCGCGTGCCGCGTCGACGACCTCGAGCACGGCGATCGCGTCGTCGAGGCGGTGCAGCGGCGACTCCGTGAGGCCGGCGCCGATCGCCTCGGCCGCCGCCGCGACCTGGAAGGCCATGCCCGCCCGGCCGCTCAGCCCGCTGCTGTCGCGGTACTCGGCCACGGCACCGGTGCCCCTCGTCGTGACGCGCAGCGAGCCCGGCGACTGGAACGGCGCCGCGACGTCGAGGCGGGCACGGGTTCCGCGGATGCTAGCGCGGTGCGGCGTGGTCTCGACGAGGCTGGTCGTGATGCGGGCGCGGGCAGCGGATGCCGGTGGCGGATACTCGAGGCTGAGCACCGCGTGCTCGTCCACGCCGGTCGGCGCGAGCGAGCCGGTCACGCCGACGACGGCGGGCGTCCCGAGCACGAAGTGCGCGAACCAGAGCGGATACACGCCGATGTCGAGCAGCGCGCCCCCGCCCAGCGCCGGATCGAAGAGGCGGCTGCCCGGGTCGAACGCGGTGCGCGATCCGAAGTCCGCCTCGACGGCCTCGATCTCGCCCAGCGCGCCGTCCTCGAGGAGGCGGGCGACGACATCCGTCTGCGGCAGGAACCTGGCCTTCATCGCCTCCATCGCGAAGACCCCCGCAGCGCGGGCGGCCGC
>Ga0247732_10000763_pt1 | contig 13921 bp, 21 predicted proteins | sample UWRJL163409C2_FD_180940 | JGI IMG/M metagenome (GOLD analysis project Ga0247732, IMG submission 180940) | Plant litter microbial communities from Arlington Agricultural Research Station in Wisconsin, United States - UWRJ-L163-409C-2 | ecosystem: Environmental > Terrestrial > Plant litter >...
TAAACCTAAACCTAAACCTAAACCTTCCGCATTTGTTGTTGGGAATGATGTGGGTATAGAAGCGGCCGGAGCCGTCTTGATATCGGCCGAAGAATGGCTCTTCCTCCTGCCTCTCAGTCTCCAGCACCTCCTGCACCTCCAGCACCTCCAGCACCCCCAGCTCCTTCTCCACCTCCTTCTCCACCACCTGCACCTCCTCCGCCGCTTCAGCCTCCTGTACTTGCAGGGCCTCTTCCACCACCTCAGCCCTTTCTCCCTCGCTCTCGGCAACCTGTGAAGGCCCTCTGATTGGCGCCCTGGGTGGTATCATGACCTCCACCCTGGCATTGTTCTTCCTCCTTGCCTTCACCCTCTTGCTTAGTCTCTTGGCCGGCTTTGTCTTCTCATTGGCACTCCCCTTGACTTTGCTGGGCAACTCCTTCTTCTTGGGAGAAGGCTTTTGCTTTGGCCTCGCTTTGCTCTTCCGATCCCGCCCATACTCCTGCGTAGTCCCCCCATCCATCCCACCCTCCTTCTCCGTGCCTGATAGCGAGCTGAGGTCCCCGTCGTTGTCGTCCTCGATGACAATTGGCGGGGATACGTTCTTCCCCGCAGCAGACCCAACGGACAACCCCACACGTTTGGACCTGAGACTAGGACCGGACGAGGCATCGGCCGGAGACACGGGTGGTGCGGGGGCGGACGCGCTTGGCGCTGCTTTCTCTTGTGCTGCATGCGCTTCTATGAGAGGGATCAACGGTTAATTCAGAGGAACTTGGGGGCTGTGGTCATTTACCATAATCCTCTAAAACTGAAGGAAGGAACCACCCGTTCCTCACAGCACGCGTCAACTGCTCGAAATTCTCCTGCCTTCTCCTCCGACGGTTCCAGCATTCGGGCTTCGAGTCCTCCCATGCCTCGATCGTCCGTCGCATGTATGCCAGGGCCTCTCCATCCTCTTTGTCCCGCGCCGTCCTCCATGCCTTCGTCATCTCGAAAAGAGCAAGCGGGGTAACGTTCGGATCGATAGTGCGCCTCACAGAAAGAGACTGGTAATCTCTATAGTTGAGAATATGCGCCTTCTATCCCTAAAGTGAGATACAGAGCTAACAGACGATCATAAGTACTGACCGAGTCCTCGTATACTCTGTTCACTGCCCCAACATCCTTCAGCTCGTATATCGCGTGTCGCATAGCCATGTCGAGCTCTTGCGAAGCCTGGGAAACCTGAACGTCGATGGTGAACATACGGGCGGGAGCCATGGCAGGTGATGGTGAAAGAACAAAATGTTGGACGTTTGTGATGCCAAAGGACAAATATGGCACGCGACGGCAACGGCCGATCAAGGCCCAAGATCGCAACAGATTTCAAACTTGGAACCAACCAACTAAAACCTACACCGTTCCTCCTCCACCGACATTTTCCAAGGGATGGTTGAAGGCCACACAACACCGGACGAACGATGCGAGCCAGCCGGCGCACCAGCAGGGCACGCGCCGCCATCCGCCGAACCTCCGTCCAGCACAATCGACTTTACCAGCATCCCAGACGGCTTCGAGGTTCTTCGTGGACCAAAAGGACACGATGTCCTCATTCCAACGTTCCTGCGCATGCACCTGGAGAGTAGGGCAGCTAGTGCCCATGCGGCGGAGACAGGGAAGGAACACAGCACGCAGGTACCGCGATTGACATTCCGTACATATATTCTGACACACAATGCAGAAACCGCATCACCAAGCCGAGGGCCAGTTGTCTTTGACTAACAGCACCATGCCTCAACCCACCCCAGCCGAGGTTGCAGGAGTGCAGAAGATGATTGAGTCCGCCCAGGCGCGATGGGGGATGACGTATATCGACGCAAGCCGGCACCTGTATCACCTCGATGCGCAGGCAGACGAAGGAAACGTGGTACATCGCCAGCTCTGGAAGCACGTTGAGCAGAGGATAGCGACATTCCTAGCGAGCGACGCGTACCCCCCGTTGTCCGAAATCGACAACGGTTACTACGACCAGCACGATCTGCCACACGGAGGGCGTAGGGAATATAACAGGGCGATGGCGGACATGCATCTGAGGGCAGCGATGCTTCCTCACCCCCCTGATTTAGATTAGATAGCTCGAACCTAGCTCATGAGGGTAAATGTAAACAATTGGACCAAGCCTACTAGACCGATAGGCACCGGCCGAAGGTCGGCCGAGCCTGTGGAAACCCCTTGAAACCGCCGCTGCCGCCAATGCCTCTCCTACCAAATCATGTTCGCGTTGAATATGGTTTCAGGCTTAGGTTTAAGCCTCAACAGCTGCGCTGATGTAGCAGGGGGGGGGAGGCATGGCCATCGGGTACGCCAATCGGCCGACAAACCGGCCGAACAAAACTCTCAACAAAATTGACAAAGTTCTGGTGACAAATAAAATTTAGAATACAACTCTAGAGATTATACACGGTATGAGGTAGCTATCGACAAAAGTGGACGGGTCTCGCTCTTTAGGTAGGGGGGTCTAAGTACAGGTGGGCAGAGACTGGCTCATGAGCACAAGGACATCAATGTACAGGGGAACGTTGACACCCATGACCATCCGCCCAGTAGGCTGCCCCATCCTGGCAGCCAATTCAAAGGGGCTGAGAAAGTCTGGGAGCTTGATAGCCGCCCGCTCCTTCTTGAACCTTTCGGACCTCGAGAAGAAATACAGAAGCCTGTATGTGGACCCAAACCAATTGCAATCCCTCCAAGACCTGGGATGAAGAACGGGAGTGGTCTAGCAGGTTGTGAGAAGTTACCTATCAGGTGAGCGAAGGCACTGACCCTGGCCAATGCACCGCAGCGACAGCAGGTGCCTTTAGGAAACAGCAGGCTCTGCCTAAAGTCCATAAAGTCATTTCCGAGACAGCCATAGCCCTCGTCCCGCTCGCATACATCAGCCGCGTGAGCTTCATAATGAGGGCTCCCAGCCTCCCAGCACAGGAAGCACTTGTTGTGCCAATGACCAACAAGGGGGCAGTGTTCCTGCATCAGCTCAAAAAGGGCCGCCCTCTCAGATGGCCCCTTGGACGGAACGGGGATATATTCCCGACTTCCGGACGATGTGAGGCTAGAGGACCTCGACAATGAAGACGCAGGCATGCTGCCGAATGACCCCACCCCTACGGCTGCCTGTGTTGAGGAAGATGGCAGGAGGGATGGCCAGGCGGTAGCGGGTCCAGGGCCCAGCAGAACAGACGGTCGACCAGCATTCCATCGCTGGACGGATTGCGACTGCTCAATGGGGGAATCTAGTAAAAATGTGAGTAGTATTCAATGATAAATGGGATGGGACGGCTACCTAGAGGGCCTTGACTTGCGGGTAATGTCGAAGTCTGCGAAACAGACCGTGGCAGGCCGCCGGTTTGGCTATTCTGACTTGCCGGGGCTGTGGACGACGGCGAAGAGGAGCCTGACATGCCGCCAGTTTGAGAAAAATGCCGGCGAGAGATACGGGCGCCCTCGGACGGATGTGCAGAGCCGCTTCGCTTTGCGGACGAGCGGTCGGCCGAGATGCGAGGGATGGTGCCCTGGGAAAGGTCAACCACAGCTGTGCCCTTCCGGCCGGCTGCGGCCGGCGCAGAGCTTGGTAGCCCCTCGTCCGGTACGAGTTGCTCAAGCCCGCCTATAAGAACAAGCTGGGTCAAAGAGATAACCGCAGGCAGGATGTGTCCAGAGACCATCCGAGCGATCTCCCTGTTATCTGGCGAACATCAGGAATGGGCGGGCTGCAGTCAATTATGCATACTAGACTGCTGCCGAAGGGTAGGTTCCACATGGTCACAAAGGGCGGGCACCCCATTGACAGCCGGCGGAAACAATCGCGCGCAGGAGTTGCAGTGGTGGCCTGCATAGACACGGACGGTGACGCCGCCGACAGTCACCTCACTGTAGACAGTGAGAACCCCGCGCGTATCGTACTCCTGTGACAACGGTAACGGCGTGAAGGATTGCGATGCGCCGTCGCAGTAGATGTCGTTGTATGCATTTGGAGATTGCATGGTTGGAGGTGAGAGCAGGAGCATCTGGATGCCCATTCTGGAAAATAAATGATTATTGCTGTTTGCCTACGGCCGATGTAAAATACAGCCTGCATACTAAAGAGGCATTCGATCGGCCGACTGCCAGCCACCTGTTGGCAGTTGCTGTCTGGGACAGCCCAGACGGATATCTAGACCACACCCCTGCAAGCTGAGGCCCAAGGCTATGAGAGTCTCCTGAATTCCGCCATACCGGCCGGATGGGAACGTGGTATTTGATGCTCGGGCGGGCTGGGCTGGCTGATGTCTGCAGGAAAACTGCAGAATGCATGTCAATGCACCAATGCACTCACCAGCGATGCCTATCTCCTTGCTGGAGGCCCTTGAATAGAGATGCCCAGGCTGTCATCCCCCTCCTGCCTATGAAACAGATCTTTTTCTAGAGGCGATTGCTGCAACGGGAGACTCAGCATGAATCTGTTTCCCGAGCATTGAAGGCAGCCGACTGCTGCAACGGGAGACTCAGCATGAGTCCGTTTCCCGAGCATTGAAGGCGGCCGACTGCTGCAACGGGAGACTCAGCATGAGTCTGTTTCCCGAGTATTGACAGCCGGCCCAGCATTTGCCAGGAGCGCGCGCGGCAGACGGGCGGCCTCCTGTCACTTCAGCAACCCAGAGGCCGGCAGGTCATTGTCTGCGTTGGGGGACTCAGCCTGAGTCCGTTTCCCGAGCATTGAACGAGGCCTGGACAGCATAGGCAGAGGGCAGTGGTGGTTAAAAAGAACCTTTTGGTGGTTGGCATGCAGTTGAAAATAATTCAAACCCAGCTTCATTTTCAGACCCAACATCAAATACAAATAAACTCGTGATAGGGGAAAGGAACAATGCCCATACCCGACAGATAGAAATTCATCTCCATGAAAAAGAACCCTAGAGACTGCCACCACCACCTTCCGCCACGGCGGCAACGGCTGGGCCGAAAAAGTTGTCGTCGCCTTCGAGGCCCTTGGCCCACTCCGCGCGACCGGCCGGCGCATACTTTGGGGAGAAGGGGGGCTGTACGATCGGTGGGCCTGCGGATGGCAACGTCGACTTGTCGTATTTAGCCCTTTTGTGGTGGTGAACAAAGGGGAACGGTCTTGGTTCCAATTCGGCGTTGACATCGACCAAGTCATCACCGAGTCCGCCGTCGAGGGCCCCAGAGCTCTCGGCCGACCGAGCGGACACAACAGCCTCGACAAGTTGGCTAAACTTCTTCTTCTTTAGGCAATGGGCGGGGTCTCTCTCCGCGACTCGCTTCTTCCTCTTGGATTTGTTCTTTTCGGAACCCGCGGATGCAGATTCCGCAGCTGTGGTGGGAAGGTGGGCAGCGAGTACGCCCATCCGGTTTGTGAGCTGACGGAGCGTGTACAAACCCGCCACAGCCTTGTGCTCGGCGGCCGAGTAATCGCCAAAGGAAGTCGTCGCCACATCCAAGAGGTCCAGTCGCACCGCCTTTGCAATCTCGCGAGCAACCTCCCTGCGATCTAACCCAGGTCAGCCATCCTCCTCGAGCAGATGAGAAAACCTACTGGCGAAGGTGCTCGCTCGGCCGGAAATCGCACAGCCCGCGGTCGCACAAATCTCGGCCGGCTTGCATGGCTTTGCACAGCCGCCACAGCGGTAGTCAACAAGTATGCGTAGCGTCGTGTCACCCTGCTTGAGATCTACAAATACCTCAAACGTACCAACAGCGTCTGCTCCTTTCTCATCAACGCCGTCGTCAAAATCTTCAATGGCGTCTTCAGCGGGCTTCTGGCTGTTATTCATAGAGGCTGGTGGCTGGGATCAAGAGTGTTTTGTCTGCTGTCCCTCGGAAGAGTTGCGTAATAAATAGACCGATCACTTTCCTTTTGAGCAACGTCATAGACACCCAGGGTTTGGCAATCACAGGAGATAGAATGGCGGGGCACCCACAGGATGGGTTTCGGAATGCAGCCGGCCTCGCTAAAGACCAAGAAAATAGTTTGGCACCCGGCAGAAGTGACGGACGACCAAGTCTTCATAAAGAACCAGAGCTGCAGTCTGACTTTAAAGGGGTCATTATATTCGAACTACAGGACACATTGAATCTCTACGTAATAGAAAGTCCGGAAATACCGGCAGAGGGCCCTGCACCATGAGGGAGAAGAGGACTCTTGTCTCCGTTCAGAATCATCTCCAGCTCCCTCTCGTACGGCTGGGAGGAGGGCACAAAAGAATGCCCCACAGCGGTGCTGTGAAGCTGTAGCCCGCCGTTGGAAGAAAGCTGGCCAGTGGAGGGCCCTGAGGTAGGGAGAAGAAAAGGATTGCGGATGTCGTCCACCTCCACCTCGCCTGCTTGCGAAGACGGAACAAAGACCTCGTCCATCTTCCCAAAGCCCAAACGCCCCCCTCGACCGGCCGAAGGGATCTTCAACGTGGGGGCGGTGGTGTGAAGGTGCAGCCGGCCGGAGTAGCTCCCACAAGGTCCATTGCAGAGCAGCCCGGGCTCGAGGTCGGGCTCACGCCTTGGCGCCTTGACTGGGCGGGGTGGAGGTGTCGTTGGGATGTAGCGTCGCTTGCCGGATGGCCGGGCCTTTGGAGTGTCGGCGTTTTCGCCGTCGCCGTCATCATCCGTGTCCTCTCTGTAAGCCATGCTTGCCCAGAAATCTATGGTCTTCTTTGCCTCACGCGCCAAATGGCGTGCAACGGAATCCAAATCTGGCAAACGTCAGCCGAGCCGAGGCGGGGTATAGACAACCACACCTTTCCTAACCTCAGCGGTGGGCTCGACATGGTTGCAGGCGGGGAGGTCACCATCCTCGCTGAGCGGATAAAGCTCTCCGCAATCGCTGCAATGGCGAACCATTGATATTCGCAGAGGGTAGTCGGCCAGCATGAGCTCGAAGGAGACGGTGAGGCCGTCCGCCCGAACGGCCGGCAAGTCCTCGGCCTCATCAGGCTGAGTGAGCTGAAAGGCGACCTCTTCGGCGTCTTCATCTTCCTGGTCGTCTGGATGCAGTTCATCCGCCCTGCGTTCGCTCATGGCGGTCTTGATAATAAAGCAGCTGTCTTTCCGGGCGAGCCTATTTGTCATTACAAAGCCAAAGATCGCCGGGCCTTTTACAGGTCCACCGATCTGCACATTACCCATAGGACCCTTGCCCGAAGCGGGCGCTGGACAGAACAAGGACATTTCCAATCTTGATAACCGGCCGAGGGTCGATCCCTAAATAAGAACTGGCGGCTGAGATCGGCCGACTCAGTCCCAGCCCCACCAAACCTGCAGCAGCCAAACCCAACCCTACAGTTCTTGCTGTCCCCGTACCTAAAGCCGAAACCTAACCTAAACCTGACCTATACCTAAAGCCTAGACCAAATCCTAAAGCCTAATCCTAAACATCCGAGCTGGTTCAGATCAACGGCTGGATGCAGACGTCCTTCGGCCGAGACTCGGACGGCTTCTACAGGCAGGCATGGCAATTTCATTGTACATATTGGAGAATACACATCAAGGATTGAAAATTAAAAGAGGCAGGCGCCATCCTCCCTAAGCTTTTTTCATGATAAAGTCCCAATAGGTCAAGGCAAGAAGCCAACCATTGTACAGAGGCAGGCCATCAAACTGCCTGTGCCCCTCAGCCTTTGTCTTGCACCAGATTGTGAACCCTTCGATTGTGGCGACCCTATTGCCCGGTACAGCCTTGACAACGCTGTTGGCACCAAGCGAAAAGTAGAGAAAGAGCACCATGGCTAGCATCCTGTCCGTGTTGGGACAGCCCCCTTGAATGTCATCGGGGTGTGTTCCGTGAGGCTAGCAAGATGTCAGAAAAAGGAGAGGGAGGTTGAATCCCACTGACTCGGATAGGAAACAGGCAGGTTCCACACGCATCCTTATAGTCAAAAACAAGGGCTTGCTGGAACCAAAGACCACGTTCGGACACCATCTCGCCCTTCACCGCCACAAACTCCTGGGAGGGGCACTGCCTTGTGCCATGGCGAGCTGCAGGAAGACGCTCGCTCTGAGGGTGCAAACAGCACACGAGGCAGTAGCGTTCGAAGTTCGACTTGATGATGTGCAGGGGGGCATCAATCTCCTTCTGGAACAGAGCCAGAGGGACATTGGCCTGTGCAACATTCAAAGCGTGCTGGATGTTACTCCTGACGGTGGTGACGGGGACAGACGGGGCCACCTCCGCAAGTTTCAAAGGGCTTCCCAGCTTATCCTCCTTCGACCGCTTGTCGGTGAGAGCGACACTGCCCGGAGTGAGCTCCAGGGTGCGCTTGCGGTTTGGTGGAGGTGTAGGGTGCCGGACGGGTGAGGCGGCAGGACGACCAGAGCCTTGAGCAAGAGGGAGGAAGAGCTGATGCTCGCAAAAGCCACAGAGCTCTGCCTGGGGAAGGCTTGTGCAGGTGACAGCAACACCATCAAGGTACAGGCTGGACTGATAGCGAGCGCATTCGCTCTGGCCACCAGACAGCCACCTGCTCAGATGAGGGTCGACCTCCCTACCTCCTATGCTTTTGGGAAGCGGAAAGGAATAGAAAACAGTCGCGACACTAGGCCGGCCATCCCGACCTCCACGAGAATCCTGCTGGTACTGGTCCACCATGGTATAAGCGCCCTCGATGTGAACGACGTCACGAACAGAGGGGTAGTGGAACCCTGTGCCAAGGCATGGGGTGTTGACAAGCACCCGGCCGGACGTTCCGCCTACCCAATCTGCCAGAATCCGCCTTCGGTCATCCTCAGGCAACGTGGAGTAGTAAGCTGGGACGCCCAGCTTCCCAGCAACCCTTGTGCACACTGCTTTTGACCGGCAGAAAACGAGAGCACGGTCGCGTTCCCCATACCCAGCCAGCCGATGCTGGAGGTACTGCACTGCCTCCTCCACCTGATCCTTGGACTTTCCTACCAGCACAAGGTTGTACTTGATCTCCGGACGGTTGCTGGGCTCCCGGATCATCGTCCACGAGACGCGGGTGGCTTCCTGAAGCTCGGGAAGAGAGGAAGGCGGAACGCTCGCACTGAGATAGATGAGGGGCACACCCAAAGTTCGGAGCTTGGGCAGCAGCTCGAAAGCCGGTCGAAAGTGCCATTGGGTAAGATAAAGGTGGACCTCGTCAAACACCACACGGTGGAGCCTTTGCAAGGATGCCAGCTTCTGGATGGCCCTTTAGCAGAGTTAGACACTATGCTGGAAAGGGCCAGGAAACTCACTCAAAGGGATTCTTTTCCAGGTGCTCTAGGGCCACCACCAGGATCCGGACAGCCGTGTCCGTCTCCATTTCTCCAACAAACTGCGACGCCCTTACCCCGTATCTGGCTGCATCGTCGAGAATGTTGTCCCTGAGGGCAATCAGAGGGACCACAACAACAGTGACCAACGGGGACAGGCTAGCAAGGAAGATGGTCGCCGCCGTCTTGCCAGACGACGTCCGGATGACTGCGAGAACGTTGTCGGCGTTGGCATGGCCGAGAGCAATTAGCTGAGCCTGTCCGGCAGTTCGGAAGGTCGCGGCAGGGTCTCTGATGAAGAGGCGAAAGTGATGGAGCAAGGCAGGCTGGGGTAGAATGGCGGCAGAGGGGGGAGCCACAGGAGCATTGTCCGGATGACCGTCGGCCGACATCGGCCGGTGCATCACAAAGGCCTCTGCAACGGCCTGCTCTATCATCCGCTTGTTGGACTCCTGCATTGCCCAAAGCACGTTCTTCATCTTCTCAAACTGCTCCACGAGAGGGCCAAGATCCACATTGCCCGAGCCAGCAGAGGCGACAGGGAGCTCCTGTGGTCCTGACCCGCACACAAGCGGCTCATCCTGGTCGAGATCAATGAGCTGGTGCCACACCAACGATGCCTCCACAAGACAGGCCAGCATCCGAGGGTCCGATCCAGAGAAGAGAACTCCAGAGCCACCGTACTTGCTGTTTCCTGTGGCTGTAGAGTGCATGTTGAGAGTATCGACCAGAAGGTTCTTGGGATACTTGAACGACACTTGCTCTTGAATCAAGTGTGCAAAGAGAGTGGTAAGCTGGCGCCACTGCTTGACACGGATAGCAACCTTGAGGTGGAGGTGTGTGATCCGGGCCATCTCGTTTGCAAAGGCGTGGTGGGACATGGTGCCCGTGAGGGTGGGCCACAGCTGAATATGATACCGGTGCTGAATCTTCTCGTCCTTTGGGTAGAGGACACGGGTGATCAGAAACTCGGCAAAGGGACGAAGGGTCGCCATGTGCTGGACAACGCGGATGGCCCAGCTGCGAGATGGAACGTGGGGGATGAACTTGTCCTGCCGATGCTGGTGCGAGTTCTTGTCGTTGACAGCGGTGAGCGAGAGGCAGTGGAAAAGGACCATAAGGGAGCGGTTGGCATCAACCTCTTGACGGATGAGCTGTCGGACGAACTCTGTATTCCGTGGAGAGGGCCCGCAGGACAGCAGCACTCCAACAGCAAGCGAGACCTCAATCGAGGCGATGATCTTCAGCCAGGCCTTGGCCGGACCGCGCCGGATCTTGCCATCCGTAGACTTCCACATGTCCCTCCGAGTGGGATCAGCAAGGAGCCATTGGGCATAGGTGGCCTTGTAGCTCTCAAGCCGATTGGCAGGATCATTGAGGAAAGTGTAACCTCGGCCGCGATTGTTGAGGTCGTCCATTAGAGACCCGATGTCAACCACAGGGAACACAACACCCTCCTCAACCTCTTCTCCATAGAGCACACCCACCCGAACTGCAGAATCGTATCGCTCCAGCTGGGCCTCGATCATCTGCTTGAGGTGGATCCGCCGAAAGGCCACCCCTTTGTGGACGATTTCGTTCATGTGCTGGTCGGTGGCTACAAAATGGGCCTTGTTCTGCTCCAGCTTGCGAGCGGCGACGAGGTACCGGAGGGAGTTGTACAGGAAGCTGAGCACAGTTTCCTTCCCAGTCCGGAGGAACTCGATGTCGGATTCCAAAGCTCTGTCACAGAGGTCAACAGTTGTTTAGAAACGAAACAGAAAGGACTTACAGCATGATCTGAATGTGTGACGTTCTGGCCTTCTCCACTGCCTCTAGCCCAAAACACCCACGAAGAATGTACATCAAATGGGCTGCGATGTTGGTGATGCTGCTCGTACTTTGCACCAGCCCCCCCTCCCCAATCATGTGGGTGACGTAGAATGTGATGACGGGAGAGTAGAAGGGAGTGGCCAGCCCATTCTGCCTGTGTCGGAATAGAGCCAGGAGGGCTGTGTGCAGCAGACTCAGTTGGTCCTCGAGGGTTGAGGCCTGGCCTTCTGCGGAGAGAAAGTAAATTGCCTCGGGCATCATCTCGGACTGCTGCAAGGCAGCAAGGGCGTTTGTAAGAGTTGTGGAGGCGACAAGGGAGTCGGCAAGAGCATGAAGAGCATTCAGGATGTTTTCTGGAAGCACGGATGCGGCCGGATACTTGAACGTCGTTGTCCACTCATTGGCGGGCCGGACGTAAAACCGGATGAGGGCAAAGATGAGCTTGGTAAGGGTGAGCCCATACTTCTTCTGGGATGAGGGGGAGATCCTCGAAAAGGTGTAGATCCCGGCCTCGACACCGGATCTGTTGGGAGTGAGCAGAATCACACTAAGGGTCTAGACACGCACTCATGCACCGATCCGAGCACGGACCCGAGCCCAAACTGGAGGTTGGACGCAATTCTTTCCTGCAGCCTCTCCATATAGGCATCGCACACCACCCGAAGCCGGCCGGCATAGGCCTCGTCGTTGTCGGTGTTGAGCCGACGAGCCTCAATAATCTCTGCCGGGCTATGGCCCTCGACAACCTCATTCCAGTTGTCGGATCGGAAGAAGGAGGAGAGGGTGAGGTGGTCCTTGGGGATGACGAGAGCCATGGTGGAGTAGTTGCGCTCCATGATCACTGAGCGCATGATGTCCTGGACTTGCTTTTCCGGAAGGTCGGGGTCAGGATAAATGCTGTCGATGTCAACAGGGATGTAAAAGGTGATGCCAAAGCCAGAAATCTTTTGAGCATAGGACGTGTACATCCTTGCAACCGGATTCCTGCCATGGCTCAACAGGGAGGAGTGAGACCGTAGGCTTTCGGTCGTGCTGAAGCCGTGGTGGCATGTGGCACAGAAGAAAAGAGGTCGGCTATGGAGAGGAATGCCGACGATGGGGGGAATAACAAAAGTAGGGCCAGTGATCGTTTTCTCCCTGGTCTCCAAGCCGTACAAAGCGGCAAGGTCCTTGCCTATGTTGGGATTGACGTTGTCGTAGCAGTGTCCGGCGAGATGGGTGGAAAGGTTGAAGCAATGGACAATCTGGCTGCAGGCAAGACAGACGACATGCTTGAGGAGGGTGTGTATCCGGATGCCAAGGTATTCAAAGTCGTATTTCTTCGTGGTGTCCGTTCGGATAATGTAGTCGCATTCCGGAATGTCGTAGTGGTTGGGGTTGATAGACAGCAGCGACGATAGGTGGATGTCCTCCAAGGTATTATTGGAGACCTACAACTGTTGAGATGCAAGACGCCTATGCGAGGAATCTCATACCTTTTCTACCGTTTCCAGCTCGACTTTCACAAAGGGCGCCTGAACTATCTCCTCCACCACCTCCCCTTGCTCCTCCGACTCTGAATTGTCGCTGTCCGGACTGCTTTCCAGCAGCAGACACATCATTTCGCCTTGGGACATTGTGCTGTAGGCCTATTGAGGTCTTTGACAGCAGGAAATGGGCTAAAGGTGCAGTATCAAACCAAGGAAGGAGGCGGCCGAGGTCCAGGCCCAGACAGCGCATTGAGGAAGCTTGGGCTTCTGTTGCCAATTAGCCTTCAGGAGTATCGACACACCTTGCGACTCCATCATGGCGTTGTCAGAGAAGCTTGCAGCTGTGGCAGATAGGGACCTTTTTTGGGACAAGGATGGCCATTTGTGCAAACGGCTGGTCATTGACGTAGATGGTAATTGGATTACAGAAATGCTTGAAAATACAGTTGGCACCACACCCGCCGTTCCCCACATCTGGTACGGGCATAGGCCTGTCCAAGCTCGGCCGGTGTCGTACAGAGCCCAGCAAAGAGATCATACCTGTCCACTGAACACCAGCGGCCGCATGTCAGCTGGCACTGTCCGCAGCCTCCATTATATTCCTTGGACTCGGCGGCGATTTTGCAATAGCATCCTTTGGCTACTGATTGCATTCAGGCCTGGGGAGAGGTGGCGTTGGGACGTCAGATAAGAATGGCCCTCTGCCCAAGCGGGCGATTGGTCATTTAATGCGCCAATAGAAAAAGCACTCGACCGCCGTTTGTTGCTAGCTGGCAAAGACGAACTGCACAGTTTATTTGTAGGCCGAGATGCCGGCCGATGGCCAAAGGCATGGACGTGCTGTTTGGAGGAAAGGCGGGCGTGGCGCACATGACAGTGGGTGTCAACGCGTGCCCGCCTTTTGCTCCGGTCACATGGATGGATGAGATGGCAGGCATGTGGGTCCGCTGATGCAAGACACTGGCCGGGTGCGGCCGAGATGTTTGTGGGCGTGCACGCCCAATCGTTCGCTCCAGTCACATGCTCGGAGCAAAAGGCGGGCATGTGAGCTTTGGGATCCCGTGAAATGGAACTGAGCCTTCGCGGCCGAGATCACGGCCGCACGTGATCGGAGCAAATGGCAGGCAGAAATGGTCATGAGGCCTCGGCCGCCCATGCCGGCTGTTTGCTCCGATCACATGCAATGTCCAGTGATCTCAAAACCGGCTGACCTGGTCACATGCCTCGGCCGGCGAGCTCCCACACTCCTTCATCGTCGTCCACAGCGACGAGGAGTGGTCCGATCCTCATGGTTTATAGGGCATTCATGTTCGGTTTCATGAGATCTACACGATGGTACAATTCGCTAGCGAATACATCCAGAACTGCGCGAAAATTATTGTCGGTCCCCTCCAAACCGGAAATACAGCTAGGCCTCGGGG
>Ga0247732_10000766_pt1 | contig 13901 bp, 13 predicted proteins | sample UWRJL163409C2_FD_180940 | JGI IMG/M metagenome (GOLD analysis project Ga0247732, IMG submission 180940) | Plant litter microbial communities from Arlington Agricultural Research Station in Wisconsin, United States - UWRJ-L163-409C-2 | ecosystem: Environmental > Terrestrial > Plant litter >...
CCAGCGAAGCCCTGTACCTGCTGCAGCGTCTGCGCGATGAGGCGCACCGCTTCGCCATCACGCACCAGCGCAAGCGGCGCAAGCGCGACATCTCGAGCGTGCTCTCGGAGATCCCCGGCCTCGGCGACGCCCGCATCAAGGCTCTGCTGCGGCATTTCGGGTCGGTGACGGCGCTGCGTGCCGCCACGCCCGAAGAGATCGCCGGGCTGCCGGGGATCGGTCCGAAGCTCGCCGACTCCATCCACAGCCACTTGGCTCGATAGGCTGGCTGTCTACGAGGAGTTGACATGACCGACCAGACGCGCCGCGACACCGGCGAGGTGCTGATCGTCACGGGCATGTCGGGGGCAGGCCGTTCGACGGTGGCCAACGCGCTCGAAGACCTCGACTGGTACGTCGTCGACAACCTGCCGCCCATGATGCTGCGCCCACTCCTGGAGCTCACCGAGCTCGCCGCGGGGGCCGTCCCGCGCGTGGCGGTCGTGGTCGACGTGCGCGGGCGGGAGCTCTTCGGCGACCTCCCCGAGGTCATGCGCAGCCTCCGGGCCGGGCGCCAGGTGCGCGTGGTGTTCCTGGATGCCGCCGACGACGTGCTCGTGCGAAGGTTCGAGTCGGTCAGGCGCCCCCACCCGCTCCAGCGCGACGGCACGATCCTCGACGGGATCCGGCGCGAACGGGAGCGACTGGCGCCCGTGCGAGAGGCCGCCGACGTCCTCATCGACACCTCGTCGAACAACATCCACCAGCTCACGACCCGGGTGGTGGAGCTCTTCGGAGAGCAGGCCGCGGCCCGTCACACGGTGAATCTCATGAGCTTCGGGTTCAAGTACGGGCTGCCGACCGACGTCGACATGGTCGCCGACATGCGGTTCCTGCCCAATCCCTACTGGAACGACGAGTTGCGCGGCCTGACGGGGGAGGACGAGCGGGTGCGCGACTATGTGCTCGGCCAGCCCGGTGCTCCCGAGTTCCTCGACGCGTACGCGGCCGCTCTCGCCCCCGTGCTCGAGGGCTACCAGCACGAGAACAAGCGTCAGTCGGTCGTCGCGATCGGGTGCACGGGCGGCAAGCATCGCTCGGTCGCCATGGCGCGGGAACTCGCCGAACGCCTCCGCTCCGTGCCGGGTGTGGCCGTCCGCGTCACGCATCGCGACCTCGGCCGCGAGTAGGCTGTTCCCTCGTTCCCCCGCCCTTTCCCCCGAGGAGTACCGTGCCGCTGACCGCCGACGTGAAGGCCGAACTCATCGCCGTCCGCGACCCCCGGCCTACGGCGCGCGTCGCCGAGCTGACGGCGTTGTTGCGATTCTCGGGAGGCCTGCACTCGATCGCGAACCGCGTCGCGGTGGAGGCTCAGCTCGACTCCGACGTCCTCGCCCGGCGCGCGGCCCGCGACCTCGTGGAGATCTACGGCGTGCGTCCCGAACTCGTCCACGTGCAGGGCTCGGGCGGGCGCACGGGCGGGCACTACGCCGTGCGCGTCATCGAGTCGGGGGAGACCCTCGCACGTCAGACGGGACTGCTCGACCAGCGTCGCCGCCCCGTGCGCGGACTCCCGAACAAGCTCACCACCGGCTCGCGTGGCGATCTCGCCGCGATCTGGCGGGGGGCGTTCCTCGCCGCCGGCTCACTGAGCGAACCCGGCCGGTCCGCATCGCTCGAGATCGCCTGCCCGTCTCCGGAGGCCGCCATGGCGCTCGTCGGCGCCGGTCACCGGATCGGCATCCCCGCGAAGGCTCGCGAGGTGCGGGGAGTGCCGCGCGTCGTCGTCCGTGACGGTGACGCGATCCGCACCGCTCTCGCCGAGATGGGCGCCCAGAAGACGGCCGCCGAGTGGGACCAGCTGCGTCAGCGCCGTGAGGTGCGCGCCGGTGTCAACCGCCTCGTCAACTTCGACGATGCGAACCTCCGCCGCTCGGCGCAGGCCGCGGTCGCGGCGTGCGCACGGGTCGAGCGCGCACTCGAGATCCTCGGCGACACGGTGCCCGACCACCTGCGCGAAGCGGGGGACCTCCGTCTCGCTCACCGCGACGCCAGCCTCGACGAGCTCGGCCACCACGCCGACCCGCCCCTGACCAAGGACGCGGTGGCGGGCCGCATCCGTCGCCTGCTCGCGATGGCCGACAAGAAGGCCGAGGTCGACGGGATCCCCGGCACCGAGTCGGCCGTCCCCGCCGGCGCCGAGTGATGTGACGCCGAGGGAAGCAACCCCGAGTCACGGGCGTTGCCCCTCGATAGGATGAATCGATCATCCTTCGCTGCGCCGAGGAGTGTCGGTGCAGCGCCGATAGGAAGCAGAGAACATGGCGAAGTACACGTTGCCCGAACTCCCCTACGACTACGCAGCACTGGAGCCGCACATCAGTGCGTCGATCATGCAGCTGCACCACGACAAGCACCACCAGACGTACGTGACCGGCGCCAACACCGCCCTCGAGCAGCTCGCCGAGGCCCGTGAGACCGGCAACCTCGCGAATGTCAACAAGCTTCAGAAGGACCTCGCCTTCAACCTGGGCGGTCACACGAACCACTCGATCTTCTGGGAGAACCTCTCGCCGGACGGTGGCGACAAGCCCACCGGCGACCTCGAGTCGGCCATCGACGACCACTTCGGTTCGTTCGACAAGTTCCAGGCCCACTTCACCGCCGCCGCGCTCGGCGTGCAGGGCTCCGGCTGGGCGGGCCTGTTCTGGGACTCGATCGGCGAGAACCTGATCATCGACCAGTTCTTCGACCAGCAGGGCCAGATCGTCGCCGGCACCGTGCCGCTCCTGCTCCTCGACGTCTGGGAGCACGCGTACTACCTCGACTACAAGAACGTCCGCGCGGACTACGTGAAGGCGTTCTGGAACATCGCGAACTGGGCCGACGTCCAGAAGCGCTTCTCCGCCGCTCGCGAGAAGACCGCGGGCCTGCTGGTACTGTCGTAAACGGAGCGGGCGTCCCGGTGGACACCCGCCGGGACGCCGCTGTCCGTTCTCGCATTCGCAACACACTCGCGCATCGCGCACTACCCAAATCAGGAGTCAATCCGTGGCTGTCAAGATCGGGATCAACGGCTTCGGCCGGATCGGACGCAACTACCTTCGCGCGGCTCTCGCGCAGGGTGCAGACCTCGACATCGTCGCGGTCAACGACCTCACCGACAACAAGACCCTCGCTCACCTTCTCAAGTACGACTCGGTGAACGGACCGCTCGACCAGGACGTCACCTACGATGACGAGTCGATCACGGTCGGCGGCAACACCATCAAGGTGTTCGCCGAGCGCGACCCCGCCAACCTCCCCTGGGGCGAGCTGGGCGTCGACATCGTCATCGAGTCGACCGGCCGCTTCACAAAGGCCGAAGACGCCAAGAAGCACATCGCCGGCGGCGCCAAGAAGGTTCTCATCTCGGCCCCCGCGACCGGTGACGACGTCACCATCGTCATGGGTGTCAACGAGGGCGAGTACGACCCCGCCAACCACGTCATCATCTCGAACGCGTCGTGCACCACGAACTGCCTCGCGCCGCTCGCGAAGGTGTTCAACGACAACTTCGGCATCGAGCGCGGCTTCATGATGACCGCTCACGCCTACACGGCCGACCAGAACCTCCAGGACGGCCCGCACAGCGACCTGCGTCGCGCCCGTGCCGCCGCGATCAACATCGTGCCCGCCTCGACCGGCGCCGCCAAGGCGATCGGCCACGTGCTCCCCGAACTCCAGGGCAAGCTCAGCGGCTCGTCGTACCGCGTTCCGGTTCCCACCGGCTCGATCGTCGACCTCACGATCGTCACCCCGACCGAGGGCCTCAGCGTCGACCAGGTCAACGCCGCCTACAAGGCCGCGGCCGCCGAAGGACGTCTCGCCGGTTACCTCGAGTACACCGAGGACCCGATCGTCTCCAGCGACATCCAGGGCAACCCGCACTCGTCGATCTTCGACGCCGAGCTGACCAACGTCAGCGGCAACCTGGTCAAGGTGTCGGCCTGGTACGACAACGAGTGGGGCTACTCGAACCGTCTGGTCGACCTGACCGAGTACGTCGCCGAGCGCATCTAAGGCTCCGCCATGGCACTGCGCACCCTCGATTCGCTGGGTTCGCTCGCAGGCAAGCGCGTCATCGTCCGTTGTGATCTGAACGTCCCCCTGAAGGACGGCATCATCACGGACGATGGCCGCGTGCGCGCGTCGATCCCCACGCTGAACGCCCTCATCCACGCCGGCGCACGCCTCGTCGTCGCCTCGCACCTCGGTCGTCCCGACGGTGCACCCGACGCGAAGTACAGCCTGGAGCCGGTCGCACAGCGGCTCTCCGAGCTGCTCGGCGCTCCCGTGGCGTTCGCGCGCGACACCGTCGACGAATCGGCGCAGGAAGCCGTGGCCGCCCTCGAGGACGGCCAGGTGGCCGTCCTCGAGAACCTCCGGTTCAACACGGGCGAAACGGCGAAGGATGCGGGGGAGCGCCGTGCGTTCGCCGAGCGTCTCGCCCAGCTCGGCGACGCCCTCGTGTCGGACGGCTTCGGAGTCGTCCACCGCAAGCAGGCGAGCGTCTACGAGCTCGCCGAACTCCTCCCGTCGGCCGCCGGCCTGCTGGTGGAGAAGGAGCTCGAGGTCCTCGACCGTCTGACCGAGAACCCCGAGCGCCCCTACACGGTCGTCCTCGGCGGCTCGAAGGTCAGCGACAAGCTCGGCGTCATCGAGCACCTCCTGCCGCGTGTCGACCGCCTCCTCGTCGGCGGCGGCATGATGTTCACCTTCCTCGTCGCGCAGGGCCACAAGGTCGGCGCGAGCCTCCTGGAGGAAGACCAGATCGACCGGGTGAAGGGCTACCTCGCCACGGCGAAGGAGAGCGGCGTGGAGATCATCCTCCCCGTCGACGCGGTGGTCGCAGCATCCTTCTCGGCCGACGCGGATCACGTGATCGCCGACGCCGATGCGCTCGAGGAGACGCCGTTCGGCGCCTCCGGTCTCGGACTCGACATCGGTCCGCGCACGTCGGAGGCCTTCGATGCGGCCATCCGCGGCAGCCGCACGGTCTTCTGGAACGGCCCGATGGGCGTCTTCGAGATGGCGGCGTTCGAGTCGGGCACCCGCGCGATCGCGCAGGCCCTCACCGAGGTCGACGGCCTCAGCGTCGTGGGCGGCGGAGACTCGGCGGCCGCGGTTCGTCAGCTCGGCTTCGCCGACGACGATTTCGGACACATCTCGACGGGCGGAGGCGCCAGCCTCGAGTTCCTCGAGGGCAAGAAACTCCCCGGACTGGAGGTCCTCGGATGGGCGTAAGCACCCGCACCCCGTTCATCGCCGGCAACTGGAAGATGAACCTCGACCACCTGCAGGCGGTCGCGTTCGTCCAGAAGCTGCACTGGACCCTCAAGGAAGCCGGACACGAGCCGGAGAGCGTCGAGGTCGGCGTCTTCCCGCCGTTCACCGACATCCGTACGGTGCAGACCCTCATCGACGCCGACAAGATCCCGTTCGCCCTGGGCGCGCAGGACCTCTCGACGAAGGACTCGGGCGCGTACACCGGCGAGATCTCGGGGCAGTTCCTGTCCAAGCTCTCGTGCGGCTACGTGATCATCGGCCACTCCGAGCGTCGCCAGTACCACGCCGAGACCGACGAGGTCGTCGCCGCGAAGGTCCAGGCCGCGCTGCGTCACGGCATCGCGCCGGTGATCTGCGTGGGCGAGACAGCCGAAGACCTCGAGAAGTTCGGCGCGAGCGCCGTTCCCGTCGGTCAGCTGGAGGTCGCGCTCGAGGGCGTGTCCGCCGACGCCGACATCGTCGTGGCCTACGAACCGGTCTGGGCCATCGGCTCCGGCCAGGCGGCGACGCCCGACCAGGCGCAGGAGGTCTGCGCGAAGCTCCGCGCCGTCGTCGCGTCGAAGCTGGGCGACGACGCGGCAGCACGCACGCGAGTGCTGTACGGCGGTTCGGTCAAGTCGGGCAACATCGCGAGCTTCATGCGCGAGCCCGATGTCGACGGCGCGCTGGTCGGCGGAGCGAGCCTCGTGGTCGACGAGTTCGCGGCGATCATCCGGTTCCAGAAGCACGTCGGCGTCTGACCGTATACTTGACGCGGTGCGGTCTGCTTCGCACCGCTGCGAAAGGCTTTGAACAGTGCAGATCCTCGAGTTCGTCCTGCAGATCCTGCTGGGTATCACCAGTCTTCTGCTGACCCTTCTCATCCTGCTCCACAAGGGGCGCGGCGGCGGCCTGTCCGACATGTTCGGCGGCGGCATGACCTCGGCCCTCGGATCGTCGGGTCTGGCCGAACGCAACCTCAACCGGTTCACGATCATCCTCGCGCTGGTCTGGTTCGTGGCGATCGTGGGCCTCGGACTCATCACGAAGTTCCTCCCCGTCTGATGGCTACCGGGGGCAACGCCATTCGGGGCACGCGCGTCGGTGCCGGTCCGATGGGCGAACAGGATCACGGTTACCACGCGGACCGCGTGTCGATCTCGTACTGGGACGCCCTCGGCAACGAGACCGTCCGACACTTCGCAGCGGGTATCCCCGAAGACGAGATCCCCGAGACGATCGATTCGCCGCACTCCGGTCTGCCCGCGGGGCGTGACCAGAAGAACCCGCCGGCGATCGCCAAGAACGAGCCCTACAAGACGCACCTCGCCTACGTGAAAGAGCGCCGCACCGAAGAAGAGGCCGAGACCCTCCTCGACGACGCGCTCCAGCAGCTGCGCGACCGGCGCGGTCAGTAACCACGGCAACGAAGAAGGGCGGATGCTGCGAAGCATCCGCCCTTCTTCGTTCGTGCGAACGCGGTGCGCGTGATCAGTACTCCTGGTCGATGAGCTGCGGCGGCACCTGGTCGGCCGCGGCCTCATCGACGAACAGCACCGTGCGACGGCGGCCCTTCGCGCCGGCCGCCGGCACGCTCGCATAGCTGGCGCCCGCAAGCGCGAGGCCGAGCGCCGATGCCTTGTCGGCGCCGGCGAGCACCATCCATACGCGGGTCGAGCTGTTGATCACCGGGCGCGTCAGCGACACGCGCTCGGGCGGGGGCTTCGGCGAATCCCGCACCGGCACGGTGGCGCGGTCGGTGATCTGGATCTCGGGGCGATCGGGGAACAGCGACGCGATGTGGGCGTCGGGCCCGACACCGAGGAAGCAGATGTCGAACGCGGGCCAGGCGCCGCCGTCGGTTCGATCGGCGGGGGCGAACTGCGCGAGCTCGTCCGCGTACGCCGTCGCGGCGCCGTCGAGGTCGAGGCTGCCGTCGCTCGCCGCCACGGCGTGGATGTTCTCGGCGGGGATGTCGAGCGCGTCGAGCATCGCGACGCGCGCCTGCTTCTCGTTGCGGTCGTCGGAGTCGCGCGGGACGAACCTCTCGTCGCCCCACCAGAAGTGCACACCCGACCAGTCGATGGCAGGGGTGCGCGGATCGCGCGCAGCGGCCTCCAGCACAGCTCCACCCATCGATCCACCGGTCAGGCAGATGTGGACGGTGAGTCCGTCGGCGACCTGCTTCTCGACGCGTGAGACGAAGCGCGCGGCCACCGACTCGGCGAGGTGCTGCTTGTCGGGGCTGATGACGACCCGCTTCTCGGTGATCGAATCAGCCATGGGTCTCCCTCGTCGCTGCGGAACCGAGGAGTTCGAGTCCCTCGGAGATCACGCGCCCGTAGAGCACGTCGGGGTCGAGGCGGCGGAGCTCCTCGGCCAGGCACTCCCGCAGCGTGCGGCGCGGGAATGCCAGTTCGTGCGCGGGCTGGTCGGGCTGGGTGAGCACGGCCACACCCGGCTCCGGCCGCTCGAGCAGCGTGTCTCCGCCGGGGCGGGTGAGGCGGACCGACTTGATGCCGCTCGCCCACTCGTCGGCGGGGAGGTAGGCGTAGTCGACCGGGACGTCGAGCTTCAGGCGCAGCCAGGCGGCGAGGAGCACCGTCGACGGCGAGTCCGCCCCGCCGCGCACCGTGACCGACGTCACCGGCTCGTAAGGCGGCTGGTCGAGCACTGCGGCCAGCTGCTCGCGCCAGCGGGTGAGGCGGGTCCACGCGAAGTCGGTGTCGCCGGGAGAGTAGTGCGAGCCGAGGCTGTCGACCCAGGCCGTCGGATCGGGCTGGCTCGAGGCATCCGTGATGCGTCGCTGAGCGATCTTGCCGATCTCCGAGCGCGAGGGCGTTTTCGGCGTCTCGGAGGGCCACCACGCCACGACGGGTGCGTCGGGCAGCAGCAGGCCGGTCACCAGGCTCTCGGCGTTCGAGCCGGCAGCACCGTGTGCGCGGAGCACGACGACCTCGCTGGCCCCGGCGTCGCCGCCGACGCGGATCTGCGCATCGAGGCGCGGCTCGGCGTCGCCCCCGCCGACCATGACCACGATGACGCGCATCGGGTGCTCGCGGGACGCATCGTTCGCGGCCTCGATCACCTCCTCCTCGGCACCGTGACGGGTCACGATGATGAGGGTCAGAACGCGGCCGAGAGCGACCGCGCCGCCCTCCTCCCGCACGTTGACGAGGGCTTTCGAGATCTTGCTGACAGTCGTGTCGGGCAGTTCGACGATCACGGGCGCCTCCAGGTGCGGCCGTCGCGAGACAGCAGTTCGTCTGCGGATGCCGGGCCCCACGACCCGGGGGAGTACTGCTCGAGCGGGCCGTCCTGCGTCGCCCAGAACTCCTCGATCGGGTCGAGGATCTTCCAGCTGAGCTCGACCTCCTCGTGGCGCGGGAAGAGGGGCGGGTCGCCGAGCAGCACGTCGAGGATGAGACGTTCGTAGGCCTCGGGGCTCGCCTCGGTGAACGCGTGGCCGTACCCGAAGTCCATGGTCACGTCGCGCACCTGCGTGCCGTCGCCCGGAACCTTCGAGCCGAAGCGGATCGTGACGCCCTCATCGGGCTGGACTCGGATCACGAGGGCGTTCTGACCGAGCTCCTCGGTCTGGCTCCGCGAGAACAGCTGCTGCGGGGCACGTTTGAACACGACGGCGACCTCGGTCACGCGTCGCCCGAGGCGCTTGCCGGTGCGCAGGTAGAACGGCACGCCCGACCAGCGGCGCGTGTTCACCTCGAGCTTGATCGCGGCGTACGTCTCGGTCGTGGAATCAGGGTTCATCCCGTCTTCCTCGAGGAAGCCGAGCACCTCCTCGCCGCCCTGCCATCCGCCGGCATACTGCCCGCGAGCGGTGGCGTGTGCGAGATCCTCGGGGAGACGGACGGCGGCGAGCACCTTCTCCTTCTCGTCGCGGAGGTTCTTCGCGTCGAAGCTGATGGGCTCCTCCATGGCGGTCAGGGCCATGAGCTGCAGAAGGTGGTTCTGGATGACGTCGCGTGCGGCGCCGATCCCGTCGTAATAGCCGGCACGCCCGCCCACGCCGATGTCCTCGGCCATGGTGATCTGCACGTGGTCGACGTAGTTGCGGTTCCAGATCGGCTCGTACAGCTCGTTCGCGAAGCGCAGCGCGAGGATGTTCTGCACCGTCTCCTTGCCGAGGTAGTGATCGATGCGGAAGATCGAGTCGGCGGGGAAGGCGCTCTCGAGCTCGTCGTTCAGCTCCCGGGCCGAGGCCAGGTCGTGCCCGAACGGCTTCTCGACGACGACGCGGCGCCAGCCGTTCCCGTCGGCCGCGGTCTCGCCGACCAGCCCGGAGTCCTTCAGCTGCTGGGTGACCAGCGGGAAGGCTTTCGGCGGGATCGAGAGGTAGTAGGCGTGGTTGCCCATCGTGCCGCGTTCGACGTCGAGCTTGTCGACGGTCTCGCGCAGGCGCGCGAAGGCCTCCGGGTCGTCGAACTCGCCGGAGACGAACCGGATGCCCTGCAGCAGCTGCTGCCAGGTCTCCTCGCGGAACTCGGTGCGCGCGTACTGCTTGACCGCGTCGTAGACGACCTGCGCGAAGTCCTGATCCTCCCAGTCGCGGCGTGCGAAGCCCACGAGCGCGAAGCCCGGGGGGAGGAGGCCGCGATTGGCGAGGTCGTAGACGGCCGGCATCAGCTTCTTGCGCGACAGGTCTCCGGTCACACCGAAGATGACGAGCGCGCTCGGGCCGGCGATGCGGCTCAGGCGACGATCGTCGGGATCGCGAAGCGGGTTATGCCCCCGGGAGATTTCGACACTCATGCGTACACGCTCACTGGGCTGCTTCGAACAGCTCGACGACGTCGAGCTGCGGGTCGGTCAAGGTCAGGGTGACGACCGGACGGCCGTGCTCGGCGAGCACGGAGGCGTCGCCGGCGGCCTGCGCCTCGATGAGCTGGCCGAACGTGAACGCACGGCCGGGGATCTCGAGATCGGTGTCGGTGCGCTCGGTGATCTGGAGGAACACACCGGTGGCGGGTCCGCCCTTGTGGAACTGCCCGGTCGAATGCAGGAAACGAGGACCCCAGCCGAAGGTGGCGGGGCGTCCCGCATCCGCGGCGACGAGCTCCCGCAGACCCTGCAGTTGCGGGATCGCGATGCGGTTCACGTATGCCTGGATGGCGACGTAGCCGTTCGGCGGGAGCTGGGCCCACAGCGCGTCGAGCACACCGGCGAGCGTGCCGGACGCCGCGAGAGCGGGATCCGAGACGCGGACCTCGACGCCGTCGAGCGTGAACGCGGGCTGCGTCGGCTCGGGGCGTGCGTCGAGCAGACCACGGGTCGCGACCTTCGCCGACTCGACGTCGGGCTGATCGAAGGGGTCGATCCCCAGCATCCGTCCGGCGATGGCCGTCGCGTACTCCCACACCACGAACTGCGCCCCGAGCGACCCGCTGACGAGGATCTCGCCCTCGTGCCGCTCGAACAGGTGGAACTGCGCAGCGTTGTCGACCAGGCGCAGGATCTGCAGGTCGTCGGGCAACGCATCGAGCTCGGGCGAGACCGGCAGCAGCACGACGGGGAGGATCCCCGTGCCGTTCTTGCCGGTGGATTCCGCGATCAACTGCTCGATCCAGTCCGGAAGGCCCACGATGTGCGTGCCGTCGGTCACGAGCCCGAGCTTGTCGCGTCGGGGCTCCCCGCCGGCGATCGCTGCGGCGAGCACCAGCGCGGGGTTCTCCGGGCTGTCGATGGCGACCTCGAGCAGCGTGGCCTCGGCCTCGTCGAGCAGCTCGTTGAGGTCGACGCCCGCGAGCCCGGACGGAACCAGGCCGAACGCGGTGAGAGCGGAGTAGCGGCCGCCCACGGTCGGATCGGCGTTGAACACGCGATAGCCCTGCGCGCGCGACGCCTCGTCGAGCGGAGAGCCGGGGTCGGTGACCACGACGATGCGCTCGACCGGGTCGATCCCGAGATCGCGGAACGCCGCCTCGAAGGTGCGCTTCGCGGAATCGGTCTCGACGGTGGAGCCCGACTTCGACGAGACGACCAGGACGGTCTTGTCGAGGCCGCCCGACTCGGCGTCGCCGTCGATGGCGGCGAGCACCTGCCCGGGCGAGGTCGAGTCGAGGATGACGAGCGGAACGCCCGATGTCTGGGCGATGACCTCGGGAGCGAGCGACGAGCCGCCCATCCCCGCCAGGACGACGCGCGTCACCCCCTTCGCGACCAGCTCGGCGCGCAGCGCCTCGATCTCGGGCACGAGGGGCCGAGAGACCGAGACCGCCTGCACCCAGCCGAGCCGGCGGGATGCTTCGGCCTCGGCCGACGCACCCCACAGGCTGCTGTCGCCCGCCGTGATCGACGAGGCGACGAGCGACGCCACGAGTCCCGGAAGCGTCGTCTCGACGAGCTCGCGCGGGTGACCCGTGACGTGGATGTCGAACGTCACTGAGCGGCCTCCGCGGTGCCGGCCTCGAGCGCCTTCGTGACGGTTCCCTGCAGTTCGTGCCACGAGGCGACGAACTTCTCGACGCCCTCGTCCTCGAGCACCTGGGTGACGTCGGCGAAGTCGACGCCGACGGCCGCGAGGCGGTCGAACACGTCGTGCGCGTCGGCATAGTTGCCCGTGATGGTGTCGCCGGTGATCTCGCCGTGGTCGAAGGTCGCCTCGAGCGTCTTCTCGGGCATCGTGTTGACCGTGCCCGCGGCGACCAGCTCGGTCACGTAGAGCGTGTCGGGGAGCGCCGGGTCCTTGACGCCGGTCGAGGCCCACAGGGGGCGCTGGACCGTGGCGCCGGCGTCGAGCAGGGCCTTCGCACGGTCGGTGGCGAACTCGCGCTCGAACAGCTCGTAGGCCAGGCGTGCGTTCGCGATGCCCGCCTTGCTCTTGAGGGCGGTGGCCTCGTCGGTGCCGATGGCGCTCAGGCGCTTGTCGACCTCCGTGTCGACGCGCGACACGAAGAACGACGCGACCGAGTGGAGGGTGTCGATCTTGTGACCGGCCGCCTTCGCCTTCTCGACGCCCGAGAGGTAGGCGTCGATGACCTCGGCGTAGCGCTCGAGGCTGAAGATGAGGGTCACGTTCACCGAGATGCCCGCGCCGATGACCTCGGTGATGGCGGGCAGGCCGGCCTTGGTCGCGGGGATCTTGATGAGCACGTTCGGACGGTCGACGCGGGCGGCGAGGTCTTTCGCCTGGGCGATGGTGGCCTCGGTGTCGTGGGCGAGGTCGGGCGAGACCTCGATCGACACGCGACCGTCGACGCCGCCGGTCTCCTCGAAGACGGGGAGGAAGACGTCGGAGGCGGCGCGGACGTCGTCGGTGGTGATCTCGAAGATCGCCTCGTCGGTGGTCGCGCCCTTCGCGGCGAGTCCGGAGACCTGGGCTTCGTACGCCTCGCCCTTCGACAGGGCGCCCGCGAAGATCGTCGGGTTGGTGGTCACGCCGGTGACGTTGCGGGTCGCGATCAGATCGGCGAGGTTGCCGGTCATGATGCGCTGGCGCGAGAGGTCGTCGAGCCAGATGCTCACGCCTGCGGCGGACAGCTGTGCGGTGGGGGTGCTCATGCGTTGTTCTCCTTGATCGTCTCGCGTGCCGCGGCGACGACGGCCTCGGCGGTCATACCGAACTCCTTGTACAGAGTCTTGTAGTCGGCGGAGGCGCCGAAGTGCTCGATCGACACCGAGCGGCCCTTGTCTCCGACGATGCCGCGCCAGGTGAGGGCGATGCCTGCCTCGACCGAGACACGGGCGGTGATGGCCTTCGGCAGCACCGACTCGCGGTACGCCTCGTCCTGCTCGGCGAACCACTCCAGCGACGGGGCCGACACCACGCGGGCGTTGATGCCGTCCGCGGCGAGCGACTCGCGCGCGGCGACGGCGATCTGCACCTCGGAGCCGGTCGCGATGAGGATCACGTCGGGCGTGCCGTTCGGGGCCTCCGCGAGGACGTAGGCGCCCTTGGCGACGCCCTGAGCCGACGCGAAGACGTCGCCGGACGCCTCGCCGTCGCCGCGCTCGAACACCGGCAGGTTCTGCCGCGAGAGGGCGATACCGGCGGGGCCGGCGTGGCGGCGGATCAGCTCGAGCCAGGCGACCGCGGTCTCGTTGGCGTCGGCGGGGCGCACGACCGCGAAGTTCGGGATCGCGCGGAGCGTCGCGAGCTGCTCGATCGGCTGGTGCGTCGGGCCGTCCTCGCCGAGGGCGACCGAGTCGTGGGTCCAGACGAACAGCGACGGGATGTTCATCAGCGCAGCCAGACGCAGCGGGGGCCGCATGTAGTCGCTGAAGATGAGGAACGTGCCGCCGAAGGCCCGGGTCGGGCCGTGGAGCACGATGCCGTTGAGGATCGACCCCATCGCGTGCTCGCGGATGCCGAAGTGCAGCACCCGTCCGTAGGGCGAACCGTCCCACTCGTGGGTCGACCACTCGGCGGGGATGAACGACTTGGCGTTCTTGATCGTGGTGAGGTTCGACTCGGCGAGGTCGGCCGAGCCGCCCCACAGCTCGGGGAGCTCGGCGGCGAGGGCGTTGATGACGGTGCCGGATGCGGCGCGCGTCGAGACCTCTTTACCGGCTTCGAACACCGGCAGGGCGTCGGCGATGTCGGCGGGGAGCTCGCGGGCGTTCACGCGGTCCCACAGCGCCTTGCGCTCGGGGTT
>Ga0247732_10000767_pt1 | contig 13890 bp, 14 predicted proteins | sample UWRJL163409C2_FD_180940 | JGI IMG/M metagenome (GOLD analysis project Ga0247732, IMG submission 180940) | Plant litter microbial communities from Arlington Agricultural Research Station in Wisconsin, United States - UWRJ-L163-409C-2 | ecosystem: Environmental > Terrestrial > Plant litter >...
AGCGTAGTGTCGTGGGTCCCTGGTGTGTTATTGATTCCGGCTCGACCGTTGTTGACTCGATCCTCTTTGAACGGGTACACATTGCACCGAACGCCATTGTGCGTCGGGCTATCCTTGATAAAGAGGAAGTCGTCGCTGAGGGGGCTACCGTGGGGGTGGACGCTGACGCGGACCGCGCTCGGGGCTTCACTGTCACCGACACCGGTATCACGGTTGTTGGCAAGGGAGTTCACGTCTCTTAGCTGCTCGCCAACCGACAGCACGGTCATCGTGCCAGGACCGCCCGAAAGGCACCTTCACCATGACTGGTTTTCTCGTAGTCCTCGATGTCGATTCCACCCTCGTCGAAAATGAAGTTGTGGAGTTGTTAGCGGAGGAAGCCGGTTCACTTGCAGACGTCGCTGCCATCACGGCGCGCGCGATGAATGGCGAACTCGATTTTGAGCAGTCCCTGCGGCATCGGGTCGCCACTCTCGCTGGCCTTCCGGCGACAGTATTTGAGACGGTGCGATCACGTGTCCAAGTCACCGCAGGTGTTACGGAGCTTGTTGCCGGTGTGCAGCAGTCCGGCGGTCGTGTCGGGATCGTCTCCGGAGGATTTATCGAGATTGTTGATCCGTTGGCGAAGTCGCTCGGGTTGAATTATTGGCGCGCAAACCAGCTCGAAGTCGTAGACGGAAAATTGACCGGCGGGCTGGTTGGACCGATCATCGATGCGGAAGCCAAGGCGGATGCACTCCGTGAGTGGTCCGCAGATTTCGGAGTCGACCTCAAACTGACTGTGGCAATCGGCGACGGAGCAAACGATCTTCGGATGATGGAAATCGCTGGATTGTCTGTAGCGTTCGATGCGAAAGAACTGGTTCGCCAAAATGCGGACGTCGTCCTGGCGGAGCGGAACCTGAGCCACGTCCTGCCCCTGCTCGGAGTTCGCGGCTAGCGGATCACCGCATTCGTGTGTCGGACGCGACCTTCGGTCGCGCCCGACGATCCCCCGAAGTTCTAGTGGCCCATTCCGACGCCACCGTCAACCGGAATCAGTGCTCCGGAAATGTACGACGCGTCGTCTCCGGCCAGCCAGGCCACCGCCTTCGCAATTTCTTCAGGGCGACCAAATCGACTGGCCGGAATCGATTTCATGTACTCGCTCTGAACAGATTCGGAGAGTTCCGCCGTCATGTCGGTGTCAATGAATCCCGGTGCGACGACGTTGGCGGTGATTCCGCGGGAGCCCAGTTCACGGGTGACGGAGCGGGCGAGGCCGAGAAGACCGCTCTTGGATGCCGAATAGTTGACCTGGCCTGCGGAGCCGAGGAATCCAACAACGCTGGACAGGAGAATTATCCGGCCGAACCGCGCCTTGAGCATCCCCTTCGATGCTCTTTTGACCACCCGGAACGCGCCGCTCAGATTGGTGTCGATGACCGACGTGAAGTCGTCGTCGCTCATCCGCATCAGGAGCATGTCGCGAGTGATGCCGGCGTTGGCAACAACGACTTCAACGGGGCCGTATTCTGCTTCGACCTGACTGAAGGCAGCGTCGATGGATGCAGCATCCGTGACGTCAGCCCTCACCGTCAACGTGCCGGTCGGCCCCTCACCCGAACGGGCCGTGACGGCGACACGGTGGCCCTGGGCCACGAATTCTGCGGCAATGGCAAAGCCGATGCCTCGGTTGCCGCCTGTGATCAGTACGGTGCGCGGAGTGCTCATGAGCAATAAGCCTAATGTCCTGTGAACGCGCCTCAAGCCGCCTCCCGGAGACGTAAGCTTTCATAGCCGATGAAAAAGCAGACCCAGCAATCAATTACCTCGCTCCCGCTGTCACCCGACCAGGAACGTCACTCCCGTGTGGTCAAATACACGGTCGCGATGAGTGTGCGTCTGCTGTGCGTCATTCTGTGTTTTTTCCTTCACGGCTGGTTCTTGCTTGCCGCGGTGATCGGCGCCCTCGTGCTCCCCTACATTGCCGTTGTTGCGGCCAATACTGTGTCGTCGAAGGCTGCCGGCACGGTATTGCGTCCCGGAAGCGTAGTCCTCGTTCAGGCACCGCCGAAGGACGACGAGTGATCGGTTTCGGTGGTCTGCTCTCCAATGAAGGCGGACCACTCGTACCGCGCTGCTCCCGCGCTGGCTGTGACAGTGACGCGGTCGCCGCGATTCACTGGCGCAACCCTAAAATCCATGGAATGGATCGGGTGAAGACCTGGACGGCGTGTGACGAACACACAGTGTTTCTCCGGGAATTCCTGGCCGCTCGAAACTTTCCTGTGTATGTGACTCCCCTTGACCAGGTCGTCGACCGGCTACCGGACGCATCACAGCAGACAACCGTGGGCGACGAGACGCGATCCGACAAATCAACGGGAGGCTTATGATGCGCCGCTGGAGATTTGCTCTTGGTGGCCGGTGGTTCGGGTATCTGGCCTTCGCCATTTTGTTCGCCCTCGCCTGCGTGCTGCTCAGCCAATGGCAGTTTGCGCGGCGCGACGAAGCCGTGGCTGCAATTACCAAGGTGCAGGAAAACTACGATGCCGTCGCTGTCCCGCTGGAGGAGGCGCTTGCTGACACCTCTGCGTTCGACGATTCCCAAGAATGGACACCGGTCACGATATCCGGCACCTACCTGATTGACGAACAGCTTTTAGTGCGCAGCAGGCCCTTCGGTGGCCGGCCCGGTTTTGAGGTACTGACGCCCCTGTTAATTGACGATGGCAATATCTTCATCGTCAATCGCGGATGGGTTCCTACCGGCAACGAACAGGACAGTCCTGATTTTGTGCCCGCTCCACCGACAGGCACTGTCGAAGTGGAAGCGCGTCTCAAGCCGGGAGAGACAAACCTTCGAGGCCGCAGTGCGCCCGAGGGACAAATCTCGACTATCAACTTGCCAACGATCGCAGCCAAGCTCGGTGACACGGTCTACACCGGCGCTTATGGACAACTCGTCACCGAATCGCCAGCGCCTGTGGATGCTCGGCCGGCAGCCGCGGTGAAGCCTGAAGAAGATGAGGGCCCCCACCTGTCCTATGCGTTCCAGTGGATCATCTTCGCGTTTTTCGGCTTTTTCGGATTGGGCTATGCCCTCCGTACCGAATACCGACTGATCAACGCCGATGACCCGGAAGAACAAGAGCGTGCAGCCGAGCGGGAACGCAAAGCAAAGGCGAAGCCGCTAACCGACGATGAAATCGAGGATGCTATCCTCGACGCCGCCCGACGCTGACCGGCCGTGCCTCGCAGGCACAACCGGACAGCTCGGCGGTCCGTCCCGCCTACGCGAGGCTAATGAGTTCCGCGTATTCCTTGTTCCAGTGGTCTTCGATTCCATCCGGCAGGATGAGGACCCGATCCGGGTTGAGCGCTTCGACAGCTCCCTCGTCGTGGCTGACAAGGACGACGGCACCGGTGAAGCTCGCAAGTGCGCCGAGAATCTCTTCGCGGCTTGCGGGGTCCAGGTTGTTGGTGGGTTCGTCGAGCAGCAGCACGTTAGCGCCGGACACAACAATCATTGCCAGTGCGAGTCGAGTTTTTTCGCCACCGGACAGTACTCCAGCAAGCTTGTGGCCATCATCTCCGGTGAAGAGGAACGAACCGAGGACCCTACGCGCTTCCATTTCGGTGATACTCAACGACGATGACACCATGTTCTGCAACACCGTGCGCTTGACGTCGATCGTTTCGTGTTCCTGGGCGAAGTAGCCGATCCTCAAACCGAACCCCGGCTCAATCTGGCCGGTGTCAGGTTTGTCCACTCCGGCGAGCATCCGCAGCAGAGTCGTCTTACCTGCACCGTTGAAACCGAGGATGACCACCTTGGAGCCTCGGTCGATGGCGAGGTCGACGGCGGTGAAAATCTCCAGTGAACCGTAGCTCTTACTGAGATTGGACGCCATCAAGGGAGTGCGCCCACACGGAGCTGGGTCGGGGAAGCGCAACTTCGCCACACGTTCTACGGCGCGGACCTCGTCGAGACCGGACAGCAGTTTCTCGGCGCGGGCAACCATCTGGTGTGCCGCGGCTGCCTTGGACGCCTTTGCCCCGAACTTCGCCGCCTGCATTGTCAGGACGCCGGCCTTCTTTTCGGCGTTGACGCGTTCCTTCTTGCGGCGTTCTTCATCCGCCGCACGCTGCTTGTGGTAGTTCTTCCAGCCCATGTTGTACTGGTCGATCGTTTGACGGTTAGCGTCGAGGTAAAACACTTTGTTGACCGTCTCTTCGACGAGGTCCACGTCGTGAGTAATCACAATCAGACCACCAGAGAAGTTCTTCAGGAACTCTCGGAGCCACACAACAGAGTCGGCATCGAGGTGGTTGGTCGGTTCGTCGAGGAGCATGGTGTCTGCTCCGCTGAACAGGATGCGAGCGAGTTCAATGCGTCGCCTCTGGCCACCGGACAAGGTCGACAGTGGCTGCTCAAGAATGCGGTCGGGAAGGCTCAGGTTGCTGGCGATCGATGCGGCCTCAGCCTCAGCGGCATAGCCGCCCAGCGCGGTAAAACGCTCCTCAAGGTCGCCGTACTTCTTCATCGCCTTCTCGCTGACTGCGGGGTCAGAGCTGGCCATGTCATGCGTGGCTTTCTCCATGCCAAGCAGTAACTGGCCCAGCCCGCGTGCATCCAGGATCCGGGTGCGTGCGAGGTCCTCCGGATTGCCGGAGCGCGGGTCCTGGGGAAGATACCCGATCTCGCCGTGGCGTTCGATCGTTCCGCCGGACGGCTGGAGCTCCCCCGCAAGGGTTTTAGTCAGTGTGGTCTTGCCCGCTCCGTTGCGGCCGACGAGGCCAATCTTGTCTCCGCGGTCGACGCGAAAACTAACCTCGTCCATCAGAAGCCGTGCACCGACTCTCAATTCGAGGTCGTGTACAGAGAGCACAGGCGCAGTCCAGTTCTTTTGGGCGTGTTGTTAGGCACGAAATTTAAGGGGGTCAGCCAGCCAGTCTACTTCGGATACGGACGCACTGCCGTGAGTAGGAGCGGTCACGGCGCAAAGTGGCCCCACAGCAGTGCCTGATGCGCCAACATCCGATATGCAAGATCTTGCTGTTTTTTGGCGATAGCCCGGGATGCTCCCTCTGATTGACCCCTTATCGTTGACCAAGACAACACGATTTCGCGCGGGGGAATATTTATGAGTGCGACCAGGAAACACTCGACCCGTGCGGTGATTCTTCTGGTGGCCGCCGGTGTCCTGCTGCTCGGTGCTGCCACATGGATGGTTGTCGGGATCCTTGCCGGCATCGGCGAGCGGAATCCGTTCGCCGGAGCTGAACTGTATGTGTATCCGGATTCCGCTGCAGCGGTGGCATTGAAACAGTCATCTTCTGACGATCTCGAGGCGATAGCCAGGATCTCTGAGACTCCCGCCGCGATTTGGATACTTCCGGAGGCGCAGCCGATCGACACCGTGGGTGACTTCGTTGATCGCGCAGCCACCGATGCTGAAGCTCAGGGCGAACTTCCTGTGTTTGTCGTTTACGGGATTCCCGATCGAGATTGCCAAAGTGAATCGGCGGGTGGACTCGATGCAGAGACATATCCTGAGTGGGTTTCCGCCATTGGTGCCGGGCTTGTTAACCATGACAGCATCGTTGTGCTGGAACCAGACAGTCTCTCCTTGGCCACCGAATGCGGGAATGTCGACGAGCGGGTCGCCCAGATCCAGGATGCCTCCGCGCGGTTGATGACGGCAAATGTGATGTTTTCCGCCCCGGGGCCGAGCATCTATCTCGACGGTGCACACTCCGATTGGATGCCCGTAGAGGCGATGGCTGACATATTGAACCGCGCTGGAGTGTCGGGCGTCCAAGGCTTCGCCACAAATGTGTCGAACTTCAACGCCACCGCCGACGAAGTTGCCTATGCCGAGGAGGTGAGTTCCCTCACCGGCGGCGCACACTACGTCATCGACACCTCGCGGAATGGGAACGGATCCAACGGGCAGTGGTGCAACCCCTCCGGACGAGCCCTCGGGGATTCCCCCTCAGTTGTCTCGGGATCCAGCACTCACGACGCCAACCTGTGGGTCAAGAACCCGGGAGAAAGTGACGGCCAGTGCAATGGTGGTCCAGCGGCCGGACAGTGGTGGCTCGACGGCGCTCTCGCCCTCGCTCGCAACTAGATACAGGGCAATCCGGCCCCAGTGGAGGTCATCTCGGAACGCCGCTGCGCTTCACATCTAAGTAGTCAATTTCGGTGTCAGCCAAAGCTTCTCAGTAGTTGATACGATTCTCGAATGGACACCGGGGGCGAAACACGCGTTGCAGTGATTATTGAGGATGACGATGATATTCGGCATCTTCTCGACACAGTGCTGACTCAAGCCGGCTTTCAAGTCATTGCCACAAGCAATGGCCAAGACGGTATCGAGGCCGTACGCCGGTACGAGCCAGTCGTCACGACGCTCGATGTGAACATGCCCGGTATGGATGGTTTTGAAGCTGCCCGGCGCATTCGCGCGTTCAGCTCGACGTACATTGTTATGCTCACCGCTCTGGCGGAAGAAATCGACACACTGCAGGGTCTTGACGCTGGGGCTGACGACTACATCAACAAGCCGTTCCGACCTCGCGAGCTCCGAGCCCGGATCGAGGCAATGCTGAGGAGGCCGCGAGCCGTCGGCAGCCAGGCTGTCGGAGAGCCCACCGGCCGGAGCGCTTCCGCCGCGGTCGAGCAACCGGCCCCAGCCGCCGTCCACCAGCCTTATTCTCCCGCCGTTGCGCAGCCTCCCGTCGTTGCGCCGGTCTACTACGCTCCTCCTGCAGCAGCAGCAGCTGCAGCGGCGCCTCCGCAACACCAGCCACAGCAGGCGGAAAGTCCTTACGCTGCGCCGGCCGCGGTGATTTCGAGTGCGATTGAGGCGTTCGCGCCCCCAGAGCAGCAGGTCGGTTCTGGATGGATGGAGCACAACGGCCTCTGGCTGAATATTGAGACCCGGGTTGTCAAAATTCAGGCCAAGGAGATCGACCTCACACGCAGCGAGTTCGACTTGATGGCAGCACTGATGGAATCCACCCGTCGGGTGCGGACCAAGGCCGATCTCGCACTGCTTTTGCGAGGTGAAAGCTATGTCACGAGTCACTTCATCGGTGAAGCGGACAAACGGGCAATTGAGGTTCACATGGGCAACTTGCGCAAGAAACTCGCGGACAGCATTGCCGCTCCCCGTTGGATAGAAACTGTTCGTGGCGTTGGCTATCGACTGACGGCGGCTGACGGGGCGTAGCACCACTCCCCCGCGGAGTTCCAGATCGTGGGAAGTCGCGATGATGCGGGTTCGGATTCCGAAGACCGCAGTGCAGACAAAAAGCCTGGAACATCCTTGAGGATGTTCCAGGCTTTTGCTCTGTCCGGAAATCAGACCTTGTAGCCGCGGTGACGCTGCATCAGCTTTGAGATCATTGTCAGTGTCTGGATCGCAGTGATGAGGCCGAGGATAGGCCAACCGAAGCGAAGAATCTGTGACTGCAGGTCGACAGTGAGTTGGAACCACCCCAGCACAAGAACCGCGCTGGCCAGCGCCAGGATTACCAGCGGCACGAGGTAGCCATTTCCGGATCCGCGCTCGGCCTTCGCCTGGGCGGCCCAGTTGTCAGTCTGCTTACGGCTGAGGAATTTGGTCCAGGCGCGAAGAAAGTGCCCAAGTCGAACCCACATATAAACCTCGGCAGGAAAAATCAGGATTGCGAAGGCGACATCTCGACCACGACGCTTTTTCATCGACAATGCCGTACGGAGGTTCAGGAGCGACGCAATCACCGGCGGGATAAGCCACCAGGCGCTGAAGACGAACGCTCCGATTGACAGGGATGCTACGAGAAGGAGGATGAAGAAAACACGGGTAAAGGCGTTGACCAGCATCGAGAAGTTCTCAAGCCAGCGGAGGCGAAGGTTCGGGTGGAACGGCTGGCCTTTAGTGTCGCCTCGCTGGCCCGGCCACATCAACTCAATGGCGCCGAAGTTCCATTTCACCTGCTGAGCATCCAGTCCGCGCAGCGTTGTCATGCCGCCGACATCCGCTCGGGCTTGTGCACTGATTTTTGTAAGGTAGCCAGCACTCTTGATCTGGAGGGACAGCAGCGAGTCCTCCACTTCGCTGTCCTTCACCCACGGAGTCGACTGGTGGTTGTCTTCCATGGCGCGTCGGAGGGCTTCCACCGAGAAGATGGAGAACTGGCCCCCCAGCACCGCCATGTTGCGGCCACGCAACATGTTCTGCATGTTGAACGCCGCGAACTGGGTACGCTGACCGGTGATAAGAAAGGGCGCTACGACGCCGTGGATATTGGTGTCGTCGATGCTGAAAATCGCGGAGATCCCCCCAATTCGGGTATCGGAGTTGATCTCTGCCTCAAGATGTTCGACCGCCGTGGGGTCTGCTGTCGTGTCGCCGTCGACGCCCAGCAGATAGTCGCATCCCTCGACGAGCGTGAAGCCATAGTTGAGCGCGCCAACCTTCTTGTCGCGGTTTTTTCCGATGTCGTGAACGTAGATCTCGGTGAACTGCTCAATACCGGCAATCTCTCGAACGTGAGGGCCTGCGTACTGGCTTGCGATGCGCACGGTGTCATCGGTTGTGTTGTTGACGATGACGTGGATGATGTCAGGCAGTCGTGTCTGCGACAGCAGCGAGTCGAGCACTTCGGCAATTGACTCCGCTTCGTTGTACGCGGGGATGATACAGCCGATACTCGGACGGTAGGAGGGCAGCGAGTCAACGGACTCGATGAACTCGCGCGTGAGCTCATCCATCTTGCTTTCGATTGGATCGGAGTTCACGTAGCGATCATCTGTCGATGTCATCCCCGGCTGCCGCCTTTCATTGTTGTGGCCTTTCTACGGGCCAGTTGGGTATCTAGAAGCCAGTCTGCAGGAAAGGCCTCAAGATACGCGCGACCTTTCGTCAAATTTGGCTCAGGATTTCCTCAAGATTTTGTTGGGGATGCGCGAGGACCCTCCTGAAGAGCGTGGCGGAGCAGTGGCCGCGGACGCAGCAGCTATGCGATCGACGATGTTGGTTCGCTGGAGCCGGCCCCTGGGGGTGACCCTGCGCCACGGATTTGCCCCGGTCCGGCGGCCGAGGCCTCCGTGAGGGCTCCCAGCGCAGCCTTTTGGAGATTGGTCAGGTCATAGCCGCTGTCGTCGGTTGTTGCGACACCACAGGTGACGATGGCACGGATTCCTTCGATTGCATCGATCGGTGTTTCGACCATTGCCGTTTGGAGGTGCTCTGCCACCCTGGTCGGTGCCCCAATAACCGGTGCGGTCGTAAGAATAATGAATCGTTGTCCACGGAGGTGGCCGATGAGGGCTGCGGACGGAGAGTTCTCGACCGCAATTCTGCCCACAGACTGGATTGCCTGGTCGCCGTAGTTGCGTCCGAAGGCCGTATTCATGTGTTCGAGATTGGCGATGTCGAGAATAACGAGGACCAGCGAATCCCGGTCCCGTCGAGCGCGGGCCAGCCAGTCCTTTGCGTGTACGTCAAACACGGTGCGAGCGAATACCCCGGGGATCGACCTCGTATTCACAGCGATGGACGGTTCCTGCGCCACCGGACCGTTGGCAACGAGAACAGACATCGAGACTGCGGCAAGAACCACCATAACGATCGAGACGAACGTTGTTGTCACTGTCCCAAAATAGGTGAGGAAAACCATGTCTGTTGGTCCCACCGTGACGAAAAGGATGGATCGGAGTACGTAGTAGAACGCGACTAAAAAGAGAACCACAGTGAGTACCGGCGCGTTTGTGCTCGTCTTGAATCGTCCGCGAAGGGTCTCTGCCCCACCGAGCCCGGCGAGGGCGCTCACCGCGATGAACATTTCGAGTGCCCCGGCCCACGCCCCACCGTCGGGCCCGTAGAAGAGTCCAGAAAGGCTAACTAGCAGGCTGACGCCAAAAACAACCGACAACAGCGACCGTCGTCCGTTGAATTGACGGCTACCGGCCCATAACGCTCCGACCCACAAAGCCACAGCGCCGTTTCCCACCGCGACCGCCCACCACGCGTCGGGAGCGAGGCCCCAGGCTGCGTAGGAGAAGGTCGTCAGGACGCCGGCGATGAACGCAATACTCCAAGTTCGTCCCACCGCATTGTTGCGCCGAAGAACCGTGTTGAGTACAAACGAAAAGGCGCATATTGTGACCACGGCACCGCTGGCCAGAAGCAGTGTCTGTTCATCGATGATCACGGGGAACTAACTCGATTCATTGGGAGGCTGATAGTGAAGGTGCTTCCGATACCGGACTGACTCTCTACAAGGAGGTCGCCGCCGTGCTGGCGGACGATCTCCCGCGTAATGCCCATGCCCAAACCCGATCCAGGGATGGAGGATCGCCGCGCGGACTCCGTTCGGTAAAACTTGTCGAAAAGCTGCGACTGCTCGATAGCCGAAAGCCCCACGCCGGTGTCAGCCACCGAGATGACGACGGCTTCTGAGTTTGCCGACGCAGTGATGCTCACGGACCCAGGCGATCGGTTGTACTTGATCCCGTTGCTTACGAGGTTGTCCATTACCTGGCGAATTCGAAGTGGGTCAGCCCTAGTCACAACACGGCCAGTTATCGCCACTGAAAGTGATACTCCGTTTGCGGTTGCCACAGTGCGTTGGTCATCCACCGACTGGCGAATGATCTCAGCGATATCGCACAGCTCGACCGTCAGAGGCCGACTGTTTTCTGCGGCGCTGGCGGCGAGAAGAAGATCGGTGACAAGGCTGTGGAGTCGTTCGGAGTTTCGATGCGCAATATCGATCATCCTGTGGGTTTCGGACGATAGCGTCTGGTCATCCAGCGCGAGTTCGAGATAACCCAATATGGAGGTCAACGGTGTTCGCAGCTCGTGCGAAACAGATGCTACGAGATCGTCTCGAGCTTGAATGGCGTCAAGCTCGGCTGTCACATCACGAAGCACAAGTACGCCACCGTCGGGATCACCATCCGAGGTCGTGAGGTTCTGCGATGTGGCTGAGTACGCCACACGCTCGTGCCCTGGCTCTCCCACCCACAGGGTTAGATTCTCGAATGACTGTCCGCGTACGGCTCGAGAGAACGGTCGGCTGTCTTCGGGGAACGGCGTAACCCGGTCATTCTGGTATGCAGTAGGGTGCACAACCGCGGACCGCGCGGCACCAAAGTGCGTGAGCGAGCGTCGATGTGAGTCATTCACCAGAGTGACTTCACCCTCCGCGTTGAAGGCAATTACCCCGAACTCCACTGCGTTGAGGATTTCCTCCAGTAACCGTTCCTCAGAGCGCGCGCGCTCGAACGCGGCCTCCGTCAACCTTGCTTGGGAGCGAAGGAGTACCCGCTGGCCGGTGGTCCGGCGGGTTGTGGCGAAAATAGTTGTCGATATGAAGGCGAGCGTCAGTGGCAACAGGATGAGATCGGGGAAGTCGGCTGGAGTCAGGGAGCGCCCGCCGCTCCACCACGAGCCCCAGAGCAAGGCTGACGACAACACAACACTGCTGATTGCGCCGGCCAAGCGATAATTGCGGGCCATCCAAATCACCGGGAAGACCATAAAGAGGCCGACACCTAGTTCGGGAACGCCTTCGCGGATCGCCGCAATTGCGACGATATCGAGAATGGGAACGACGATTGCCCATTGTTTTGTGGCCACTGTCCAAGGGATGAGAACAGCAAGGCCCGTGGCAACGAAAACCAGAACCAGCCCGCCGAAAAACAGCGGGTTACCGAAAGAGGAATTGGCAAACCCGACTGCAAACGCTGCCAAAAGGAGCATTGCCGCTGATGTGAGTAGCTGGCTCTGCGCAATCGACCGCACGAGGCGGTCGCGCTGACGATCGTGATCGCGTTGCGTGGTGGCCGAAACCATCAGTCCCCCCGGGCCTGCATCGTGCTCTTGTTGGTACGCAGCAACCAAACGCGGTCGTCTACGCAGGCCACTTGTGAAGCTGGCATAACATTAGCGCGGTGTCAGTGTTCCAGACATCCACGTACGACACTGGTCGTTGATTCCCCGCCCAGTGCTACGCAGATTACATCGAGAAGCCGAGAGCTCTCATCATGTCGCGACCGTCGTCCGTGATCTTTTCAGGACCCCATGGTGGCATCCAGACCCAGTTGATTCGAAACGCATCGACGACGCCATCGAGGGATTGCGCGGTTTGCTCCTCCAGCACATCGGTCAGCGGGCATCCGGCTGATGTCAGGGTCATGCTGATGAGCAGGGCATTGTTCTCGTCGTCCCAGGACAGATCATAAATGAGTCCCAGATCAACGATGTTCACACCCAACTCAGGGTCCATCACATCTTTGAGCGCTTCTTCGACTTGGTCGAAGAGAGCGGGTGCGAGAGCTGTTGCCATGGAGTTAGCCTACGCTCGTGCCGGTGAGGTAGCGATCGTAACCTTCGTTTTCAAGACGGTCAGCCAATTCAGGGCCACCCTCTTCAGCCACTCGTCCATCCACAAAGACGTGGACGAAGTCGGGATGGATGTAACGGAGAATCCGGGTGTAGTGGGTGATCAACAACACGCCAAGCCCGGTGTTGGCGTGGGCACGGTTCACGCCTTCGGAGACAACCTTCAACGCGTCAACGTCGAGGCCGGAGTCGGTTTCGTCGAGAACAGCGAATCTCGGCTTGAGCAGCTCGAGCTGGAGGATCTCATGGCGCTTCTTCTCGCCGCCGGAGAAACCTTCATTGACGTTGCGCTCGGCGAATGTTTTATCCATGCGCAGCGCTTCCATAGAGGAGCGAACCTCCTTGAGCCACGGGCGCAGAGCCGGAGCGTCTCCATCGATCGCGGTTTTCGCGGTGCGGAGAAAGTTCTGGACAGTGACGCCGGGGATTTCGACCGGGTACTGCATCGCGAGGAAGAGGCCGGCGCGGGCGCGGGCGTCGACTGACATGTCGAGCACCTCTTCCCCATCGAGCTTCACGGAACCGCTCTCGACGTGGTACTTCGGGTGCCCGGCGATTGTGTAAGCGAGGGTGGACTTACCTGAGCCGTTGGGGCCCATAATCGCGTGGATGGAACCCTGCTCGAGTGTCAGGTCGACACCTTTGAGAATGTGCTTGGTGCCTTGGTCAGTTTCGACGCTGACGTGCAGGTCGCTGATGACGAGTGTTGACATAAGAAAGTCCTAACGCGGTGAATTTTGTGGGCGACTAGGTCGCAGGGTCAATACGGGCTGTGGGGTCGACGTAAACGTCGTCATCAATGATCGTCACGGTGAAAACGGGCACGGGCTCGTATGCCGGAAGATTCATCGGCTTGCCGGTGAGAAGGGAAAACTTCGAGCCGTGTGCCCAGCACTCGAGGGCGTCGTCTTCAACGAACCCCTCCGAGAGCGAGATATCGCCGTGTGTACATACGTCGCCAAGGGCGTGAATGGCACCGGACGAATCTTTTACCAGTGCGATCGCGGTCCCGTCGACGACGACTTTGAGTGCTTGATCGGGCGCAAGATCGGCCGATGCGCACACCCTGGTGCCGTTGGTCATGCGGCCACTCCACCCAGTTCCGCCTCGATGGCCAAAAGCAAACGAGACTCGAGGTCGCTCTTTCCGATCTTCTGGATGACCTCGGTGAGGAAGCCAAGAACAACGAGGCGTCGTGCCTGGTCCTCGGGGATACCTCGGGCCTGAAGGTAGAAGAGGTGCTCGTCGTCGAACCGCCCTGTGGCACTTGCGTGCCCGGCACCGGCGATGTCACCCGTCTGGATCTCGAGGTTAGGAATCGAATCGGCTCGCGTGCCTTCGCTGAGCACGAGGTTGCGGTTCTGTTCGTAGCTGTCGGTTCCTGCTGCACCGGGTCCGATGAGCACATCTCCGACCCATACGGTACGCGCGTCCAGACCGTTCAGGGCACCCTTGTAGTTGACGCGACTACGAGTGTTCTCGGCCACGTGGTTCACGTAGACGC
>Ga0247732_10000770_pt1 | contig 13857 bp, 15 predicted proteins | sample UWRJL163409C2_FD_180940 | JGI IMG/M metagenome (GOLD analysis project Ga0247732, IMG submission 180940) | Plant litter microbial communities from Arlington Agricultural Research Station in Wisconsin, United States - UWRJ-L163-409C-2 | ecosystem: Environmental > Terrestrial > Plant litter >...
CATCTCCGCACTGATCACCCTCGACCCGGAGATGCTGCCGGTCTGGCTGGCGAACAACTCCCAGCCCGCGCAGCTCACGCTCGCCGAGGCGGCGCAGAACCCCGCCGTGCTGGCGGAGATCCAGCGCGCGGTCGACGAGGCGAACAGCACGGTCTCGAGGGCCGAGTCCATTCGCAAATTCGTGGTGCTGAGCCACGATCTCACCGAGGATTCCGGCCACCTGACGCCGAAGCTCACGATCAAGCGGCACGTGATCATGAAGGACTTCGCCTCCGATGTGGAGCGCATCTACCAGGCGGCTCCGGCCACGGAAGGACAATCGCTCATCCTCTGATCCGTCGGCGTCAGAACCAGTCGGACTCGCGCACCTGCTTCATGGCCTCGCGCCGCGCGGGCTTGTCGAGGCGGTCGAGGTAGAGAAGGCCGTCGAGGTGGTCGGTCTCGTGCTGCAGCGCCTGCGCCATGACGCCCGTTCCCGAGACCTCGATCTCGTTGCCGTCGAGGTCGATGCCCGTCGCCCGTGCGAACGGGTAGCGCATGGTGGGGAACCAGAGGCCGGGAACCGAGAGGCATCCCTCGTCGACGAGCTCCGGCTCGCCCGACAGCTCGACGATCACGGGATTGAGGATGTACCCGATGCGACCGTCGACGTTGTAGCTGAAGGCGCGCAGGTTGACGCCGATCTGCGACGCGGCGACACCCGCTCGACCGGGCAGGCGCACGCTGTCGAGCAGATCTTCCACGAGTCCGCGGATGCGGTCGTCGACGACACCGACGGGCTCGGACACGGTCTTCAGCACGGGGTCGCCGAACAGGCGGATCTCTCTGACGCTCACTGGGCGGCCACCACGACGAGCAGGTCTCCTGCTTCGACCTGTTGGGTCGCGGGGATGGCCACGCGGCTCACCCTCCCGGCGATCGGCGACGTGATGGCGGCCTCCATCTTCATGGCCTCGATCGTGGCGACCGACTCCCCCGCCGCGACGATCGCGCCCTCGCTCACCTTCAGGGTGACGACTCCCGAGAAGGGCGCGGCGATCTGACCGGGCTTCGACGCATCGGCCTTCTCCGCCGATTTCGTGTCGACGGTGATACTGCGATCTCGCACGAACACCGGGCGCAACTGGCCGTTCAGGATCGTCATGACCGTGCGCATCCCCTTGTCGTCGGCCGTGCCGATGGCTTCGAGCCCGACGTAGAGCTTCACGCCCTTGTCGATCTCGACCACGTTCTCGACGCCCTGGCGGAGACCGTAGAGATAGTCGACCGTGTCGACCACCGACAGGTCGCCATACTGTTCGCGCACCTGCTCGAAGGTCTTCGTCGGACCGGCGAACAGCAGCCTGTTCAGCGTCGACCTGATGGCTCCGCTGTCGTCGCCCGAGAGGGTGTCGACATCGGCCTCGTCGAGCGGGGTGACCCCGATGTCGACGTGACGGCCGGCAAGGACCTTGGTGCGGAACGGCTCCGGCCATCCGCCCGGCAGCTCGCCGAGTTCACCGGCCATGAAGCCGATCACGGAGTCGGGGATGTCGTAGTTCTGAGGATTCTCCTCGAAGTCCTTCGGATCGGCCTTCACCGCTGCGAGGTGGAGCGCGAGATCGCCCACGACCTTCGATGACGGCGTCACCTTGGGCACCCGTCCGAGGATCTTGTTCGCCGCGGCGTAGAGATCCTCGATGCGCTCGAAGTCGTTCGCGAGGCCCAGGGCGATGGCCTGCTGGCGCAGGTTGGAGAGCTGGCCGCCGGGGATCTCGTGGCTGTAGACGCGGCCCGTGGGGCCCGCCAGGCCCGACTCGAACGGGCGGTAGACCGTGCGCACGGCCTCCCAGTACGGCTCGAGGTCGAGCACCGACTGCAGCGAGATGCCGGTGTCGCGGTCGGTGTGCGCGAGGGCGGCGACGAGACTGGATGCCGACGGCTGGCTGGTCGTGCCGGCCATCGGCGCGCTCGCCACGTCGACCGCGTCGGCTCCCGCACGGCTCGCGGCCAGCAGGGTCGCGAGCTGGCCGCCGGGCGTGTCGTGCGTGTGCACGTGCACGGGCAGGTCGAAGTTCTCGCGGAATGCCGTGACCAGCTTCTCGGCCGCGGCGGGACGGAGCAGCCCGGCCATGTCCTTGATGGCGAGCACGTGGGCGCCCGAGGCGACGATCTGCTCGGCCAGCCGCAGGTAGTAGTCGAGCGTGTAGAGGTTCTCGGCGGGGTCGAGCAGGTCGCCGGTGTAGCAGACGGCGACCTCGGCCACCGCGTGCCCGGTCTCGAGCACGGACTCTATGGCGGGACGCATCTGATCGACGTCGTTGAGCGCGTCGAAGATGCGGAAGATGTCGACTCCGGTCCTGGCCGCCTCGCGCACGAACGCGTCGGTCACCTCGGTCGGATAGGGGGTGTAGCCCACCGTGTTGCGACCGCGCAGCAGCATCTGGATAGTGATGTTCGGAATGGCCTCCCGCAGCGACGCGAGCCGCTCCCACGGGTCTTCGCCGAGGAAGCGCAGCGCCACGTCGTATGTCGCCCCTCCCCAGGCCTCGACGGACAGCAGCTCGGGCGTCATGCGCGCCACGTAGGGCGCCACCGCGAGCAGGTCGCGGGTGCGCACGCGGGTGGCCAGAAGAGACTGGTGCGCGTCGCGGAACGTCGTCTCGGTCACCGCGAGAGCGGTCTGCTGGCGCAGCGCGTCCGCGAAGCCCTTCGGCCCGAGCTCGAGCAGTCGCTGCCTCGATCCGGACGGGGCGGGAGCGTCGAGGTCGATCGCGGGCAGCTTGTCGAGCGGGTTCACGCTCGACAGGCGCGCCCCGTTCGGCTGGTTGACGGTGACGTCGGCCAGCCAGTTGAGGATCTTCGTTCCACGGTCTTTCGACACGTGGCCGCGGAGCAGTTCGGGTCGCTCGTCGATGAACGAGGTGCTCAGGTCGCCCGCCTCGAAGCTGGGGTCTTCGAGCACGGCCTGCAGGAACGGGATGTTCGTCGCCACTCCGCGGATGCGGAACTCGGCGAGAGCCCGCTTCGACCGGCGCACTGCGGCCGAGAAGTCACGGCCCCGGCAGGTGAGCTTGGCGAGCATCGAGTCGAAGTGCGGGCTGATCTGCGCCCCGGGGTTGATCGTTCCGCCGTCGAGCCGGATGCCGGCGCCTCCGGGCGAGCGGTACGTGGTGATCTTGCCGGTGTCGGGACGGAAGCCCGCAGTGGGATCCTCCGTGGTGATGCGGCACTGCAGGGCTGCTCCGCGCAGAACGATCCGATCCTGCGACAGGCCCATTTCGGCGAGGCTGACGCCGGCGGCGATCAGCATCTGCGACTGCACGAGGTCGACGTCGGTCACTTCTTCTGTAACCGTGTGCTCGACCTGGATGCGGGGGTTCATCTCGATGAAGACGTGCTCGCCCGCCCGCTCTCCGACCGTGTCGACGAGGAACTCGACGGTTCCGGCGTTCACGTATCCGATCGACCGGGCGAAGGCGATCGCGTCGCGGTGCAGCGCCTCGCGCAACTCGTCGCTGATGTTGGGCGCCGGCGCGATCTCGATGACCTTCTGGTTTCGACGCTGCACGGAGCAGTCCCGCTCGAACAGATGCAGGGTCTCCCCCGTCGAGTCCGCGAGGATCTGCACCTCGATGTGCCGCGGACGGAGGACCGCCTGCTCGAGGAACATGGTGGAGTCGCCGAACGCGCTGTCGGCCTCTCTCATCGCCGCCTCGAGGGCCTCCCGCAGCTCGGAGCGCGACGCGACCCGGCGCATGCCTCGCCCGCCGCCGCCGGCGACCGCCTTGGCGAAGAGGGGGAAGCCCACCTCGTCTGCTCCGGCGAGAAGGACGTCGAGGTCGCGGGATGCGGGAGTGGAGCGGAGAACCGGCACACCCGCCGCGATCGCATGCTCCTTGGCCGTGACCTTGTTGCCCGCCATCTCGAGTACGTGGGAGCCCGGTCCGATGAACGTGATGCCCGCCTCGCGGGCGGCCTCGGCCAGCTCGGGGTTCTCGGAGAGGAAGCCGTAGCCGGGGTAGATCGCGTCGGCGCCGCTCTCGAGAGCGACACGGATGATCTCGCCTACATCGAGGTAGGCGCGCACCGGATGGCCGACCTCGCCGATCTGATAGGCCTCGTCGGCTTTGAGGCGATGCATGCTGTTTCGGTCTTCGTAGGGAAAGACTGCGACCGTCTTCGCACCGAGTTCATACGCCGCGCGGAATGCCCTGATGGCGATCTCCCCACGGTTGGCGACGAGAATCTTGGAGAACATGGGGGCCTTTCACAAATACGTGCGCATACAGCGCACGGTTAGGTTGTCTCAGCCTAGTAAAGGTAACGTGGTGTCCGTGCATGTACTCAGCGTCAGCTCCCTCAAGGGAGGAGTGGGAAAGACCACGGTGACGCTCGGGCTCGCCTCGGCCGCTTTTGCCAAGGGCCTGCGAACGCTCGTCGTCGATCTCGATCCTCAATCCGATGTGTCCACCGGTATGGACATCCGTGTCGCCGGACACCTCAACGTGGCCGATGTTCTGGCCAGCCCGAAAGAGAAGGTCGTTCGCGCGGCCATCGCTCCCAGCGGCTGGACCAAGGACCGCGGCGGCAAGATCGACGTGCTGATCGGCAGCCCGTCGGCCCTCAATTTCGACGGCCCGCACCCCAGCATCCGCGACATCTGGAAGCTGGAGGAGGCGCTCGCCACGGTCGAGGCCGACTACGACCTCGTTCTCATCGACTGCGCACCGTCGCTGAATGCGCTCACCCGAACCGCGTGGGCCGCGAGTGACCGCGTCAGCGTCGTCACCGAGCCGGGCCTCTTCTCCGTCGCCGCCGCAGACCGCGCACTCCGTGCGATCGAGGAGATCCGTCGCGGCCTCAGCCCGCGCCTGCAGCCCCTCGGCATCATCGTCAACCGCGTGCGCTCGCAGTCACTGGAGCACCAGTTCCGCATCAAAGAGCTGCGCGACATGTTCGGTCCCCTGGTTCTGAGCCCGCAGCTGCCCGAGCGCACCTCGCTGCAGCAGGCCCAGGGCGCAGCGAAGCCGCTTCACGTCTGGCCTGGAGAAGGCGCCCAGGAAATGGCGCGCAACTTCGACCTGCTGCTGGAGCGCGTGATGCGCACGGGCAGACTCGGCGAGTACGCCGATGCGAAGAGCGTCCGCAGCTAGAGAGCGGCCCTTCGACAGGCTCAGGGAACGGACCCTGTTCGCTGAGCCTGTCGAAGCGCCGCCGGTCGAAGCGCAGCGTCGTTCGCTGAGCCTGTCGAAGCGCCCGCGCGTCGTCTAGGAGATCTTGCGGTTGGCCCGTCGCGCCGCGAGCTCGTCCATGGGGTCGGGAACGGTCGAGTCGATCGACACCAGCGTCGTCTCGACCTCGCGAAGGACCTTGCCCACGGCGATGCCGAAGACGCCCTGGCCGCGGCTGACCAGGTCGATGACCTCGTCGTTCGAGGTGCAGAGGTAGACGCTCGCGCCGTCGCTCATGAGCGTGGTCTGGGCCAGGTCGTTGATGCCCGCTTCGCGGAGCTGTTCGATCGCTGTGCGGATCTGCTGGAGTGAGATGCCGGTGTCGAGGAGGCGCTTCACGAGCTTGAGCACGAGGATGTCGCGGAAGCCGTAGAGCCGCTGCGATCCCGAGCCGGCTGCGCCGCGCACGGTCGGCTCGACGAGCGCGGTGCGCGCCCAGTAGTCGAGCTGACGGTACGTGATGCCGGCTGCGCGGGCCGCGACGGCTCCGCGGTAACCGGAGTCTGCGTCGAGCTCTGCCATGCCGTCTGTGAAGAGGAGCCCGTCGAAGCGGGCGTCGTCGCTGCGCTTCGTGCCTGGACCGGCACCGGTCCCGATGTTCTCGCTCAAGAAACGCGCCTCTTCCAGAAATTGTCGGCCGTGAAAAGCCGGGTAGGTCTACTCAGTCCACGCTAGCGAGGCGACCGGTCAGCGGCAACGACATCCGCACGAAGCGGTCGGCGTGTCGCACAGAATCGTGACGGCGACGGATCATCGGCGGCACGGGTCGTCTTGACCCCCAGTCTACGGCGCGACGAGGTCAGGGAACGAGTCTGCCGAGGGCGGATCTGATGAGGCTGCCCCGAACGATCTCAAGTTGACCTGCGATCTCGACCGCGAGTTCGGCCGCCCGCGCGCGGGAGGACGCGTCGTTGCGCCGGGAGACGGGCACGAGCGCACTCTCGATCAGACCGAGCTCGCGCTCGGCGGCGACGCGGAAGCCCCGGAGGTGCCGGGGCTCGATGCCGCATCTCTGCAGTTCGACGAGGGCCTTCAGCACCGCCAGGGTGTCGTCGCCGAAGGTGTCGCCCGGCACGATGACGGAGGCCGACACGGCGTCCTGCAGCAGCATCGGCGTGGCGCCGGCCTCGCGGATGAGCTCGTCGCGGCTGAGTCTGCGCCCGCTGGGCAGCATCGACGGCCCGTGGTCGGTCGTCGATCCGGGCATAAGGGGGCCGAGGCCGGCGTCGACGTCGTCGAGGTACGACTTGATCACGACGAGAGGCAGGTAACGATCGCGCTGCATCGTGAGGATGAGGCGGAGCCGATCGAGGTCCTGCTGGCAGAACTTGCGGTACCCCGACTCCGTTCGGGCGGGGCGAACCAGTCCGCGCTCCTCGAGGAAGCGGAGCTTCGACGGGGTGAGGTCGGGGAACTCGGGGGTCAATCGGGCCAGGACCTGGCCGATGCTCAACAGCTGGGGCGAAGCCTGGCCGCGGGCCGATGCGGGTGTCGCCGCCATCTACTCGCCGGCAGCGGTGGCGACATCGAGTCGCGACGGGTAGAACGTGAGTCGGAACTTGCCGACCTGCACCTCGGCACCGTCGCTGAGGAGGGCCCTGTCGACCCGCACCCCGTCGAAGTAGGTGCCGTTCAGCGAACCGAGATCGGTCACCTCGAAGGCGGTGCCGTGTCGAGTGAAGGCCGCGTGGCGGCGTGACACGGTGACGTCGTCGAGGAAGATGTCCGCCTCGGGGTGACGACCGGCCACGGTGTTGTCGGAGTCGAGGAGGAACCGCGCGCCGTTGTTCGGCCCCCGGCGAACGATCAGCAGAGCGGAGCCCGACGGCAGCGCCGCGATCGCCTCGAGCTCTTCTGCCGTGACGCCGCCCTCGAGAGCCGCGAGCTGGGCTGCGAACTCCGCGGTGAAATGCAGGGTCGTGTCGGTCTCGTTGCGTACGCGGTTCGCGGACTCGTGTGCGTTCGTGTCATCAGCCAAGTTCGTGACCTCCTAGAGCCTCAAGCGTAGCCGATGCGCGTGCGCTCGCGAGCAGGGAATGCGCCCTGCGGATCGCGCTCTGCGCGCATCCACAGCTCCCCGGGCATCAGGAGACCGTTGCCGCCGTGCCGTCGATGATCGCCCGGATCCATCGGGGCCCTCTGGTCGCACACCCCAGCGCCTCCACGCGGTCACGGAGCGCCGCATCCGCCGTCACGACGACCACCGCGGCGTGGGAGTCACGGCGGGCGCGTGCGATCTCGACGATCAGTTCGTCACCCTCGCCCTCGGCTCGGTCGACCTCGAGCCCGGGCGCCCGGATGCCGTCGGCGGCGACCCGAGACGGGTCGGGCTCTCGCGGCGGTCGAGCACGTCGGGCCTCGCCCTCCAGCACGACGACGATCGAGGGCCAGCACCGGTCGACATCGGCTTCGACAAGCGCTCCGTCGATCCCTGCATCGCACACGGTTGCGAGTTCGTCGAGGAGTGCCGAGGCTGCGGCCGCACGATCCTTCCACCACCCGTTCGGACGAGAGCCGACGACATTCGCCGCGTCGACGACGACCACGATCGGATGCTCGATCACGGTCCGAAGAGCGGGCCAGCGGGCCGCGAAGCCGGGGTGCAGGGGAAGCGATTCGATCTCGTCGAAGGGGATCCAGCGTAGCTCGACGCTCTCGGCGTCTCCGATGTGGGCGTCGAAGTGCCGCGTCGCGCGCACGCCGACCGTCGCGTAGCTCCAGATTCCGAGATCGAGCACGCTCGTGAACTCGAGCCCCAGGGCGTCGGCAGGCACGCCCGCCTCCTCCTCCGCCTCGCGGAGGGCGCCGCGCACCGCGGACTCGGCTTCGTGGCGAGCGCCCCCGGGAAGTCCCCACGTTCCGCCGAAATGGCTCCACTCCACTCGATGCTGCAGCAGAACACCGCGGTCGTCGTGCACCAGCAGGCCGGCGGCGCCGAAGGTTCCCCAGAACTTGCGGCCGTCGGGAGCTGTCACCCAGGCGTCTCCGCTGCCGTGCGGGCGGCGAGCCGGGCCCGCCGGATCGAGCCCTGTCACAGCTTCACGAAGCGGGGCACCGCGACGCCGTCGACCGTCGCCTCGCCGAGGAACATCTCGAGAGGCCTCACCCAGAGCGAGCCGTCGGCCGATCGATACACGGCCATCCTCTCTTCGGTCTCGCTGTGCCTCGCCTCGCCCACGACGTCGTAGCGACCGCCCTTGAAGTGAAGGTACGGGCCGGGCTCCAAGGTGTCCATCACCCGATTCTGCCTCATCGCCTGACCGCGGGGCGCAGCGGAATCGGCGCGGGAATATTCGCCGAGACGGTGATGTTCGAACGAATATAGCTGCAAACGCATTGAAATGTGGAGTGGAGATCATCATGAACAAGTCGATCGCAGTCATCTCGGCCGGACTCAGCCAGCCCTCGTCGACCAGGCTGCTCGCCGACCGGCTCGCAGAGGCGACGTCACGGTCGCTCGAGGAGGCCGGATCCGAGGCGACGATCACCGTCATCGAGCTGCGCGACCTCGCCCACGACATCACGAACATGATGCTGACCGGCTTCGCGGCCGGCGATCTCAAGACCGCCGTCGAGACCCTCGCGAACGCCGACGCCGTGATCGCGGTGACCCCGATCTTCTCGTCGTCGTACAGCGGCCTGTTCAAGTCGTTCTTCGACATCCTCGAGCCGCGCACCCTGGCCGGCAAGCCCGTGCTCATCGCAGCGACGGGCGGCACGGCCCGGCACTCGCTCGCCCTCGAATACTCGGTGCGCCCTCTCTTCGCCTACCTGCAGTCGATGATCGTTCCGACCTCGGTGTTCGCCGCATCCGAGGACTGGGGCAGCACCGGCGGCGCGCACGGCGACCTGGCCGTGCGGATCACGCGCGCGGCGGGCGAGCTGGCAGAGCTGGTCGAGGGACGCCCGGCAGCCCGCCCCGCCGAGGAGACCGTGATCCCCTTCGCCCAGCAGCTGGCGAACCTCGCCGTCTCCGCGTCGTAGCCGCTCAGGCTCGCCTGAACTGCACGCTGATACGCGGCCCGACCGCCTTCGCCGACTTCAGGATCGCGTGCTCGTAGGTGCGCTGGCAGCTGCCGCCCATCACGATGAGGTCGCCGTGCCCGACAGGAAACCGGGACACCTCCCCACCCGCGACCGGCCGCACCGAGAGGGTGCGCTCGGCTCCGACCGAGAGGATGGCGACCCTCGTGTCGCGCTGCACCGAGCGGCCGACCCGGTCTCCGTGCCAGGCGACGCTGTCGTCGCCCGTGCGGTAGAAGCAGAGGCCGGCCGTCGCGAATCTCTCGTCGTCGACACGCGCGTAGTGCGTATTGAGCCGTCGCATGGCTTCGTCGAGGGCGGGGTGGGGCAGCGCATCGGCGGCACCGAACCAGCTCACGAGTCGCGGCACCTCGACCACGCGGTCGTACATCTCACGTCGGTCTGCGCGCCAGTCGACGGCCCCGACCAGCTCTTCGAAGAGCGTGTCCGAGTTGGCGACCCAGCCCGGGCACAGGTCGATCCACGCGCCGGACTCGAGCGGGATCCGCCGCACACGGCCGCCGAGGGGGCCGACGACGGGAGCCGCGCCCTGTTCATCGAAGAGCGAGGCCTGATATGCGAGAGTCATGCCTCGACGATAGCTCTCTTCGAACATATGTTCTAGTCCGCTCCGGCGCCTCGACAGTCTCGTAGAGTCGAACAATGGAAGCCGGTTCATCGATCAGGGTCGACAGCTGGATCTGGGCTGTGCGACTCGTGAAGACGCGCTCGCTCGCCACGGCGGCGTGCCGCGCGGGCCACGTGCGCGTGAACGGCGAGAAGGTGAAAGCAGCCCAGGCTGTAAGGATCGGCGACGAGGTGCGTGTTCGCACGAGCGACGCGGAGCGCATCGTGGTGGTGCGGCGCATCCTCGCGAAGCGGGTGAGTGCCGTCGTCGCGGCGGAGAGCCTCACCGACAACACTCCCCCGCCTCCGGCCCGTGAAGACGTGCCCTTCGTGCCCATCCGCGACCGCGGCGCCGGCCGCCCGACCAAGCGCGAACGGCGAGACATCGAGAAGCTCCGCGGGCACTAGCCGCGAAGAGTGGCGGTCATCGCCACCGTCAGACGAACTGCACTGCCTGCTGCAGCCGGGTCCGCACCTCGAAGACGTCGCCTCGCCGCCGGGCATCGCCCTCGGACACGCCCGATCGCATCACGGAGGCCAACCGCGAGCGCGCGATGACGAGGGTGCCCGCGTTGCGGCCCCGATCCACGGATTCCGACGAGGCGTCGACGAGGGCCTCGTCGGGCAGCACGATGACCTGTCCGTCGAACCTCACGCCGAGGGCCCTGCCCAGCTTGCGGGCAGAGCGCACGAGGTCGCGCACGGGCTGCTCGCCGTCGGGGATCGCGTCGCCCACCAGCTCTCCTCTGTGCAGGCGCACCGGATCGCCCCAGTCCTCCGACCGCACGGCGAGCAGTCCTGCAGGCCCGAGCACGATGTGGTCGATCTTGTGGCCCGTGGGGCTGGCCACGTCGTTCCAGACGGTGAATCCCATGCCCAGGTCGGAGAGGGTGCGGGCCGTCTGCTCCTCCGCCAGAGCCTTGCCCAGCAGCCAGCGGATCTCTCGCGGGGCGCTTCTCACCAGCGCGGGGTCGTAGGGGTCGGCCAGAGCGGCGCCGCGGCCCGCCCATTCGCGGATCAGGGTGAGGAACCGCTCGCGCGCCTGCCCGCCCGGGTGTCCGTAGGAGCGGGCCTTCAAGGACGACGCGGTCGACGGAGGTGCACTGCGGGCAGCCCACGACGACGACCCCGCGGGCCGGGCCTGGCCGACGCGGCCGGATGCCGACGACGATCCTCGGTCGTATGCCGACCGGGATTCGGGGTCGCCCACCACGAGCCAGGCCGCCTGCACGGCGTGGAACCGGGCGGATGTGCCGCCCGTGTCCGGGTGCGTCTCGCGGAGCCGCCGCCGATAGGCACGCCGCAGTTCGTCGTTGCTCGCCGACGGGGCGATTCCCAGAACCTCGTACGGCGTGGCCGATGTCGGACTGTCAGACATACCGCGCGTGAACCTTCCTGCTCAACGTGTGACCCACAGGTCCCGTGCACGACAATACCGGCCGATCCTGAGGTCTGGCCCCTCGGCATCCGGGTTGCTACACCGTTATCCCTCCGCTGTCGACCCGTCGGGCGTCCTCGGCCGCGACCGCGCACCATGGAGGCATGAGAGCACTCACATGGCAGGGAAAACGCAACGTCCAGGTGGAGACCGCCCCCGACCCGGAGATCATCGAGCCGACCGATGCGATCATCCGCATCACCTCGACGGCGATCTGCGGATCCGATCTCCACCTCTACGAACTCTTCGGACCATTCCTCGATCGCGGTGACATCCTGGGCCACGAGCCGATGGGCATCGTCGAGGAGATCGGTTCGGAGGTGCGCAACCTGGCGGTCGGCGATCGCGTCGTCGTGACGTTCAACATCGCCTGCGGCCACTGCTACATGTGCCGACGCGGCCTGCAGTCCCAGTGCGAGACGACCCAGGTGAGAGACCAGGGCTCCGGCGCTTCGCTGTTCGGCTACACCAAGCTCTACGGCCAGGTCCCCGGCGGCCAGGCCGAGCTGCTGCGTGTTCCGTTCGCCGACTACAACGCCATTCCCGTCTCCTCCGATGGCCCCGACGACCGCTATCTCTTCCTCAGCGACATCCTGCCGACGGCCTGGCAGGGCGTGCAGTACGCGAACGTGCCGGATGGCGGCACCCTGGGCGTGCTCGGACTCGGGCCCGTCGGCCAGTTCGTGGCGCGGGTCGGCGTTCACCTCGGCTACCGGGTGCTCGCCGTCGATCCCGTGGCGGAGCGCCGCGAGATGGCTGCCCGGCACGGCGCCGAGGTCTGGGACCTCGACGACGACATCGTGGAGGCGCTCCGCGACCAGACCGACGGGCGCGGGCCCGACTCGGTGGTCGACGCGGTCGGCATGGAGGCCCATGGCTCGCCCGGAGCCGGATTCGCCCAGGCCGTCGTCGGAATCCTGCCGGACGCGCTGGCACGACCCGCCATGGACAAGGCGGGAATCGACCGCCTCGCGGCGCTGCACACGGCCCTCGACCTGGTTCGCCGCGGCGGAACGGTGTCGCTCAGCGGCGTCTACGGAGGCGAGGCCGACGTGATGCCCATGAAGTCGATGTTCGACAAGCAGGTCTCGATGCGCATGGGCCAGTGCAACGTGCGCAACTGGATCGACGATCTGATGCCCCTCGTCGAGGACTCGAGTGATCCGCTCGGCGTGCTCGACCTGACGACCCACCGCGTCTCGCTCGAGGAGGCCCCGGCCATGTACGAGGTGTTCCAGAAGAAGGAGGACGGCTGCGTGAAGGTCGTGCTGACTCCCTAGGACGAAAGTCTCTTCCGCGGGGAGGGCGATCAGGGCTACCGTATGCAGCATGACCAATAATCCACTCGCAGCCGTCGCCAAAGGGATCTGGTGGGCCGTGCTGCTGCGCGGAATCCTCGCCGTCATCTTCGGCATCATCGCCCTCGCCGCCCCGGGCGCGGCCCTGACGGGCATCGTGATCGTGTTCGGCGTCTACGCGATCATCGACGGCGTCACCGCGGTCATCCATGCCCTGCGCATCCGCACCCCCGGCAGCGGATGGGGATGGCTGCTCTTCCAGGGCGTCGTCTCGATCGTCGCCGGTTTCGTCGCTCTGGTGTTCCCGGCGCTCGCGGGCGTCATCGGCGGACTCTTCGCGCTGTGGACGATCGTGATCTACGCCGTGATGCACGGCGCGCTGGGCATAGGCTCCGCCGCCGGTCTCAGCGACGGTCGCAGCCGCACCATCGGAATCGTCTCCGGCGTGCTCACGCTCGCCTTCGGCATCCTGCTCGGTATTCTCACGCTGGTGACGCCGGGGGCCACCGTGCTGAGCCTCATCTGGATCGTGGGGATCTACGCGATCATCTTCGGAGTCATGTTCATCGTGGCGGCCGTCCAGCTTCGTCGCGGCGCGACATCGCTGCTCGGGCAGCCGGATGCGTCGACCCCGACACGCTGACTCTGACGGTCACTCGGGTTCGGAGGGCCGCACCACGTCGATGCGGCCCGTGAACAGGCTTCCCCTGTTCTCGGCCTCGGGATCGCCGGAGAAGAGGCCGCCCGTTCCCGGATTGGGTTCGGGATCGAGCGAGGGCCGGCGCATGTCGGCCGCCGCCGTGTCCTGAACCCGCACGCGGGGCAGCGACACGGGGCTCTGCTCGTGGAGCCAGGTCACGAGTTCCTCGCGCACGAAGCAGCGCAGGTCGAAGAGGGTCGGCGCGTCGACGGCGCTGACCAGGATGCGGATCCGCACGTACCCGCCGACCGCGTCGGTGACCTGCAGCACACTCACACGCTTGTCCCACAACGGGGTGCGTGACAGCACCCGGTCGAGCTCCTCCCTCATGTGCTGGGGCGTCACGCGCCAGTCGAGATCGAACTCGACCGATCCGAGCAGCTCGGAGTTGCGACGGGTCCAGTTCTGGTACGGCCGCGAGGTGAAGTAGGTCGACGGGAGGATCATGCGCCGGTCGTCCCAGATGTGCACGACCACGTAGGTCAGGGTGATCTCCTCCACCCTTCCCCACTCCTCTTCGACGTTGACCACATCGTCGACTCGGATGGCGTCGCTGAA
>Ga0247732_10000771_pt1 | contig 13837 bp, 14 predicted proteins | sample UWRJL163409C2_FD_180940 | JGI IMG/M metagenome (GOLD analysis project Ga0247732, IMG submission 180940) | Plant litter microbial communities from Arlington Agricultural Research Station in Wisconsin, United States - UWRJ-L163-409C-2 | ecosystem: Environmental > Terrestrial > Plant litter >...
TGGTCTTCGCCGCGGGCGCCGGCGCGGCGCTCATCCTTCTGGCACTCGCGACCCTCGTCGAGTACCTGGCCCACCGGCGCGACCGGCTCGGCGACGTCCTCAGAGTTGGAGACACACAATGACAGCGGAATACGGCGCGGGCGCCCTCATCGTCTGCGACAACCTCGTGCGCATCTACCAGGTCGAGAACATCGAGGTGCAGGCGCTGCAGGGCCTCGACCTCCTGGTCGACGCCGGTGAGATGATCGCGATCATCGGGGCGTCGGGCTCGGGAAAGTCGACCCTTCTCAACGTCCTCTCTGGGCTCGATGTGCCCACCGCCGGCCGGGCACGCGTCGGCAGCTGGGACCTGCTGGCGATGACCGCCGCCGAGCGGCTGGCCTACCGTCGCAGCGAGGTCGGATTCATCTGGCAGCAGACAGCCCGCAACCTGTTGCCATACCTCAGCGCGATCAACAACGTGGCCCTGCCGATGGCCTTCGCGGGCGTCGGCCCGCGCGAGCGCAGCCGCCGCGCAGCGGCCCTGCTCGAGACACTGGGCATGGGCGGCAAAGCCCACCGGCGCCCGGGCGAGCTGTCGGGTGGCGAGCAGCAGCGCGTCGCCATCGCCGTCGCGCTGGCCAACCAACCCCGCGTGCTCTTCGCCGATGAGCCCACGGGTGAGCTCGACCGCGCCACCGGCGACGAGGTCTTCGCAGCGCTGCGCGCGGCCAACGCCGAGTTCGGCACCACGGTGGTGATCGTGACCCACGACGCCGAGGTGGCGGGCGAGGTGCAGCGAACGGTGGCGATTCGTGATGGCCGCACCTCATCCGAGGTTGTCCGTCGTGTTCAGGTCGACGAGTTCGGTGACTCGACGGTCGTCGCAGAGGAGTTCGCCGTGCTCGACCGTGCGGGCCGGCTGCAGCTTCCCGTCGAGTACCGCACCACCCTGGGGCTGCGCGACCGTGTGCGTCTCGGACTCGAGGGTGATCACGTGGCAATCAGGCCAGACAAGCGGGCGGATGAGGCAGAGAGATGACAGACAGCACCACTCCCATGGTCTCGGTCGAGCACCTCTCACGCTCGTACGGGTCCGGCGACAGTGCCGTGCATGCGTTGCACGACGTGAGCTTCACCATTGCGCCGGGCAGCCTCGTGGCGCTTGTCGGCCGGTCGGGTTCAGGCAAGACAACGCTGCTCAACTGCATCGGCGGCCTCGACGAACCCACGGCGGGGCGCGCGGTCGTCGACGGCACCGACATCACCGCTCTGAGCGAGCACCGCCGCACGGTGCTGCGCCGCGACAAGCTCGCCTTCGTGTTTCAGACTTTCGGCCTTCTGCCCGCGCTCTCGGCTGCCGAGAATGTCGGGCTGCCGCTGCGTCTGCGCGGAACACCCTCGGCCGCCCGCGAGCAGCGCGTCGCCGAACTGCTCGAGTTGGTAGGGCTGGCGGGGCACACCGCGCAGCGCCCCGGCGAGCTCTCGGGCGGGCAGCAGCAGCGGGTAGCCATCGCTCGGGCGCTGGCCAACGCGCCCCGCCTGCTCATCGCTGACGAGCCGACCGGCCAGCTCGATGCAGAGACCGGGGCCTCGATCATGGCCCTCCTGCAGCGGGTAGTGCGGGCCGAGGGAGCCACCGCGATCATCTCGACGCACGACGCCACCCTGCACGCGATGGCCGACAGCAGCCTCCGCCTCGAAGACGGCCGCCTGGTCTCGTAGCGTCATCCGCGCCGCCGACGACGAGCCGCGGGGTAGCGTTGGTGCAGCGGCGGGGTAGCTCAGGTGGTTAGAGCACACGACTCATAATCGTGGTGTCGCGGGTTCGAGTCCCGCCCTCGCTACGTGAAAACCATCGGCCTGCTCGGCGGTATGAGCTGGGAGAGCACGGCGGAGTACTACCGGCTCGCGAACGAGCTCGTACGTGAGCGTCGTGGCGGACTGCACTCTGCCGACTGCGTGATTCGCTCGGTCGACTTTGCCGTCATCGAGAAGCTGCAGTCCGCGGGGGAATGGCAGGCCGCAGGGCGACTGCTGGCCTCCGAGGCGCGGGCGCTCGAAGCTGCCGGCGCCGATCTCATCGTGCTGTGCACGAACACCATGCACAAGGTTGCGCCGGCGATTGAAGCCACCATCTCTGTGCCTTTTCTGCATATCGCCGAGACGACGGCATCCGCCATTGTGTCTGAGGGTCTGGCCACGGTCGGCCTGCTGGCGACGCGTTTCACCATGGAGCAGGACTTCTACATCGACCGGCTCGCTGCGCGCGGAATCACGGCCATCGTGCCTAGCGAGACGGATCGCGAGACAGTGCACAGAATCATCTACGACGAGCTGTGCCTCGGCGTCATTCGCGACGAGTCCCGAGCGCAGTACCAGCGCATCATGCGCGACCTGGTCGAGCGAGGCGCGCAGGGCATGGTCTACGGGTGCACCGAGATCGAGCTGCTTGTCGGGCCGCGCGACACCACTGTGCCGGTTTTCCCGACAACCCGGCTGCACGTCGAGGCAGCGGTAGAGCTCTCGCTGGCTTAGTCGGTTTCGAAGGCGGCCTGGGCGTCCCACAGGGTGGGGAAGGTGCCGAGCGGCTTGGCGTCGCGTCCGTTGGCGATGAAGCCGCCGCTCCAGCGCTCTTCGATCACGCCCGCAAGGCGGCCGTCGAATCGACCGACCCAGAACCCTTCGCGCACGGTGGACCATTCCATGGTGCCCGGGTAGTTCGAATTGAATGGGGTGAGCGGGGTGGGCAGCTCATAGGTGTTCGACATCGCAGTCCCCTTTCGCATGTGATGCATCGGGAGTCCCGCGGAGCGGGTGCAAAGAGAACCAATCCAGAGTCAACTCCCGCCGGGCCGATGACGCAAGCTTCTGTTGCGTATTCCCCCCGAACTGGGAGGGTTGGCTCAACCGATAACGATGTCGATTGTGTGCATCGAGCCCGGGCTGCCGGTCGCCGCGTCGAAGTAGCGAACCCCGATGGTGTGGGCGCCATCGGCGAGCGGAGGCGTGACTCGCGTTATTGGGCCGGCCTGCAGTGTGTGCAGGTTGCCGGTGCCCGCACCGTCGATGAAGACCTGCACCTGACGGCCCTCCTCGCCGGCGAGCTCGACGGTGACTACCGTGCTGCCGCCGGTGGACGCGATGACGGCATCGGCCACCGGGCTGGGAATCGTGGGGCGGTAGAAACTCAGCGGGTCACTGGCAGCGGATGCGGCGGACGAGTTGCCAGCAAGGTCAACCTGGGCGGCGGTGAGGGCGCGATCGTCGACGAGCGGATCCGGCAGCGGGATCGCCCACCGGCCGTCGCTGCCTGCTGTCACGGTTGCGATCTCGCCGCCGCTGGTGTCCCGCAGCGTCACGGTCGCGCCCGCTTCGGCGCTGCCGGTGATCTGCGGAAGGAAGTACATCGGCGAGGCGGGCAGGGGATCCATCACCGGAGCGAGGGCGATGGTGTCGACAGTGATGGTGCGGGTGGTGATGGCGGATCGGTTGCTCGCCGCATCTACCTGCGAGACGAGCAGCTCGTGAACGCCGTCGGGCAGCGGTTGCGACGGGGCCGCCGACCAGTGTCCGTCAGCTCCGACGGTCGTCGTGAGGAGCACGGTGACCGGGTTGAGGCCGTGAACCTCCACCCGGGCGCCCGGTTCCCCGGTGCCACTGAAGACCGGCTGGTTGCTGTTGGTCAGAACGCCGTCAGCGGGCAGCGCGGCAGCGGGTGCGGAAGGAGCAGTGGTGTCCCTCGGGGGCAGGGGTACCGCGGGCGGGGCGGGTGGCGCCGGTGGCGCAGGTGGTTCGCTCGCGGGCGACGGGGTCGACTCGGGCTCCACGGGGTCAGTGTTCGACGGCGAGGGAGACGCGGACGCGGGAGCGACGTCGATGGAGGCCGGTGCCGTCGGCGCGTTCCATGAGGTGGTGATGGCCACGGCACCGGTAGTGACCAGGGCGAGCGCGAGCACCCCGGCGCCTGTCGCCAGAAGTGCACGGCGGGGCGCGGATGCGGAGATCGTCGGCGCGCCGGACCCGCCGCCGTGCTGCGCAATCTGGGCAGCGATGCCCGCGGCGGCAGGCCCTCCCAGCATGATCGGCAGAAGCAGCCCGGCCAGGTGGCCGCTCAGATCCTCGATCTCGGCGACGAGGATCGAGCAGCGCATGCAGCCTTCGAGATGGCGGTCGAAGCGGGCTCGGGATCGACTGGTAATGGTGCCGCGTACGTAGTTCGCCATCCGATCTGTCGTCCAGCGGCACTCTGCGGGCACTGACGTGTCATTCACGTGCGCCTGCAGCCACGTCTTCTTGAAGCCTTCGCGGGCACGCACGGCGAGGGCTGAGGTCGCGTTCGGGCTCAACCCCAGCAGGGGAGCGGCCTCGGCGGGTGCCATGCCCTCGACGTCGAGATACCAGAGCACCGCCTGCCAGCGCTCCGGAATCTGGCGGAAGGCGCGAGCGGTCACCACGTTCTCGAGCACGGTGATCTCGGGGTCTCTCTCGGCGCTCTCCAGCTCGGGGGCGTCGTCGAGTGAGATGGCGGGCTGGCCGGTGCGCCAGTCCATGGCGATGTTGCGGATGGTGCGATAGAGGTACGGCCGGAACGACTCGTGTGGACCGCCGCCTCGCTGCAGCGAGCGCAGGATGCGCAGGTAGGCCTCAGAGACGATGTCGTCGGGGTCGGCGATCGAGCCGAACTGGCGCGCGGCGGCCGTTCCTGCGGCAGCATGCCGCTGCCACAGCTGGCCGAAGGCATCCGTTTCGCCCGCGCGCGCGAGCGCAGCAAGCTCGGAATCGCTGGGGAGCACGGAGTTGGTGTCAGACATTCGGGACCTAGGTATTAACACTGCGTTGGGGGCGCAATCGTGACGCGAGTTCCGAAGAAACTAGGGATCGGAACTTTCTTCATTTTATCGCGTATTCATTTTCATGGAATGTCAGACTTCAGCCATGAGCATCACGGTGAATCCAATCGGCCACGTACACAGCAGTCGATCCGAGATGCGTGACGATCACTGGGATGCCGAAACCACATCCATCGTTCTCGACGGTGATGCGTTCAGCCCCGACGCTCTGCTCGAGCTTGACAGCTTCAGTCACATCGAGGTCGTGTACTTCTTCGACCAGGTCGACCCCGCGAAGATCGAGACCGGCGCTCGTCACCCTCGCAACAATTCCGAGTGGCCGCTCGTGGGCATCTTCGCGCAGCGGGGCAAGAACCGGCCGAACCGGCTCGGCGTCACCGTCTGCCAGGTGCTCGGGGTCAACGGACTCACCATCGAGGTTCGGGGCCTTGACGCTATCGACGGCACTCCCGTCATCGACATCAAGCCCGTAATGTCGGCGTTCGCGCCGAGGGGCGAGATTCGTGAGCCGGCGTGGGCTGGAGAGCTGATGCGGGAGTACTGGGGCGCGGCCGAGTGAGCAAGCTCAGTCGCTATTTGTCGGTGGCCGCGCCTATCGTGATTAATACGCGCGACACGCCGAATTCACTACATCTAGTGGAATGACATGGCTGTCATTCACGTTATATAGTGAACACCTCGCCGCAATCGCAGCGTCAACAACCTAGACAGAAGGAGGATCGTATGGACAACGACGACAACGTCGGCGGTTACGCAGTTCCCGTCGACCCGATGGATCTTCTGCAGTGCGACAGCTGCCAGTAGGCGCTTAGCTCTTCTCAAGACCCCCCTGAAACCCCCGCACTCGTGCGGGGGTTTCGTCGTTAGGCAAGCAGAATGCGCACCCGAACTAGAATCGACGGGTGCCAGTGAACCCCGAACTGCAGGGCCGCGCCTTCGCGCCGACGGCCCCCTACCTCGTCGGGCGCGAGAAGGTGCGCGAGTTCTCGCGCGCGGTCTTCGCCACCAACCCGATCAACACCGATACGGATGCTGCGATCGCAGCCGGCTACGCCGACGTCGTCGCGCCCCCCACCTTCGCCATCGTCATCCAGCAGTTCACGCTCGATCAGCTGGTGAGCACCGAGGACTCGGGCATCGACATGACCCACATCGTGCACGGTGAGCAGCGCTTCAGCTACACCCGCCCGATTGTCGCCGGCGACGAGCTGACCGCCACCCTCGCGGTCACGGGCATCAAGTCGCTCGGCGGCAACGCAATGGTGACGGCCGAGTCGACGATCGTCGATGCCAAGGGTGACCACGTGGTTACCGCGATCTCGACTCTGGTTGTTAGGGGAGACGCATGAACGTCGGAGACGTGGTCGCCGAGAAGACTTTCGAGCTGACGCGCGATTCTCTCGTGCGGTACGCCGGCGCATCCGGTGATTTCAACTCGATCCACTACCGCGATGACATCGCGGTCGAGGTGGGGCTGCCCGGTGTGCTCGCGCACGGCATGCTCACCATGGGATTGGCGATTCAGCCGGTCGTCGACTGGATCGGCGACCCTGGCAAGGTGCTCGACTACTCGGTGCGGTTCACCCGCCCGGTGCTCGTGCCCGCCACGGGCCACACGACTGTCACGGTCGTGGCCAAGGTTGGCGCGATCGACGGCACAGAGGCCCGCATCGACCTCACGGTGACGGCCAACGACCAGACCGTTCTCGGCAAGGCGCAGGCCAGGGTTGCTGTTTAGCGAGGTGACCACCATGCGCGTCGGGGGTCCGGCGCGCGAGGTGATCGACGCCGAAACCGAGCAGCAGCTCATCGCCGCCGCCCACGAGGTGTGGGGCGGGCAGGAGCAGTGGCTCGTGCTCGGCGGCGGCTCGAACCTTGTCGTGGGGGATGAGGGCTTCGACGGCTCGGTGATCCGAGTGCTCACGCGCGGCATCGAGCGGCTCGACAGTGCTCCGGGTACCGTGCGCCTGCGGGTTCAGGCGGGGGAGTCGTGGGACGCGCTTGTGGCCTACGCCGTCTCGAATGGCTGGGCCGGAATCGAGGGGCTCAGCGGCATCCCCGGTTCGTGTGGTGCCGCGCCGATTCAGAACATTGGGGCGTACGGGCAGGAGCTGTCTGACAGCCTCGCCCACATCGATTTTCTGGATTACCTTGACGGTGACGTGGCCAAGCTGACCGTCAACGATCTCGCGCTTGGGTACCGCACCTCGGCCATCAAGGAGGGCCGTCAGGGCATCGTCACGGCCATCGAGCTCGACCTGCTCGACACCGGCGATGGGCTCAGCGCCCCCGTCGCCTACGACCAGCTCGCTGCGGCGTTGGGCGTGCAGCTCGGTGCCCGCGTGCCCCTCGCTACGGTGCGCGACACGGTCATCGCCCTGCGGGCGAGCAAGGGCATGGTGCTCGATGCGACCGACCCGGACTCCGTCAGCTGTGGCAGCTTCTTCACCAACCCGATCGTCGGAGAGAACTTCGCCCGCACCCTGCCCGAGAACGCGCCGCGCTTTCCGCTCGAGCAGGAGCCGACGGATGCGGCGGTGCCGCTCGGCGAGCAGCCCGCGCTTCCGCCCCAGCGCGTCGACCACCGCGTCAAGCTCAGCGCCGCCTGGCTCATTGAGCATGCGGGCATCGGCCGCGGTTTCAGGCTGCCCGGCTCCCGTGCCGCGATCAGCAGCAAGCACACCCTCGCAATCGTCAACACCGGGGATGCGACCGCCGACGAGATCGCGCAGCTCGCCCGCTTCGTGCACACGCGCGTGTTCTCGGAGTTCGGAGTGCGACTACAGGCGGAGCCGAACCTGGTCGGCCTGCAGCTCTAGCGTTTCGCGGCGGCGGTGCTCTGCCGCACGACGAGCTCGGTGCCGACGGTGAGGTCGGTGGGGATGGTTCCCCCCTCCACCTGCTCGAGCAGTGCCTCAACCGACTTGCTGCCGACGGTGCCGAAGAACTGGTGCACGGTCGTCAGCGGCGGCCAGAAGCTCGACGACTCGTCCATGTCATCGAAGCCGACGATGCTCACCTCGTCGGGCACGACGCGGCCGAGCTCGTGCATGGCGCGCAGCACACCAAGGGCCATCTGGTCGTTAGCGGCGAAGACGGCGGTGACCGCGGGGTTGCGCGCAAGTTCGAGTCCCGCCTCGTAGCCGGAGTCGGTCGACCAGTCGCCCCAGAGCGCGGCGGGCACCTCGGCGCCGTGCTCGCGCAGCGTCGCCTCCCACGCCTGCCTGCGGCGCTCCGCCGAGTAGGACTCGGCGGGACCGGAGATGTGCCAGACCGTCTCGTGACCGAGCCCGAGCAGGTGCTCGGTGGCGAGACGCGCGCCCTGATCCTGGTCGGTGTCGATCACGGGAAAGCGCTCGCGGGCGGTCGAGTCGACAACGACGACGGGGAGGCCCGACGGCAGCTCGAAGTCCACCTCGTTGATGAGGTGCGCCTCGATGACGATGATGACGCCGTCGACCGTCTGCTCGCTGAGCTTGGAGAAGGCGACGGAGACATCCGCCTGGGTCTTGTTGGCCACCGGCATGAGGGTGATGGAGTAGCCGGCTGCGGCCGCCGCGACCGCTATGCCCTCGAGGGTGCGCATGTTGCCGACCGTCGAGAGGGTGAACATGATGACGCCGATGCTGCGGAATCGGCCTGACCGCAGGGCGCGGGCGGCGCTGTTCGGGCGGTAGCCGAGCTGCTGCATCGCGGCGAGTACGCGAGCGCGGGTTTCGTCGTCGACGTTGCTGTGGCCGTTGGCCACCCGCGAGACCGTCTGCCCAGAGACCCCAGCGGCGCGCGCGACATCGGCCATCGACACTCCTCGGCGAGCACTCGGGGACTGGCGCATGTTCACGTCAACATGTTAGTGTCTGCTCAGATCATGTTGACGTAAACATGAAATACACCCAGAGGGAAAGCATGACAACGCCGTCAATCGCCGAAGCGCAGCTGCCGCCGAGCAGCGCGCGCAAAGACCGTCGTGACTGGCGGGGATGGATCTTCGTGGGTCCGTTCCTCGTCGTCTTCGCCTTCGCTTTTCTCGCGCCGGTCGCCTACGCGCTCTACCTCAGCGTCTTCCGCACGCGCCTGGTGGGCGGCACCAGTTTCGTCGGCCTCGACAACTACATCGGCGTGCTCAGCGACGGACAGTTCTGGGAGGGCTTCCTTCATGTCGCCCTGTTCCTGGTGGTGCAGGTGCCGATCATGCTGATCCTTGCCCTTATTGCCGCGCTCGCTATCGACAGCGCTCGGCTGTATGCATCGGGCTTCTTTCGCATCGTGCTGTTTCTTCCCTACGCGGTGCCCGCGGTCGTGGCCGTGCTGATGTGGGGCTTCATGTACGGCGACAACTTCGGACTCGTCTCCAACCTCAACGACCTCATCGGCGCGAAGGTGATCACCCCCTTCGCCCGCGACTGGATCCTGGCCTCCATCGGCAACATCGTCACGTGGCAGTTCGTCGGCTACAACATGCTGATCTTCTACTCGGCGCTGCGCACGATCCCGGGCGAGCTCTACGAGGCGGCTGAGCTTGACGGCGCGGGCAGTTTCCGCGTCATCCGCTCGATCAAACTGCCCGCCCTGCGCGGCGCGATCGTTATCGCCACGATCTTCTCGATCATCGGCAGCTTTCAGCTCTTCAACGAGCCGAACATCCTCAAGCCGTTGGCGCCCAACGTCATCACGACCTTCTTCACGCCCAACATGTACGCCTACAACCTTTCGTTCGCCGGGCAGCAGTACAACTACTCGGCGGCGGTCGCCATCGTCATGGGCGTCATCACGGCGGTCATCGCCTATGTCGTGCAGCTGCGCGGATCACGGAAGGAGGAACTGTGATGGCAACCACAGCACCCGCTCGTCGCAAGGCGCACAATCCGCGCAACCCCCGCAAGTCCGTTGCCCTGACGGTCATGCTCTCGATCTTCGCGCTCTACAGCGTGATCCCGCTGTTCTGGCTCGTCGTCAACGCCAGCAAGACGCAGGCTGGCCTCTTCTCGAGCTTCGGTCTGTGGTTCGACGGCGACTTCGCGCTGTTCCAGAACATCGCCGAGACCTTCACCTACCGCGACGGCATCTTCGTGCGCTGGTTCGCCAACACCCTGCTCTATGTCGTGGTCGGGGCGGGCGGGGCAACCCTGCTCGCCACGCTGGCGGGCTACGGTCTCGCGAAGTACCGCTTTCCCGGGCGTCGCGCCGTGTTCGCCGTCGTTCTCGGGGCCATTGCGATCCCCGGCACCGCACTCGCGGTTCCCACCTTCCTGCTGTTCAGCCAGCTGGGCCTGACCAATACCCCGTGGGCGATCATCATTCCGTCGCTCATCAGCCCCTTCGGCCTCTACCTGATCTGGGTGTACACGATCGACGCGGTGCCGACCGAGATTCTCGAGGCGGCGCGCATGGATGGGGCGAGCGAGCTGCGCACCTTCTTCACCATCTCGATCAAGCTGCTCTCGCCCGGCATAGTGACGGTGCTGCTCTTCACGGTCGTCGCGACGTGGAACAACTACTTTCTTCCGCTCATCATGCTCAGCGATCCCACCTGGTACCCGCTCACCGTCGGACTCAACCAGTGGAATGCCCAGGCAACGGGAGTGGCAGCCCAGCCGATCTACAACCTCGTGCTTGCCGGGTCGCTGATCACCGTCATCCCCATCGTCCTCGCCTTTCTCGTTCTGCAGCGCTACTGGCAGTCGGGTCTGAGCGCCGGAAGCGTCAAGCAGTGACGAGAGGCACCTGTTTGACGACAACACATCCTCTCGCCGGGGCGTCCTGCACCGGGCCACACACAACGAAGTGAAAGGAAATTGCATGAAGCTCATGCGAAGCGGTTCCCGCGCCCGTCGGGCAGCGGTCACCGCCATCACGGCCATCGCCATTGGTGCGACACTGGCCGCCTGCTCCACCACCGGAACCACCACCACCGGCTCTGCCGATGACCTCGACGCCGCCCTCAAGGCCGGCGGAGAGATCACCTACTGGAGCTGGACCCCGTCGGCCGAGGCCCAGGTCGCGGCCTTCGAGAAGGCCTACCCGAACGTCAAGGTCAACTACGTCAACGCGGGCACCAACAAAGACGAGTACACCAAGCTGCAGAACGCGATCAAGGCTGGCTCCGGCGCTCCCGACGTCGTGCAGATCGAGTACTACGCCTTTCCGCAGTTCGCGCTCTCCGACTCGCTCGTCGACCTCAGCGCCTATGGCATGGACTCGCTCGAGAGCGACTACAGCGCGTCGACCTGGGGCTCCGTCTCGATCGGCGACAAGCTCTATGGCCTCCCGCAGGACTCGGGCCCCATGGCCCTGTTCTACAACGCGACCGTGTTCGAGCAGTACGGCATCGCCGTGCCGACCACCTGGGACGAGTACATCGCGGCAGCCAAGACGCTGCACGAGGCTGACCCGACCAAGTACATCACTGCCGACACCGGCGATGCCGGCTTCGCCACCAGCATGATCTGGCAGGCGGGCGGTCACCCCTTCACGGTCGACGGCACCGACGTGTCGATCGACTTCACCGACGAGGGAAGCGCCAAGTTCGCCGACACGTGGAACCAGCTCATCGAGGGTGGACTGCTGTCGTCGACCCCGAGCTGGAGCGACGAGTGGTTCAAGGGACTCGGCGACGGGTCCATCGCATCGCTCGTGATCGGCGCCTGGATGCCCGGCGTTCTCGAGTCGTCGGTTCCCGACGCCTCGGGTGACTGGCGTGTAGCCCCGATCCCCACCTACGACGGCAAGCCGGTCACCTCAGAGAACGGTGGCGGTGGCCAGGCCGTGGTCAAGCAGTCGAAGAACCCGGCGCTGGCCGCCGCGTTCCTTCGCTGGCTCAACAACGATGACGAGAGCCTGAAGATCTTTGCGGAGTCGGGCGGATTCCCGTCGACCACCGCGCAGCTCACCGACCCGGCCTTCGTCGAGCAGGAGTCGGAGTACTTCGGCGGTCAGAAGATCAACGAGGTGCTCACGCAGGCCTCGAAGGACGTGCGCCCGGGCTGGTCGTACCTGCCCTACCAGGTCTACGCCAACAGCATCTTCGGCGACACCGTTGGGCAGTCCTACGCCAACGGCACGGACCTCAACAAGGGGTTCGCCGCCTGGGAAGACCAGCTGAAGACCTACGGCACCGACCAGGGCTTCACCGTCAAGTAGCTGTTTGACCTGTGGCGGGCCGGGTTCGGGCCCGGCCCGCCACACCATTCTGAGAGATCGCGCATGACCACCACCCGCATGTCCATCGACATGGCCGACGTCATCGGCCCCGTGCCGCGGCGCCTGTTCGGCACCTTCGTCGAGCACATGGGGCGCAGCGTGTACGAGGGCATCTACGAGCCGGGCCACCCTCAGGCAGACGCCGACGGCTTTCGCCTCGACGTTCTCGCCCTCGTGCGCGAGCTCGGCGCGACCATCGTGCGCTACCCGGGCGGCAACTTCGTCTCGGGCTACCGGTGGGAAGACGGCGTGGGACCGGTCAACGAGCGCCCCGTGCGCCTCGATGCGGCCTGGCACAGTGTGGAGACCAACCGCATCGGCCTGCACGAGTTCGCGAGCTGGGCGGAGGCCGCCGGCCTCGAGCTCATGGAGGCGGTTAACCTCGGTACCCGCGGTGTCTCCGAGGCCGCCGACCTGCTGGAGTACGCCAACCACCCCGCGGGAACGGAGCTGAGCGACCGTCGCCGCCGCAACGGACGCGAGAAGCCCTTCGGCATCCGTGTCTGGTGCCTCGGCAACGAGGTCGATGGCCCGTGGCAGATCGGCCATAAGACAGCGGATGAGTATGGCCGCCTTGCCGCGGAATCCGCGCGCCTGATGCGCTTCATCGACCCTGCGGTAGAGCTGGTCGTCGCGGGCAGTTCGAACGCCGACATGCCGACCTTCGGCGCCTGGGAGCGCACGGTGCTCGGTCACACGGCCGAACTCATCGACCACATCTCGGTGCACGCCTACTACGAGGAGACCGGCGGCGACGTCGACAGCTTTCTCGCGTCGGGCGTTGGCCTCGACCGCTACATCGATGAGGTCGCGGCCATCATCGACGAGGTCAGCGCGGACCGCGAGCTGCCCCGCCCCATCGGCATCAGCGTCGACGAATGGAACGTCTGGTACCAGTCGCGGTGGAATGACGTCGACAAAAACGCGGTGATGACGGGCGGGTGGCCGCAGGCGCCCCGCCTCATCGAGGACGAGTACACGGTGACGGACGCCGTGGTCGTCGGCTCGCTGCTCATCAGCCTGCTGCGGCACAGCGACCGGGTCACCATGGCGAACCTTGCGCAGCTCGTCAACGTCATCGCGCCCATCCGCTGTGAGCCGAACGGCCCAGCGTGGCGCCAGACCACCTTCTTTCCCTTTCAGCTCACCGCTGCCTTCGCCCACGGCGTCGTCGTGCGCCCCGAGATCGACGCCGCGACCATCGCGACGGCGAAGTACGGCGACGTCAGCGCGGTCGATGCGATCGCGGTGCTCGCCGACGACGGGGCGCTGACCGTCTTCGCGGTCAATCGCGACACCGTGAACCCCACCGACCTCGAGCTGGCGATTCCGCACGGGCTCGCCGTGGCCGAGGCACTGACTCTGACGACTCCCGCCGGTGGCGACCGTTTCACGGCCAACACTGCGACGGCGCAGCCGGTGGCTCCAGCACCACTCGCCGCGTCATTCGACAACGGCGTTGCGCGCGCCGAGCTTCCCGCCCTCTCGTGGAGCGTCATTCGCTTCACCCCGACCTCGGAGACCTCGAGTGACTGACTTCACCATCGGCGAGCAGGACTTTCTGCTCGACGGAGCGCCCCACCAAATCCTGTCGGGGGCACTGCACTACTTTCGCGTGCACCCCGACCTCTGGGCTGACCGCATTCACAAAGCGCGCCTCATGGGCCTCAACACCATCGAGACCTACGTTGCGTGGAATGCCCACGCTCCCCACCGCGGCGAGTGGGATGTCGCGGGCGGCCTCGACCTCGGGCGCTTCCTCGACCTCATCGCCGCCGAGGGCATGCACGCGATTGTGCGACCCG
>Ga0247732_10000773_pt1 | contig 13833 bp, 10 predicted proteins | sample UWRJL163409C2_FD_180940 | JGI IMG/M metagenome (GOLD analysis project Ga0247732, IMG submission 180940) | Plant litter microbial communities from Arlington Agricultural Research Station in Wisconsin, United States - UWRJ-L163-409C-2 | ecosystem: Environmental > Terrestrial > Plant litter >...
GCTCACGGCCGCCCAGACGGCGCCGGGGCCGTGCTTCTCCTCGAATTCCGCGTCGAGGCGACGGATCGCCGCGACGGCGCGCGACTGCATGGTGGCGAGCGACTCGCCCCCGGGGAACACCGCCGCGCTCGGGTTGGACTGCACCACCTTCCACAGCTTCTCCGTGCTGAGCTGCTTGAGCGTGCCGCCCTGCCAGTCGCCGTAGTCGCACTCGGTGATGCCGTCTTCGACGATGAACTCGGGGGAGCCCTGCTGGCGGTCGAGGATGAGGGCGGATGTCTGGCGGCACCGATCGAGCGGGCTCGAGACGACGGCGACGAGGGGAACGGACATCAGTCGTTCGGCCGTCGCGGCGGCCTGCTCGCGCCCGCGATCGTCGAGATCGACGCCCGCGGTGCGTCCGGCCAGGATGCCGTCGACGTTCGCCTGGGTGCGGCCGTGCCGCACGAGAATGACTGTGCCCATGTCTTCAGCCTACGGGCGTGATCAGGTCGTCTCTCCCGGAACCACGTGTACGACCGATGACAGCGCTGGCGTCTCGCCCACCTTCACCTGATCTCCTCCCAGGCGTGAGAGTTGCTGCACCTGCGACAGCAGGAGGGTGGGTTGATCGATGGACACGGAGCTGAGTCTCGGAGATATGAGCTGACCGACCACCGTCTTGTCTACCCCGATCACCGAGAGTGACCTGGGCACGTCGAGGCCGAGTGCGCGAGCCCCGGCGAGAAGTGCGATGGCGACGTCGTCGTTGTAGCAGCACACGCCGATGGGCTCATCGCCGGCCTCGTCGACAAGGCTCTGAAGTGCAGCCGTAGCGCCGTCGAGGTCGAGCGGCACTCGGACCCGAAGGGGCTCCGGCACGCCTCGATCGATCGCCTCTCTCCGGATGCCCTCGAGACGCGGGGGCCCGAACGGATCGAGGCGACCGTCGAGCAGACCGGCGTAGGCCAGTCTCCGGGGGGAGCGTCGGAGCAGTTCTGCCACCTGCAGGCGGCCGATGTAGATGTCGACGGGGTCGGCGTCGTCGCCCTCGGTGATGAGCTTGCGATCAGGGAGGACGAGGGTGCCCGAATCGGCCAGGCGCGCGCGCTGTTCGGTCGTGAAGACACCGAAATCGATCACCGCGCTCGGACGAAGATCGAGCACGGAGGTCAGAGCGCTCGCGGTATCGAGGCCGGCGAAGCGCACGACGACGCTCATGCCCGTCGTTTCCGTAGCGCCCGCGATACGGTCGACGGAGTCTTGAAGGTGGGGACCGAAGGTGGCATTCGGCACGACGATCACGATGATGTCGCTCATGCCCGTCACGAGCGCCCTGCCAGCGCGGGATGGTCTGTAATCGAGGGCGGCTGCAGCCTGGCGGACCTTCTCGCGCGTCTCATCGGGGAATCTGTCTGACGCGCCGTTCAGGATCTGGCTCACCGTCGATCGCGAGAATCCGGCATGCCGGGCGACGTCGGCGCTGGTTGCGCGGCGGGTGGGCTGCTGAAGCTCGGCGGGCATGGGTCCATTTTCACACACGACCGTTGACACGCGACACTGCAGCACTTATCTTTGCTGTCACGTGTCAGTGACACGTGACAGCACACAGCAAACGCAGCGACGAAGGAGTCAGCAATGCCCATAGATCCGACAAGAAGTTCAGCGGAGCAGGCGAGGGCCGCGGTCGCCTTCAGCGCCGAGGAATCCACGACAGCGGCACTGGCAGCCGAGACCGTCGGGCAGGCGATGACATCGACCGGTCAGCGGCTCAGCATTCGGGAGAGGCTGGCCTACGGAGTAGGAGACATCGGCGGGAACCTGATCTTCGCGCCGATCTCCGCGTTTCTTCTCTTCTACTTCACCGACACCGTCGGAATCGGTGCTGCGATCGCTGGAACGCTCCTTCTCTTCGGACGGGTCCTCGACGGCACGATGGACCTCGTGCTCGGATCGTTCATCGACCGCACCTCGACGCGCTGGGGCAAGGCTCGGCCCTGGATCCTGTTCAGCACACCGGTGGTCGTGATCTCCTTCATCCTCCTGTTCAACGTGCCGGCCGGTCTCGACGACGGCGTCAAGGAGATCTACGCGTTCGTCATGTACTTCCTCTGCCTGGGAGTGGGTTTCGTCGGCTCGAACCTTGCGTATCACACGCTGCTCTCGGTCATCACGACGAACTCCAAGATGCGGGTCTCGCTCACCGTCATCCGCACGTTCTTCGCTCTGCTCACGACCCTCGTGGTGAACTTCGCCACCATCCCCATCGTGCTGTCCTCGGGTGGAGGCCAGGCGGGCTGGTCGCTTGTGTCGATCATCTACGGTGCTATCGCCGCGGTGACCTTCCTCATCGTCTTCTTCGGTACCAGGGAGCGTGTGACCTCCAGTATCAAGGTCGAGTCCGGTGAGAAGATGCCGTTCGTCAGCACCGTGCGCCTGCTTGTGAAGAACCCGTACTTCTTCCTCGTCTTCGGGTTCTTCCTGCTCAACTTCCTCCTCACAGGCACCAGCGGGGTCGGCATCTACTTCGCCAAGGACGTCCTGGGCGACGCTGCGTCGTACAGCTTCCTGGGCCTCATCCAGATCCTTCCGCTGCTCATCGGCATGTGGTTCATGCCGCCCCTCATCGCGCGTTTCGGAAAGCGTCGGCTCATCATGATCGGCGTGGTCGTCACCGTCGCGGGAGCGCTCATCTCCCTGATCGATCCGTCGAGTTTCTCTCTCATTCTGGGCGGTGGACTGGTGCGCGCCGTCGGTGGCGTTCCTATCGCTGCGGCCCTCTTCGCTCTCGTGGCCGATGTCGTCGACTACGGCGAATGGAAGACGGGGGTACGTCTCGACGGCATGACCTATGCGGCGGCAACGGCAGGCCAGAATTTCGGTGCCGGTCTCGGTGTGGCCCTTGTCGGCTGGCTCCTCGCGGCCGCGAACTACGACGGTCAGGCCGCGACCCAGCCCGAATCGGCGGTGAACATCGAGATCTTCCTCTACCTCTGGATTCCGCTGATCGCCGCTGTTCTGATGGGCGTGATCATCTATTTCCTCAACATCGACAAGAACCTCTCGCAGATCCAGCGCGATCTCGCCTCGCGCCGAGCCGCGGCAGAGGCCGCGGCGGCGGCCGTGCCCGAGTGATGACCGCGCGGTCGTCGACCACGTCTGCCGCCCCCGGGCTCGGCTGGGCGGTCGTCGGCACCGGCCAGGTCTCCAGGCTGCTCGGGGCCGACCTGGCCCGGGTGTCCGGAGCTGTCCGGTCGGCAGTGCTCTCGCGATCCATCGGTGCAGCCCGGTCGTTGTGTGATGAACTCGGCTTCGCGTCGGCCTATGACGACATCGACCGGATGCTGGCGGACCCGACCGTCGACATCGTCTACATCGCGACCCCGCACGCCACACACGGCCGGCTGGCGATTCGGGCCCTCGAAGCAGGCAAGCACGTGCTCATCGAGAAGCCGATCGCCGCGACCGCCGCCGAGGCGGCGCAGATCTCGGCGGCGGCGTCGGAGAGTGGACGATTCGCGATGGAAGCGATGTGGATGAAGTTCACCCCCTCGTATCGGGCGATGCTCGACAGTGTGAGCGCCGGCGCGATCGGCGACGTGCGCAGCGTGCGTGCGTCATTCGGCCTGCCGTTCGGACAGGCCGGCGACGCCAGGTGGTCGGCCGATCGGGCGAGCAGCACACTGCTCGATCAGGGCATCTACCCCGTCACGCTCGCGCTCGACGTCCTCGGCGAACCCGAGACGATTACTGCTGACGGGCGTGTGCGTGCCGACGGAGTCGACCTGGCCGAGCACATGACCTTCGGGTACGCCGACGGTCGCTTCGCCCAGCTCGGCGCGTCGATGGTCGAGTACCTCGAGCCGACCGCATCGATCAGCGGCACGACGGGTTGGCTCACCATGGATGCGCCGTTCTGGGCGTCCAGTGGCTACACGACGTGGTCGGGCTCGATACCGGATGCGCTCGGCGGCCCTCCCGCGCGCGTCGAGCGGGCGAGGCAGGGGTACGGCTTCGTTCCGATGCTGGAGGCCGTGACTGAGGCTGTCGCAGCGGGCCTGACGGAGCATCCCCAGCATCCGATATCGCAGAGCCTGCTCGTGATGCGTCTTCTCGAGCGCATTCGGCGAACGATCTCATACCCCCGACCACAAGAGACATCGACTCTGCATAGATGACGAAATACAAGGAGACACCATGAAGCGCACCCCTTTCACCGACGGCTGGCAGTTCCGCGAGAAGGTCAATCCGTTCGCCGAGATCGGAGGGCCGGCCGCTCCGTACGTCGACGTGTCGATACCTCATGATGCGCTGATCCGCACAGAGCGTGATCCCGAAGGCGAGGCGGCTGCGGCGTATTTTCGCGGGGGTGCGTACCAGTACCGCAAGGTCTTCTTCGCGCCTGAGGCCCGCAACAGCGTGCAGATCGAGTTCGCAGGGGTGTATCGCGACGCAATGGTCTACATCAACGGAGACTTCGCGGGGCAGCGCCCGTTCGGATACTCGGCGTTCACGATCGACGCAGGCCCGTTCCTCCGCGAGGGAGAAGAGAACGAGATCATCGTGGAGGCGCGCGCCCATCGGGACTCCCGCTGGTACACGGGTGCGGGCATCTATCGTGATGTCTGGCTGTGGACCGGCGGAGACATTCGTATTCCCGGCGATGGCCTGCGACTCTCGACGCCGGATGTCGAGGAGGGCGGCGCTGTCGTGGAGGTCGTCGTGAAGGTCGAGAACGCGGGATCGCGTGCGCGGACCGTCGACGTGGCCGTTCGCCTCGACGGCCCGGACGGCGAGCAGGCGGCGAGCGGGATCGCTCCCATCACCGTGAGGCCGGGTGGGTCGGCGCTCAGCCGACAGCGGCTGTTCGTGCACTCGCCGAGACTGTGGAGCGAGAACACTCCGGAGCTCTACGCAGCTTCGGCGACTCTTGTGCACGGTGACGAGACGGTCGATACCGCGGCGGCCGTCTTCGGCATCCGGCGTCTGCAGCTCGACCCTGTCCATGGACTGCGGGTGAACGGCCGGAGCGTGAAGTTGCGCGGTGCGTGCGTGCACCATGACAGCGGGATCCTCGGTTCCGCGACCTTCGCTGCGGCGGAGGAACGTCGGGTTCGTCTCCTCAAGGAGGCGGGCTTCAACGCGATCCGCTCGTCGCACAATCCGCTCAGCGCGGCGATGCTCGACGCGTGCGACCGACTCGGGGTGTACGTGATGGACGAGACCTTCGACGTGTGGACCTCGGCGAAGAGCGACTTCGACTACTCGCTCAATTTCTCCGACTGGTGGGAGCGCGACGTCGAGTCGTTGGTCGCCAAGGACTTCAACCACCCCAGCGTCATCATGTACTCGATCGGCAACGAGATACCCGAGACCGGTTCGGCGGTGGGCGGAATGCAGGGCAGGGCCCTGGCGGAGAAGATCCGAACCCTCGATCCGACCCGCTTCGTGACCAACGCGGTCAACGGAATGCTCGCCGTGATCGACGACGTGAAGAAGATGGCCGCACAGGCGGCGTCGGCGGGGCAGGCCGAGCACGGTGATGGTGACGCGGCGGGGATCAACACCCTCATGGCCGGTCCCGGCGACTTCATGAACCAGATCGGCGCATCCGCCTTGGTCACCGAGAAGACGGCAGAGTCCTTCGGAGTCCTCGACGTGGCAGGCATGAACTATCTCGACTCACGGTACGAGATGGACAGCTCCCTCTTTCCCAACCGAATCATCGTCGGAACCGAGACGTTCCCGACGCACATCGACCTGAACTGGGCCAAGGTGACCGCCTTCGGCCACGTGATCGGCGACTTCACGTGGACGGGCTGGGACTATCTCGGCGAGGTCGGCATCGGCCGTCCGCAGTACCTCGCTCCAGGCGAGGCCCCCGCCTTCGGGGCGACGTACCCCTGGATCGCGGCCTGGTGCGGTGACATCGATCTGGTCGGCTTCCGCCGCCCGGCGTCGTACTACCGCGAAATCGTGTTCGGTCTCCGACCCGCTCCCTACATCGCCGTGTCACGGCCTGGTCACGAGGGCACACAGTTCTATGCGGGACCGTGGACGTGGAGCGACAGTATCGGCAGCTGGACCTGGCCGGGTCATGAGGGGGACGATCTGACCGTCGAGGTCTACAGCGATGCCGACGAGGTCGAGCTCAGGCTCGACGGCCGCTCCCTGGGACGGTCGTCCACGGGGGCTGCCAACCGGTTCAAGACCGAGTTTCGCGTGACGTATGCGCCGGGGGAGCTGACCGCTGTCGCATGGAGAGGAGGGGCCGCCGCAGAGTCGTTCACGCTGAAGACGGCGACGGGCCCACTCGCGCTCGCCGTCGCATCCGATCGTCTCTCGCTCGCGACCGACGGAACCGGCCTGGCCTTCGTCGAACTCGAGCTCGTGGGTGCCGACGGCACTCTGTTCACCGCTGCCGACCGCGACGTGCTGGTCACCGTGTCGGGAGCCGGTGTGCTGCTTGCGCTGGGAAGCGCTGATCCGGCACCGACCACTCTCTACGGGGAGTCCAGTCACCGCACGTTCGATGGGCGAGCCCTCGCGGTCATCCGGGCAACGGGCCCCGGCCCGATCGTCGTGTCGGCCAGCGCAGAGGGATGCGACGTCGTGACCTTGGTGCTCAACCCGGAGTAGCTCAACGGGGAGCAATCGGCACTCGACCAGCCGTCGGAGGCACAAAAAAGTCCCACCTCGCGTAGAAGCCGCGGGATGGGACAGTGCCTCCGACCGGCGTCGATCCGGTGACCTTTCGATTTTCAGTCGAACGCTCTACCAACTGAGCTACAGAGGCGAGTGACCGAAGTCGCTCACAGACAAAAAGCCCTTCCTTTCGGTTGGGCTTGTCGCCTTGGCGACCCTGACGGGACTTGAACCCGCGACCTCCGCCGTGACAGGGCGGCGCGCTAACCAACTGCGCTACAGGGCCATACTGGTGAAACTTTTAAGTTGTCGTGGTTGTGCTGTGTTTTTCGTACTGGTGGTTCTACGTGCTGTTACCAATGTGACCCCAACGGGATTCGAACCCGTGCTGCCGCCGTGAAAGGGCGGTGTCCTAGGCCTCTAAACGATAGGGCCGTTGGTGACAACTCAACGAGTATGCCACACACTTCTCGCTCTCGCCAATTCGGTCGGGCGTACACCGCCCGAGATGCGACTCGACGCGGAATGTACCGGGTTTCAGGCCCCGAAGCCGTCATGATCTCAGCAGGGCGAAACGCTCTGTTGTTAGAGTGACACCTGTTGCCACTGTTACTCGAGTGACTTAGTTCGCTCACCACCACCCGGGGGACCATTGAACGCCACGACCAGTCGACGTCGACGCCGCGGCCCTTGGGGTCTCCGTCACCTCCTCGGCTCGATCACGGTCACGGTCGCCCTCGTCGCCACGGGCTCCGTGCTCTCGGCCCCCGCGTACGCCGACGAGTACCCCACGTGGGAGGACGTTCAGGCCGCCCAGTCCAACGAGTCGAGCAAGCAGGCCGAGATCCAGAACATCCAGGATCTGATCGCCGCGCTGCGCGATGCGACGGCCGCTGCCGAGTCCCTCTCGATCCAGCGCGGAACCGAGTACCAGGAAGCGCAGACCAAGTACGACACGGCCGCGTTCAAGGCAGACGAGCTCGACAGCCAGGCCGCTGCCGCGCAGGCGACGGCGGATGCCTCGATCAAGCAGGCGGGCCAGCTCGCCGCGCTGATGGCCAAGTCCGGCGGCAACGGCCTGTCGGTGAACCTCTTCACGAGCGAGTCGAGCGAGGCCGACGGCCTGCTCTACCAGCTGGGAGCGATGAGCCAGCTCACGGGCTCGGCATCGAAGCTCTACGCCACGGCCGAGCAGGACAAGAACACGGCGCAGTCGCTGACCGACCAGGCGGTCGTCGCCCGCGATGCGCTGCAGTCCCTCGCCGAGGCGGCAGAGGCCGCGCGCGACGAGGCCGTCGCAGCTCAGCTGGCCCTCGAGGCGTCGCTCGCCGCGCAGCAGACGCACGAGGTCGAGCTCGAAACGCAGCTCGCCGTTCTCACCCAGAACCGGCAGGCCACGGAGGCCGACTACAACGCCGGTGTCGAAGCGCGTCGCATCGCCGAAGAAAAGCGCATGGAAGAAGAGCGCGCTGCGGCTGCGGCAGCGGCGGCCGCGGCAGCGGCATCCGGGGGCGGCGGTGGCGGTGGCGGCGGCGGTTCCAGCAGCGGCCCCGGCCCGGTGTCCAGCGGATGGGCCAGCCCGTTCCCGGGCTCGTACTCCACAGACGAGTACGGCATGCGCACGAACCCCGTCACGGGGAGCTACACGTTGCACGCGGGTCTCGACCTCAACTACAACAGCGGCACGTGTGGCGCGCCGGTCTATGCGGCGGCGGCCGGTGAGGTCAGCTATGCCGGCTACAACGGCGGCTACGGCAACTTCGTCGAGATCAATCACGGGGGCGGCGTGCGCACGGGGTACGGTCACAACACGAGCCTCAACGTCGGTTCAGGCCAGTACGTGGCGGCGGGCGAGATCATCGCCTACGCGGGAACCACGGGCAACTCCACCGGATGCCACGTGCACTTCGAGGTGCGCGTCGGCGGCAGCGCGATCGACCCGCGCCCGTGGATGGCCGACCGCGGCGTCTACTTCGGCTAGAAGCCTCGCGACGAAGGCCCCTCGACAGGCTCGGGGAACGAGCGTCGAAGGGCCTTCGGTCGTGAGGGCCTAGTGGCCTTCGGTCTTGAGCTTCTCGATGCCGTCGAGCACGATCTGCTCGGCCGCGGCAGCGTTCTGCCAGCCCTCGGTCTTGACCCACTTGCCGGGCTCGAGGTCCTTGTAGTGCTCGAAGAAGTGCTCGATCTCCTTGCGGGTCGACTCGGGGATGTCGTCGATGTCCTGGATGTGGGCCCAGCGCGGGTCCTTCGCGGGAACGGCGATGACCTTGGCGTCGGAGCCGCCGTCGTCGGTCATATTGAACACGGCGACGGGGCGAACCGAGACGCCGACGCCGGGGAACAGAGGGTACTCGAGCAGCACAAGCACGTCGACGGGGTCGCCGTCGAGGCCGAGGGTGTTCTCGAAGAAGCCGTAGTCGGTGGGGTACACGAACGACGTGAACAGCACGCGGTCGAGGAAGACGCGCCCGGTCTCGTGGTCTACTTCGTACTTGTTGTGGCTTCCCTTGGGAATCTCGATGATCGCGTCGTAAGCAGCCATGCCGGCGGTTCTCCTTCGTAGGTCGTGAACTGCAATAACGTTACTGGATGCCTCCCGAGACTCCCTCCGAACGCCGACCCCGGTTGACGCCGGCGATCGCCGATGTGCGCCGGGCCGTGCGCGACTCGCTCGAGGCGCTCCCGACATCCGGCGACGCACCCCTGGTGCTCGTGGCCCTGAGCGGCGGGCCCGACTCTCTGGCACTCGCCGCCGCGACGGCGTTCGAGGCGCCCCGGCAGGGCATGCGTGCAGGCGCTGTCATCGTCGACCACGGGCTTCAGCGCGATTCGGCCATGGTCGCCGCGAGAGCGGCCGAGCAGGCGCGGTCGCTGGGTCTCGACCCGGTGCTCGTGCGAGAAGTCGAGGTCGGTTCCGGGCCGGGTTCGGGCGGGCCCGAGGCCGCGGCCCGTGACGCCCGGTACACCGCTCTGGATGCCGCCGGTCGCGACACCGGGTCGGTCGCGGTTCTGCTCGGCCACACCCTCGACGACCAGGCCGAGACCGTTCTGCTCGGCCTCGCTCGCGGTGCCGGCGCATCCAGCCTGCACGGAATGGCGCCCGTCTCGGGAGCCCTCGTGCGCCCGCTTCTCGGCATCCGGCGCGAGACCACCGTGGCGGCCTGCGCCGACGCGGGGCTCGAGCCGTGGATCGATCCGCACAACGCGGACCCCTCCTACACGCGCGTTCGGGTGCGCGAGACCGTGCTGCCGACACTCGAGCGCGAGCTGGGCCCGGGCGTCGCCGAGGCTCTGGCCCGCACGGCCGAGCAGCTGCGGGAGGACGCGGACGCGCTCGACCGCATGGTGGAGGAGACGATCGAGGAGATCGTGGAGCACGCCGAGGCCGGCATCGCCATCTCGGTCGGAGCGCTCGCCGCGAACCCGGCCGCGCTGCGCAACCGCATCATCCGCTTCGTCGTGCTCAGCGAGTTCGGCGTGAGCCTCAGCCGCGCGCAGACACTGGCCGCCGCAGCGCTGGTCACCGACTGGCACGGGCAGAAGGGCGCAGACCTGCCCGGCATTAGAGTTGTCAGGGTCGCCGGGAAGCTCGTCTTCCAGGCAGCAGCCGACATCTAATGTGAAGGAGCCCCGTGCTTTCGAGTGACATCGCCGACGACCTCACCAGCGTGCTGTACACAGAGGCGCAGATCCACGAACGGATCGCGCAGCTCGCCCGCAGCATCGAGGCGGACTACGCCGGCGAGGACGTTCTGCTCGTGGGTGTGCTGAAAGGCGCGGTGATGGTCATGGCGGACCTCGCACGCGAGCTCTCCCTTCCACTCAACATGGACTGGATGGCCGTCAGCTCCTACGGCGCGGGCACGCAGTCGTCGGGCGTCGTGCGCATCCTGAAAGACCTCGACACCGATCTCTCGGGCCGCAAGGTGCTGATCGTCGAGGACATCATCGATTCCGGACTCACGCTGTCGTGGCTGCTCGGCAACCTGCGCACGCGCGGGGCCGAGAGCGTCGAGATCTGTGCGCTGTTCCGCAAGCCGGAGGCGGCGAAGATCCAGGTCGACGTGAAGTACGTCGGCTTCGACATCCCCAATGAGTTCGTGGTCGGATACGGGCTCGACTACGCGGAGCGCTACCGCAATCTGCGCGACGTCGCGGTGCTGGCGCCGCACGTCTACTCGTAGCCCGCATTCGTTACGCCCACGGGGAACATCCAGACGGCGTGCAGCGCCCGCCAGCTACCCTTGCCACTACCTCGATTGCTTTCGATCGAATACATCCCTCTCGACACGATGAAGAGACATGAACGCTAAAAAGATCGTCCGATCTCCCATTCCGTACATCCTGCTCGGTGCGATCGCCCTGTGGATCGGCTTCAGCCTCATCACCGGCGGCGGCTACAAGCAGATCGACACGCAGGAGGGCCTGCAGCTGTTGAAAGACGGCAAGGTCAATTCGGCCACCATCATCGATGGCGAGCAGCGAGTCGACCTGACCCTGGCGAAGGCCGACAAGGAGTACGGCACCCAGGTGCAGTTCTACTACGTCACGCCCCGGGGCACCGAGGTCATCGACGCGGTCAACGACGCCGCGCCGGCCAAGGGCTACAACGACGAGGTGCCGCAGACCAACTGGTTCCTGTCGCTCATCGGCATCCTGCTCCCCGTGCTGCTCATCGGTGCGTTCTTCTGGCTCATGCTCTCGGGCATGCAGGGCGGCGGATCCAAGGTGATGCAGTTCGGCAAGTCCAAGGCGAAGCTGGTCTCGAAGGAGTCGCCGAAGGTCACCTTCGACGACGTCGCCGGCAGCGACGAGGCGCTCGAAGAGCTCGAAGAGATCAAGGACTTCCTGAAGGAGCCGGCCAAGTTCCTCGCCGTCGGCGCCCGCATCCCGAAGGGCGTGCTGCTGTACGGCCCTCCCGGAACAGGAAAGACCCTTCTCGCCCGAGCCGTCGCCGGTGAGGCGGGGGTTCCGTTCTACTCCATCTCCGGTTCCGACTTCGTCGAGATGTTCGTGGGTGTCGGCGCCAGCCGCGTGCGCGACCTGTTCCAGCAGGCCAAAGAGAACTCGCCGGCCATCATCTTTATCGACGAGATCGATGCCGTCGGTCGCCACCGCGGCGCCGGAATGGGCGGCGGTCACGACGAGCGCGAGCAGACGCTCAACCAGCTGCTCGTCGAGATGGACGGCTTCGACGTCAAGACGAACGTCATCCTCATCGCCGCGACCAACCGACCCGACATCCTCGACCCCGCCCTCCTGCGTCCGGGCCGCTTCGACCGCCAGATCGGCGTCGACGCACCAGACCTGCAGGGCCGCAAGAAGATCCTCGAGGTGCACGGCAAGGGCAAGCCGCTCGCCGCCGGCGTCGACCTCGAGGTCGTCGCCCGCAAGACTCCCGGATTCACCGGAGCAGATCTGGCGAACGTTCTCAACGAGGCCGCGTTGCTCACCGCGCGCTCCAATGCGCAGCTCATCGACAACCGCGCCCTTGACGAGGCCATCGACCGCGTCATCGCGGGCCCGCAGCGGCGCACCCGCATCATGCGCGACCACGAGAAGCTGGTCACGGCCTACCACGAGGGCGGCCACGCCCTGGTGGCCACGGCCATGAACAACACCGACCCGGTCACCAAGATCACGATCCTTCCGCGTGGCCGAGCCCTCGGCTACACGATGGTTCTTCCCCTCGAAGACCGCTACTCGGTCTCGCGCAACGAGCTGCTCGACCAGCTGGCCTACGCCATGGGCGGTCGCGTCGCAGAAGAGGTCGTCTTCCACGACCCGACCACCGGCGCATCGAACGACATCGAGAAGGCCACCGCCACGGCCCGCAAGATGGTCACCGAGTTCGGCATGTCGGCCGACATCGGCGCCGTCAAGCTGGGCGCAGCCTCGGGAGAGATGTTCCTCGGCCGCAACATGGGTCACGAGCGCGACTACTCCGACCGCATCGCCGAGAAGGTCGACGACGAGGTGAGGCAGCTCATCGAGGCCGCCCACGACGAGGCCTGGAGCGTTCTCAACGAAAACCGCGACATCCTCGACCGCCTCGCCCTCGAACTGCTCGAGCACGAGACGCTCGACCACGACCAGCTCGCCGTGATCTTCAAAGACGTGAAGAAGCTCACCCCGCGGCCGCAGTGGCTCTCGAGCGACAAGCGCCCGGTCTCGCAGCTTCCGCCCGTGGCGTTCCCGTCTCCCAAGGCGCCGGTCGACGCGGCCGCCGTCGACGGCGGAGTGCAGTCCGACCCCGAGCCGGAGCAGAAACCCAAGCGGTCGCCGCAGGCCCCGCCCCGTCCGGCCACGGCCTGACCCACCGCCCACGTGACAGCGTTCGACCGGGCTCGTATCGAGGCGGCCGTGCACGAGATCCTCATCGCCATCGGCGAGGATCCCGTGCGTGAGGGGCTCGAGCGTACGCCCGCCCGAGTCGCCGACGCCTACGCGGAGTTCTTCTCCGGCCTCGGCGTCGACGCTCAGGCGATGCTCGGAGACACCTTTCCCGTGACCGACGGTTCCGTGTCCGAGCCCGTGCTCGTGCGCGACATCGAGTTCCGCTCGGTGTGCGAACACCACCTGCTGCCCTTCACCGGGGTGGCCCACGTCGCCTACGTTCCGTCGACGCGCCTCATCGGGCTCGGTCGAATCGCGTCCGTCGTCGACACGCTCGCCTCGAGGCCTCAACTCCAGGAGCGTCTCGGCGACGAGATCGCCGCCACGATCGAGAGCGGCGTCGACGCCCGCGGGGTGCTCGTCGTGCTCGATGCGCAGCACGACTGCGTGCGAACGCGAGGCCCCCGTCAGACGCGCAGTTCGACCGTCACCGTGTCGAGTCGCGGTACGCTGTCGCAGCCCGCCGACCGCGCGGAGCTGATGAGTCTGATCGGAGCCGCGACGTGAGCAGGGGGCATGTGACGAGCGACGAGCCGAGCCCGCGCACGGGCGAGCCGTCCGCATCCGTCCGTCGTCGCATCCGGTCGACGACGGCCGCGCCCGGCGTGCCGCTCGCAGGTGAGCGCACGCTCATCATGGGAATCCTCAACGTGACCCCCGACTCGTTCAGTGACGGCGGACGGTGGAACACACTCGAGCAGGCGCTGGAGCACGCCGCAGAGCTCATGGCCCAGGGCGCCGATCTCATCGACATCGGCGGCGAGTCCACCCGCCCGGGAGCGCAGCGGGTTCCTGTCGCAGAGGAGCAGCGTC
>Ga0247732_10000774_pt1 | contig 13799 bp, 25 predicted proteins | sample UWRJL163409C2_FD_180940 | JGI IMG/M metagenome (GOLD analysis project Ga0247732, IMG submission 180940) | Plant litter microbial communities from Arlington Agricultural Research Station in Wisconsin, United States - UWRJ-L163-409C-2 | ecosystem: Environmental > Terrestrial > Plant litter >...
CTTTGCCTCTGCACGGTGTCTGCGCACGGTGCTAAAAGCGTGGGTCGTTTTCTGGAGTGGCCCGCATGCAACCCAATCCGTGGCGTCCTGTCCGCCTGCATCTGCACGACCCGGGACCTGCATCCGGCGCGGGGCTTTCCCGTGGCGTGATCGCGCTGCTCGTGGTGGCGATCCTTGCGGTGGTCACGGGATTCTGTTGCCTGACCGAAGGTCTGTTCGAGATCGGCCTGATCGCCACCGGTGTGTTCATCGCCATCGGCGCGCGGATCTGCCAGGCACGTGAGCAGCATCAGGCACTGTATCGGCTGCTGCAGCAGATCGATGAGCGGCAGACGTGATGCGGTGATGGACGCGCATGGCCGCCGGGCGGCCATGCTGAAGCCGATGGACGGTGCTGTGACCGCCCATCGCGCGTTTCCTTACTTGCCCGTCGTCGTGCCCGCGGGGAACCGGAGTGCCGCCTGCACCGGGTAATGATCCGACGGCAATACGCCACCGGGCTTCTGGTCCAGCGTGCTGAAGCTGTCCACGCTGAAGCCGCGTACCAGAATCCAGTCCAGCTCCACCGTGGGCTTGCCGGTGAAATCATGGAAGGTCAGGCGCGGGCCGTCGACCTTGCCGGCGAGTTTGCGAGCATCGCCCAACGCAGTGGTGAATGCCTTGTAGGTGTCACTGCCGGGCTCACTGTTGAAATCGCCGGTGACCACCACCGGGATGTCCTTGGGCAGTGCGGCCAACCGCGAGACGATCAGCTTCGCGCCGAGCACGCGGCGGGGCTCATCCTCATCGCGGTAGGGCAGGTGGGTATTGAACAGATAGAAACGCTGGCCGTCGGCCTGACGCTGGAACAGCGCCCAGGTCACCATGCGCGGGAACAGGTTGCCCCAGGTGATGCTGCCCGGCACGTCCGGTGTATCGGAGAGCCAGAAGTCGCCTGACTCGATCACCTTCAGGCGCGTGTTGTCGTACAGCACGCCCATGTGTTCATCGCCACTGCCGCCGCGCCGGTCCCTGCCGAACAGGGTATAGCCGGGCAGGTGCGAGACCAGATAGTCGCCCTGTTTTTTGACCAGTTCCTGGGTGCCGATGACCTCGGGCTTCTGCTCGCGGATCAGCGTGACCATCGCATCGCGGCGGTCTTCCCAGCGCTTGCCCGGATCGGTGTCGGCCGGTGTGCGTACGTTGAACGACATCACCTTCAACGCATCCGGTGCCTGCGCCCAGGCGCTGCCCAGCGGGGCGGCGAGCATCATCAGGGCCAGCAGCGCGGGCCGGTGGAAACGAGACAGCATGTGGAATCCCTCCATTCCATGAAAACGTTCCCAAAGGGTCGCACGGAAGGGCAGGGAAAGGATATGCGGGACATGGCGGTTGATCGGCAGTGGCGCCCTCAGCTCGAGAGCAGGATCACGCCGATCGTCATGTTGATCGCAGCGCCGAGTACCAGTACCCACAGGGTCGAGAGGATCGTGTTGAGCCACGAGCGCTGCAGGGCGACCTTCAGCCACCCGGCCTGGACCACCGCATACCACAGCGCGGCGAGTACACCGACCGCGATGCCCAGCGTGGTCGACAGCTGGCCCGGCAGCCGCACGAACACCATGCTGGTGGACAGGGCCACTGCGAACGGAGCGGTCAGGTAGCACTGCATGAAAAACGGACGGCGCAGCGACTCGCGGGTCATCGGCACGTGCTTGCGTCGCAGCAGGTGCGTGGTGGTCACCAGCGGCCAGATCGCGAAGGTGATCGAGCGATACAGCAGCAGGCTCTCTTCATTGCCGAAGACCGAGCGCGACAGCGCCCCGGTTCCAACCACCTGCTGGTGCAGCATCAGCTCCACCCCGTGCGCGACCAGCACCGCCAGCATCAGGAACATCGGCGGGCTGATCGCATCGTCGAACTGGCGGTCCAGCTTCTGCGTCAGTTCAGTGTTGACGTACTGGGCCATCCGCCGCGGATGGACGATCACGCGGTACAGCGTCCGCGGGAAGAACAGAAACCAGGTACACAGTTCGTAGAGGAACTCTTCCAGCGACCGCAGCAGTTTGAGGAAGTCCATCCCGGGTCCTTGCGAAGGAGGCAGCCGACGATGCCGAGGATACCCGGTGCAGGACTCAGCGGATGGCCACCGTCACGCTGTGCGGTGCGGTCTCGTTACGGCGTGCCTGCGCCCGCATCTGGTACACCTGCACTACGTAGGTGCCGGTGTTCGGCAGGGTCCCGCTCCAGCGGCGCTTTTCATCATTGCTGCCCAGCGCCTGGCCCTCACCGGGCACCACGCCGGGCGCGAAGACATTGAAGTTGGCATTCGGGCTGCCGTCGATCGTCACCGCCATGGTCTGGCCCGCACGCGCGGCAACCGTGTATCGAACCGTCTCATAGCCGGATAGCGTGCCCCGCAACGTGGCGCTGCTGGCGCCCTTGGTGAAGTGCACAGGGGTCGTGGTGACCTTGTCCGCCGCGCTGGCCAGCATCGGTGTGAGCGCAAGGAGGGAGGTCAGCAACATCGAGCGGAGCGGCAGCATGGCGTTTCCTTGTGAGCCCGGACGTGGGCCTGTCAGCGCGAGCATGATCCGGCCAGCATCAAGACGCTGTCGAGATTCACGCGCCACCGCGAGGCGCAGAAGCAGCAACAGCGGCAGGACCAGGACCAGGATCAGCAGGGCCAGCGCTCGAGTCAGGAGAGCGACAAAGAAGCGTAGGACGGGTCTGTACGCACCGTGGCCCGGCCGCGCTGGTCGGACCTTTCGCGTTGCACGGGCCCACACCACCAAAGGCGCAGCCTGAACATCAAAACGCACCGCCCCCGGTTACCGGCTACCATGCGCCCATGAGCATTCCCCTACCGGACAGCAGTGTGCCCCGACTGCTGGGATTCGATGTCCCCACACTGCAGACCAGTGTTGATCACGGTGCCGATGAAGCAATCGTGGCGATGCTCGATGTCGCCCCCGATGCCCGCTGGTTGAAACTGTTCGACGAGCGCGTCGCCGCGCTGAAGGGTGAACTCGGCCTCGCCGGTGTGGAACTGGAGGGCGCTTCCATTCTGTTCTTCGGCTCCATCGCAGACAGCCGCCGCCTGGCGACCGCGATCTCCGCACTGATCAACGCGATCAACATGGAAGTGGCCGGCCATACCGATCCGTTCCAGCCGAGCGTGTCCTAGCGACTCAGGAATCGATGCGACACGCCCGCAGTAGTGGGGGCTCATCGACGCCTGCATCCGCCATGCGATACGGGGCAGGGCAGGCCCCGCGGATCTCGGTGACCCACATCACCATCATCCCGACGATGCGGTTGGCGTCGGCGGGCCACTGCCCAACCAACCGATCATGGATGTCGTCGTAGACCGCCCATCGCTCCGCTGCTGACATACCCCGCGCCCAGCACTGCGCCAGCTCGGCATGCGCCAGCCGGAAAGCCTCTTTCTGTCCGTCCATAGCGTTCCCCCAACACAGTCCTTATCGGGAAGGCGCCTGCCTGCCCGGGTCAGCCCCCTGCAATGATGTAAACGGAATGGGGCAGTCACACCGGCCACGGTGCAGTACGCACGGGGGTAGTGCGTATTAGGGCAGTGCGCATGAAGTATCCCGCTGCAGGTTGAACGCGGCCAGCTTTACGTAGGTAAAACTAAACAGGATAGTCTGTATAGTTACAACCCCGTTTCCCCCCTCTGATCCGACATGACCCCCACCAAGACCCAGCGTTGGAGCCTGCTGCTCACCGTTGCCGCCGGCCTGTTGTTGATCACCCTCGACAACTCGGTGCTCTATACCGCTTTGCCCACCCTGACCAAAGAGCTGGGCGCAACCCCGCTGCAGGGCCTGTGGATCATCAACGCCTACCCGCTGGTGATGGCCGGCCTGCTGCTCGGTGCGGGCACCTTGGGCGACCGGCTGGGGCACCGCCGCATGTTCCTGATCGGCCTGGCGATCTTCGGCATCGCCTCGCTGCTGGCCGCGTTCGCGCCGGATGCCAATCTGCTGATCGCCGCCCGCGCGCTGTTGGCCGTGGGCGCGGCGGCGATGATGCCCGCCACCCTGGCGCTGATCAGCCTGACCTTCGAAGACGAGCGCGAGCGCAATCTGGCGATCGCGGTGTGGGGCTGTATCTCCATCATCGGCAGCGCCATCGGCCCGATCGTCGGCGGCGTGCTGCTGGCGCACTTCTGGTGGGGCGCGGTGTTTCTGATCAATGTGCCGATCGTGCTGCTGGCCATGGTCGGCGCGGTGCTGTTCGCGCCGCACGGCACGCCCGATGCGAGCAAACCGTGGGATCTGATGTCCTCGCTGCTCAGCTTGATCGCCTTGTCCGGGCTGGTCGTCGCGATCAAGGAGGTCGCGCATGCACCGCCGAACTGGCCGCTGGCCGGCGGGGCCGTGCTGATCTTCGTTGTCGGTCTGGTGCTGTTCCTGCGTCGCCAGCGCCGCCTGCCGTATCCGATGCTCGACGTGGCCATCTTCCGCAATGCGCCGTTTCTGGCTGGCGTGCTGTCCGCGGCGTTTGCGATGTTCGCCATCGCCGGCCTGCAATTGCTGACCACCCAGCGCTTCCAGCTGGTCGCCGACTACACCCCGTTGCAGGCTGGCCTGCTGGTGTCCGTGGTGGCGATCGGATGCCTGCCCAGCGCCATTTTTGGCGGCATGTTCCTGCACCGCGTCGGGCTGTTGCCGCTGATCACCGGCGGGCTGGGCGTGGGCACCGCCGGTGTGGTGCTGGTCGCGGCGACCTTCGGCGGCCACCTTGGCTGGACCCTTGGCGGGCTGCTGCTGACCGGGCTGGGCATGGGCGCCACCATCTCCGTGGCCTCCACCGCGATCATCGGCAACGTGCCTCCGCACCGCGCTGGCATGGCCTCCTCGGTGGAGGAGGTGTCCTATGAGTTCGGCAGCCTGTTCGCGGTCTCCCTGCTGGGCAGCCTGATCGCCGCGCTTTACTCGGCCACCGTGACGCTGCCGGACGGCGTGGACGCCGGTGCGGGCCAGAGCATCCAGCAGGCGCTTGCACTGGCCGCACAACCTGGCGGCGACGCCAGGTGGCTGGCAGCGGCCAGCACCGCGTACGACGCCAGCTACGTTTGGGTACTGTATGTGATTGCCGGCGTGCTGCTGGTCGGCACCGTCACCACCGGCGTGCTGCTGCGCCGCCATGGCCCCGGCACGGCCACCACTGTCTCCCACGCCCACTGACCCATGCGCCCGAGCAACCGAACCAACATCCTGGATGCCGCCGTCCGCGTGATCGAACGCGACGGCATCACCGCACTGACCTTTGAAGCGGTCGCCACCGAATCCGGCATCGCCCGGGGCGGGCTGCTGTATCACTTTCCCTCGCGCGATGCGCTGCTGCAGGGCATCCACCAACACCTGGCCGGCGTGTGGGAGGCGAGCATGATCGATGCGGCGGGCAAACCTGCCGACGCGGCAGAGCCCCCCGAGCGCTACCAGGCCTACGCGCTCACCTGCGCACAGACGGCCACCCGGGCCGAACTGCAGCTGATGTTCGACGCGGCCGCCACCGACGAGAACATGCAGCCGTGGACCGCGGTGGTGGAGCGTTGGTCGCCGCCTACGCCGCAGGACCTGAGCGACCCGGCCTCGCTGGACCTGTTCATCGCCAAGCTCGCCGCCGACGGCATGTGGGTGTTTGAAGCGCTGTCGCGCTCGCGGCTGGCGCCGGAGGTGCGGCAGGCCATCGCCGACCGGCTGGCACAGATGATTGCCGCCGCTTCAAAGACAGCGTGATGCCTGCCATGCGGGTACCCTTGGCGGTTCACTTCTTGAACGACGGGAACGCCTGATGGATTACCAGCTTGTGATCAAGTTCTGGCGAAAGTCGCTGGACGACGAGGCCTTTCTGGCCACCCTGGAGGCCGAGCTGACCACCGCGCTCGGCAAGGCCGCCACGCTGGACGGCTACGACGTCAGCGCGAAAGAGATCAACCTTTTCATGTTCACCGCAGATCCGCGCCCGACGTTCCGCAAGACCAAGGATGTGCTGGAAGCGATGGGCGTGCTGCACAGCGTGTCTGCGGCGTACCGGCTGGTGGGCGGTGCGCAGTTTACTTCGGTGTGGCCGTTGCGGATGGCGCGGAAGTTTACGTTGCCGTGAGGGGCTGCCGTTCCATCTGCCAATCCGGCATTTCCGATTGCGGTACTCCGGCGGCTATGCTCGCTGATACACAGTGATGGATCGCGTCATGCGCATGTTCGTGCTGCCCCTGTTGTTGCTTGCTACGTCTGTCGCACCCTCGCTGGCTTCCGAGCTGGCGCCGTCCATGCCGTCCGCACCCAGTTCACCGCTGGTCATTGGCGAAACATTCACCGTGCAGTCGACGGTGCTGGGGGAGACCCGCCGGATCAACGTGTACCGCCCACGGCCATGGGGGCTGGACCCGGCCGCGCCGCTACCGGTGCTGTACATGCCCGACGGCGGCATCGACGAGGATTTCCTGCACGTGGCGGGGCTGTTGCAGGTGTTGTCCGGCAACGGCAGCATACGTCCCTTCCTGCTGGTCGGCATCGAAAACACCGAGCGTCGCCGCGATATGACCGGCCCCAGCAATGATCCAGAGGATCGGAAGATCGCACCACGCATCGGTGGGTCGGCGGCGTACCGGGCGTTCCTGCGCGATGAGCTGATGCCGGAGGTGCGCAAGCGCTATGCGACCACCAACGAGCGTGCGTTGATCGGAGAATCGTTGGCGGGCCTGTTCGTTGTCGAAACGCTGCTGCAGGACCCCGGGCTGTTCACCAGTTACATCGCGCTCGACCCCAGTCTGTGGTGGAACCGGGGGCAATTGCTGGCCGACGCACCGAAACAGCTGGTGGTCGCCCGCCACATGCAACCACGGGTTTTCCTGGCCAGCAGCGGTCAACTGCAGTTGGCGGCCACCACGCTGCAGTTCTCAACGCTGCTGCAGCAGGCATCGCCCTCGCTGCTGGTGAGGTACCAGCCGATGCCGGAGGAGACCCATGCCACGATCTATCACCCGGCGGCCCTGCAGGCGTTGCGCGCGATGTTTCCGGCGCCGGCGCCTGCTTCGCCATGAGCAGGGCCTGACGACAGACAACAAAAAAGCCGGAACCCCTTGTTTGACGGGAGGTTCCGGCTTTCTGTGGTCCTTGTGGGACCGTCTAATGGTGGAGGTGGGCTCTACCTTACTCGCCCGGCCGAGCCTTACGCGGCAAGGGGCGGCGCGCCGGAACCTGAGCCTGTACCCCCAGCCGTACCCCCAGTTTCGTTGCCATGATCCCGCTCCGAAACGCGCTCCGAAATCCAGGCCTCGACCTCTGATTCCACCCACCGAACCGAGCTCCCCAGGGTGACCGGTTTCGGGAAGGATCCGACCGAAATGCGCGAATAGAGGGTCGATTTCGACAGGCCGACCCGGTCCTGAACCTCGCTCCTGCGGAGCAGGCGGCGCGGGGTGAGTGGCTGCACGTTACTGGTCATCTTGTCTCCTTCGCCGCAGTGCGCGGCTGAGTCTTTTGGGGAAATGGCGGTCACCCTGCGTTGCCTTTGGCCCAGCCGGGCAGCCGCATCTGCACCACGTTGTCGACGATGGCCGGCTCGGGCGTCCGGCGCACGCGCGCGGGGCGGTGAACCGCTTCCATTCCGCGATCGCTGCGTCCGTCTCGGCGTGCTTCCGGGTATGCCGGCACCTGCACTTGAAGAAGTGGCCACCGCCAGCGGAGACGCTGCGCAGGTCCCGGATGTGGCGCGCGCTGTGACCGGCCGGACAAGCAGGCACATCACCTGCACGACTGATTTCTCTTTGCGTCATGCTGAGGCCTCCGTGCTACGTCATCGATAGGCTCTGCCAATCGTGAAGAAGGCGTGTAGTCTTGCCTTGCCCTCAACTTGTCGACCGTCCCATGCCTCAAATGCGTATCTCCCACATGGGGGCCGAGCTGCTCCTGGTTGTTGACCGAACAACTGATGGCTATCTGGCAACTGTCACGCCCTACTGGCCTGACAAGGGAAATTTGGGGATCAAGGGCTGGGAACTCGGGCCGTACGAAACGGCTGAGCTGGCCATCGCACAGGGCGCAACCGAGGCGCGCATGCGTGTTGCTCGATTGGTTGCCGATCGAGAGGCCGAGTGAAGTTGAGATGCTGAAGCACCTAGCTGCATGGAGGTGGCCGACCTTGTGATGGTTGATGAGTCGCTGGGTCATGCGAACAGCCCCGGTTGGATAGGGAGTGCCGGCAGCGCCGGACGGGGCAGGGCGGCAGCGCGGCGGCGAGCTGACTGCGCCATGCGGAACATGCACCAGAAGCCGTGGCCCAGCTGCCGCCGGACACGCGCCTCGCCTATCATCACGCGCGCTGTGTGCTTGGCCTGGGTGATCGGATCCATCACACGTCCTCCCGCAGCCTGGTGCGCAGGTCACGCGGCGGCTTGACAGTGGCCAGGGTGGTGGGCGGGCTTGCGGACCGGTCAGCCGTTCTCTCTTCCACGCGGCGGGGCGGACGCGTAAAGTGCTGCCGCCAATTCATCAAATCGTCTCGATGACAGACACCACCTCGCGCCGTACCCTTCGCGGAACTCTTTCCGGGCACAATTTCGTCGTGCTGGTTACGGAGGTCGGAGCAGGGCTCTTCGATTACAGCGTCACGGTCGATGGGGAGCCAGTTCCCTTGAAGAAGGCCGGTCGAATCCTGAGTAAGGGTGACGCGCTCCAGCTCGGCGTTGCCGCTGCCGAAATCCACATTGGCGCGTTGCCTCGGGGCTAGGGACTGCGACGCGGGAATCGTGGTATCAGCCATTGCCCACGCCCGGCGCTGCATCGCGCTGGTCGATCAGGGTCCGGAACTCAGCAATCACCTCCGCCGCGATGCGTTCGGTGTACGCGCGCTCTGCCTTTGTCATCCGGGTTTGGCGACCGGAGATCATGTTTCCGGCCACGTAGTCGGCATCGCACTGCGCGACGAACTCCATCACGGTGCGGTCGCCCATTGCGCCCCAGAAGGCTTGCCAGGCGTTGCCGTAGCAGGTGACGACGATGCGGCCCCGGCCGGCGGCCTGGTCCTGGGCGAACACGCTGATGGGATCGAGTTTGTTGCGCGCAGGGATGCGAATCTCGCGGAACTGCCCCGGGTCGACGCCCTGCGCGGGCGGGGCGGCGAGAAGGTCCCGGCGATAGCGCGCAACTAGGATGGCGTCTTCGTTGCTGGCGGGACCATGTAGCGCCGAGTTTTCGATGATTCGCTGAAGTGCCTCCCACACCCCGTCCGGCACCTGCGCCCCCGGCTGGCGGGCGGCGAGGGCGGCTTGCCATGCGTCCCACGCCATGTCCGTGGTCGCGTATTCGTACCGACCGTCGCCATCCTCTCTCGCCAAGTCATAGTGTTGCCGCTTCGCCCATGCCTCAAACTGCGCCCGCGTATCCCCCTGCTGCTCGGCCAGCTCTGCGGGGGCGGCCAACTGCAATGCCCGTGCCACGACCGCTTGGCCTTCGTCTGTCAGGGAGAACTCGTTGTTCTCGTCGCCTTCGATCAGCCAGCCGCGCGCCTGGAGGTCCAGCAGCTCGGGCAGCTTCAGGGCGGTGTCCCCGGTCCAGCCGAACTGCGTGTCGCAGACGATGAGGTTGCGGACGGCTTCGGCGATGGTGATGTTCTTCTCGGTGCTCATGCCTTTTGCTCCAGCAGGAAGGTGGTGTCGATGTGCCAGCCGGCCTCACGGGCCCCGAGCAGGCGCAGCTCGTTGGTGTCGAAGTCGTCGAGGCCGAGGAAGGCGGCGGCGAGGTCGATGTGGTTGGGGGAGAGCGGCCTGTCCTCATAGAACAGGTCGTAGACGTTGTGCCTGGTGCAGCCCCAGACCTGGGCGAGGTCCTGCATGCGCCGGCCTTCCTCGGCCAGGTGCCGGCGCAGATGCGCGCGCACGCTGGTAACCGAGCGCGGCACGCGGATGGGCCGGCCACCGGCGGCCATGCCGTTGTTGGCGTGCTGGCGGCGGGCCATCAGTTCCTGCCCGGCGGTAGTGCGGGCGCCTGCTGCGGCACCCCGACGGCCGTGGCCAGCTTGCCGGTTTCATCCATCAGTCGGATCGCATCGAGCTCGACCTTGACCGCGCCGATGTAGGTGGTGGCCACCATCGTCGAGGTTTTCGAGCGCTCGATCACAAGGCGCATGTCCTCGGCGCTCAGGTTGTCGTCGCCCAGCCTCTCCAACATGGCCACCAGGTGGTCGCGGACGTCACTGACCTTGTTCTTCATTCTGCTGCTCCTTCGTGCGTTTGTTGATCCGGCGCGTAATCCGCGCCTTCAGGTGGATGAGCTCTTTGACTTCCGGCGGGTAGCGGTTATGGAAAGCGTTGCGCCGCATGTTCTCGGCCAGAGTCACGATCTCCAGGCGGTCGGCGGTGATATCTGCAGCGACGAACGTCTTCATGCCGGGGCGGAAAATGACGATGTGTCCATCTGGCACCGTCCCGTGGGCCGCCTCCCAGACGATCACGTGCACAGGGCGCCAACGCTTGACCGGGAAGATGGATGGGTCATCGGTGACCTTGCGCACCAGCGCGTTCCGCTTTGGGTCAATCTTCTCCGTGCCGATCGGCACGTAGTTGCGAGACTCGCTCGCAGGGCGGCCCTTCTTAAACTGGGTGGCAGCCATGCGCCCTGGTGCCCAGCCGGGCCGCTTCAGCCCTTTGTTTGCTGGTACCGAGCCAGGCCGGAAGCGGGCGGCGATGGAACGTGGATCTTCGGTACCGTTCCACAGGCGTGCCAGCGGCTGCGTTTCGAAGTCATCGGCCTTCTTGAGGCCAAGCTGGTGCGCGCGTCGGTAGACGGACGCCCGCCCACGCCCCAGCACGTGTGCGATCAGGAATGCAGGGAACCGCGGCCAGTTGATGCGCAGCGTCTCATCCTCGTCGGCAGTCCAGGCTCGACCGTTCATTCGCCGGTGCCTCCGTTGAGGGCGGCGCGAAGGCGTTGGACCTCCGCGCGCCAGAAGGCGATAGTTTCTTCGCTGCTGGTGCGCAGCGTTTCGTGGTGGCCCAGGCTGGCCGCCGCTTCGATCAACTCGGCCAGCAGTGGCTCGCGTTCCTCGGGCGTCAGCAGGCCGGCCCGGCGCAGCACCAGGTTCTCGCCCTGCAGCTGCTCATTCCGCTCGACCGCCAGCACGAGCCAGTGGCGCAGCGCGGCCTTGGTCGGCTGCTTCATACGGCCCGGCGCCTTGCCTTCGGTCGGCTGCAGGACGAGGGCGCTCATCAACGCGCGTCCCGCCGGGCTTCAGCCAGAATCTCGCGCAGGTCTTCCAGTACCTTTCGGTCTTCGCCTTGTGCGGTGGCTGCGGCCAGGGCGCGCTCGAGGGCATAAACACGGTCATTGGGGTGGATGCAGTTCATGGCAGAATCGGCTCCAACAGGGAGGGGTTGCGATGTCGATGCTTGAAGGCGTGAGCCAGTGTTGGCTGCTCAGCGAAACGTGCGTGGTGAATTGGGATGCTTGGGCGGCGGTGGGAACAGTGGCAGCAGTGTTCGCGGCGGTGTTTGCGCCATCCATCCAGCGAAGACTCGTCAGGCGCAAGGTCAATGCCCTGTTCGCAATGGCGTACCAGCGCGATGTCTCCGCGGCGAAAGCCAGGTTGGAACTGCTGGAACAAGCGTTTTCGCTCGACCCGAACTCGGATAGCGCTTGGGCAGTGCATTCCGCCATCCAGCTGGGCGGTTCGTCGCAGGCGCATTTTCTCCAGATGTGCCAGCGCCTCGAGCATTTGGCGAAGCGCGACGTCGACATAGCAAAATGGGGAGCTGTGGATCTGGACCTCGCTGCGCATGTCGCGGCCGCGATCGAATCCGTTAAGGGTTTCGCATCCGGTGCGGAACTCTTGGCAACCACGCGACCCGACGATGGCTGGAAGGAGTTGATGGAGGCTGTGTACCAGGCAAGGAACCGTGCAGCGGAGGACTTGAAGCGCGCAATCGACTCGATCAACGAGGCGGTGCGTCGCTTCGGCTGAATTGAATTTGCTTCGGCAGTTCAACATCACGCCTCCACCTCCATCGCAGCCAGATCGATCTCGTCCACCTGGTCGCGCAGGCGGTGGCAGGCAGCGCGCAGCGCGATCGCCATGTCGCTGCGGCTGTCGTGGCGATAGAAGTTCAGGCCGAGGAAGTGCACCGCTCCGGAGTGATCGCGGCGGAACAGGCGGTACACGACGATGCCTGACGGGCCCATCGGGAACCTGCCCCAGGAGAAGCCGGTGTTCTTGCTCGGCGAGCGGCGGACAACGGGATGGCGGCTCACGGCTTGCCTGCCTTCGCGCGCTTCCGCCGGTCTGCGCCACCCTCGACCACCTGCCGGCGGCTGATGCCCTTCTTGTCGATCGCGGTGGTGCCGAGGACTTGGACCTTGCCGCCCTTGCACTCGAACAGCGCTACGTCGGCGGCCAGCTGCTCGCGCTCGATCGCCTTCTCACGATCACTAGCGCTGCCGAACAGCGGCTTCACGTGGATGCTGGTCATGCGTGTTCACCCCAACGCACGTACAGCCACACGTCCACGAACTGACCGCAGCTCGAGGCGATGCCGGCGGTGTAGCCCAGGGCCTCCAGCTCCCTCAGGATCGCTTTGCACAGAGCCGGATACTTGTCCTCGGTCGTGTAGCAGGAGCCATCGCCGAAGCCATAGTCGCGGCTGGTGAACTCGCGCTTGCCGGCTTCGGCGGCGGCCTTCACGCCCAGCAGGATGGTGTCGACCGCAAAGGAAGGGTCCTTCGATCGGGTGATCTGCTCGGCCATTTCGGCCGTCATGCGTTCGGCGCTCATGCTGCGATCCTCAGCGGCACGCGGCTCACCGGCCCGTGCCACAGGTTGAAGGTGTTGTTGAGCCGGACCTGCACCGGATCCGGCTGGATCACCGGCAGCGGCGTGCGCAGACGGCGCGCGTCGTTGTTGCAGAGGGTGCAGGCCGGTTCCCGACCGCGGCTCCCTGCGCGCTGGAACGAATCCAGCGGCAGGGTGCGGCAGCACTTTGTGCAGGTCCGGCAGTCCATCAGGCGGCCTTCGGATACTGCTGCGCCGCGTCGCGCAGGCCTTCGATCAGGGCCTCGCACATCGCCGGGAACTGCGCCTGGTCGTACAGCTTCGCCGCGCCGGTGGCGTTGACCGGCTTGAACCCCAGCTGGGCCAGGCCGTCTGCCGAGATCGACAGCGGGGCGATGCGCGCATTGATGTCGCCCAGCTTGATCTTGACCACCTCGCGCGGCGCGCTCGTGCTCGCCGGTGCTGGGCTGCTGGCCACCGCCGTCGGCACCGAGCGCGTTACCTGGGCGACAGGCTGCTGCACCGTCTGCGCTGCCTCGACCGGCGCCGGGGCGGGTGCTGGTTCCGGTTCTTGGGCCGACGCGGCGCCAGCAGCGCGCTCCGCATCCTCGCGCCGCTGCTGCGCGGCGGCTTCGTCAGCGACTCGCTGGCGCGCCTTCTCCTCTTCCTCCTGCCGGATCTTCTCCCGCTCGGCATCCAGCTTGGCCTGCTCCGCGCGCTGGTGCTCGGTGATGCGCGCGGCTACCAGGTTGCGCAGGTCTTCCGGCGCCTTGCTGCTGCACAGCTGCACGCGGTCGGCGAACAGGGTCGCGTGTTCCGGGTGCTCAGCAAGGATCGCCATGTTGGCGCGGATCCGGTCGGCGGCCTGGCTGGCGGTGATCTTGGCGTTGGTGGCCACAGTGTCGACGGCGTCCTGCATGCTGGCGAACGAGCGTTTGCCCTTCATGGCCGCCTGCAGGTCGGCGATCAACGTGGCCGGCATCGGCAGGCCGTGCTCGCCCAGCGTCTCGTTGATCGCTCGGACATGG
>Ga0247732_10000775_pt1 | contig 13792 bp, 14 predicted proteins | sample UWRJL163409C2_FD_180940 | JGI IMG/M metagenome (GOLD analysis project Ga0247732, IMG submission 180940) | Plant litter microbial communities from Arlington Agricultural Research Station in Wisconsin, United States - UWRJ-L163-409C-2 | ecosystem: Environmental > Terrestrial > Plant litter >...
CCCCAGACCGTGCTCACACCGAACCAGGAGTTCCACCGATGACCGACAACCCGAGCTACCGCGGCGGCGGCCAGGGACCAGCGCAGCCTGGCGACGACTACTACGAGTACGGCCGTCAGGGCGACGAACCCCGCGCCCCGTATCCGCCGGCACCCGAAGGCGGATATCCGCCCGCGCCAGCCGCGGGTCAGCCCCCGCAGCCAGCTGGTGGTTACCCGGAGCAGGGCGGCTACGACCGTGCCGGTTACCCGGAGCAGGGCTACCCGCCGCCGTCCTACGACCAGCGCTCCCCCTCGGGCTACGGCCCGCCCGCGAGCCCGCCTGCCGGTTACCCGGACCAGGGTTACCGCCAGCCGCCTCCCGGATACGGCCCCCCGGCCGGCGCACCCGGTGGTTACGGCGAATCCGGCGGCTACGACTACGGTCGTCCGCCCGCGCCACCCCGCGGTGAGGAGTACGGCCGTCCGGCCGAGCCTCAGCGTCCGGCCTACCCCGAGCAGGGCGGCTACCCGGACCAGGGCGGCTACTCCGAGCAAGGGGGCTACCCCGAGCAGGGCGGTTACGCAGACCAGGGCTACGGCGCCCAGGCCTACGGGCGTCCCGAGCAGGGCGGCTACGGCGCTCCTCAGGCGGACTACGGCCGCTACGGCGACCAGGGCTCACCTCAGGGTTACGCCGACCCCGGATACGGCCAGCCCGCCGACGGCGGATACGGCCAGCCCGGGTACGACTACGGTCAGCCGCCCGCCGCCGCTCCGGTGGCCGGCTACGGCGCTGCTGGCGGCTACGGCTCGGCCGGTGCGAACGTGACGCTGCAGCTGGACGACGGCAGCGGCCGCACGTACCAGCTTCGTGAGGGCGCCAACGTCATCGGACGCGGCCAGGACGCGCAGTTCCGCCTGCCGGACACCGGCGTCTCGCGTCGTCACCTGGAGATTCGTTGGGACGGGCAGGTCGCGCTGCTGTCGGATCTGAACTCCACCAACGGCACGACGGTCAACAACGCTCCCGTTCAGGAGTGGCAGCTGGCCGACGGCGACACCATCCGCCTTGGCCACTCCGAGATCATCGTCCGCGTTCACTGAGCGCTCAGGCCGGTGACGGCTGGAGGCCAAGCCCGTACTCGTGCCTTGCACCCGTCACCGGCCCAAGTATCGTGACGTTGCCGACGACGGCTGAGTCAGCCGCAGGTCGGTCGCGACGCGGCCCGGGAAGCGGTGCGGTGACGCCGACACGGCGACATCGGGACGGTGACGGAGAGGACGTCAGATGCAGGGGATAGTGCTGCAGCTGACGCGCGTCGGTTTCCTTTTGCTGCTGTGGCTGTTCATCTGGTCCGTGCTGCGAATTCTGCGGACCGACATCTACGCCCCAACGGGCGCGGTGATGGTCAAGCGCGGGCTCGCGTTGCGCGGCACGTTGCTGCCCAGCCGCGGCCAGCGTCGCAACACCCCGCGCCAGCTGGTTGTCACCGAGGGGGCCTTGGCGGGCACGCGCATTCAATTGGGTGCCCAGCCCGTGCTGATCGGCCGTGCCGACGACTCGACGCTGGTGCTCACCGACGACTATTCGTCGACACGGCACGCGCGGCTGTCCCCACGAGGGTCGGAATGGTACGTCGAGGACCTAGGATCGACCAACGGTACATACCTTGACAGGGCGAAGGTGACGACGGCGGTAAGGGTTCCGATGGGCACGCCGGTGCGGATCGGCAAGACCGTGATCGAGTTGCGCCCATGAGTCTCGTCCTCCGATACGCGGCCCGCAGCGACCGCGGCCTGGTGCGCGCCAACAACGAAGACTCGGTGTACGCCGGGGCGCGCCTTCTGGCGTTGGCCGACGGCATGGGTGGTCACGCCGCCGGTGAAGTGGCCTCCCAGTTGGTGATCGCCGCACTCGCCCACCTCGACGACGACGAGCCGGGCGGGGACCTGCTCAGTCAGCTCAACGCCGCGGTCCACGAAGGAAACTCGGCGATCGCCGGGCACGTCGAGGCCGATCCCGACCTCGAGGGCATGGGCACCACCCTGACCGCAATCCTGTTCGCGGGAAACAGACTTGGCCTGGTTCACGTCGGAGACTCCCGCGGGTACCTGCTGCGCGACGGCGAGCTCACCCAGATCACCAAGGACGACACCTTCGTCCAGACCCTGGTCGACGAGGGCCGAATCACCGCCGACGAGGCCCACAGTCACCCGCAACGGTCGCTGATCATGCGCGCGTTGACCGGCCACGAGGTCGAGCCCACCTTGACCGTGCGCGAAGCCCACGCCGGTGACCGCTACCTGTTGTGCTCCGACGGCCTGTCCGACCCTGTCAGCTTCGACACCATCCAGGAAGCACTGCAGATCCCCGACGTCACCGAGAGTGCCGACCGGCTCATCGAGATGGCCCTGCGCGGCGGCGGTCCCGACAACGTGACCGTGGTGGTGGCCGACGTCGTCGACTACGAATACGGCCAGACCCAGCCGATTCTGGCGGGCGCGGTGTCCGGTCAGGACGACCAGAGCGCACCTCCCAACACCGCGGCCGGTCGGGCGTCGGCCTTCAACCCCAAGCGCGTCGCGGCGGCTGCCAACCGCCCCGCGGTCGCACCCGCCGCACCCGTCAAGAAGCCGCGCTCGCGGCGCACGATGATCTTCGTCGCGCTGCTTCTGCTGGTGTTGGTCCTCGCGGGACTTGCGGTGGGCCGCACGGTGATTCAGAACAACTACTTCGTCGCCGAGAACGACGGCTCCGTGTACATCATGCGTGGGGTGCAAGGCAGCGTCGCGGGAATGTCGCTGCAGGAGACGTTCCAGATCGCGTGCCTGGATTCTCGCAACTCGATCACCAACATCGGGGTCGACGACGCCCGCGGCGGCTGCAAGCCCTTGCAGGTTGCCGACCTTCGCGAATCCGAACGCGCCCAGGTGGCCGCCGGCCTGCCCGGTGGCACGCTCGACGAGGCGATCCGCCAGCTCAGGGAGCTGGCCCAGTCCTCGGTCCTGCCGATTTGCGTGCCAGCCTCCGCGCGGACGACGCCGTCCACCCCGCCCCCTGCGCCGAGCCCAACCCCGCCCCCTCCCCCGTCCAGCGCGTCCGGGGCACCGTCGACGACGTCGGCCGCCCCGACCACCACCGCGGGAAGTCCTGCGCCCGAGGCCCCGACCACGGTGACCACGCCGCCACCGCCGCCGACGCCCACCGGCACGGCTCTCCCGCCGCCGCCACAGAAGCCGGGCACCGACTGCCGGACGGCGTCATGAGCACGCAGCCTCAGGCGCCCGTGACCGTTGTTCCGCCACTGCCCAACCGGCGCAATTCCGAACTGATGTTGCTCGGGTTCGCCGCGCTGATCACCACCGTCGCGCTGCTCATCGTCGAGGCCAACCAGGAGCAGGGCCTCAGCTGGGACCTGGCGCAGTACACGCTCGGGTTCCTCGCCCTCTTCGGCGCCGCCCACGTGGCCGTCCGCCGCTTCGCGCCCTACGCCGATCCACTGCTGCTTCCGGTGGTGGCGCTGCTGAATGGCTTGGGGCTGGTGATGATTCACCGTCTCGACCTCGCGGAGGGTGCGCTCGGCGTCGACGGCCCCCGCGGTCCCAGCGCCAACCAGCAGATGCTGTGGACGCTGGTCGGCGTGGTGGCGTTCTGCCTCGTCGTCGCCTTCCTCACCGACCACCGCATGCTGGCCAGGTATGGCTACGTGTGCGGACTGGTCGGCCTGGTGTTCCTGCTGATTCCGGCCATCCTGCCCAGCTCGATCTCGGAGGAGAACGGCGCGAAGATCTGGATTCGCTTCCACGGCTTCTCCATCCAGCCCGCCGAGATCTCCAAGATCCTGCTGCTGATCTTCTTCGCCTCCGTTCTGGTGGCCAAGCGCAGCCTGTTCACCAGCGCGGGCAAGCACATCCTCGGGATGAACCTGCCCAGGCCCCGCGACCTGGCGCCCCTGCTGGCGGCCTGGATCGCCTCGGTCGGCGTCATGGTCTTCGAGAAGGACCTCGGCACCTCGCTGCTGCTGTACGCCTCGTTCCTGGTGCTCGTCTACATCGCGACCGACCGAATCAGCTGGGTTCTGTTGGGGCTCAGTCTCTTTGCAGTCGGCAGTGTGGTCGCATACCACGCCTTCGGCCACGTCCGGGTGCGCGTGGAGACCTGGCTCGACCCGTTCGCCGACCCCGACGGCGCCGGCTACCAGATGGTGCAGTCGCTGTTCAGCTTCGCCACCGGTGGCATCTTCGGCACCGGCCTCGGCAACGGCCAGCCCGGCACCGTCCCCGCCGCGTCGACGGACTTCATCATCGCCGCGATCGGTGAGGAGCTCGGCCTCGTCGGGTTCGCCGGCGTGCTGATGCTGTACACGATCCTGGTCATCCGCGGCCTACGGACCGCGGTCGCCGTGCGCGACAGCTTCGGCAAGCTACTGGCCGCCGGCCTGGCCTCCACGCTGGCGATCCAGCTGTTCATCGTCGTCGGCGGCGTCACCAAGCTGATCCCCCTGACCGGCCTCACCACGCCGTGGCTGTCGTACGGCGGATCGTCGCTGATCGCCAACTACGTGCTGTTGGCGATCCTGATCTGCATCTCCCACTCGGCCCGCCGTCCACTGGACGCGAAGGCCCCCAACGCCACCCCGATCGCCTCGGCGCACACGGAGGTGATCGGACGCGTATGAACACCTCACTGCGACGTATTTCGATCGCCATCATGGGCCTGATCGTGCTGCTGCTGGCCAATGCCACGCTGACACAGGTGTTTCGGGCCGACGGACTGCGGTCGGACCCCCGCAACCAGCGGGTGCTGCTCGACGAATACTCCCGTCAGCGCGGCCAAATCTCGGCCGGCGGGCAGTTGCTCGCCTATTCCACCTCGACCGACGGGCACTTCCGCTTCCTGCGGGTGTACCCGAACCCGCAGGCGTACGCCCCGGTGACCGGCTTCTACTCGCTGCTGTACTCCAGCACCGGGCTTGAGCGCGCCGAGGACACCGTCCTCAACGGCTCCGACGAACGCCTCTTCGGCCGTCGGCTCGCCGACTTCTTCACCGGCCGCGATCCTCGCGGCGGGAACGTCGCCACCACCATCAATCCGCAGGTGCAGCAAGCCGCCTGGGATGCCATGCAGAAGGGGTGCAACGGCGGCCCATGCAAGGGCTCGGTAGTGGCATTGGAGCCGTCCACCGGAAAGATTCTCGGGATGGTCTCGTCACCGTCATATGACCCAAACCTGTTGGCCTCACACGACGGCAACGTGCAATCCGACTCATGGCAGCAGCTCCGGGACGACCCCGACTCGCCGTTGGTCAACCGCGCCATCTCCGAGACCTACCCCCCGGGGTCGACGTTCAAGGTGATCACCACCGCGGCGGCACTCGCCAACGGCGCCACCCCCGACACCCAGCTCACCGCGGCGGCCCGAATCCCGTTGCCCGACAGCACCGCAACGCTGGAGAACTACGGCGGCGCGACGTGCGGCAACGACCCGACCGCCAGCTTGCGCACGGCATTCGCGAAGTCGTGCAACACCGCCTTCGTCGACCTGGGCGTCCGCACCGGCGCCGACAAGCTGCGCAGCACCGCGCAGGCGTTCGGGCTGGACACCGCTCCCCCACCCATCCCGCTGCAGGTGGCCGGGTCGACCGTCGGCCCCATCGGTGACGACGCGGCCCTGGGAATGTCGAGCATCGGCCAGAAGGACGTCGCCGTGACCCCGCTGCAGAACGCGATGGTCGCCGCGACCGTCGCGAACGGCGGCGTGACGATGCAGCCGTACCTGGTGGAGAACCTCAAGGGACCCGACCTCGCCAACATCAGCTCGACCAGCCCCAATGAGCTTCGTCGTGCGGTGTCTCCGCAGGTCGCCACTACACTTACGGACCTGATGATCGACGCTGAGCTGGCGACCCAGCAGACGGGTTCCATCGCGGGCGTGCAGATCGCCTCCAAGACCGGAACGGCCGAACACGGCTCCGACCCTAGGAACACCCCGCCCCACGCCTGGTACATCGCCTTCGCCCCGGCCAAGGCACCGAAGGTGGCGGTTGCGGTGTTGGTGGAGAATGGCGGGGACCGATTGTCCGCGACCGGTGGCGCACTCGCTGCGCCGATCGGCCGGGCAACCATTGCCGCGGCCCTGCGGGAGGGATCATGACCGCGCGCGTCGGAGTGACGCTGTCCGACCGCTACCGTCTTCAGCGACTCATCGCGACGGGCGGTATGGGCCAGGTCTGGGAAGCCCTCGACGCCCGTTTGGGACGCCAGGTCGCCATCAAGGTGCTCAAGGCCGAGTTCTCGTCGGACCCCGAGTTCGTCGAGCGGTTCCGCGCAGAGGCCCGAATCGTGGCCATGCTGAACCACCCCGGCATCGCCAGCGTCTACGACTACGGCGAGACCGAGCTCGAGGACGCCCGCACTGCCTACTTGGTGATGGAGATGGTCACCGGCGAGCCGCTCAACTCGGTGCTCAAACGCACTGGGCGACTGTCGCTTCGGCACTCCCTGGACATGCTGGAGCAGACCGGGCGGGCGCTGCAGGTCGCGCACACCGCCGGGTTGGTGCACCGTGACGTCAAGCCCGGCAACATCCTGATCACCCCGACCGGCCAGGTGAAGCTCACCGACTTCGGCATCGCCAAGGCCGTCGACGCCGCGCCCGTCACGCAGACCGGCATGGTGATGGGCACCGCGCAGTACATCGCTCCCGAGCAGGCGCTCGGCCGCGACGCCACCCCCGCCAGCGACGTCTACTCGTTGGGCGTCGTCGGATACGAGTCGGTGGCCGGCCGCCGCCCGTTCATCGGCGAAGGCGCACTGACCGTCGCGATGAAGCACATCAAGGAACAGCCGGCGCCGCTGCCTGCCGACATCCCGCCCAACGTCCGCGAGCTGATAGAGATCAGCTTGCTCAAGGAGCCCGGCCAGCGGTACCGGACGGGCGGTTCCTTCGCCGACGCCGTCGCCGCCGTCCGGGCCGGCCGCAGGCCCCCGCGTCCCAACCATGCACCGTCGATCGGCCGGGCCACCCCGGCCGCCATTCCGTCGACCGCACAGACCCGCGCGGTTCCCGACTACGGCCGGCCACCGACGGCCAGCGTCCGCACCGCCCGGCCACCGACCGGCAGCCACCGCACGCCACCGCCGAAGCGCACGTTCTCCCCCGGTCAGCGTGCGCTGCTGTGGGCTGCCGGTGTGCTCGGCGCCCTCGCCATCATCATCGCGATCCTCATGGTCCTCAACGTCCAGGATCGCAACGACAAGAAGACGGCCCCGTCCACCGAGACCAGCACCACGGTGGTCTCGGTACCTCCGCCAACGCCGGGCGCCATGCCCAGCCTCAGCGGGCCTTCACTCGCAGAACAGATGTATCGATGACCACCCCTCAGCACCTGTCCGACCGCTACGAACTGGGAGAAATCCTCGGCTTTGGTGGCATGTCGGAAGTCCACCTCGCCCGCGACGTGCGGCTGCACCGCGACGTTGCGGTCAAGGTGCTGCGCGCGGACCTGGCCAGGGATCCGAGCTTCTACCTTCGCTTCCGCCGCGAGGCGCAGAATGCCGCCGCGCTGAACCACCCCGCCATCGTCGCGGTGTACGACACGGGTGAGGCCGAGACCGCGACCGGGCCGCTGCCCTACATCGTGATGGAGTACGTCGAAGGCGTCACGCTGCGCGACATCGTGCACAACGACGGCCCGATCGAGCCTCGCCGGGCCATCGAGATCATCGCCGACGCGTGCCAGGCACTGAACTTCAGCCACCAGCACGGCATCATCCACCGAGACGTCAAGCCCGCCAACATCATGATGAGCAAGTCCGGCGCGGTGAAGGTGATGGACTTCGGCATCGCCCGCGCGCTGCACGACGGCGGCGTCAGCGTCACCCAGACCGCCGCCGTCATCGGCACCGCGCAGTACCTGTCCCCCGAGCAGGCCCGCGGCGAGACGGTCGACGCCCGCTCCGACGTGTACTCACTGGGCTGCGTACTGTACGAATTGCTCACTGGTGAGCCACCTTTCGTCGGTGACTCCCCCGTGGCCGTGGCCTACCAGCACGTCCGCGAGGACCCGGTTCCGCCGTCGGAGCGCAACCCGGTGTTGACCCCCGACCTGGACGCCGTCGTGCTCAAGGCGCTGGCCAAGAACCCCGACAACCGCTACCAGACCGCCGCCGAAATGCGCACCGACCTGATTCGCGTGCACAGCGGCGAAGCGCCCGAGGCGCCCAAGGTGTTCACCGACGCCGAGCGGACGTCGCTGTTGGCTGCCGGCCCCCTGATCGGCCGCCACCAGCAGCCGACCGAGAACATCCCGACGCATCAGCGCACCCACGTGCCCAAGGAACGCAACCCCGCCATCGGTCGGTGGTTCGCCATCGTGGCGGTGCTCGCGGTACTCACCGTCGTCGTGACGGTGCTGCTGAACTTCGTCGGCGGCAACCCGCGCGACGTGCAGATCCCAGACCTGCGTGGCCAGAAGTACGACGAGGCCGTCGTCTCCCTGCAGAACCTCGGCTTCAAGACCGTCCGCAGCCAGCAGCCGGACTCCGAGGTGCCCGTCGGCGACGTCATCAGCACCGACCCCGCGGCCAACACCGCCGCCGCCCGCGACGACCAGATCACCATCAACGTGTCGACCGGTCCGCAGCAGGCGGAAGTGCCTGACTGTGTGGGCGTGACGTTCTCCGAGTGCTCGACCAAGCTCAGGGCCGCCGGCTTCGAGAAGATCCAGCAGCAGTTGTCTTCGTCGCCGCCGGAGCAGAAGGACCGGGTGCTGGTGACCAACCCCTTGGCGAACTCCTCGTCGGCCATCACCAACGTCATCACGATCGTCATCGGCAGCGGGCCGGACAAGAAGACGGTGCCGTCGGTGGCCGGCCAGACCGTCGAGGTCGCCACGCAGATCCTCGTCGCCAACCAGTTCACCGCACCGCCCATCCCGGTTGAGGTCGACGGCCTCGCCAACACCAAGGGTCAGGTGATGGGAACCCTTCCGGCCGCCAACACCCCCGACGTACCCGTGGACACCCCGATCCAGCTTCAGGTGTCGCGCGGCAACCAGTTCACGATGCCGTCGCTGCTCGGGCAGTTCTGGGTCGACGCCGAACCGCTGCTGCGGTCGATGGGGTGGACCGGCGAATTGAACAAGCTGCCCAACGCGCAGAACAGTGGCTATCCCACCAACTCGGTCGCCACCATGAGTCCGTCTGCGGGGACGCCGTTGAAGTTCGGCGATTCCGTCACGATCAGCTTCGCGCAGTAGCCGTCCGGACCGTATCGGCCACCTCGCGCTCGAGCGTGCCGACCAGACCCTCGTCGAGCGGTTGACCGCACGCGGCCAGCCAGTTGGCGAGCATCCGGTGACCGCCCTCGGTGAGGATCGACTCGGGGTGGAACTGCACGCCGTGAATCGGTAGCTCGACGTGCTGCACGCCCATCACCACGCCACCCGACGTCCGCGCCGTCACCTCGAGGGCGTCGGGCATGGTCTCCGGCAGGATCGTCAGCGAGTGGTACCTCGTCGCCGTGAAGGGGTCCGGAAGTCCTTTCAGCACACCAACATTCGCATGATTCACGCTGCTGGTCTTGCCGTGCAGGAGCTCGGGTGCGCGGTCGACCGTGCCGCCAAAGGCCACCCCGATGGCCTGGTGCCCGAGGCACACGCCGAGCAGGGGAGTCGCCGCGGCCGCGGAGGCGTGGACGAGGGGGATCGACGCGCCGGCCCGCTCCGGGGTGCCCGGCCCTGGGCTCAGCAGGATGCCGTCGAAGTCCTCGGCAGCCTTGGCGACGTCGGCGTCGGACGCCAGTCGCGGATCGTCGTTGCGCCACACGTCGGCGTGCACGCCCAACTGTCCGAGGTACTGGACCAGGTTGAACACGAAGCTGTCGTAGTTGTCGACGACGAGAACACGCATCTGCCCAGGTTACTGGGCTCAGTAGCCGAGCGGTCCGGCCGGCTTCGCGTAGCGCATGCGCACCGCCGGGGGATGAGCGACGACGTTCGCGTCGGCCTGGCGTTCCTCGGTGTAGCCGAGCCCGAACCGCAGGACGTACCGCTTGTAGAGCTCGACCATCGGCGACGCGGCGAGAGCCGTCTGCATCGCGGAGGCGTCACCGATCGCGGTGACGACGTACGGCGGGCTGTAGGTGCGGCCGTTCAGGAGAAGGGTGTTGCCGACGCACAGGGGAGCGGAGGTGGCGATGATGCGCTGATCCTGCATCTGGATGGCTTCCGCGCCCGCGCTCCACATTGCGTTCAGGACCGCCTCGATGTCCTGTTGGTGGACGACGAGGTCGTCGGCCGACGCGTCGCCGGGGAACCGGCCCTCGGCGTCGCGCTGGGCGTCGTTGAGCGTGACGACCAACCCGGGTCCGTGCATGGCCTCCAAGCCGGCGTCGGCCGTGAGCGCGTCGGCGCGCTGCGTCAGCGCGGTGAGCGCCGCCGACGCGTTGCCGCCGTGATGGTTGTCGACCTCGTCGACCAGTCGTTCGCGCTGCGCGGACAGTCCGTCGACCGACGCCTGGGCGTCTCGGACGAGGTCGACGAGCCGCGGGGCGTCGCTGCGGCGGATCTCGCTGCCGCCCGACACGGTGTGGGTGGTCGCCAACAACAACCCGGCACACAGGCAGACGACGGGCACGCCGAAACGCCAGGGGGACCGGCCCGCACGAGCCATGGTTTCTCCTCCCCGCAAGGTGCTGCGTTAGGCTCTGGGTTGCATCCGCTCCATCGTCGCACCGCATAGCTCGCGTGGCGCCAACTGCCCGAAGGTAACCATGCCCAAGTCCAAGGTTCGCAAGAAGAACGACTTCACGATCAGCCCTGTCAGTCGGACGCCGGTCAAGGTCAAGGTTGGCCCGTCGAGCGTCTGGTTCGTGGTGCTGTTCGTCGGCCTGATGCTCCTCGGCCTGGTGTGGTTGTTGGTGTTCCAGCTCGCCGCGACCAACCCAGTCGACGCTCCCAGCTTCCTCGCCTGGATGGCCAATCTGGCGCAGTGGAACTACGCGATCGCGTTTGCCTTCATGATCACCGGGCTGTTGCTCACGATGCGTTGGCGATGAGCGACACCGTCACCAGGATCGATCCGCCGTCGTTGCGTCGCGTTCTCCTGTCGGCAACCTGCTCGTCACCCAATCACATGGATGTGATTCATCCCCATTGGGGATAGCACCTGTGGATAACTTGATCAAGCGCGCATATGGGGTGGTCAGACCCGATGCAGCAAACTGAATGGGGCCCCTCCACCGGGGGTATCGCCGTCGCAGGCGCGATCGGTCTCGCCATGGCCGTTGCCGCTGTGACCCTAGTCACAGACGTGCCTGGACGTGTTCTCGCCGGCATTGCCGCAGTGGGTCTGCTGACGTTTGCGGGCATGTCGTGGCGCGCCAGACCGAAGCTGGCAATCACCGATGCCGGTCTGGCCGTGCGCGGCTGGTTCGGCACTCACGTCTTCGGCCGCCACGACGTCGCGAAGATTCGCATCACGGAGTTCCGTCGGATCGGACGGAAGGTGCGCCTGCTCGAGATCGACACCGTCGCCGACGACCGTCTGCTGGTGTTCACCCGATGGGATCTCGGCACCGACCCGCTCGACGTTCTCGACGCGTTGACCGCCGCCGGCTACGCGGGCAGGTAGCCACCCGCACACGACGACGCCCCGCGAGATTCACCCGCGGGGCGCATCGGTTGGAGCTGGGTCAGGAAATGGTGATCGAGTCGATGACGACCGGCTCGGTCGGGCGGTCGCCCGGGCCCGTCGGCGTGCTGCCGATGGCGTCCACGACGGCCTGCGAATCGGGGTCGACGACCTCACCGAAGATGGTGTGCTTGCGGTTCAGGTGCGGCGTCTTGCCGACGGTGATGAAGAACTGCGAGCCGTTGGTGCCGGGGCCCGCGTTGGCCATGGCCAGCAGGTACGGCTTGTCGAAGGCCAGCTCGGGGTGGAACTCGTCGGCGAACTGGTAGCCGGGTCCGCCGCGTCCGGTGCCCGTGGGGTCGCCGCCCTGGAGCATGAAGCCGGAGATGACGCGGTGGAACACTGCGCCGTCGTAGAACGGGCCCTCGGTGCCGCCCGACGCGTTCTCGGTGCTGTAATCCTTGGTGCCCTGGGCCAAACCGACGAAGTTCGCGACGGTCTTGGGGGCGTGATTTCCGAAGAGCGCGATCTTGATGTCACCGCGGTTGGTGTGCAGGGTCGCGGTTGCTGTCTGTATGGGACTCGTCACGGGATGCCAGTGTGCCATTTCGCGTTTCACTGGCGAGTTCCGCCCCCTCCAATCGGACACACAATAGGGTGGTCGCCGAACGTCCCCCGCAGAGAGGCCTACCCATGAGCTCTTCGACCAGTGTCGTCCGATTGACCCCGTCGGCACGCCTCGCCCGCGGACTGAAGTACTCGACGGTCGGTCCCGTCGACGTGACCAGGGGAGCGGTCGGCGTCGCGCTGAACTCGACGCGGTCATCGGTGGGATGGGTGGCCAACCGCTACCGACGCGACCGGCTCAAGAGCCAGCTGACTAAAGATCTCGCCGCCGCCCAGGAAGTCATCGTCAGCGAGCTCGCCGCCGCCCAGGAAGCCGTCACCGGCCTTCCCGACGCGCTGAAGAAGGCTCGCCGGACGAAGCGTCGCCCCAAGCCGGCCGTGGTGATCGGGGTGGGCGTGGCCGTCCTCGCCGTCGGCGCCGTGTCGTTCTCCATCATCAGGCGCTCAACGCAGCCCGATCCGTCACCGCTGCCGCCGAGCGTCGACGCCACGCCCCGGCCCTGAGTTCGCCATCCCGGTCGCAGGACGACCGGGCCTGGGCCGCCGCGAATCTGATTCGCGAGCGGGCCAATTGGGATGCGCTCGCGCGCAACGTAGCCGACGTCACCTTCCTGGCGCGTCAGCAGGGACTGTTGGACTCGCCGTGGACGGTCTATCTGTTCGAATCCCACCATGGCCCCTACATGACGGTCGACCCCTCGGGCGGGTGGACGCTGGGGGAGTGGGGCGGAATCGTCTACGCCACCTCGGAGCAGCCTGGTATCTGCCGGGCGAGCAATGCGATCGTGGCGCGCGTTCGCTTCGCCCTCATCGAGGGGTTGGAACGGTAGGTGCGAGCCGTCATCGGATGGTGACGCTGCGTCCCCTGACGGGGGAGAAGAATGATTGTGGAGCCTAGGAGATTCGAACTCCTGACATCTGCCTTGCAAAGGCAGCGCTCTACCAACTGAGCTAAGGCCCCTCTTGGTGATCAGCTGGGCTGATCGGCGGCCACATGCCACACCTCGACGCGGTTGCGGGATCTGACGACCACCACCCCCGCGACAAGAAGGGTGAGCACTACGAAAACTCTCACAGTGCACCCTCTCTCGGTAAGGCAAACCGTGGGCCTGGGAGGACTCGAACCTCCGACCTCTTCGTTATCAGCGAAGCGCTCTAACCACCTGAGCTACAGGCCCGTATTCACATACGACGGCCGAGGGACGAGGTTACCGCAACCACTGCCGTCGCCCCAAACCGCGGGTGTTCAGTCCCTGTCGGCGAGGGTCACCTCGACGCCGCCGACGAGGTCGGTGGTCAGGTTGTAGATGAACGCACCGCACGTCGCCATCGCCGTCAGCAGCACGATGTTGACTAGACCGATGAGGGTCGCGCCGCCGAAAATCGTTCCGCTGGACACCAATTCGCCGCCGCTGCCGCTGGCACTGGTGAGCAGGTCGCCGACGTTGCTGTTCAGCTTCGTCCACACACCCATGCCGCCGAGCACCAAGTACAGGAACGCGACGGCGATCATCCAGACGAAGAACAGCGCGACGCTGAGCACCAGGGAG
>Ga0247732_10000777_pt1 | contig 13784 bp, 10 predicted proteins | sample UWRJL163409C2_FD_180940 | JGI IMG/M metagenome (GOLD analysis project Ga0247732, IMG submission 180940) | Plant litter microbial communities from Arlington Agricultural Research Station in Wisconsin, United States - UWRJ-L163-409C-2 | ecosystem: Environmental > Terrestrial > Plant litter >...
CCGGGGAATTCGACTGTGATAGCCCCGCGGTTGCAATTGCGACCGTGACGAAGGCCAACAGCACCAGAACTGGTACTCGGGAGATGGAGCGGGGTTCAGTCGAGTTCATTGCTATTCCCCGCCGTGACCAGCTCTTCGGCCGGCGGTTCTGCAGCCTTTCGACGGGCCTCGTTCTCCATGTGCTCCATCCACGCAGCGGCGCGAACTCGGTCGGAGCGACGGCGGAACCACACGAAGGCAGCGATACCGGCTGCCAGAACCAGGATGATCAGAAGCCACCATGGCATTACGAAGATCGTGGTGTCGCGCTCGACCGATCTGAGCGGTCCGGGGTTCAGCGCATCGACATCGACGGTGGGCACGAGGTTGACAGTCGGGTTGAGGTATCCGATCTGAGCAACCCCGGGGACCTCGGTCGTCACGACCCGAGTGCTCCCGGGAAGCAGTTCTGCGACCGTCGCCCGAACGAGCCGAGACGCTCCGATACCGAAGTAGGTCTTCACCTGCACGACCAGGTTGGCCCCGAGTGCAACGTTGCCGTTGTTGCGCACTGTGAAAGAGACCTTGGTCGATCCTGCGAAAGGGTTCAGAGATCCCGTATAGCTGGCGGAAATGCTGCCAACTGTGAGCGCGGGCTGCAGGTCACCCTTGACCCGTACGTACACCCGTGTGGCCACCCGACGGTCGACCATGATCGTGCCCTGGGGCGTGGCGACGGAGATCACGATTCCGCCAGCGTGATCACCGGGCGACGCATCTGCAGGCACGCTGAGGCGAAACGACACGACCTTGGTCTCTCCCGGCGCGATCGGGACGTCGATTGCGTGTTGGCCGTTGGCGAAAGTCACCCACGACCCTGCATCGACGGGGTTCTCGCTCGTGCCGAGGAGACTGAACGCACCTTCGGCTGAATCGTAGGCATCCGTGGAAAACACCTTCATCGTCTGCGCAGTCGAGCCGGTGTTGCGAACGAGGTACGAGTCGTCGATGAACTGACCGGGGTCTACCTGGTAGCTGAACCGCGAACGATCGTCGGTCGACGTGCCATCGGACGGCGCACCCGAAATTCCGGCCGTGTCGTCGGCGTGAGCTGGGGCGGCCCCCACGAGCATCCCCACGCCGATGGCAAGGGCAATGACAGGGGCAGCAATGCGTCGAATGAAGCGTTCGACCTTCGGGTTGGCGAGCACGGTTTATCTATCCAAACTGAGCTAGACGGCGATGATCTCGCCGCTTAACTGCGACTGAACGGCCGCAGTGAATTGGTGGTCAGATAGACGGAAGGGGCCACGAGCACCCGTGACCCCTCCCGCCAGCATCCAGTACTACTTCGAGGTCAGCGTGAGCGTGAGCGTCGAGTCGTACGTTCCTGCCGCCGCCGTCGCCGGAGCGATGAACGTCAGGTCGGCGTTCACGACGGTGTTACCGACGTTCGCGCCATTGTCGGCCGACGCGAAGCCAGCCTCGTAGACCGCGGAGCCCGCGACCTGTGCAGCGCCGGCCGCGATGGTCGAGTTGGCCGGCTTGCTGATCAGCTTCGGCGCGAAGCCGAGCTGAGTCTTTGCGATGGTCTTCGTAGCGTCACCCTGAAGAACGAAGTCCGTCACCTTGGTGGTGAGGTCCCAGCCCTTGTGGGTGGCGACGCGACCGTCACTGACTGTGACATCACCGAGCTTGCCGGTCGAAGTGGAGAGGTGCGTCGTCGGGTCCAGAACCGGGTTACCGATCAGGACGGTGGTCGTGGACGGCGCTACGAGGCTCAGCACGCCGTCCTCGGCGGCGAGGGTGGTCGCCTGCAGGTTGAGGTCAGCAGAGCCGGTCGGCTGCGTGGGCGGAATAACCGGACCATCCTCGATCGGCTGGTCGACCGTGTACTTGCCGGTGACGGGTGTGATGTGAACGGATGCGAAGAACACTCCGGTAGACGCCAGCTTGGATCCGTTGTTGATCGTGCAGGCAAGTCCGATGCTGTAGTCGCCACCGGCAGCCTTCACTGCGGCCGCGTTGCCCGTGTTCTGCTGGTAAGGGGAGGTCGTGAACTGCGAGACGTTCTTGCTGCCCGCCGGGTAGAACGCAGAAAGGCCGACCGCGGAATAGTTGCCGATCGTGAATTCCTGGCCCTTCGGCGCGAGGAAGGTGATCGACCCGGTTGCGTCCGCCGGGCAGACATACGGGGTGGAGACGTCCGCGGGGTTGTGGAACCCGAAGTTGTCATCAGTCCAGTCGATGGAGGTGCCAGCGGGCACCAGCGCGTTGGAATTGCTGTCACCGATGTAGACAGGCGCCTGCGAGCCATTCGGCTGAGTCGCGGCGGAGGCCTACACAGCGACAGAGGCCCCAGCGAGGACGGCGAACACGGCCGTTCCGATGAGGAACGTACGGGTTTTCTTGGTGGAGAACATTGTGATTTCTTGCCTTTCTATCGGGTTAGGAGGCGTTTGCGCGAAGGATGGTGGTTCCGGACGGGGCGAGGAAGCCGAACTTGGCCTTCACAGCTCCGGTGGTGGTCGGACCCGCGCCGAAGTTCGTCAGGCTCTTCGCCTTTGCGGGATTGACGAGGTCAGCAAGGCCCTGCTCGAACTTGGCGTTGGCGCTGTCGATCCGCGCAAACTCGACGACCATGTAGGTGTCACGTCCCCAGACCGAGCTGGAGTAGTACGCCGAGTTGGCGGAGAGCGCCGTTCCCGTTCCCGTGAAGGGAGCGGTGCCCGTGGGCGAGCCGAGCGCTGCCGTGCCGGTGCGATCCTGGGCGGCTTTGTTGGTCTGGGCGATAAAGCTCGCCACCGAGAACGGGGCGATCTGTCCGGCCGCAGTGAGCGCGGTGCCATCGTTCTCGTTGACAGCCGCAAAGGTCGGGTTCGCACCGTTGTTGGTGACGCAATTGACCAAAGCCTGGTTGTCAGTCACGCCGATGGCGCCGAGGAAGAACTTGCGGGTGCCAGAGCCCGCCTGCGGAAGCAGTGGCTGCACCGTCACGCCGTTGATGACGTTGGCGCCTGCGACGCACGTATAGATCTGGGTGAGCTGAGCGGTAGTAATAGCGCCGAGGGCGGCAGCGCTGCCGTTGTATGCATAGCTCACGGCGTCACGACCGAACGGCACATACGCGAGGACACCGCTGGTGTTCGCGGCGCTACCGGGGCCGCTCGACGAGCGAGCGATGTCGACCTGGCCGGTGATGACTGCGGCCGGGGTGGTGTTGTTCGTCGCAGCGAAGGTTGCACCATCGATGGAGCGGCTGAGCGCCTTGACACCGTCTCCCGATCCCGAAGGACGGCCGAAGAACGCTCCGTTGCTCTTTACTTGGATGGCCGCGGAGCCGAACGCGTCGAAAGAACCCAGAGATGCGCCGGATGTCGCCAGCGCACGAACGGACGAGCCCGTGATTGCGGTGCCGTTGACGAGGGCGTTCGAGACGTCCTGAAGGGTGTCCGAGCCGACGAGGGTGTAGCTGTTGGAAATCGGGTCTGCGTGAGCGGGAACTGCGATGGCGACACCAGCGATGGCGACACCGACTGCTGCACAAACGGCAGCGGCCTTGATCTTCTTCACTTCGTTTCCTTTCGAGGGGGTTTTTCGACCACTCGCAACGGCGGCTGATCGACTTGGCGTCCGCTGCGACGGACGTCGGCTGGCGTTCGGGATCCAAGAATGTGGGGCATCAGAGTCGTCTTCTGATGCGGGGAACAATAGGAACGGCGGCTGCGGCGAGCAGCCCTGCGATCAGGCTCAGCGGCACCGCTGACCCGATCGCGCTCACATCACTGTCCTTCGGTGTCTTTCCGCTGCTCAGACTGAGCGCAACATTGCCGGAAGCGCTGGGTTCACCCGACCCAGCCGCCGACGGAGCGTCGCCGAATGGACTCGACGAGTTCATATCGGGATCAAATGAAGAATCCGTCGAGCCGGGCGAACCCGGAAGGATCGAAACCCCCGCCACGATGGCAGCCGCTGCGGCCTTTGATATCTCCCGCCATGACTCGGGAAGCGGTGCGTATCCGGCCGGCAATTGGCCTTCGGCGTCTCCCGCCTGCTGACCGCTCGTTGATGCGTACATGATGAAAGAGGCGTACGCGTCGCGCGTGGCCTGGTCGTTCTGCGTCGGGTTGGTCGAGGCGTATACCGGCATCGTCAGTGGGTATGCAGTCGGCGCGCCTTTGGCCGCAGACCCCGCCGGGTCGTACTCGTAGACCCGAGCCTGAGTGCTCGTCTGCGTCATCGCCGCAGCGGCTGCGCTCATCGAATCGGAGGTCGGCGCAACGAACAGCCCCGCGGGATTGCGCAACGACGCCGACACGATCTGGTACTTGGCAGCCGAAGCAGTGTCGGTCAGCCCGAGAACGTTCTGGAAGCCGGGGTTGTTGCGAAGTGACTTGACATATGCCGGGGGCGTCTTTGTCGTGTCCCACGGGCCCAAGACCTGGCCGTCACCACGGAGCGTGAGGTAGCCGCCTGTGTCGAGATCGTTGGTGTACGGGCGCCACGTGACCAGGTTGATCGCCCCAGCGCCACCCGGCACCGCCGCGACCTCGCTCGGATCCGACTTGGGAAAGGAGTCGATCGGAAGCGCCAGGCCGACCTTCGAGGGATTGAGTGCGGCGTCCGTCGCATTCCACGGGTTCACGATCATCCCCCACCCGTCGGGCTTGCCGGACAGGAATTCCCTCGCCTCAGAATCTGCAATGACGTAGCGCCACAGCTGGTTGGCGACATCCGAACGTCCCTGGGGAACTAGGAGGTCGGCGAGGGACGGTGCCACAAGGCCCTGGCTCTTCCATTCCGGATCGTTCCACTTGAGGAACTCGGGATCAGTGGTGAGGTTCCGGGCGTTGTGTCCTGGGTCGTTGGGACCGTGATACCCGACCCCGCTCTTGTCGCCGGGAAGCGAGTCCAGGTAGGAGTTGGTGAGGAGCTTTGCGACGAGCCTCGGCGTGAGGTTGAGAGTCGAGAATGCTTGGTTTGCGCGAGCCAGGTCTTCGGGAGATGTGTTCGGCCCGGCGAGAGGGCGACGATCGATAGCGAACGCGATCGACACCCCGGAGATCGCGATGGGCGCATACACATTCGAATCCGTCGAGCCATCGGAGGTGTCGAGCGGGCGAGAGGTGAGTGCCAGTGCGGCTGGCACGCTCGGGTTGCTCGCGGCACGAAGGGCATCGGGCTCGGCCCCCGTGCTGATCGTGAAGATGGACCCACCCTTACCAGCGCAGAGCGCGGGCTGCCAGGACGCGACCGCTCCCGCGACCAACTCGCTCCCGGAGATCTGCTTCTCCGCGGCGCCGATCGAGCAATTGATCCCGACCGGCTTGAACCCAACCCGGAACGCGATGCGATGCTTCCACGCGTTCCAGAACAGGCCGGAATGGACGATGTGGGTCTCACCCGCATCGGAGCTACCTCGCGGGATCACGACGATCCAGCAGGGCTTACCCGAGATCGTCTTGTCTGCCGCGGTGATCGGAGAACCGCAGTCGATTCCCGATGACTGCTGCACGGTCTGCACTTCGAATTTGACCGATCCTTTGCCGTCGGCGCTCGATCCTGCCCACTTCACCTCGTTGGAGGTGAGGCCGGTGAAGAACTCGTTGGTATTGGGGTCGACGCCGTCGATTTTCTTGTTATCGACAACCGACGCGATGACCTTCCCGGCGGGTGAACGGAAGGGGACCGACGTGTAGGTCGGGTGCACGAAACCGTCGCCGGGCGCCGTGTACGGCCGGTCTTCGGCAGCGACCGCGTCATCTGTCACGAAATTGTCGCGCGTCGCGCCCGGGGTCAAGAATCCGCCGTACTGGCAGGTGGTCCGGTCCGGTTCGGCCGGTTTCCCGGCCGCGACCGATGGATCATCTCCCCAGCACTGAACAATCTGAAGGAAGTTCTCGCCGCCATTGTCGGTGGCGGGCTGCGTCGACTGCGTGCCCCCGGTCCAGCTGATCTCGATGCCTTGCGACCCGAGGTCTTTCGTCTGGGAGACGGTCACCGCGAGGTCCTTCATCGGAGCGTTGGTGAGGTCGCTGTCCGACTCTTTAGCGGTGATCGTTTTCGCAGAGGAGTTGTCCGCGCTGGCTACGAAAGCACCGCCACCGAAGACGACGGACGTTGCTCCAACGACGAGCGCGACAAGCGAACCCACGATCGCCGAAGCGAGCCATGGCATCTTTGTGGTGTTTCGGGAAAGCACGGGTATCTCCAAGGGAAATTCAGCGCGAGCTGAAGGGGCGGGGAAAAAGTATGGGCGGTTCGTGTCATCGGGATGAACGGATCGAGTACTGCCACTCCCGTGATGGCGACGTGACGGGGTGGCCCGACGAACCGGGGCAGACCAGAAGCCGGTGCCGCAATGGGCACCGGTGATGGTGTGGTTCTACTTGTCTGCGCTCCCGCCGGACTTCTTCAGCCGTGGCGACAACAGCGCCGGAAGCACGACGACCGCTACCAGGAAAGCCCCGGCGCCTAACAGCAAGAATTGGCCAGCTCCCCAACCTGACCCGGCGAGCGTGTACGGGGTCGAAATGGCGGAACCAGCAGAGCTGGTGCCTGTGGCCGACAGCTGCCCTGCCGTGTCGCTCGGCCCGGCCGAGTCCCCGGTCGACCCGGCATCCCCGGTAGAAGTGGCCGGAGCATTGCTTGCGGTTCCGCCCTTCCCCGTTCCTGTTGTCGGGGTTGCCGTACCCGCCGCTCCTCCCGTTCCGCTCGTGCACTGGTCAGGGCCCTGCTTGTCGCAGGCCGCAGGCTGTGGCGCCGACGCCGCGAGCCGATTGCTGGAGGGCGAGTCGCCCTTCGTGAAGGTCGGGTTATTGCAGGCGTTAGGGTCGACGTTTGCGCCGTTGGCGCCAGGTATCCGCTTGATCTGATCGAAGCCGGCAAGGACGAGGTTCATCGGGAGCGGGGAGTAGCCCAGCGCTGCCGCCTGCTGCTGGCCTTCGCAGAGCATGTAGCTGGCAAAGGTACCGAGAGTGTTTCCCTTTGCGGCGTTGAAGATCCCCCCGACTTCTGTAGGAACGATCAGGTAGGAGTAGCTGGAGAGCGGGTATGTCCGCTTGTCACCGTTGTTGTAGACGCCATCCAGAATCTGCGTGAGGAACTTATCCGACGCGCTGTCAGTGTTGATCTGAGCCTTAAGAAGGGCAACCGCCACCGACGGTGCCGTCGGCTCGACGTAGTAGCCCGACGAGTTCAGAACCTTCACGACCGGGAATCCCGATTTGAGGGCATACGAGTATTCGACGTACGTGATCGCGCCCTCGCCATAGTTTTGGCTCACGTAGCCCGCGACGCCGAGCGAGCCACTCTGGGCCTTCGCTGCTCCCTTGACCGGATACTGGGACGTGAGACCCTCCCTGCCCGAGAACTGCTGCCACAAGCTGGGGAACTGCTTCGACATCCACAGAGTGAATTGTGCGGTCGAGCCGGACCCGTCGGAGCGCACGACGGGAACGATCGGCTTGTTCGGCATTGCCAGCCCAGGATTATCCGCGGCGATCTGGGGATCGTTCCAGTTGGTGATCTTGCCGGTGAAGATCTTGGTTACGGTCTCGCCACCGAGTCGCAGGTTCGTCACCCGCTTGCCACCGATCTTGAGGTTGTACATGAACGACGTGCCCCCCGCGACGATGGGCATGTATGCGAAGCCACGCGGAGGCTTTTCCGGCGCGGAACCGTCCTCGGGCGCCATCTGGAACGGGATCTCGCTCACGGCATAGTCCACGGTCCCTGCAATGAAATCCCTGCGCCCCGCGGACGATCCGTTGCCGGAGTAGTTCACGGTCATGCTGTAATTCGTCGACACGTTCTTGCGCCACTGGTCAAGCGCATTCTGCGACCACGTCGAGCCGGTGCCGCTGATCGGTGTGTACGTGGCGGCCGATGCGGGCTGCGGCAGGCTTATCGCCGCAGCGCTAGCGAACAGGAGCGTTGCGAACAGCATGCTCACGAGCTGGATGAAGCGTATTCGGGCGGTCACTCGACGGTCTCCTCGGGAAGGGGCGATACAGGCACGGCAGTAGTGGAAGGGCGCGACATCCGCCGCAGGTCGTCGGCGGATGCCGCGGCGACACGGCGACGCTGGCCGTCGGTGAGTTGTCCCGGGCCTCGACCGCCGATCACGCGGGCGACCGCGAACAGGGCGAGCACGAGCAGCAGCAGCACCGCGGCGGTGCCGAACCCGCGGGCGATCATGTTGGGTTCCGGCGACTTGACGAAGTCGAAGACCTGCAGCGGCAGCGAGATCATCGGACCCGAGAACGGGTTGAGGTTGAGCACCGAGGTGACACCCGACGTCAGCAGCACCGGTGAGGTCTCGCCGATACCGCGCGCGGTGCCCAGGATGATCGCGGTGACGAGCCCCGACCGCGCCGTCGGCAGAACCACGTGCCAGACGGTGGCCCAGCGCGTGGAGCCGAGGGCGTATGACGCCTCGCGGAGGTTTCCGGGAACGAGTCGCAGCACGACATCCGATGCCCTGATCACGATGGGCAGCATCATCACGGTGATCGCCATCGCGGCGGCGAAACCGGAGCGCTGGTGGGTGATCAGCTGGATGACCGCGACATAGACGAAGAGGCCGGCGACGATCGACGGCAGCGCGGTCATCGCGTCGGCGATGGTGCGCACGAAGCGGGCGAAACGTCCGCCGATCTCGTTGAGGAAGACCGCCGTGGTGATGCCCAGCGGCACCGTGATGCTGAGTGCGATGCCGATCTGGATGAGCGACCCGACGATGGCGTGCAGGATGCCACCCATCGACAGCGGGTCGAGCGGCCCAGCGAGCTCCATCGTCTCGGTGAAGAAATTGAGGTGCGGCAGCGCCTCTCGCCCCCGGATCAGCGTGTACGCCACGACGAAGATCAGGGCGCCGAACAGGATGATGCCGGCGCTCGCCAGCAGCACTGTCATGATCCTGTCCTTGACGTCCTGTCGGTCGGAACGGATCGCGACCAGCAGCGCGTAGAAGCCGATGAACAGCAGGAACGCGACGACGACCCAGCCGACGATGCCGGTCAGTGGCAGAAACCAGCCGAACAGCAGTGTCGTCAGGGCGAGGCTCGCGGCGAGCGCCCCGAGCAGGTCGAAGCGCTGATCGAGTGTCGCCGTGCGCAGCTTGCGGCGATCGCCGGAGGCAGCCCGGTCGGCGCGCGGCATGCTCGTGCGAGCCGGGCGCTGCGACGACATCGCGCGTTCGAGCTCGTCGGTGAGCGGTTCTGCCTCGAACGATTCGGCGCTCTCGCGCTCGACGGTGGTGGACACGGTCACCCCGTTTCTGCGCCGGAGCGCGAGCGGGCGACGATGGACGACGCGGTGAAGTTGACGATGAGGGTGATGATGAAGAGCACGAGCCCGGCCGCCATCAGAGCGGAGAGGCCGAACTCGCTCGCCTCGCCGTAGCGCAGGGCGATGAGCGCTGACACCGAGTTCGTGCCGGTGGTGAGCACGTGCCAGTTGATGGTGAAGATGGGCGAGATGATCAGGTACACCGCGATGGTCTCGCCGAGCGCCCGTCCCAGTCCAAGCATGGTGCCGCCGATGATTCCACCCCGACCGAAGGGCAGCACGACGGTGCGGATCATGCCCCAGCGGGTCGAGCCGAGCGCCAGCGCTGCCTCCCGCTCCCCCACCGGCGCCTGCGAGAAGGCCTCGCGCATGACCGAGGTCTGGGTGGGAACCACCATGAGGCCGACGACGATCCCGGCGATGAAGGCCGAGGAGGTATACGAACTCGCCTCGCTGAGGTGGTGCCCGGACGAGTCGGTCGCGGCGAGGAAGGGGATCCAGCCGAAGTACGTCGAGATCCATTCCGACACCGGAATGACGTTCTCCTGCAGGAAGAAAAGCCCCCAGAGGCCGTAGATCACGCTCGGCACGGCTGCCATCAGGTCGACCAGGGAGACGAGAGCCGACCGCATCCGCCCCGGCACCACCTCAGAGAGCAGGAGGGCAGTGCCGATGGCCAGCGGCACGCCGACGCACATCGCGATGACGGCGATCGTGATGGTGCCGAACAGCACCGCGGCGATGCCGAACTGGTGTGTCTCCGGCGACCAGCGCTGCTCGAACAGGAACGAGATACCCGAGACGGAGAGCGCATTGCCGGCCCGCACCGCGAGGAACAGCCCGACGGCGAGCATGATGCCGACCGTGGTCGCCCCGGCCGTATAGGAGACAGCACGGAACACCGAGTCGGAGCGCGAAGGCGCGGAGAGGAGGGAACGCCTGACCGGCGGCAGCGCGGTAGCGCTGACGTCAGGCATTGCAGTATCGATCGCCACAGCTCACCTTTCTTGTTCGCGCCATGGCGCGGCATTGTGCCCCGGCACTGAGAGTGCGGGCCATATGTGAACACGGAGGGTCGCCCGCATGGCCGGAGCGTGGACTACAACGTGCCGGGTCATGGTGCCGCTCCCCCACCGGGTGGAGGAGTCTGTGTCGGGGTCGGCGCGATGGTCGGGGGCGCGGTCGGGGCGACGCGGGCGATGAGCACTCGCACCTCCGAACCGACCGGAGCCGTCGTCGCCTCCTCCGGGTCGCTCGAGAGCACGGTGCCATCCGCGTGTGCGTCGTCCAGCCGAAGGCTTGAGACAGGGATGAACCCTGCCGCCCGCACAGCGTCCAGGGCCGCACTCGCGCTCAGCCCGACCACCCGAGGCACCGCGTTGGCGCCGCTCGCGACCACCAGATCGACCGCGGAACCGCGGGCGGGGTGGGCGCCGGCCGGCTGGGAGACGGTGAGGACGGTGTCGGCGGCGGCAGCGACATCCATCGCCGAGACCGAGCCGAGCATCAGGCCGGCCGCGACGAGGGCCGAGCGGGCGTCGGCCAGGGCGAGCCCGGCGAGGGTAGGCACCGTCGCACGGGACACCTCTCCGGTGACGGCGACGACGGTCGGCGTCGGTGTGGGCGTCACGGCCGGTGACGACGTGGTTACGGTCTTCACCGGCGCGGCTCCCGGATCCCCGGAGGCCGCCGCCCAGCCCAGGCCGAGAACCGCCAACACGACGACTACGCCCGCCCACATCGGGGCGTTGTCGATGCGGAGCCGACGACGGATTCGCACGGTCGGTGCCGACGTCGCCCGCCGGGCGGGCTGCAGCAGTTCGGTCTTCGCCCCCGCGGCTGCGAAGCCCACGCCCGGTACTACCGGGGTGACGAAGCGGGTCGTGCCCGCGGTGCGAATGTTCTCGTGCTGGTGCGGGACATCCGCTATTTCCAGCGCCGTCAGCAACTCATCCACGCTGTCGAAACGACGCTCGGCGGCCTTGGCCAGGGCGGTGACGATGAGGCGGTCGAGTGGAGCGGGCAACCCTGGCCGCAACACCGACGGCACCGGGGCGGGAGCCTGTACGTGCGCCCGCAGCATCGCCTCTGCGCTCGGTCGCTCGAAGGGAGCCCGGCCGACAGCGGCGAAGTACAGCACTGCGCCCGCCTGGTAGATATCCGACCGCTGATCGACCGGGAGGCCGAGGGCGTGCTCGGGCGAGACGTACGCCGGATTGCCGAGCAGCTCCTCCCCGGCCGCCTCGCGACCCGTCCCACAGAGCCCGAAATCGATGAGTCGGACGGTTCCGGACCGCAGCCGACCACGACCGTCAGCCTCGAGCATCACGTTCGACGGAGTCACATCGCGGTGCACCAGCCCGGCGTCGTGTACCGCGGCGAGCGCGGCTGCCAGCTCCCGACCGAGGCCGACGACATCCGCAGCCGTGAGCGGACCCCTGGCCGCGACATGCTCGGCGAGGGAGACACCGTCGACCGATTCGAGGGCGATCCATGCCTGGGGTTGGCCGCCGGCATCGTGGCTGCCGCGATCGACGACGGCGACGACCCCCGGATGCGCGGCCCGCTCGGCCGCATCGGCCTCCGCGAAGAAGGCTGCCGTGGCTTTGTCGTCCACGGAGAGATGCGGATGCAACAGCTTGAGCGCGACGGTGTCACCGCTCGACTCGTCCAGCGCCTCGAACACGGAGGCGAAACCGCCGGTGCCGAGCAGGGCGCCGAGCCGGAACCGGCCGGCTATCAAGCCATGGTTCGGCTCGGTCATCGTCGGCCGCCGCGCTCGGTCCGAACGGCTCGCGCGCCGCGCTGCACCGTGGCGACGGCGAGGGAGCTCACGGCCAACTCGAGCGAGTTGCGGCGATCGCGCTCCGTCACGTACCAGCGTGAGGCCGTCATCACCGGCACCCCGGCGATGCTGGCGTACCAGCCGAACAGACTGCGGGTCTGGTTGCCCACGAGGTGCGTCTCGATCCGTCCGGTGGCGGCGACCAGGCGCTCGACGCGTTCCTCTGCGTCCGCCACCCCGGGGTAGAGCAGGGCGCTGCGCCCGAGGATGCGGTTGTTCAGCGAGAGCAGTTGCCAGACGACGATGGAGGGGACCGCGGCATCCGTCGGCAGTCCGTAGGTGGGTGGCGGGCCGCCGATGACGCGGCGGCAGTGCTCCTGCCACGGCTCGAGGGAGGGGGCATCGCGGGAGGCGAAGCGCAACAGGGCAATGCGCGGGCCGATCGACATGGGCGGGTGACTTTCGTGAGGCCGGCTCGGGCGCCGAGGCGAAAGCAGTCAAGTGAGATGGGGGGAACAGCGACCCCGTGGTCCGTTGACAACGACGCAACGAGTGGTGAACAGTGCGTGTTCCGACCCCCGTTCGGGGGGATTCTCGGCTAAGAGGGAGTACGGTCCGGGCACCGCGGGCGGCACGAGACAATGGAGCGTGACCGAAAATCTTGCTCTCCATGACACCGACTACCGCGGCTTCGCCTCCGACAACTACGCCGGAGCGCACCCCGAGATCATTGCGGCCATCGCCGCGGCCAACGGCGGTCACCAGATCGCCTACGGCGAAGACGACTACACCGAGCACCTGCAGGGCGTCATGCGGGAGCATTTCGGCGATCAGTCCCAGACCTTCCCTGTCTTCAACGGCACCGGGGCGAACGTCACCGCGCTCACCTCGGTGATGCCGCGCTGGGGCGCGGTCGTGGCCGCGTCAACCGCGCACATCAACACCGACGAGGGCGGGGCGCCCGAACGGGTCAGCGGGTTGAAGCTGCTCACCGTCGCCACCCCGGACGGCAAGCTCACCCCCGAGCTCATCGACCGGGAGGCCTGGGGCTGGGGCGACGAACACCGCGCGCAGCCGCTCGCCGTGAGCATCACCCAGACCACCGAGCTTGGCACCCTGTACACGGTCGACGAGGTGAAGGCGATCACCGAGCACGCCCACTCGCTCGGCATGACGGTGCACATGGACGGCGCGCGAATCGCCAACGCGGCGGCGGCCCTCGGGGTTCCGCTGCGCGACTTCACGACGGATGCCGGGGTCGACATCCTGAGCTTCGGCGGCACCAAGAACGGCCTGCTGTACGGCGAGGCGATCGTGGCGCTGCGCCCGGCGGCATCCGACGGGCTGGTCTACCTGCGCAAGCTGAATATGCAGCTCGCCAGCAAGATGCGCTTCGTCTCGGCACAGCTGATCGCGCTGCTCACCGACGATCTGTGGCTTCGCTCGGCGCAGCATGCCAACGCCATGGCGGCCCGACTGCGCGGCGCGCTGGACGAGGCGCAGCTCGGCGGTCTGTCGTTCAGCCAGCCCACCCAGGCGAACGCCGTGTTCGCCGTGCTCGACAACGCGGTCGCCGACCGCATCCGCGAGCGGGTGCGGTTCTACGACTGGAACCGGGCTGCCGGCGAGGTGCGATGGATGACCGCCTTCGACACGACCGAGGCCGATGTCGACAACTTCGTGTCGGTCATTACAGAGGAGCTTTCTCGCTGAGCTTTCTCAATGAGTG
>Ga0247732_10000778_pt1 | contig 13783 bp, 2 predicted proteins | sample UWRJL163409C2_FD_180940 | JGI IMG/M metagenome (GOLD analysis project Ga0247732, IMG submission 180940) | Plant litter microbial communities from Arlington Agricultural Research Station in Wisconsin, United States - UWRJ-L163-409C-2 | ecosystem: Environmental > Terrestrial > Plant litter >...
GAATGTGACAGTAGGAGTAGGCTTTAAGTTTACACCCGCCATGTTCGGTGTTTCTGCAGATGACTTCCAGAATGACAGCCTTGGCAATGTTACTTATGGGGTGACGGTGAGCTACAACAATTACCAGGGTTTCACCATGCAGCCGAGCATAGGTGTACAAGCAAAACTTGGAGATAACGTTTCGGTCGGTTTCAACGCAGTATCCGGTCCGGACGGACTTACCATTTCTCCCAATGCTTCCATACACAAGGCGGTTACATCAACAGCTGATCACGACCGGAAATTGGGCGCGAATTTCGGCGTATCCATGAATTCCAGGCAGGGACTTACTTCCACTTCACTGAGGATGACCAGCTCTGCTAAGTATAAAGGCAAGTTTGGTAATAATGCAAACAATACTATAGGAACAGGCGGTTCGCAGGGTTCGAGTATCGGTTTTACCGACATGCTTTACACCCCCTATAAACGCACGGCAATGGTTACCGGAAGTTTTACAGTCAATGCAGCTTTAGGAACAGAGTTTTTCGGTGGAGAAGGACAGGGACAGATCACAGCTTTTGGTACGGTACAGAAAATCAAGCCTGAGGAAAGAGAGAGTTCAAGAAAGGCGTATGGTTATGCGCATACACAGCACGGAGATAATTTATCCATCCTGGATTTCAACCGGGAAAAGGACGGTTCTTTCTCTGTGAATACGACTAACCTCCCGATCACAAACTATACCTACGACATTTATTCGGTACAGGGGCAAGGCGTTTCTGGCATGTACAGGCCATACCGCAACCAGGTCGGATTCGTTTACGATCCACTGGTAAGGGACGGATCTTTTTCCGGGAGCTTAGGCCTGGAGTTCGGAGTAGGAAATGCTGCACATTTTGGAATGGATATAGAATCTACGGATATTTCAAGTCATTCAGGAGAATGGAAAAATTCGAATACTCCATACAACAAATTCAAATCGAAAGAAGCCAATCCGATCCAATATGAACCGGTACACTACAAGAATGTCGGAGACCTGAGCACGGACCAGGAATTTTCTCCTTTATTCTATTCGAAACTGGGTGGATACCAACCCGCTCGGATCCCTTTTGTGGGACAGAAATTTTACCGTTCCACAGAAAATAAGTTTCATGCCAAGATGTCGCCGGATGCAGAACAAGTGCTGAATATCGATGGAGAGATCAAAAGAAATAAGCGGCAACTCAGAAACCAGGCGATCCACAATGTAACGATCAAGGAACTACAGGAGCACATCGGTTACGGCCCCCTGACACGCAATGAATATACGTTGCCGGCGGATGCCAAAGGACACCATACGGGTGAGGTACAGATACTGAGAAATGACGGGGCACGTTACATCTATGGCCTTCCTGTTTATAACCTGGTTAAAAAGGAAGCTACTTTTGCCGTAGGAAGCGAGGGCAATTGCTCAACAGGTATTGTGGAATATACCAAAGGAGTCGACAATAGCATCAACAATAAAACGAACAACCGCTACTTCGAGCGGGTTACTACACCCGCTTATGTACACACTTACCTGCTTACTTCTGTATTGTCTACCGATTATTCGGACAGGACGAACAATGGACCTTCCGAAGATGACTTAGGCAGCTATACCGCTTTTTCCTATGAGAAGAAACATCCTGTTTACAAGTGGCGGGTCCCGTTGGGAGAGGGAGAGGCGACCTTTAATGAAGGGCTGAAATCCGATCAGACGGACAACCAGGGAAGTTATGTTTACGGAGAAAAGGAAGTTTATTACCTCAAAACGATCCGTACCAAAACGCACGTTGCCATATTCAAATACAAAGACCAGAGAGATGATGGTAAAGGTGTAAAGGGTGAAGACGGAGGAATAGATCCAGACCAGAAATCGTATGCACTCGAGAAGATCAGTCTTTACTCTGTGAAGGAATACAACAACGGTGCAGGCACGCCTATCAAAGAAGTTCATTTCAAATACAATTATTCCCTTTGCCAGGGTGTATTGAACAATTCTGCAGGAGGTGGAAAACTGACACTGGAAAAGGTATATTTCACCTACAGGGATTCCAGGATGGGAAAATATACAGGCTATAAGTTCAATTATGATAACGCGAATCCGGTTTACAACGTAAAAGGTTACGATTCCTGGGGAAATTACAAACGGAATGCAGGTACCTGTGATCACGCCGGGACGCCTGTTACAGCGCCGGAATACCCATTTGTAGACCAGGATGCTGCTGAACAGGACATCAATGCAGCTGCATGGAGCCTTAGCTCGGTAGAGCTTCCTTCGGGTGGAAAGATCCTCATCAAATACGAATCCGATGATTATGCCTACGTACAGAACAAAGCTGCGTTGCGGATGTTCAAAGTGGTAGGAGCGGGTACCGTCGATGCGCCTGGCTCACTGCCGGATGGCCTTTCTGATGTGCTGTATGACCGTGGAATTGTAGATGCACACAAAAAATACCTTTACGTACAGGTTCCCGAGCAGGCTGCGATCACCGATCAGAATGTGATCAAAAACAAATATCTCACAGGTCTGGAAGATAAAGTTTACTTCCGTTTCCTGATGAACATGACCCTGGCCGGATCCGATGCCACCACAGAGACTCAGCTCAATGCTGCCAGGTTTGACTATGTAACCGGTTATGCAGAGCTCGACAAAACCGCCACTTCCAAGGTATTCCAGTCGGGAGGGCACTATTACCTGAGTGTCCCGATCAAGCGCGTGAAACGCGAAGGCGGAATAGGCGCGGGACTGAAAGTAAATCCCGTTTCTAAAGCAGCCTGGCATTTTGGCCGTAAATACCTGAATAAACATGTATATAGCACCCAGGATAACGGTGATTCAGAAGATATTTTAGCGATTGTCAATGATATCCTGTCACCCGGTGTGTTGGAAAACCTGGAGGAAATCTTTACAGGACCGAACGCAACGCTTGAAAATAAAGGCATTGGCCGCCGTTTTATCCTTGAAAAATCATGGATACGTCTGAAAGAGCCTAAAGGCCGGAAACTGGGCGGAGGTTGTCGCGTTCGTACGATCGAGATGAGCGATGTGTGGGGCAATGTGATGAATGCAGGCCAGCCGGGTTACCAGACCATGAGTTATGGACAGGTTTATGAATATAAAATGCTCGACGGAAGATCCAGCGGAGTAGCCACTTACGAGCCTGTAGGAAATAAAGAGAACCCTTTTGTGCAGCCGGTTTACTCAACCACGGAACACTTACTGGCGCCGGATGACGAAAATTTCATGGAGATGCCTTTCGGAGAATCATTTTTCCCGAACCCTCAGGTGACCTACAGCAGAGTAAGTGTTTCAAACATGAGCAATGCGACAAATCCGGGCCACAATATCAAGAAACTCCACCGGACAGGACATGTAGTGACAGAATTCTACACAACCAAGGATTATCCTACAATCGTAGATCAAACCATTATGCAGGCGGAAGAAGACCAGCAGCAATTGCTGGATAACCTGCTTTCAATGAATGTGAGGAAGCACATGACGGCTTCGCAGGGATATGTGGTCCATCTCAACGACATGAATGGCAAACAGAAATCCCAGCGCGTATATGCAGCCGGGCAGAATGATTTCATTTCAGGCGTAGATTACCGTTATGATAATTATTCAGCCAACCCTACTCTGAATGCGCAGCAGTTCCTCGATGAGAACAAAGGGAAGCTCAACAACCTGGTGCGGGTGATCTATCCTAATGGCGCGATCAGGATGGAGACGATCGGCGTTGAATATGATGTTGTAAATGACTTCAGGGAAAACATGACCTCAACGGATATAGCAGGTGTAAATACCAACCTTGCATCCTTCCTGGCGGGTATTATTGTGGGTATGATCCCGATCCCGCTTCCCGATCAGTCACACCAGGAAGATCAATTCCGCTCTGTTTCCACAACTAAAGTGATCAATACTTTCGGTATTCTGAAAGAAACAGTTGCTTATGACGCAGGTGCTACAGTGTACACGCGCAATCTCGCGTGGGATGCGCTTACGGGCGAGGTGCTGGTTACAGAGACGATTGATGAATTTGATGATAAATATTACAGCCTGAATTATCCAGCTCACTGGTATTATCCAGGAATGGGCCAGGCGGCGATGAACCTTGGGCTACAGGGAAACCTTAGTGTGCTGGGTGTCGGAACGTATGGTATCCAGGGGCAGAGCGCTTTCGCGGCGACTGCATTCCTGACGGAAGGCGATGAGATTGTCTACGGAACCTCTAACCTCAAGGCCTGGGTGGTTAATATCCAAGGGAACAGCTTTATGCTAATGGATGCTTCGGGGAATTATATTTCCACCGCTTCCGGCGCTTTCAAGGTGACGCGTTCCGGAAGAAGGAACCTGCAATCTGCCGGAATTATGAATGTCACGCTGAAACGCAATCCATTGCTGACAGCTTCAGGTGGATATGCCTCCGGCCTGGACGAGAATTTCCTGGTTGGCAATACCTGGAATACGTGGAAAATTATCAATGCAGGAGCAGTAGATTATTCCGACAGCTGGAAAGCCAGCTGCGAGTGCGGAACAGTTTCGCAGGGCGGAATCTACAATCCTTATGTTGTGAATGAAAAAGGTGTCTGGCGTACGAAGTCTTCGCGAACATACCTCACCGGAAGATTTTCCCAGGCAAAGGTTACACCACGTATGGACGGGTATTTCACTTCATTCTCCCCGTTTTACAAGCTGACAGGCAATTCGTCCTGGCAGAAAGACATGCTGCACTGGACTTTCGTATCGGAGGTTTCCCGTTACAGCCCTTATGGCTTTGAAATGGAGAATAAAGATGCACTTGGACGCCATTCCGCTGCGCAGTACGGTTATAACAATACTTTCCCGATGGCCGTGGGCGCCAATACCCGCTATACTGAACTGGGGTACGATGGATTTGAAGATTACGGCTTTACGGGATGCACTACAGCGCCGCATTTCAGCTTTAACAATTCCAGTATCCTGACCGGGGGCATCGTTGTTTCGCCGGACCAGTCGCATACGGGTAAATCCAGCTTGCTGGTGCCTAAAGGCAAAAAAGCAACCCTCACGAAAAAAATAGCTTGTCCAACTAATGATTTACCGCGATGATAAGAATTAAAAAATATAGAAATATTTTGATATTGCTTTTGATGCTTTATCCAGTATCAGGGCAGGTACTTTCGCAATGTGACCCGAGTATCTTTTCGTTCACTTATGAAAACGTAGCAAACTGCACAAATAATCAGAATTCCTCTGTAGGTTTATATGAACAGATAAATTTTGTTATTACCCATTCGGGATTGGGAATGACAGGCGAATTATACGACAATGGAATACCTATTGGCTCATTAGATATACATTATGCAGCTCCTGGTAAAAGAGCGTATTATTTTTCAACCACAGGCCTGCATACTATTACATATATTGCTTCATCAGGTTATTGTTCGAATATTACACTCACCTTAACTGTCAACGTGGTAGATGGAGATTATACCTGTCCGATTGTCCTGGCTGATGTATCGGGACATTCCAACTGTTCATTTCCGGAAGACAGTACTTATTTCAAGCTTGTTGTCGGAGCAGGTTCTGGCTCTGTTCAGAGTGCACTATGGGATATAAATGGGATTCAATACCAGGTGAATGGATCAGAATTTTATCATAAACCTTTACAACCTGGGATTTTACAGGCGACTGGATACGCGACAGTCAGTCTAACAGGTGGAGGGACCTGTGTTACACCCATCAGAATCGGGCAAAATAACTCGTTAATAGATTGTTTTTTAGGATTTAACAACTTTTATTCTGATCCGCGGTTTGAGATAGAAGGATCTTTAATTGAGGGGGAGGCCTATAATATCATTTTTAAAGGAAGCGAAATGTTTCCGGCAAGTAACCATTATGAGCTACTCATTAATGGGGCCTCTTACGGAACATTTGACGATCCTGCATACAATCAGATACTTTTCAATATGCCTTCACCTACTGCCGGGACTTACGAGATTCAATTGATGGGCACAGCTTCGAAGGAGTGTAAAGATGCTTTGTTTCAAACCATTGCCATCGCTCCTCTACCTCCGGTTACTCCGGATCCGGAAGCCTGCCTGAACTGTAACACTTTCGCCCCACAGCCCGGACAGCGTTACTGGATTACTGCCTGGGTGAAAGAAAAACAGCCGCAAGCGGTGAAAACGTACCAAAATTCTTCCATCCAACTTGAATTCATTGGCAGTACAACGAGTACGGTGTCGTTTCAGCCAGCAGGGGAGCTTGTAGAAGGCTGGCAGCGCATTGCAGGAGCATTTACCATTCCTGCCGGTACGCTGGACATGAACATTCACCTGGTCAACACCCAGAGTGCGTCCATTGACAATTATTTCGACGACATCCGCCTCCATCCTTTCAACGGGTCGATGAAAAGCTATGTATACGATCCCGTTACGCTCTGGCTCACTGCCGAGCTGGACGACAACAATTATGCGACTTTCTACGAGTATGACCAGGAAGGCCAGCTTGTAAGGATCAAAAAAGAAACTGAGCGTGGGGTGATGACTATCCAGGAATCCCGTTCCAGCAATCCGAAAAAAGAGTAATATGAAAATCCTTTCGCTTTGTGTATGCATCCTGATCTGTTCAGGGGTTTTCTCTATGGAACCCCGGGAAGTGATCCGCAAAATGCAGCAGGTATATAAAGACCTGACCAGCTATGAATATACGTGTCGTTATGAGCTTTTCAAAGGGCATAAGAGCACGGAGGTCGCAGATGCGTACGATGGAAAGTTCTGCCGTTCAAAAGCAGGATATTACCAGCAGATCGGCCAGGCAGAATTTGTTTACGCGGAAAGCTTTTTTCTTAAGGTGAACCATTCGGAGAAAGCGGTGGCGCTGAACCTGCCTCAGAAAAACGTGCAGCAACAGGCAGACCTTGAACAGGCTTTGAAACATTGCAGCGAAATCAAGCTCGAAGACAACGATACATATTATACTGTGATCCTGAAGATCAGCAATACATCTTTGGTGCCTTACAGCCTGATCCGCGTGCGGATCTCTAAGTCAGATTATCACCTGCTGCGCCTGGACTTGTACTATACAGATATGAAGGATTTTTCTTCCGTCCGCAATAAACCGGACATGGAACAGCCGCATTTGCGCATTACTTTCGGTGAGCTGAATAAAAAACCGAAATCCACTAACCATTTATTTTCGCAGTCAACTTACCTGAAGACGGTAAACAACATGCTGATCCCTACAGGCCGCTGCGAAGGATATTCCCTGATTGACAAACGCATTTAAAATATGAACACATTCATGAAAATTTTTGTTGTATTATTCTCCCTCCTGGTTTTCACTTCCAGCCACGCCTCAGATTTATTATGGAGCAACCGATTGGAGGGTTCTGGTGTTTCGGGCGGTGTTTTGTTTCTGGAGGACGGTCATTACGGCCTGCTGGGGACGGGTGTTCTGGCCGATGTTGATGCTTTCAGTTATGTTCGTTTAGGCTTGAAGGAAAAATCCGGTTTGTTTTTCAACGGCGCTTCGATGCGACTGCGGGTGGTGGTGAAGATTACAACGTATACGAATGCAGGGGTTGAGAACCCTTCCTTTAACCGCACCCTGGAGGTTATTTACAGCGCCACGGGAGTTGAAGGCCTGACGGTTGATGCGCAGGACTACCGGATGGCGGGAGTACATAAGCTGAAAGTGGAAGTTGTGAGTGTGAATATGTACAACCCGGACAATACCGCTTATACGGGCGCTATTCCGAACTATTTATACCTTGAGGCAGGCTTTAGCACCCAGCGTTATTTTGAGCTGAATACGGGCCAGGTTCCGGGAGCGGGCGTTGATTATTTGTCTTATGCTGCGGATGGTAGCGTGACGCGTACACCAACCTTTACGGCCGCTACCAATGAGCTTGATCTGCACTGGGATTATGTTGCGGGCGCTGAGTATTATGAAGTAGAATGGAGCTGGACGGACAACTATGGTGAGAGTGGTATGGGAGTACTGCCCATGAACGAAGTTGGGATGAGCGATGATTTCTTTCGCCACAACAGCACACGGATCCGCACCAGCGCCCAGAGCTACCGGCTTTCGCAGGTTTTCGGGCGTGGATATCTGGTGTACCGGGTACGAGCTGTAGGCCGCTGGCTGGATGCTCCTGCAAAGGAGAAGCTGGGGAGGTGGAGCAGTGAAAACAGCATGGCCAGCAAAACCCTTGTGAGCCACTGGCCGCATGTGATTACCATCAGCCATGAGCACGAGCATCAAAAAAACTGGCAATACCAGGCCACCTATGCCGAGGAAGGCAAAAAGAAGGAAGTCGCCCAGTATTTTGATGGGAGTTTGCGTGGCCGCCAGACAGTGACGCGCATCAACAGCGATTCCCGCTCAGTGGCTGCAGAAACGATCTATGACAATGAAGGGCGCGGCGTTTTGCAGGTACTTCCGGTTCCACAGCTGAACCCTTCTATCCGTTATTACCCGGCCCTGAACCTCAATGCAGGCGCTGCTCCTTATAGCCATTTAGATTTTGACTGGGAGAAAACCAATACTTCCGCTTGCGCCCCGGATGGGGCCGATGTGCTTTCATCAACGGCGGGTGCCGGAAAATACTATTCCACCGCGGGCCATACGGCAGATACCGACTGGCAGCAGTACGTACCGGATGCCGAAGGCTATGCCTTCACCCAGGTGCAGTATACACCCGACAACACGGGCCGCATCCGCAGCCAGAGCGGGGTAGGGCCCACCCACAGGATCGGCGGCAGCCACGAAACGAGCTATTTTTATGCTGTCCCTGCCCAGGAGGAGCTCAACAGGCTTTTTGGCTATAAGGCAGGTTACTCTAAGCGTTATAAGAAAAACATGGTGGTGGACGCCAACGGCCAGGTGAGCATTTCCTACATGGATGCCCAGGGTCGGGTGATCGCTACCTCCCTTGCGGGCGATGGCCCGGAGCAGCTCACGGCCCTTGCTTCAGCCTCCGGTGCCCAGCACCAGCAGGTAACACGTGACCTTCTGGGCAAAATCCTGTCCACCGACCGGGATACACCCCAGGACAACAATGAGCTTTTCAACACGGGCCGCTTCGGGGCGCAGTTTGACGCCTTGCGGGTAAGCAAGCCTGTGGAGGTTACTGGCAACAATACCCTTTATGAGTTTAAATACGAGGTTACTTCCTCCCACTATACCCCTGATGGGTGCGGGGAGCTTTCAGCACCTGCCTTTCCGTATGTCTATGACCTCCAGCTGAGCTTGAGGGACAACTGCGGCACGGAGCTTTTTGCCCAGGGCTTCCCAACGATCGGCAGCCAGCAGATCGGCTCTGTTACGGGAGACTTCAAAAGCTTTGTAAGGACCGCTACCTTAAATAAAGGCTCCTATGCCCTTCACAAGGAGATCCGGGTCAATGAAGCAGCGCTTGCTGCGTACGTGGATGCCTACTTAGATCCGCTTCAGAACCCGTGTCTGCTGGATACAGCTGATTTCACGCTGCCTGTTTCCACGGACTGTAATACAAGCTGTGAGGAATGTGCAGCAGGCCTTGGCAGCCAGCAGGATTTTTTGGAAAAGCAGCGCTTACTGCTGGGCGTTGCGCAATTGAGCGCTGTTGAGCTGACAGCCTTCACGCAGGTGTACCACGGGCTGATAAAAGCCTGCCTTGAGCCCTGTAAGGTAAAGACCTCATGCGATGTATACGAAGCCATGATGCTTTCGGACCTCAGCCTGCTGGGCCAGTACGGGAGCGTATTGGCGGGCGATCCGCTGAGCGTGTTCAATACCTCCGGTGCGCTGAGCGGCCACTGGCGCTTGCCTGTTACCCCTTATGCCGATCAGTATGGCAACCCGGTGCTCATCGATGTGCAGTACGATGGCGCTAGCTTCAGTCCCGCACTCATCGCAGGTGCTGTAACCTACCCGGCAGTTACACCCGGACAGGTGAGCGTGGTACAAACGGCCCCTGAGTCTTTGGCTGCCTTGGATGATGCGCAGCTGATCTGGGAGCAGAGCTTCTCTGCCTCTCTTCTGCCATACCACCCGGAGTACCCCTTGTATGTATACCAGCTCCCGGTGTGCCTTGCAGATACCACTGTGGGAAGCACAAGCCTTAGCAGCGATGTCTTCGATGCCTACTTCAGGGACAATATCAACACCTACCTGCAGGCCACAGGCGCCAACAGCTTCAATATCGACTTTACGGATGAAGCGACAGGCAATACCATCCGGCAGGTGGACCCTTATTTTAAGATCAGCTATGCTCCCCATACAGCCCTTGGGCTCAATGCACTCAAAAACGATCTGATGACAGAGGCGCTGGGTTCCAACTACGATGGTGCGGGCATCTCTATGCTTCACTTCGCAGTGCGGACGGTGATGTGCGGTACGGACCTTTCGGGTGGGTGCAATATCACCCCTTATGACACCTGGGCAGAGATCGCATCCACCACAGCCCTGAGCACAGCTCAGAAAGATGCGATCTGGAATACCTATAAATCTTACTATTTATCCTTCAAGCTGAAGATCAACCAGCTTTTGATGGATTTTCACGGTTTTGCACAGTCTCCGGGGATCTGCAACACATGCCTTGGGACAGGTTCCCTGAACATGGGCATGGCGCAGGGCTTTAGCTACAGCAGCCAGTTCACAACGGTGATCCTTCCCAAGGTAATGGCCTTCTGGGGGCTGGGCCTTCCTTTTATTCCACCCACGCTTCCGGCAGCATTGTGTGGTCCGGATTACGACAGCAAGCAGGTGCGTATTGTGCGCATCGACAACCTCTACAGCTCCTCGCTTCCGCCCTCGGTGGGAGTAACGGAAGCTGAAGCTGCGGCCGATTATGCCACCTGGCAGCAGACGGGGCTTTGCCCGCTGACCCTGGACATGGAACGCCTGCTCAACGGCCTTGGGCAGCGCAGGCTTTTGGCCAATACCCAAAACAACAGCAATGATGTGCCGGAACTTACAAGAGACCTTTATGAAGCCCTGACGGGTGTTGGCTCCAATACCTTGCCGGTGTATATCACGGGTGTCCCTTCAGGCACGGGGCTCAACCTTACGATCGGCAATGACAATGGCAAATGCGATATTACCCTTCCACAGATCGGCAGCTACGACTGGAACAACTACCCTCAAAGCTGGAATATCTGGGGTGTTTACCACAGCCATCCGCTGGCGGGCACCAACAATGTGCAGGTGGTTGTGAAGGCAGGCCCTGATGCGGCAACGGCGCACGAATATGTGATCACCTACCAGTCCTGCGCAGACCTCAACGGCTGCCAGCAGGCATACGCTGAAAACAATACGGAGTCTGAGGACTGCGACAAGGAAGCGCGGATGGAAGCGGCTTTGCTGGCCTTTTTCCAGGAGCTTGTGGCACAATCCCAGCTGCATAATAATACCTTCGGGCTTTCGGGCACAGCTTCCTACATGCAAACGATCCTTGCTGAGTATATCGGTACATCTTCCCCTGTGTGGCACGGCGGGCTCTTTGATCCTTCCATCACATCGGGTAGCAATGAACTGCTGTTGACAGGGCTCAACTTCCCTGCCAATACGGTAGCCGTTACCTCGGCCCAGATCGTGAACGGCGTGCTTTATGTACAGGCCCTTACCAGCACCCCGGCGCTTGTGAGCTTTCAAATCATCCCGGAGCTGAAGATACAGGGAGAAGGACAACCACTGGATCTGAGCTGTGTATGCAATGAGCAGACCACCGTACTTTCCCTCACCACCCAGCTCATCAACCACCTTTTGAGCTTAAGCTCAGTCCCTGAGGGGTATGTTCCGGCTGTGCTCACGGAGCTTCAGCCTTACCTTATGGCAGAAGCTGCTGCGATCCATAATTTTGAAATATCCCAGGATGGGGTGACCATCATGCTGCTTGAGTCCAAGGAGGAGTGTGTGCTGGAGCTTTCGGGCAATGTATCAGGAACGCTGCTTGCGGTATCCAACCTTACAGCTACTTCTGCTTATACCTTCACCGCTACGGGGCACCTGGCGGGCGGTGGCACGGTAGCTTTCTCAGGGAGCTTTGACTGCCTGAGGGACGCTGTGGGGTGTGATACCTGCGTTCCCTACACCCTGCCTGCTTTAAGCTGCAACGATATCTATTCCAGGTATTCATCCACTGCCGCCTATGCGGTAACTCCCATCACGGAGGGAGCGTTTTGTGATGCAGGCTATGCCTACATTGTGAGCGCATACCAGGAGTATGTGGACCAGGTAGGCATTCAGCACAGCTATGATCCTTATTACGTATCACTGGCAGAGTTCGGCAATACGCCTGCGGGTTATTCCAATGCAAACCTGCTGGAAGCGGTATCCGATTACGCGGCTTACTTTCATACAACGGGCGATGTTCCAAAAAGGACGTGGCGTGAGTTTGTGAACCTTACTTATGTAAAGCGCAAAGGGTTCTGCCCACCCATCGCCCCACCTGTGAGCTTTCCCGATACGGTGATCACCTATCCTTGTGATCAGTGGCAGAACACGGTAAATGTGGTGAACGGCCACAACCAGATGGCCATTTACCGCGATCAGCTGGCGAGCGCCTTCCGCAAGGCTTACATCGAGGATGCGATCGCTTCGCTCACCGAGACCTTCACCGAGTCCTTTCCCGACAAGGAATACCACTATACCCTGTATTACTACGACAGGGCGGGCAACCTTGTGCAGACAGTGCCACCCAAAGGCGTGAAGCGCTTTGAGGCAGGCACCTCGGCCACCACCCTTACCAATGATGAGATCAACCTTTTGCGAAAAGAACAGCCGGAAGCTGTGGATAACGTGGCGGCAGGCAAGTTCCAGGCTCCAGAGCATACCCTGGCAACGGTCTACAGGTACAACTCACTCAACCAGCTGGTGTACCAGAACACTCCTGATGGCGGGCAAAGCAGGTTCGCCTATGACCCGCTGGGAAGGCTGGTTGTATCGCAGAACGCTTTGCAGTCGGCAAGCAATACTTTTAGCTATACGCTCTACGATGCGCTGGGAAGAGTCACAGAGGCAGGAGCGTTTTCAACCTCACAAACCATAGAGATCAATGCTAACGGCAGGCTGGTGTATACCGGAACGCCCACCGAGGTAGATGTGTTCTCCCAGAACTGGATCACGGGCATTGCCAGCGCCAGGCGCGAGGTGACCCTCTCCATTTACGATGAGATGCCTGCATTGCAGGTAACGGTCAACGGCACGCCGACGGCTGCAACGACATTGTTTGCTTCCTACAGCGCACTCAATACCCGCAACAGGATCGTTGCCACGCTTTACCAGGAGACCTACAGCAGCAACTACAATACCACCTACGATGCATTGTCACTCTATGACTATGATGTGCACGGGAATGTGAAGGAGCTCATCCAGGTGAACAATGATGCAGAGCTTGTTGCCAGGGGCCACCACTTAAAGAAACTGCGCTATGAATACGACCTGGTGTCGGGGAACGTGCAGAAGGTGACCTACCAGAAGGGCAGGCAAGATCAGTACATCCACCGCTACCGTTACGATGCCGACAACCGGATCACGGCTGTTGAGACCTCAAAGGATGGTGTGGTGTATGAGAAGGATGCGAAGTATTTTTATTACCAGCACGGCCCTCTGGCACGCACTGAGATCGGTAACAAGAAGGTGCAGTCCCAGGACTACGCCTACACGGTACAGGGCTGGCTGAAGTCTGTGAACGGCGAGGAGCTGAACGCGGCAACCGCGATGGGCAAAGACGGGCAAAGCGCCACCATCAACAGCATGGCGGGAAGGGATGCCTACGGGTATAGCCTGGGGTATTACGAAAACGACTACAAATCG
>Ga0247732_10000780_pt1 | contig 13778 bp, 37 predicted proteins | sample UWRJL163409C2_FD_180940 | JGI IMG/M metagenome (GOLD analysis project Ga0247732, IMG submission 180940) | Plant litter microbial communities from Arlington Agricultural Research Station in Wisconsin, United States - UWRJ-L163-409C-2 | ecosystem: Environmental > Terrestrial > Plant litter >...
AATTCCATCAGAAACGTCATAACTATTATATGATGGATTTTCATAAATCTCGTAGATTAAAGCTATTAGCTGAATATAGGAGGTTATATGGTTAAAACTATTGTTGTATTAGATGATCTAGAATCTGGTCCATTAACACAAGAAGAAAGAGATAAGATTAAATATTATACAGATTACTGGGAAGGTAGAGGTAAGCTATCATATGAAGGTACAGTAACTGGTCGATTAACTAAATCTGAACCAGAGAAACAATACATAGTAGCATGTGATTTTTCTCAACCTAATTCAGATATAACAGTATATACGTTAGTTAATATTGATTATGCAGTTATAGAACTACGTGAAATAGCAGCTATTAGTCCAGATATGATACTTAAAGATGGTACTTATATTGATTATAAACTCAGTCAGGTGAAAAAACCATGAGTAAGGGTGATATTAGGGTTACATTTAAAGGTAGTAATTTAAATATGGAAGGTCAAAATTATATGACTACTGATCTTCAAGTATTACCTAAAGTAGGTGATGTTATTATTTTTGATATGGCAAAAAGAGATACACATCATAAAGTTACTTCTATTATTCATAGAGTAGGTACTTATCATCGTATAGATGTTAATGTAGTTGTTATTGGTAATGACTAAAAAATCTGACTATGAAACTGTATATTATATTAAATTTCAATGGAGAAATCCATTAGGTCATGTAGGTAATAACCCAAAAGATTGGAAGCAATGGAGATGCTTTGGTTATTGGCCTATTAGCTTCAAAACATTTAATGAAGCTTGGGATCACATGGAAGCATGTAATCCATTTCAAAACTTCAGAGCTATGAATAGACGTAAACCTAGTTGTTCAGTTGAAGCAAAAAGGAGACTTAAACGTGCATCTTAATGGAACAGTATTAGCTATTACATTAGGTAACGGTTCTGAATTTGCAATTGATAAAGATAATAGATTATATTTTATACATGAAAGTGGTAATGTAGTTACTAGCGTCTTACTTACTCGTGGACGTGTTACTAAGAAGAAAATTGAAGATATTCAAGAATCTCTTCAACGTATTAAGATACATGCAGATGACTAAGACTACTGAACGTGTTCATTTCCGGTTTATTCAAATGCCTTGTTGTAATCATTTGTATTGCAGCGTTAATCCTAGATTTCCTAATTACTGTCCCGAGTGCGGAAAGCATGTATATCCCGCTGTTAAAGGTGGGGTTCTTAATAGTGATAATAATGCATTTCTGAAACACGATACGGAGAAGCACGATGTCTGAAGCTGGTCGCATTAAGCGTCTGAAGGTCTGGAAACATAATGGTTTCCTTGGTTCCATTCGCTTTGCTCAAACAAGTCTTAATAATATTATTACAGCAGATACTACTACTCAAGTAGCTAAGGATAGAGCAGGTAATATTCTATCTGATCTAGATAAGCTTAAGAATGATTTGGCAGTAAGGGTGGATGTAGAATGACCATTAAACGGCCTATTCATAGTATTAACGTTATTGGTAATTACGTTAAGAAAGAAACAACTGTAATGTGTACTACTCTATTAGATAGAGATGCTATTCTGTTGGATAAAATAGTTACTAAATATAAAAGTACTAGAGCATCGGTACTAAGAGCAATTCTATTAAAAGAACTTCGTGGTAAAGGTAAAGTAACTAGTTTAGTTGATTATCTTAGTACAATGGATGTTAAATAATGAGTGAACCAGCAAAGATTAGTCTCGATGATCTTCGGGATATTACTCAGCATCTTATTACTTATGAGGGTCGTAAGATAAAGCATATTAAATCTAATGAATATTACAGGGTAAATAGTATATTCTTTAAAGAAGATGATATGACTATCTGGTTTACTTACCAAACTCTACATAATGATCCGATTATCTTTGGTAGACCCATCGGTGAACTCGTCGATGGTCGATTCCTTATTACAGGAGCTTAATATGCCTCTATGGTTGGTAATAGCTGGTACATTAACTTGGATTTGGTATTCATGGATGTTTTATCGCTATGAAGCTAAGGATGGATTGATATTCCAGATATTGAATATTGCATATATTCCAATTACTTGCTTCTGGCTTACTTATTTAATACTAGAAGTATTTAAGATTCTAGGTAATTAATAAATGGACTATAGAATCTGGCGACAGGAACCAAAGAGAGGTGAGTCTCCTAGCTCAGGTTGGTGTGCATCTATTAGTTCAGATGGTCATATCGTAGATATTAAAACTGGTTTTGATTCAGAATCAGATGCATTAGCTTGGGTTAAGACTTTTATTCCTCATGTAATATAGGTGAATAATGGGTGTTAAATCATCTACAGAATACCTTACTATTCAAGAATACTATGGAAAGAAGAGAGCAGAGCGCTCTAATGTACTTCTCATGGATCATATTAATGAGGGTATATTCATGCTTCAAAAATGGGTTCGTCCCGTTATTGAGCAGAGAGCCTTTGCTATTCACCCATTGGTTCAAGACCATACTGCCGGTCATCTTAGTTATCTTAAATCATATCCATTAGCATTTGAGTATTCAAAGGCAGCTAATAGTTATCTATGTCGGCCTGATACAGATAATCTAATTGATATTTATTCAGTTACTGGGGATATATCTCTTGGATGTGCATATATGCTACTAGCTGATAAAATACAGAATCAAAAAGACTTTAATATTTATCATCTACTTAGTCATCCCCGTAGTAAAGAACTTAGTAAGTACTTTAATAACTGGATTGATTATCTAGTTGAGTATATTCATCATTATAAGGGATAAATATAATGGTAAGTATAGTACCTTTAATTACTTCAGGTGATATTTTAAAGATCACTTGGAGTGGAGGTAATGGTCCTCATTATTATATAGCACTAGTAGAAGAAACTGAAATTAAAGTATGTAGTCCATATTCATTGGTTAAGGGACTAAATGATATGGATAATTATATAGAATTATCTGGTGAAAAGACTCTTCATAAAATAGAAGTAATGAAACCTTAAGGATAAATATAATGCAACTCTTTAGTGGCCGTGACTATCTAAGGATTGATATTGCTAATAATTTTGGACTTGATAAGGAGGATTGGAATGTCCGTCTTGATTGGTTCAATAGTAATGAGCATCAGCTTGATAAACTGATTAAACAGGCTGAAACTCCTGCATTGTATTATGCTGGTATTCAAGCTTGGAAGAAAACTCAAGCTGGACGGCCTACCGGCTATCCTATCAGCTTGGATGCTACGTCCTCTGGCATCCAAATTCTGGCGTGCCTCACAGGCGACAGGAAGGCTGCTGAGCTATGCAACGTGGTGAACACTGGGCATCGTCAGGATGCCTACACAGGGCTCTACCAGAAGCTCCTAGACAAGGTTGGTGAGAGCGCCAAGGTGTCACGTAAGGATACCAAACAGGCTATTATGACAGCATTCTATAATAGTACTGCTGTACCTAAGCGTGTATTTGGTGAAGGGGCTATTCTTAATTGTTTCTATGAAACTATGAAAGAAAATGCACCCGGAGCATGGGAGCTTAATGAAACCATGCTTAATATCTGGGATAATACAGCACTCATGAATTCATGGGTTATGCCAGATAATTTCCATATTCAAATTAAAGTAATGGGAAATGTAACCGAACGAGTTCATTTCCTTGGTTCACCTTTTGACGTTAATTACTCCCAGAATATGCCTATTGAAAATGGTAGGTCTCTGGGAGCTAATATGACCCATGGCATTGATGGTATGGTCGTCAAGGAGATGGAACGTCGCTGTAACTTTGATCCAGTAAAGATCGAACAGGTTCGTAACATTACTCGGCATAATTATAAGGAAGCACGAGAAGATAATGACAAGAATCGCATGGTTAAAACACTATGGGGCCACTATCTGGACTGTGGTTTCTTGTCTACTCGTATTCTGGATTATATCACCCCACATAATGCAGGTCATGTTACTGATATGCAGCCTATTGTGGAAATGATTGATTCACTTCCCAAAAAGCCTTTTGAACTGCTGAGCATTCATGACTGTTTTAGGTGTCTACCTAATTATGGTAATGATTTGCGTAAGCAGTATAATATCTGTCTTAGTAATATTGCTAAGAGTAATCTCCTGAGTTTTATCATTAGTCAGATTATTAATCGTAAGGTAACGATTGGGAAACTGGATGATAATCTCTGGAAGGATATTCTCGACACAGAGTATGCCTTGTCGTAAAAGAGAATCTAACCATCTAACGGTGGTTAGACCTCTCCTTTGCAAAGGTGTCTGTAATGTCCACATATCAAGTTGCGTGGCATGCGGTAGATCGCATTGCTACTATTCAGCCTAACGGTGATGCTCTGCCAGCCGGTAGTGTTAAGGCCGGTACATTCAAGCATAATGAAGCCGATGATAATCTAGGTGATAGCGTTAATGACGCTGTTCACGATAACCATGTATTTTACCATCATGTCCGAGATATTCTCTATAAGCTCGGCGTACAAGATATGCAGCGCTTATCTATTATCGTAGATAATATTTATGTTGCTGTTGTATCCTTTACTGTGGTTCCTCCTACTGTCTCTCGTACCGTTGGTCAGACACAACAAATTACGCATGTGTGGACACCTAGCGATGCCTCCAACAAGAACGTCACATACACATCGTCTGATCCTACCAAGGCTACAGTGAGTGCCTCTGGCCTCATTACAGCCGTTGCTGTGGGTAGTGCTACCATCACTGCTGTTGCTGAAGATGGTCTCACTTCGCATACGTGTGTTGTTACGATTACTGCATAATATTAACCCCTCCTTAATTGGAGGGGTTATTTTTTTCTTTTGGAGATTGATTATGTCAGCAGTTCGTTGTGAATTTGTTGTAATGGGAACCAGTACGACTGATGGGGTAGGTATTGGTGTTATTAAGGAAGTTGTTAGTGTTATTACTAAAACTGGACTAACCACCGATCCTGTAGAAGCTGATTGGCTTACTGTTCCCCCAAGAGCTACTCATTGTATATTAATGGGTATTACTGGTAAGACATTAGTTGCTTGGCATCCTACATTACCAGTTATTACATTAGGTAAGAGAATTCTTGAATTTTCTGATGGTCCTGTAATTAAAGTTACACCGGGCATGAAGATGTCATTTAAGGAATCAACCACATGAGGAACTACGGGTATGGTTATGGGCAAAACCTGCCCGTAAGAGATCGTGTAACTAAACATATATTAGGTCCAGAATTAGTTGTTAATGGTGCATTTAATGCAGATACTAATTGGACTAGGGGGACTAATTGGACTATTAGTGGAGGATTAGCTCGTAAAATAGCTAATCCATCTGCTCAAGGAGTAAGACAAACTATAGCATTTAAACCTAATACTTTATATTTGGTTTCGTTTGATGTTATAGATATAAGTGTTGGTAGTATAAGAGCCAGATTATCTAGTGGTACTACTGAAGTTTCTGCATATGCTAATAGAACAACACCCGGTAATTATTCTGAAATAATGCAATCTGATGCAAATACTACAAATATATTTATTGTAGGAACAGCAGCTACTGTATGTAATATAGATAATGTCTCAGTACGAGAAGTACTTGGACGTTCAGATTAACTAAAGACCCCTTAATTGGGGTCTTTTTTATTAATGGAGATAGATAATGAATACTAAGATTTATGGATGCTATGAGAAGGACTTCGCTGGTAAGTGGTGTCTCACCGTCTATCACGATGGCCCACCCCATAAGATGATCGAGCGTGAACCAGCAAGGACTAAGCCTTTCTTGGTTCAGGAAGAATGCATCATTAATGGTATTGTAGATATGAATAAGGTTAAGGAACTTAATCCTGAACCAGTTGAGGAAGCTAATGTATCTGAGTGATAAGCAGCGGGTAGAGATTAGTCTACCTGCTCAACTAATGTATGCAGTATTTATTGCTGGTATTAATGAAGATATTCAGCAGGGAGATGATTTCAAACGTCTTAGATTCGATCTAGTAGATGCTATACGTGAGCCTACTAATGATCTTAAATCTAATAAAGCATTATCTGTTTTGCGTAGAACAAATACTATTAGCAAGACAGTTATGGATATGATCACCCACGATAATATTGAAGTGGGTAAAGCTGGTCTCATCATATTCCATGTTCTTCGATTCATTATTGAAGACGATTACTTCCATTATCAAACAGATTCTGCAATAGGCAGATGTTTGGTTGTGTATATGGAAGCTTTAGACCATCATGCACAAATCCCCGAACGCAATCAGTCGGCCATCAAGCAGGCAGTGAAGCTCCTTCATTGGCTCCAATCACAGGGTTACTACGTTGGCGTCCGTACCTCTCTATAAGCGTTACGAGCCTACTGCTGATCGTGCTCGCCTTCGTAAGAAGCGACCTCGTAAGACTACACCAGCAACCATTCCCCTATCTGGAATACCATATTCAGTTAAATACTGGTGGGATTATGAGATATTCTCATGGTCCGTATGTATTATAGATTGTATTGGTATTCATATTACCCCTGTATTTCACGAGAGTAATCTGAATAGTATTAAACGTGGTACTCATGAGATTATTCTAGATACTTATGAAAAGTATTCAGATGAAGATGGACCGCAAACAATCCATTATTGATAAGATATTTGCACGAGTAGAAATCAAAGACCTTGGGTTCATTCTCAATGGTGTCATCAGCCCCTGTCATATCTGGACAGGCCCTACTTCAGGTGAAGGTAAGGGTGGCGGCTATGGTCGTATGTGTCTCGATGGACAGACCGTAGCAGTTCACTTGGTAATATATACTCATTATAATGGTTATATACCAAGTAAGAAACATATCGATCATCTATGTAATAATCGTTTATGTTGTAATGAGTTACATTTAGAAATGGTAACTCCTAAACAGAATCAGAAGCGGCGGATTACTCGAACCAGAGAGAAGAACTATGTCCCGATCTATAATCAGTTACGGTGTGATGGCCCCATTAGTGATGCCCCAAATTAGTCTCCAAACTAATAAGGATGAATGGCAAGCTATTGAAAACAAGATTGCAAAGACATCCTCATTACATATGAATTATGAGGGTACTATTATGTATACTCAGATTGATAGTGATAACTATGCTGGATTATTTTTAATGAAAATCATTAACAAAGCTTTATTTGTTGATGAATGTAATAGATTTAAGCTTTATATTAATTTAGACCTTACTCAGTTCTATGTATGTAATTGGGATGCCAGTAATGATTCCGATATGCGTACATTACTTATTAAGGATTATGTGGAGAAGGTACTTTGAGACAGCAACTACCACGTCAAGATAGAACCAAGAGTAATAACGATCAGGGATTGTATAAGAAGTTCCAAGTTACTCGTACTGATGGGACTTCTAATCCCGGTCAAAAGCACTATCAGTGCGAGTATTTTGTAATCGATATCGATCATGATCCATATGCTCGTGCAGCATTACGTGCATACGCATTGGCATGTCGTAATACTCACCCTCAATTATATTTAGATATGGTTAATCGATACGGATTGGATGAACCAGTATGACAGACGCAGAAGTGGTGCAGATCGCCAAGGCCGTAGACAATGCGCTTGTGAGCGGTATCACGCTGGGGTTCCGACCAGATGGTAGCTCATACGACAAACTCGTTTCGCCTGACGAAATGCGGCAGCGGGTCAAATACGCTATTCACTTGGAGGCGGCCAAACTGAGCGGTGGGGCGTGCGAGCCGGTGGCCGTGCGCTGCGACTTCGACGGCTTCGGCTATCGGTATCTCGACAATGGCTCGGGCAGCGATTGGCTTACCCGTCGCCCTGACGGCGAGAAGCTCTACGCCATCCCACCGGCAGAGCCCGCTGTGGTGCCGGCTCGCGACCTGACAACCAATGAGCAGGGTATCTTCAATCGCGCACTGTTGGACAGTGTGACCGTGGTCGATCCCAAGCCCGCCCCGGTGGCGGATGATCTGGTGGAGCGGCTGAATAGCGCGGCGAATGAGCTTTATGACGCCGGGCTGTACGTATCCGCCAAGCATGTTCGAGATAGCGCCGCCCGCATCACTGCCGACGCTGCGGTGATCGCGGAGAAGGATGAAGAGATTGCTCGTCTAGAAAAAGAAATCTTAGAACTAAGAGAATTAGCTCATAATTAAGAAAGATAATCAATGTTAAAATATGAATTACCTGAGGGAGTTACATTACTTAACTGCCCTTTTGATAATGAAGAAGTACTATTAGCTTGTACTGAAACTGAAGTGCATGATGAATATAGTATTCATTGTCAGCATTGCGGTATTGTAATGGCTGATGAAGATAAAGATGAACTTATTAAATCATGGAATACTCGCCATGTGGGGTAAGTTTGTAGAATGGTTAGCACGTAAACGCATTAGTGAACTAAAAGCAGATAAACATAAGTTATCTGAATCTGCACATAATTGGTATAATCACTCATTAACTCTTCAAAATGAATTAGATAATATCCGAGCAGATATACTATATAATAGTACTAATCTATTAGATTATCATCAAACTGATGCTAATAGAGCCAAAGAAGCTCTCAAGCCATTTGTAGCCCATTATCAGGAATGGATGGACAAGTGGCCTGATGAGAGCAACTGCACTACATACCCAATCCATACCCATGGTGACATCCGCAAGGCTCGTATTGCCTTAGGCTTGGGTGATGAGACTGGTCGAACCAAGGGGAATGATAATGCGCAGACCTGAATCACCTAGTTTCACATTAGGTCATATTGGATTTGATTACTCACCTCCGAGTGAGGAACAGAATGAGATGGCTCGTTTGCTTAAGCTGATTGATGCTGAATGGCGAAGCGATCCCATGTCTGTTCAATGTTTTGATCTTCGTATTATTGAACAAGTTCGTGATATTATCAAGAAACATGATGCTATTACTATTGATTTAAATAATGAAGGAAAAAGATATGGGAGTTAAATCGACTGTTCATTTAACTCGTGAAGAAGCAGAAAATAGATATATTAAAATCAAAACAGCTAAATATAAACAAAAACTCCAAAAAAGATTAAAGAATTTTAGTAATATAGCATTAGAAGATACTCTTGAAATTATTAATGATAAAATGAGTATTGATAATGAAGGTTTTGAGAATTATATAATTAAGGATAATAAATATGAGTGAACCTATTAATGATACTATTTCCCCTTGGATGCCTGAAACCGATCCTATCCGTCTAGCGATCTATGGGAAGATGATTGAAGAACTGGGTGAGCTTACCAGCAGAGCCGCTCGTAGCATCATTCAGGGGCCTCTTGAGATTGATCCCAGTACGGGTCGAACTAATGAAGAAGAGATGCTTCGTGAGATTGCTGACGTTCACGCTTGCATTAATACATATTTAAATCATTTTAATATTGTACCTAGCGATGAAAGAACCTTTAATAAAGTTAGAGGATTCTATCGTTGGCATAATATGATTATGTTTCCAGAAGCGAAACATGAATAATGAAAATCACAATCTATACCCAAGATGAAACTCTTATACCTAGAGCATATTCATTATTAACTAGATATGTTAGTAGTGAATATCACAATCAAGAACGTAATCGAGAAAGTAAATCTGTTGTATATGATTTACAAACACATCTTGCATTTGTGTGGGGAGGTCCAGTTCATTATCGGATTAAGTTTATGGAGAATAAACGTGGAAGCTAGAGATATATTCCCTAAAGCTGATAATGACACTAAACCCACATATGCAGTTACATATAATAGATATGATAAGCAATATGAAGTGTATAGTATATTAGCTGTTGGTAAAGATTACGCACGTAATTTTGTAGCTAAGTGTGATACATTAACTCAGCTTGCAGAGATATTTATTAAGTTAGCTAAGGTGGAGAATAGAAATGACCGATAAGACAGCAACAATTCAGCTTGATAATCTTCCCGGTTTCAATGGGCATGCTGCTTGGTATCGGCTCAGTAGCTCATTTCGGACATTAGATGAAAATCGAAGTATCGATTATATCATCGTATGGACCAAGATGGTTGATGATGGTGAAAAAGTATTTGTATACCCATCTGATATTAATCGTTCTTGGTTAGATAATGTATTAGCTGAGGGTGATCTTAATGATGTCAACCATGCATCTGCAATTGGAAAGCTCGGATATGTACTGGCTTGAGATTGGAATTGCTATTATCTTTTTTGCATTAGGATGGTTAGCTTCTAATTATCATTGGAATAATAAAAAGCGACGACCAGATTATGATCCGTATAGCTGATAAATAGGGTTAGAGATTAATTTCTCTAACCCTTATTTTTTGAACCAAAGAAAGAAATAACCTATGGCTGGCCTTACTGCCTATAAGTGTAACTCTCGACAGATTAGAGAGTTTATTATTGATGTTGTATCTGTTGGATTGGTTCCATTTATTAGATCGTCTCCCGGTATGGGTAAGTCATCTATTGTTCGTTCTGTTAATAACGAATATGATATGGAACTAATCGATCATCGTCTTTCGACTTCAGCACCTGAAGACCTTACCGGACTTCCTCATTTCGATAATGGCAAGGCGAGCTTCGCTCCCTTCGATATCTTCCCCACGAAGACCACTCCCTTGGTTCAAGACAAAAACGGTTGGTTCCTGTTCCTTGATGAGTTCAACTCAGCCCCCAAGAGCGTACAGGCAGCGGCATACAAGCTGATCCTTGATCGCAAGGTAGGACAGCACGATCTGCACGAACGGGTGCGTGTGGTCGCCGCTGGCAATCTGGATACCGATAGAGCCATCGTGAACCCGCTTAGCACTGCAATGATGAGCCGTCTTATCCATCTAGAGCTTGTGCTTGATTTCGATATTTGGATGCAGGATGTCGCACTTAAGGATAAGTGGGATGAGCGTATTATTGCGTTCTTGTCTTGGTTGCCTGCTCGATTAATGGACTTTAGACCAGACCATAATGATGTAACGTTTTGTTGCCCACGTACTTGGGAATTTATGAATAAGCTTATTAAGGGTAAGGAAGTTACTCAAGCTAAGGCTGCTCTATATTCTGGTACTATTACCAGTGGTGTAGCTACTGAGTTTATTACCTTTACTAAGATTTATGAGAATCTCCCCCATATCGAAGATATTATTCTAGCTCCTGAGGGTATTAGTATCCCTCATGATAGAGCCCTTCAGTATGCAGTTATCACCCATATTATGGGTAAGATTAATGCACAGAACTTTGAAGCATTAACTCGATATGTTAATCGATTTAGTTCTGAATTTAAGGTTCTATTTTTCAGAAACGTAATGATCCATCACATCGACCTTAAGGGACACCCTGCATTCAGGGCTGCTCTGGGGGAACTCTCACGGTGGTTAAATGATTAATGATGATCTGGATTACGAACTATTAGATCGTGAATTAGATAAAACCAAGCTTGCTACATACCAAGGAAAGAACTCTGCTTTCCTTGGTTCATTAATGTGCTCACTTAATTTCAGTTGGGTATCTGATATAGCCACAGCAGGTACTAATGGAATTAATATTTATTGGAACCCTTATTGGTTTCTTAAGCTGGATAAGGAGTCTCGAATCACCATCCTTGTTCACGAGCTTTGGCATGTGGCTTTATTACATAATATTAGGTGCGGTACTCGTGAGCACAAAGTATGGAATTGGGCTTGTGACTTTGCCATTAATAACATGATGGATAATGAGGGTTATAACTTTAGTAACCTTGATCCACTAATAGACCATAGTTTTGGTGAAAAACCTGCCGAAGAAATATATGATATATTAGTTGGTCATAATATGACCTTCGATAAACTATGGAATGTTACCGATGCTAACGGAAAATCAGATGACACTGATCTTGTGCTTCCTGATAGCGATAGCGACGGGATTGCTCTTGAACATGACATAGTGAATAAGGTTGTCGGAGCCACCCATGCAGCTATGCTGGCTGGTGATGTTCCCGGTGACATAGAAGCTATTCTGAAGCGGTTCTTGCAACCTAAGCTTCCATGGGAACAGCTATTATTTAATTTCTTCAATGATATGAGTGGACAAGACTTTAAATGGTCTCGTCCTAATAGACGATATAATGATGTTTATCTACCATCTCTTCAGGATGATGATAATGGACTTGAACATCTAATATATTATCTTGATGTTTCTGGTTCCATTAGTGATGGTCAGATTATTAGATTTAACTCAGAAGTTAAATTTATTAAAGAATACTTTAATCCACATAAACTAACATTATGTCTCTTTGATACACGCATTACTAAAGAAATAGTATTCAAAGAAGAAGACACGTTCGAAGAAATCATTATTATTGGTCGAGGTGGTACAGACCTATCACCTGTACGTGCTCATATTATCGAGCATAAGCCTACTGCTGCTATTATCTTTTCAGATTTATGCTGTGCAGTAATGGAAAAACTCCCCCCAACAGTCAAATCTAATATTATCTGGATTGCAGTTAACAATACTGGTGCAACTGTTAATGAGGGTAAATTAGTACACATTAGAGAGTGATATGCCAGTTAATGGTCAAACACTATTAGACCTAGCACCTATTGAGAATATGATTGGAACCAAGGAAAGAAATCATGGTGTCTCATGGGGTCTTTCTGAGGTTGGTTATGATATTCGTATTAAACAAGAAGTAATGTATACCCCACCTAATTTTATGCAGGTAAAACGTTTTCTCATTCATTCTATGAATACCAGTTTATATGATGAGGAAATGAAAAAAGCATTCTATGGATTCACTAGAGTAAGAGATACTATTACTGGTGAGTATATAGATACTATTGGTAGAACTGCTTTAGGTTCATCTATTGAGTATTATCAGCTTCCTCCCAATCTCTGGGGTGAGCTTCGAAACAAGAGCACTCATGCTAGACGTTTCATTGATGCCACCATCGGTACGGATGCTGAACCCGGTTGGAAGGGACATCTCACTATCGAGATGATCTTCCACGGTATGGAACCTATTACTATTCCTGCTGGTTCAGGTATTCTTAAAACCGTATTTCATTATAATACTGATGAACGATTGTATAATGGTAAATATCAGAATCAAGCTGATAAGCCAGTAGAGGCTATTTATGAATAAAGAAATCGTTTATGAAAAATGGCACCCCAACATTAATTATACACCTCACCCTAATAGCTGGAACTATAGCGATTTGGGCGGAACAATTAATACTCAAGTTACCATTTACGGCGTCCGAGATATATTGGATGTCCGTGGTTGGGGGTATCTTACAGGTAAGGGTCATGCTGCCCTAGGACTGCCCCATGAGACGGCTCAAGCCGAGCAGGATGCTTTGGGGCAGTTCGTTCTAGAAGCCTGTCAGAAGCATGCTCTGAGCCAGCAGAAGGAGCCTCTATCGTTTGATAGAAAGGCTATCGAATTTGCCCTTACGAGTATCTCTCCTAGAGAGTTTCTTGAAACGTATATTAGTGGTGATTTAATCGCCCTTAATACTAGATGGCCGAGGTTTAATAATGATTAAAGGTAGTTATTCACTTACAGTACCTGATGATGTTAAAGCTACATTAACTCTTGAAATGACTATTAAGGAGTGGAGGGAGTTTAGAGAACAATTATCTAAGAATCATCCTGCTTGGGAAGTTGGTTCTAAAATTAGAGAACTAATTGAACGAGCTAATAAAGAATTTTATATTGAAAGAGATGATCGTGAATAATGTAGATAAGCAGTACCTAGATGGTATGCGTCATATTCTTAATAATGGTGAACTTAAGAAGGGACGTAATGGTAAT
>Ga0247732_10000781_pt1 | contig 13773 bp, 20 predicted proteins | sample UWRJL163409C2_FD_180940 | JGI IMG/M metagenome (GOLD analysis project Ga0247732, IMG submission 180940) | Plant litter microbial communities from Arlington Agricultural Research Station in Wisconsin, United States - UWRJ-L163-409C-2 | ecosystem: Environmental > Terrestrial > Plant litter >...
ACTACGGAGGCCTCGGAGGTACCTCACCTCAACCTCCCCTCACCTTATCTGAGTTTGAATTTACGTGACCTCACACCTCCCTTAACCTCACCTCGCGGCAACACTAGCGAAAGGATTTACATCGCCTCGCCCTTATAACCTGGGACCGAAACCGATGCTGTCACTCTGTTTCAGCATCGTTGCTAGTCAGGCTCGCTTCAGGGTTTGAAAAGGTAATATTCTCACTAGCAACGGCCATCGGATAGCCACTGAGGTTTTGATGCAAATGCCGCCCTCTGCGGATGTTTTGCGCTTGACTCCTGGGTTTTCTCCCTTGAATCAAGTATCTTAGAATTCAGATGCAACGGTCAAGCGTTGACTCCGGACTCCACTGAACACGTTCCCAACAGACTGTGTGCCGAAAAGGATATGGGTGAAGGGAGCGTAGCCTAAGAAGATCGTCAGCGGCGAGCAAATGCCATGTTGGTCGAGCGTGGCAAGTCTGCCGTCTAGAATACAAGGATTTCAACGCGGTTTAGGGTGGGTTGATCAGAACTTAAGGCAAGATATCGCTATTAGGGAGTCTCCGAGCCAATTATGTCGTCGAGAAAAGGTATCATCGTCATTTGGAAGAGAAAACGTGTAATACGAAGGTAATTGAACATGTCGTGAATGATAGTATGCGAAGTGTATAAATATTTGTAGTATGTCATAAAACATACGAGTGTTTAAACATGAAGAGGAAGCGTAAGTTCCGTAGCCTTGAGCTGAAAAGCGTAATAAGAATCAGGTTTTCCGTATGTGTGTGTTTGAACAAATGCATCCACATCTTCCTTCAACGTCTCCATCAACCAGTCGCACTGCTGCTCGACCTCGTCATCGTTGAAGAAGCGGATATCTCTTGGCTCTCCTGAATCTTGACTGTACATGCTGGGGCTGCTGAGACAGGATGTGACGCTATCTGTGGACGATGTCCTTGCGTTCGTTCGGCGAGTCAGGAGCATTTTCGACACGTTGTCCCAGACAATAGGCTGCTCCCTGACCATTATGCTCGATAATTGTCGCGTATTTCGCCTCCGAGTTGTTCTCGTCCTTTTGATGGCATGTATCCTCCGAAGTTTGATCTTTGGGGTCGCTGCACGGTAAGACTCGCCGTCACGAATGGAAACAGCGTCACCAGGAGTGACATCCTCGGCTACTGGAGGAGGCTGTCGGATTTGGGGCAAAGATTTCTCCGTTTGTTGTTTGGTGGATATGCCATGAGGTTTGGGAATGATGACCGTGAGCTGGTGCAGTTGGCGAACCTTCTGCTCTTTGGTCGCTTTCGTTGGTAGAGGAGTGAGCAACGGGGTCGATAGCTCCAAAGATGCAGGGGATGTTGCAGTAGGTGAAGAAAAGCTGGAATGGCGACGAAGTGCGGCGACGACAGCGAGGGGCGAGTCGACCAATATGTCTCCGCCAGAGCGTGACTCTGGAGAAAGCTCAGCGGCAGTGGGACTCTCGTTGAGCGTTTCTGGCGTAGTGGCAATAATGGTAGGTTTCCTCTTCTTGATCTCAAGTGCAGTTGGCACCGCCAAGGCAGGCGGAACGCCAGCGGCGACAGGCTGAGGCTGGTTTTCCGCAGGTCCAGTTCTTTGGAGAGGAAGAAGTGCAAGTGTGGGGGAAGGACTGTGGCTATAGCGGCTCCGCGGCTTCTCGACGTATGATGGAACTGAGGGCATAGCCATTGGAGGGGCAGCAAATGGCGGAGGAGATACTTCTGGTCTCGAGATTGGACCACCAGGTGGTGGTGTAGGGAGACGGGACGCAGTAGCCACGGGGACCTCCGCATATACCTGCTGCTTTGAAGAGCCTGCCGATCTCTGCTCCCCGCTATCGAAAGAAGGGACATGTAGAATTGCAGATGGTGGAGGAATCATGATAGGAGGGGGTATCTTCGAAGACCTTTTCTTTTTGGGCGCAGCGGGGGGAAATGGGAGGGGGGCGGCGATGGGTTTCTCCTGCTTTGGAGGAGCGACAGCGGCAGGGGGTGCTACAAAGTCGCTGAAAAGGTCAAAGGTGGGTGTCACTATGCTGAGCTGCCGGCTGCGTTTCTTCAGCACCCTTGGCCGAGGTGGACCAGGGCTATCCAGCTTTATGATAACCGGCTTCGAAGCAGTAGGAGAAGGAGTCCTTTGCCAGTGGGACTTCTTCAACACATTGGGACGGGGTTTGTCTTCGTTGGCCGACATCGGTTGAGGAGAAGCAGATCGGAAGGCGCATCCCATTACTGGCGGTGTTGATGGGGACCTCTGATGAACGCCAGTAAACCGTTGTGCACTGGAGAAAGGCCGGACAAAGAAAAGAGGCTTTCGTTCTCGAGTCGTCGATGAAGCTGTCGACCCGTGAGGAGATGGTGTCCGTGAGAGGGGAAGGTTTGGATTGCTAGCCGCAGCCCTGAGTAGTATATGAGGGGCCGGATTTGATTGCGACGTCGATGCAATGGGCATATGGCGCCTAGCATCGCTATGCGCGGTTTCGTTGGCCATCGTCCGCGAGGGGATGGTTGCAGCTCCCGCCGATTGAGCCTGCGGCTTCTGCTGCGTAGTTGCAAATACGGTAGCTGAGCACCCCGCTGACCGGGGGTGTGGCTTCAGTTCTGGAGTTGGAAGTCGGGATACGTTTGCTGGGCCTGACTGCGGGTGCATCCCGGGAATGGGCACTTTGGGTAGTGGCCGAGAGACGGGGACCGTACTAAGCTGCGATCGCGTCTGATTTCCAGGCAGCGGTGATGGAAGTGGCCTACAAGAACGAGGACCGGAAGGCATCGCGGGGGTAAGAGAGGTGGGATGCGCGGGCTCAACTGGGGCCGAAATTGAGGTGTTCTTCAGCGCCTGATTCGTATCAGAGTCTTGGATCCTAGGTCGGGAAGGCAAAAAGCCTGGCGTAGGTCGATGTCGTAGCGATAAAGGTTCGAAAACCAGCCCAACTCCCAACATCATGGGGAATTTATTCCCCGCACTTGACTGAAATGAAAGGTCATGAACGGTCGCTCCTGCAAGAGCAGGTGCGTTGCGGGGGAGGTGACCTAGACATGATGGATGGCTGACGGCGTCCATGTTGACGCGTGGAGGGGAGAATGTACCCGCTTCACAAGGACGAGGACGGTATTTATCACGACCAAGCGAAACACTTGTGCGTCAGTTTCATTGTCCCCCTCTTTGGACAGCACCCTTCTACGTCGGTAAAGATCGCAGGACCCTTCTGAGGTGGCATAGAAGTTGGAGTATTGGGCCAGAGGTGAACAGCCGCACCGCTAGATGTTACAGACCTCCAGCTCATGTGATCAACCGCTGCCGACTGACCCCAACACCGGGCTGGACGGGCATGATATTTCGGAAGGGTACAGCCGGAAAGCTCTGCCCATGAGAGAAATCACTGAGTTGGTGAATCAGGTTAGTAAAAGCCGCAGCGACCCTCTTCCCTGAAGACTGAACTGTGCTAACGTACCGAATCCAGCAAGTGGGCTGTGTAGCGCTTCCATCAATGTTCGGATTTGATCAGAGCTCAGGATGCGGGAAGGCAAAGATGTCTTTGTGACGGCAAAATATCATTGCAAGTTGACGCACGATAGACTGTGATAGAAAAAGAGAAAGAAAAAGAAAAAAAGAAAGGTTGGGCACTGCCAATTGCAGAACGCGACGCACTCAGATACAAACAGTGGTCATGACGTAAGACAGCACCTGCTGCGGAAAGTGTCGTTATCGGGGCACAGGCCTCAGGTCGCGTCAAGTCTCTCTTTGGCTGGCGGTCAAGTGGCTGAAGCGTTGATGATCATTGTGAGACTCGCGTTACAGATGTGCTCCGCATTTTTTTCTTTCTACCCAGTTAGTCGCTTCAGCGAGTCTTTCAAATTGAACCCGAATCGAGCAATACATGCAGCGATGAATCGTGCTGCAAGAATAACCATGATCTATTGGAGGGAAATTTGGCCCGAGCCTTCAAAGCGTTACTCCCGACAAACATCGATTCTTTTCTACTGGAAGCCTCTGTTAGCATGGTAGATCGCTCTTTCTCCCTGAATTTTCGCATCTAATATGAGGCATTATGCATTAAGATTCAACGTAAACAAAGGAAGCACTGGGGTTTGTTGCAAGCTTATGTCGGCCGACTCCACTAAACGAGTTTCTACCTTGAGATCTTTCCCGGAAACATCGTAGTGAGGCTGTGACTTGGCACGACTAGGACTATCTGGGTGATGAGGAGGATGATACAGGCGAAGGACTGAGCTCAGGCCTTCGTTCGCTTAGCGCTACTGTGTATCGATAGTTCGCTGCATATCACCTTTTTTTTCAATTCTGCATTGTGAGAGATGCTTGAAAGTTGATTCGAATGACTGTACTCACGATGCTGTTAGTTGTATGCAACTGCACTCGGCTTCTGCATCTAACCAGGCCTGCATCAGGTTCGAACCCTTCGCTACTAAGCGATACCAATAATGGAATTGAACCCTTTCTTCTTGGTTGGTTTGAAACAAGGAGGAAAACGTCTTCATGCGACGTTTACTTCTACGGTCTACCGCAGTCCACCATCTATACTCAATGGAGCATGCAGCCAAAATTTACTACTTCACTACTGCTAGGGTAAGCCAATGAAAGAAGACTGCAAAAAGAAATGCCCGCTGGCTGGATTGAACAACCGACCTCACCATTTCTTGTATGAGAAGATCCCATAGAAGTACGAGTGGCGCGCTCTACCACTGAGCTAAGCGGGCTTATAAAGAGAACCAAACATTGTCCACAGATCACGCTACCTGCAATCCAGCACATACACATCTACGGCGCAAACCACTCATGTTCTCCTTTATTGGAAACGCAAAGTATGAGGGTCGGGTAGAGCCTATCGACGCACTTATATAAAACACTCAATAGACCTTTCCAGTAGTCATTATCTAACAAAGGCTCATGCCGACGATTTCTCGACGTTGACGCGCCGACATGCTGTCCAATTGCCCACAGGAAAAATAGATATACATAGATTCACCCTATTTAATAGGGTACCACTTACCCGAAATCAAGCAACACTCTCTGGTAACCGGTACTCGACAAGACCCATATCTCCGCAGTCCCAAAGTTTCTCAAATTTGAGCCCAGCTTCGTTTCCGAGGCGGATAAAGTCAGAGAGTGACCTCTCTGGGCTGTTCAGCATGGTCATCATGCCTAGGTCGAGGTTATATTGACGAATACGGCCAACGCCATAATTAGGAAGAAGAGGTTTGGGTGCCTCAAACTGATCTCCTTGCGATTGATCGTCAGGAAGCCGATAAGCTCGTTCAAGGATATACTCGTCTGTGGAGTAACGTAAGAGAAAATCTCTCTGAGAAGGTTGGCCGACGTACGGACGAGGATCCTGCTCGTGGGCTTCATGACCTTGCGAATATGAGAGAATATCTTGACGCAGTCGGCATCAGGCCAATCGTGGCTGATACCAGGTTAAAGCAAGGCTAAAATACGGGATGATGTCGACGCACATGATATTTTTCATCTGCAAAATAGATTAGTACAGCAGCGTGGTCAATGCAATGAATGTCAACTCACAAAGTAGGCATCACAATTTGGAATCGGTGATTCTGCGAGGAAGTCGATAGGTTTGAATTCAATCCTATTCTCGGCAATCGCCTCCGGGCACCTCTCGGGCCACACTTCATTTTTGGCTTGTTGAATCCTTCCGGGTAAATCCTGTAGCTTCACTTGAAGCTGCGGGTAGGCTTTCGCAAGCTGCATGCTGATATTGCCAATACCCCCTCCGATATCGCAGACCGAGGCACCATCCCCAAGGGACTTCCAAGGGAACTCTGACAAGCTCGTCAGTGTGTTTTTCCACCTCAATTTGGACGGACGAACGTTGGATAACGGAGCTTGCTTCGATGGTTCCACCCCAGCCAATCATTCCGATACCAAAGCGAGCGCCCAGCTCTGCTCCTTTAGGAGTAGCCTGTATAATGGTTAAGTGATTGCGCCCGAGTCGAAGCAAAGATGAATCCCTAAAACACGTACACCTTCATAGAAAATGAAGACAGGCTCCGGGGTTTTGCTCCATTTGTTGAATGGGGTATGGATAGCGGCGTCAGATGGGCCAAAGATTGGGTCCGCGAGGGTCTCGGATAATAGGACGCTCGATTGCATAACATCCTCCGTGCTAAATGGACGTAGTTGATGTTAGATAGACTCATCCAATTGAGAAAGGAAGCTCACAAGTGCAAACCAAGGGAGGACAACGGATTTGTGGAGAGCAGTTGAATGCTCAGGCGGTTATTAGCGAATACATTTTCGGACACTGAGCGGCGCGTGTTAAGACGACGAGGAAAAGGCAGAACCTGGCTTACCTTCGGTGAATACATGCTTGCTGGCCAACAGCCGTAAAATCCGACCGAGCTTTCCTTCGTGAACGTCGGCTCTTCTGCCAATCTCGGAAATATGCATGCCTGAAGGACTCTCAGCAATGATGTCGGCAACCTTGAAGGTCAGAACGACGTTAAGACATGTCGCTTCATGGAACTAAAAGTAATGTGAGCACAAAATTGCGGTGCAGTCCTCTTTTCGTACGCTCATCAATTTCTAAAATCAAGTCAGTAATGAGTCGTGGTGCTCCAGCGAATAATCTTACATTGCAAACGGTGTGGCTTGGTCGAGCCACAGTTGCTGCCAGCTGTGCAGAGGCTCCCTCGATGATTTGGATAGCATTGCGAAGCTCTCTATCGGACGGACCAGCATCCAAGGGATGTTCTTCGAGGTCGCCGAGATCGGGAATCCAAGGCTTTTCTGTCTTGGCGTAGTGTTCCTCGACTACTTTGGCAGCATTCGAGATGAGAGCAACAAGAGCCTGGATATCTGCCTTTTGTGCCATGAGAGGGAAAGGTCGCAAATAGTCAGAATATAGGTTCAGTATATATACGAAAAACGAAACCATCAATTCATCCCTTTCCCTTTCGTCCGGACCGCTTCTGACGACGCAGCTGGTAAAGCCTGGTCAGGTGGTGGAAGGGTTGCTCGATCTTGGTTGACCGAGAATACAGTCCATGTCAACTCAACCCTAGAGCGGCAGTAAATCTGGGTTGAGGTCGGATAAATTGGCGATAGTTGTCAACAAGTCCGGCTCTCGGGGCTCGCACCGCGCGTGGCAGAGGAGAAGACAGCGCCCCTCATGTCAAAAATCAAGAATGGCAAACGTGCAATGTATGTCCCGATTGACGTTTTTCGGTGCTCGTGAACGGATAAACGCGATCAGGAGGAGCCTTTCCATCACCATTGGCCGCAGTCTTCAATGTCAAAGGATTGTCGATCTTAGATAGAAGGTCTTTCAAAATAGATTCTGGTCAGTCTCGGGTTGCCAAGAAATGTAGTGCTATCGAAACAGACCTCCCCAACAACGCCAAGCTTGACTCGTAGGTTCGACTGGTAGCCTGGTGTCTGATAGAGAGCAGCCCTAACTTCTCTTCGCCGCCTACGTCGCTCCAAGCTTCCGAGAGTGTGTGTGCCTCCAGCGCTAGGGCCTTCCGCATGAACACCCACCTTCTTTTGAGGCTTGGAATTATAAAAAGGGTAGCGGTTGCGCACAACATGGAGGATGGTGTACATTTTTTGGTTGCTCCGCACACGAGATTCCGGCCATGATAACCAGAAGCGACAAGTTAGAGGTCCGCATTATCACAATGATGGATGGAGCAGAGAAGGTTCGATGAGCTGCTGCATGCAATCAGTCTTGTCATCTGACGAGTTCGACTAGGAACCTGTGTAGTATTCTTATTTCGCTACTTTACACGCGCATATATACGTGTTCTTGCCAGCTTTGCATCTCGCCTTTGGATATCTCCAACCAACAGACCTAACCGTTTTTTGTTGAGGGAGACATCAAGAACAATGGTCCCATCGTCTAATCTACCCGCTATGTAGATCGCGTTGGTGAACAGGACCTCCTTCGGAGTAACCTGGTAGCGATAGCCACAGAGGGTCCCTTTTGATCCCGCAGCAGTCCAATCTGTTTGAAGAATGCGGGAGGCGGAAACATTCGATATCATCAAGGTTTCCTTGGCTTCTGGTGGATTTGGGAAAACTGGCTGTTGGACTTGTTTGTAGGCGGATAGAACATGACCCAGGTTAAGTGAGGCCCGCGACATAGCAAAAAGGTTGGCTATAATGCCGATAGACATGTCCTGGATGCTGGCCACAGAAAGGAGAGGATATGGCAGTGGTATGAAGGCGTTGTGAGGGTAGGATTCTATTTCTTTGCATCGATCAACAAGGAGGGACCGAAAGTCGGCTAGGTTGGTGCAATGAACCACTGTCTCCGGAGAAGTTCCCTGAGAGAATACCGTCTATATTTTGTGAGTCGTGGGGCAAAATCGAGGCACGCGACTTACTTTGAACATCCACGCGACCATTATGTCTCCTGTCGTGAGGTGACCAACGTCTCTACCCTCTTTTCGCAAGGGTTCCTTGACTTCATCAACCACTGAAGTAAGGACAGCCTTGGGCAATAGAATGATCGTCCTGTCTGCGCCATTCCACAATCGTTCTTTGACATGCCAGGCCACCAACTTGCTGAATGAAACAGCGTTCATCGGAACATATGCGGTATAATCTTCGAAGAACTTTCTCTGCACCTCTTCTTGAGCTAGCTCGTGGGATAGGATGTCATCGATAGGATTGACATTTATTCCATGGCTTGGGAGGGCGGGAACGGACCATTCTTTGCCTTGTAGTTCCGCGACGAGGGAGCGGGTGACCATTACTGCGCCCCCACCATCGAAAATACCGTGGCACCTAGCAAAGCCGATTGCTGTGTATGCACATCCGTTGTTGGCTTCTGCTGGAAAATGGACCACGTTCCAGCAGGTAATGGGCGATTTTGACTCCTCCCAAGCTGTGTATTGCCTTGGAGTCGATGAGTGGATGAACATCGCTGGTGGCAGCGAGGATGACACCATTGGCACTGGAACCTTGACGTGCTTAGACAGTGGAACGTCGGATACGGATATTGTGAGTGAGAACCTTGGGTAATCTGGGGGAAGATCCCCAAGGGGAATTTTCAACACCCACTTGGGCGCTTTCTGAAGAGCTTTCTATGAGACTGTATGCCGATGCCGAAGGAACAACAAGCGCGCACCGATCCATCTTTAATAGATTGCACCCGGCCTGAGAGCATCCGCCACTTTGTCGCCACACGCTTCAGTGCCGAAGCAAGTGCATCCGTGTCCAAGGTTCCTTTAACGAGCCATCCTGTCACAAATGTCGTGTTTTCAAGCATGCGATCGAACGCAGTGAGCGGAAAGATTGCCGAGGGTTCTGGGACATCCATTGCTGAATAAAGCGAGCAGTCTCCGCAAAAGCTCAAGAAAGACAAGGAAACGCTTGGCAGGCGAATTCTCACGGAGCCCCTGATATGGTTGCCACTACGCAGTCTGTACGAGTTTAACATTATCGATGGGTATATTTACGATTACAACTCGTCCCGTTCGTGGCCATTCGTGGCCTCGAGTGGCAAACATAGAGCAGGAGTTGTCCCCTTGAATTGATACTCGCATTTTTCGAGTTCTTGCACATCATGGATGGCATTCTCCAAACCACACTCGAGAAGAAGCTAGAGCAAAGTCGTTAGCAAGAGTTTCTAGGAATGGCAGGTTTTGACATACAACAACGCTTCGTTCTGGTCCATTCCAGCACCTGGTTCCATGCTTGTAGTATTGCTTCGAATAGTAAGCAGGTGTTCCCTCGGGCGCTTCAGTGTTCCAATGGGCGAATTTGCTGTATGCAGTATTTAACACAGTATCCAAGGCAGAGTGCAAAGCCATACCCAAGGTTGAAGGACATGCCACCGTTGGTAGGTTTTTGTTGAGCCTCTTTGAAAAGACAGACTTCGTACGTATAACTGTTGGAGATTAGACGATGGACTGACAGTTAAACGTTAAGAATTCACGCACTCTCCAACAACGGTATCGAGGCAGTTTCCGTCGAGTTTCTTCCACTCTCCTTGAGCTCCATAACCAGAGGTTTTGAAGATGTCGCTGATCTGGGTTTCGACCTCCAACCGGTTTTGCTTTGCTTGTCTCAGGTCACTTTCTGCATCATCGTACATCTGCTTCGCCTTGGAGGATTGGGCTGTAACGTAGGTTTAGCAAAATAAATTCCAAATTGTACGTAAGAAGCCTCACCGCCTGCGTTAGGGCGAGGTTGAACAACGTTGAACTTTTCTAACCATCCAAGGAGGGTGGCCTTCATATCTTCATACTGGGTCAGCAGAGTGTCCGGCAGGTAGTTTCCGAGGTCATGAACTGCGATAATTTAGTGGCAGGAAACGAGGTCGCAGATTCGATTACTCACGGAGAGAAGGTTCGGCATGGCCAGCGGCGAACTCGTCATGCTCAATGAGCAGGCGCGTAGCATCCTCTTTCAAGAGATTGTCGAGTTTCCAGGTCAAATCTTCCTTTGGCCATTCGCCTTCAGGAAGCTCTTCCTCGGGCTCATAGACTGCACTCGCATCGTCCTCTTCTTCGCTGGACTCTTCAGATGTACCCTCTGCTTCAACTTGGTCGTCCTTGCCAACATCGTTGATATGCGGCAAACCCGCAATCTGCTCCCAACCGCGAACAGCTTCCAAGACAGCCATATCTTGGTAGTTGGGGTTGTACTTGGAGCGGAGGTTGTCAAGGATCTCGCCTAACGCCTTCTCCTTCTCCTGAACCTTCTTGTACTCCCGCTTTAGGCCAGCCAAAGCGCCACGGTGCCGCTCCAATGAAGAGAAGAGTGCTTCAATTCGTCAGTGAGGCGTTCAATTCCATTATCATTACTCACGAGACTTCTTCTTCTCTTCTAGTTCGGCTTGAGAGAGACTTTCCGTTCGGTCGGCAATGTCTGTCGAAAACGTCGGTAAAGCAGACCAACTTAATTACATAGAACAGACCTTTCAATCGTGCAACTTCTATCTCCTTGGACTCAATAGAGCGATTGAGGTCAGCCAACTGGTCCTCTAACCTCTTCTTTTCCTTATGAGCAAACGCGACATAGGTTGACCGAATTTTAGCTCCCTAAAGCAACGATGAGTTTGTAATGTCGTTCAGACAAATCCGGACTGACTGTCTTGCGCTTCTTCTGCTCAGCTTCGAATTTCTTTGAGAACTCTGCATTGATCTCATTGCACTTGTTCGGGCAGAGGCCGGGACGTTCGTCAGATCCGTCGCAGCAACTGGGTTCTGGGGGGAAATAAGGCAATCTGTCTGACGTGAGAAGAGAAGAGCATACCGCAGAGGCCGTCATTGACTCTACTACTTGGGATCGTGGTGCCAATGTGACCTTCGTTCTTGCAATAGAATAATGTGTTTGGGCAAGCACTGGTACCTGCGTGGGGTAAGCAACGGCCATTACAGTAAGGTTGGACCGACCAGGTTCATCACTCCCGTCAGCGCAGTCGCAAAAGTCGTCGTTTACTTTCTTCCAGGGAATGGTCTTCGAGCCATCTAAACACTTCCAGGTGTCTCCTTTGGCTGGGACATAGGCCGGCAGGAGGCTCGGCTGCACTCCAAGAGTCTTGGGAATGCCACCACTGGCGAACGCGGAGACAGGGAGGGAGAGAAGCAAGGCCGCCCAAGCAGTCATAGACTCAGTACTCCGGGTTAAAGATTGAAAGTAGAAAGATTGCCAGCAACGGTTCGTTAACGGTCACGTCAATCGACGTGTCCTTCGGCGCGCCAGTTCTTGGCACAGATTATGTAATATAGACCAAACAAAGCACGCGCCTTCACCAGACAGACAGAGGACAGTGTCGAGGTCTTCACTGACGGTCAACACAACCATGGTGAGCCATATTTCCTCAAATATCTGTCTCGGGGGCATGTTCGCAACGCTGGAAGGCATCCTGGATAGTCGCTGGTGGAAACGAGGAGAGGAATTGGGCTGGATGCGAATTCGGTGGATTGGATGACTCTCGACCGGCGCTGATTCCACACATCTCTGCAGGCCAAAGCAAAAGCAGCGCCCACATCATCGGGCCAAGGAAAGGCCGCAAAGAAAAAGAAGTGGTCGAAGGGAAAGGTCAAGGATAAGGCCCAGCACGCCGTCGTCCTCGACAAGGCCTTGTATGAGCGCATCATCAAGGAGGTTCCCACCTTCAAGTTCATCAGCCAGAGCATCCTCATTGAGCGCCTGAAAATCAACGGAAGCTTGGCCCGTGTTGCTATCCGCCACCTGGAGAAGGATGGTCAAATCAAACCTATCATCCACCACTCCGCGCAGTTGATCTACAGTGCGTTTTTTTCTCACCTTCGATGCTTGACATGGTGCTCATTTCTTTTTGCTAGCGCGAGTGACCTCCTCCGACTAAATGCCACATTAGTCTACCATTCCTCATCATGCGCTAGGCATATGTATTCATGCATGCTTTCGTCAATCAAATGCAAAACAAAAACAGAAACTTGTATCGAACTTGAGATGTTAGAAGGCGTGGTGCTCCTTCCCTTGTCCAAAACACCGCGATCAATCAATTGTAGATCCAAGGTTTGTCCAGGTTGCCTCCGACATCATATTCCCCAATGACTTCCACCTCGGACGACTATTATATTGGCATCGACGTCGGAACGGGCTCAGTTCGCGCTTCCCTTGTCACGAAGGACGGAGTAGTCGTTGCATCTGCTACCCAGGAGATTAAAACCTGGAGAGACCCATCTGATTACCGTATCTTTGAACAATCGTCAGCGGACATCTGGGCATCTACCGCCGCCGTAATCAAGACTTGCTTATCTACTAGTGGCGTTCTCCCGGCTTGCGTCAAAGGACTTGGCTTCGACGCGACCTGCTCTTTGGCGGTGACCGATTTCAATGGCAATCCAGTCGTTGTAACCAAGAGTGCGTCCATTGGTTCGCTCGGGGAGCGCAACATCATTCTTTGGGCCGACCATCGAGCGGAGCAGGAGACTGTTCTGATCAACAAAACGCGCTCCAGAGTGCTTGACTATGTTGGAGGAACGATGAGTGTGCGTGCTTTCTCCGAATTGCTTGCACATCGCCGAAGAGTTTACCGGTATTGCTGGTATTGCAGTTGGAAATGGAAATCCCAAAGATACTATGGCTCAAAAACAATATGGATCCCGACAAATTCAGCCGCTGCCAGTTCTTCGACTTGCCTGACTGGCTGACCTATCAAGCTACGAAGGATGATACGCGTTCTGTTTGCTCTCTGACCTGCAAATGCTCCTATATTCCAACGAGCGGCTGGCAGGAGGACTTTTTCCAACAAATTGGACTTCAAGAGCTTTACGAACGAGAGTATGCACAGATAGGAGCAAAGACCACCAGAGAGATTTTGGTCGCGGGGATGCCAGTTGGAAAAGGCCTCTCGAAAAGCGCGGCTAAAGAACTGGGCCTTGTTGAGGGAACTGCTGTCGGAAGCGCGTTGATTGATGCGTAGGTCTAATCTCTACCAATGTGTTAACGCTAATTCTGAGATTAGCTATGCCGGATGGCTTGGTACTGTCGCCGCTCGTTACATCGAAAACGGGAAAGTGGCAGAAACCCTTCCATCTCTCGAAGAGTCGCGACACCGGTTGGCTGCGGTGGCGGGCACCAGTACTTGCCATATCGTACAGGTGAGAAGCCTTTCTTTGATAGGATTCATCAAACTGAATAATAATACCTCGATAGAGCCCAGAAGGCATCTTTGTAGATGGAGTTTGGGGCCCTTACAAAGATCCCATCATTAGCGGATGGTGGATGAATGAGGGCGGCCAATCTTCGACTGGTCAGGTATGTAAGTTGACTTCTTGCT
>Ga0247732_10000782_pt1 | contig 13771 bp, 11 predicted proteins | sample UWRJL163409C2_FD_180940 | JGI IMG/M metagenome (GOLD analysis project Ga0247732, IMG submission 180940) | Plant litter microbial communities from Arlington Agricultural Research Station in Wisconsin, United States - UWRJ-L163-409C-2 | ecosystem: Environmental > Terrestrial > Plant litter >...
TTCGCGGCCGCGCTCGGTCAGGCTCAGGGCCTTGGCGCGACGGTCATGGATGTCTTCGGTGCGGCACACGTAACCATCGGTGCACAGGCGGTCGAGCAAGCGCACCAGCGACGGGCTTTCCATCCCCGACGCCTGGGCCACTTTGACCTGATGCACGCCATCGCCCAAGCGGCCGATCATCAGCAACGGCACGGCGCAGGCTTCGGAAATACCATAGCTCACCAGCGTGGTCTGGCAGATTTTGCGCCAGTTACGGGCGCCCACCACCATGCTGCTGCTGAGGTTCATGTGGAGTTGTTCAAGGGTCTGGGACACTGGATAGTTCGCATACAGTTAGTTTGCTAACTATCAATATGGTGGATGACACCAAATGCGTCAAGTTTTGAAACAATTTTGCTGATGGGTGGTGGGAAGAGGTAGGGAGGAGTAAAGCCGGTTCTGGCGTGGGTGGTGGGTTTTCAGCAGTAGCTGCAACACCGACCCTCCCACATTTAGATCCGAGGTGGCCTTAGGCCGGCTGTTCGGCATGGGCATTCCGTCTGCTCCACCGCCAAACGCTCCAGACCTTCGCTGTTTCGGATAGAACGAGCAACGCAGCCATTAACACCAGGTTATAGCTTGGAACTGCCTTAGCGCCCAAAAACAGGAGCGAGACGGAAGGAACTACTAAGGCTAGCCGCAACGGTGTTTGAAGATAGACAACCCATTTTACTGCTGCGCTTTTGAGGAAAAAGAGCACACAAGAGATGATGACGGAGACTTGCAACAACATGGCAAACCCAAACATATAAAGCGGTACAACACTGTGCTCGCGTAGAAGCCATAGCGCACTCTGTGCATCACTAAAATAGGGAACTCTTCCGCCCATTGCGCTGGTGATGACATACCGAGCCAAATAGATGGCATCCATCCCACCCCAAAACCAGAAAACCTGCTTACGCGTCATGTCTCATCATCCTTGTATTCGTAGGCTATATCCGGTGTTACAGGTTGCCAGTGCCATGATTGGCCACCCACTTGCCAGCTATCATCCCCCTCAAGATAGCGTTGCTTGACGTGCCGCAGCTCACCGTACCGACGCTCAACCGATTGGTGGGTGAGTTGCTCATCGCGACTATCAAGCCTTACCCATCGTTGGGTCATAACCCTTGTGGTGTTCGCGAGATCCTTGCCGCTCGATGCAAATACTCGCCCCTCATCCCCTAAGGAAACCAGCCGATTAGCGGCCAGGATCGCGGTGTTTTTAACACCGTCATAATCAATACCGACCTTCTCCCATTTACCCGGGCCGATATAACGCCGACGCCCCATCAAATGCCCATATCTAACGCGACATTCTCTACTCAGAGGAAGAAAGGGATGATCCATCAAGAACAACCAATCTCCGGCTGCCAGTTTGTCCAGCACCCGATGCTGATCTTTTCCCGTGGGACAACAAACAGGGGATAAACCGCACTCATTAAGAAGCTCACTCAGCCCAGGCAGTGCAAAAGGTGCACGGAAGAACTCTCTGACCTTGATTACAGAAAAATAAGGGCTCTCGATTTTTGCGAGGTCATACTTTTCAATATCCGCGCGAGGAATTAGTCGTTTCATGCTTATTCCAGAGGAGAAAATCAGCGCCTGTTAATACAGGGCTCCTCACGCTGGTCGCTATCGTCCACTTCCGTTTAGTCGATAGGAAACTTCCTAACCTGCTACCTCAGGGCAATTTGACTGCTCGTTTAAAGCCCGTTGCGTCACACCCCTCGCCCACCCCGCAACATCAGATTCAACTCATCCACCACCTCAGCCCAATCCGCATCCTCCAGAATTTCCTCGCGTAAAAATGCGCGCTGGCTGGCCGTCCAGAAAAACGCATCGGCCAATTTCAACTCCGGCTTGAGCGGCGAGTGAGCGGCCACGAACTGTTCAATGCTGACCGGGTCGTCCGGCAGGCCAAGCTGCTTGAACAGTGAGGGTAGGCTGTGCACTGGCGATTCCATGGTGGGCTCCTGATGGCAAAGGTTTAAACGAGTCTAGCGGCAGCCTTGGGGTTGCGGCGGCGCTGCGTTGCACAACACGAACAAGCGGGCACGCGCGCCGCCGCCGTCCTGGCGACTGAGTTCGCGCCAGCCGTCTGGCAGCGGTGCGAAGTCGTCCGTGTCGTCGCTGCTGATCAACCACACGCGACGGGTGCCGGCAGGCAACGCCGACAGATGGTCGAGGTAGATACGCCCGCCATCCTGGTCCACCAGCGTGCCGAAGCCATAGGCATTCGGCCGGGTTGGCGTGCCATCGGGCTTGGGCGGTGTGTACAGCTGCAACTGGGCGTCGGTCTGGTCGTAATAGACGTAGCTGAGGTACCACAGCATGTCGCTGAGGACGATGCGGTCGTCTTCCTGGTAGTTGCGATTGACGAACTCCACCGGCACGTTGAATTGGTCGTGTTCATCCACGGTCAAGGTGTTTTTGAGACCGACCAGTTCTACGCCCACAAACAGCACAAACACTCCCACCCCGAGCAGTGACAGGCGCGGCGGCAGACGGTCGATGGCTATAGCCACCACGATTGGCAGGCCCAGGGCGTACACGGTCAGGTAGCGCTCGATAAACACCGGTGAAATAAACGACACCGCGTACACCAGCAACAACGGCAGCAAGAACAACAGCGCCGGCATGCTGGCGGGCCGGTAGCGCTTGCGGTCGCGCGCGGCGGTCACTACGACAAGCGCGATCAGCAAGCACGGTAACAGCCAGAACATCGGCAGCCAGACACCATCGCCTTCATCCTGGAGCAAGAACTGCCAGAGCATCGACGGCAGGGAGAACAGGGTGACCGGTTCTTCCCAGCCGATATCCCCGCCCACATTGAGTTCTTCGACATGCAGGACCAGGTCCACCAGGTTCGGCAGCCAGGGCAGGTACAACAGCACAATCGCGACGTTGGCCAACCACCACGCCGGGCGCACGATCAGGCGCTGCCCGCGCGGCTGAGGGCCACACAGCACACCCAGGTAGGCCCAATGCACCAGCACGCACAGCGCGGTGAAGTAGTGGGTATAGAAACCGGCACTCATCAACACGACATACGCGATGAGATAACGCGTGCGCTCGGGTTGCCGCACCCAGTACACCAGCGCCAGCGTGGCGGCCAACAGCCACACGGCCAGCAGCGAGTACATGCGCACTTCCTGGCTGTAGCGCACCGCCGTCGGCAGCAGTGCCAGCAGGACACCAGCCAGCACGGCCGCACACCGGGTGGACAACTGCCGCGTGAGCCAGATGCCCAGGCCCACGGCCACCACGCCAGGCAGGGCGCTCATGCCGCGTATCGACCAGATGCCGTCGCCGAACAGTTCGATCCAGCCGCGCAGCATGAAGAAATACAGCGGCGGGTGTACATCATGGGCCGCGTGAAACCACAGGTCGGCCGCAGCGTATTCACTGAGCAGCAGGCTGGAGCCTTCGTCGCCCCAGATCGCCGCCGACGTCAGGTGGTAAAACCGCAGGGCCATGGCCAGTGCCAGGATCGGCACCCACCACAGTCGGCCGAGCCAACCGACGCCCTCCCACGCGAGGCGGTTGAACGCGGTTGCCGCCCCGGCCTTACCGTTTTGCTCTACCACAGACCGTCGCACTTCGATTCCCCTGCCACTGCCCTGACTGCCTCAGTGCAACCACCGCCACTCTAGGACAAAAGCCTCTGACTCGCTTCTGGAATCGGACAAATCAGCATTTTGTGTAGGGCTTCACCTAAGCGCCAGCAGGAACAAGCTATTATTGCGCCCCTCCAAGGACTCAGGATCAAGGACACGTCATGCGCATCGGTTTTCTGTCACCCCTGGCACTGCTCGCCGCCATTTCCCTACCGGCCCAGGCCAGCTCAGACGATTCGTGCTACCCCGACTGGCGTGTCTCGCGTGACAGCCTCGACGCCTGCAGCAACCAGCCCTTCCTCAGCCCCGGCAACGACAGTCGTGTGAACCTGCGCCTGCTGCTGGCCGACAAGAAAGCCGCCGCCCTGACGCCCAATGCCTTGAGCGCAGACGACCTGGCCCAGGGCTTTGGCCCGGTGCCGTTTGCCGTGTATCGCCTGACGCCTGTGCCCGCGACAAACGAAGAACCCGACAACCAGCCGGACAACTCGCGTACCGCCGAACTCGACGCCCTGCTCAAACCCCTGGGTATCCAGCGTGACAACGCCGAGGCCGCCGGTGACGCGTTCCTCAGCGGCGAAGGCAGCCGCTGCCGCAGCAACAACGACGACAGCGCCACCGCGTTTATCAGCCAGGTCATCAAGGCCGACGTGCCCGCCGCCGAGCGCGATGAACTGGTCAAGGCGCGGCTGCAGTTGCTCACCACCTGCAGTTCGGATGGCCAGATTGTCGCCAAGCCGATCGACTCCTCCAACGGCCGCCTGCTGCGCACCTACCTGCAAGCGGCCGCGGACTTCTACAGTGGTCGCTTCGGTGAAGCCGAACGCGGCTTTGCCGCCGCCAGCAGCAGCGAGTTGCCCTGGCTGAAGGAAACTGCGCTGTACATGGCGGCGCGCACGTCACTCAACCAGGCCCAGGCTCAAGCGTTCGACCAATACGACATGCCGCAACTCGAGCATGTGGATAAGGCCGCCCTGGCCGCTGCCGAACAGGGCTTTCTCAACTACCTGAAAACTTATCCACAGGGCGACTACGCCGCCTCCGCACGCGGGCTGCTGCGCCGGGTGTATTGGTTGGCCGACGACGCCGACAAGCTCGCCGAGGCTTACGCCTGGCAACTGGCGCAAGCCACCGACGCCGAGCGCAACGTGAGCCTGGATGAACTGGTGGAAGAGGCTGACCTCAAGCTGTTGATGAGCTATCGCGGCACCCTCACAACCCCGATGATCCAGCTCGTCACCGACTTGATGTCGATGCGCGCCCACACCCCACCCAGCCTGACCCGAGCCGACCTCGACGCACAGAAAAGCGTGTTTGCCAACGATCCGGCCCTGTTCGACTACCTGCAAGCGGCGTTCGCCCTGTACGTCGAGCATCAACCCGACGCCGCCTTGAAGCACCTGCCCGAGGCTGTACCGTCGAGCCTGGATTACTTCGCCTTCAGCCAGCAGACCCTGCGCGCCCTGGCTCTGGAAGCCAAGCAAGACTGGAAGGCCGCCGAAGCGCTGTGGCTGCAATTGCTGCCACTCGCCAAGCAACCCCTGCAACGCGACCAGCTTGAGCTGGCCCTGGCAATGAACTACGAACGCAGCGGCCAGTTGGCCAAAGTGTTCGCGGCCGACTCGCCGATCAGCGCCAAGCAGGTGCGCTACATACTGCTGCGCAACGTCGCAGGGCCTGAGCTGCTGCGCCAGCAGATCACCCAGGCCAACGACCCGCTGGAGCGCCAGACCGCGCAGTTCGTGCTGCTCTATAAAGACTTGCTGCGCAGCCAGTTCGCAACCTTTGCCGACGACCTCAAGCAACTGCCAGCCACAGCCCCTGAGGACAAACTGGGCACCAGCCTGGGCTACGTCTACAGCGGCGGCCAGAGCTTGAAACTGTTCCAGTGGAACGGCGACAAAGCCGAATCCGGCTATGCCTGCCCGAGCATCGCGCAAACTGCTGCGACCTTGCAGAACGACGCAAAAAACCCGCAAGGCCTGAACTGCCTAGGCGAATTCATCCTGCGCAACAACCTGGACGGCATGCCCCTGGAGCAGGCCCGCGCCGCCGGCAGCCTGGGCAGCAGCGCGTCAGGCTTCAAGGGTGAAACCTTCTCGCGCCTGGACGGTTACAAACAGGTGATCGGCAACGCCAAGGCGCCCAAGACCGACAGAGCCTACGCCCTGTTCCGCGCGATCAACTGCTACGCACCGGCCGGTTACAACAGCTGCGGCGGCCAGGACGTTGAGCCCGCTGTGCGTAAAGCGTGGTTCCGTCAGCTCAAAAGCGGTTTCGCCGATACCCAGTGGGGCAAATCGCTGCAGTACTACTGGTGAAACACCTGTGGTTCGCCTGGCTGTTGCTGGCAAGCCCGGCCTTCGCTGCCGTCGACGCCCGTGACTATGACGCCTTCTGGCTGTGGAGCGGCGTCGCGCCGCAGCCAGTGCTCAAGCAGGCCAAAACCCTGTACATCCTCCAGGGCCAGATCAACTCGACACGCCGCGCGCCGCAACGCGGCGTGCAGATCATTGCCCAGGGCATCAGCGTGCCGCGCCTCACGCGCGGCGAAGTCTGGCTGGTCTACCGCGCGCACACGCTGCACTGGCCGGAACGGGTCTACACCCAAGTGCTCGGCCAGGTGCAACGCTGGCGCGACGCGGGCAACCCGGTGGTCGGTATCCAGATCGACTTCGACGCCCGCACCCAGTACCTGCACGAATACGCCGACTTCCTGCGCGACCTGCGCCAACGCCTGCCCTTGGAGCTGCGCCTGAGCATCACCGGCCTGATGGACTGGAGCAGCAACGCCGACCCGGCCGCTATCGCCCAGCTCAAGGGGGTGGTGGATGAAGTGGTGGTGCAGACGTACCAGGGCCGCCACAGCATCCCGGATTACGCGGCGTATTTGCCCCGGATGAATCGGCTCGGGTTGCCGTTCAAAATCGGCTTGATTCAGGGTGGCGAGTGGGAGGAGCCGGGGTATCTGAAGGGTGGAGAGTGGTTTCGAGGGTATGTGGTGTTCTTGCAGAACCCGTGATTACGCAATAACCGTGTGGGAGCGGGCTTGCTCGCGAAGGCGGTGTGTCAGCCAACACATTCACAGCTGATCTACCGCTTTCGCGAGCAAGCCCGCTCCCACATGAGGAGGGTGTCAGCCTGCGGGAATGGCGGCGGTTTCAGGGTAGACGGATTGCCACCCGCCGCCGAGGGCTTTGTATAGCCCCACCATGGCCAACGACACACCGGTCGAGCTTTCCACCCACTGCTCTTGCGTGGCCAGCAGCGCGCTTTGCACGGTGAGCACATTGACGAAATCCACCACGCCTTCAACGTACTGGTGCTGCGCGGTGGTCAGGGCGATCTGGTTCTGGCGCACGGCTTCGGCGAGGCTGTCGCGGCGCAGTTGGCTGGCGTTGTAGCGGGTCAACTGGTCATCGATTTCATGCCAGGCGCGCAGCACGGTTTGCTGGTAGGCCAGCGCCGCCTCCTGTTGCTGGGCTTCGCGCAGGTTCAACATGCCTTGCAAGCGCCCACCGTTGAACAGCGGCAAACTGAACTGCGGGCCAAAAGCAAAGGCGCGGGAGCCCCAGGAGCCGAAATCCGACAGCTGCATGGCCTGGGAACCGAGGCTGCCCGACAAGGTGATGCGCGGGTAGAAATCAGCCTTGGCCACGCCGATGCTGGCGGTAGCGGCGTGCAAACGGGCTTCGGCCTGGCGGATATCCGGGCGGCGCTCAGCCAGCTCCGACGGCAAGCCGATGGCGACCTGCCGTTGGGTCTGCGGTACGGCGGCATCCTTGGACAGTTGCGCGTGCAAAGCTTGCGGCGGCTCGCCCATCAGCAAGCTCAGGGCGTTGATCAACTGGTCCTGGCGCTGTTGCAGATCCGGCAGGCGCGCTTCGATGGCGGCGACCTGGGCGGCGGCTTCGGCCACGTCCAGGTCGGTGGCTACGCCGTCGCCCAGGCGCAGCTGCGAGAGCTTGAGGCTGTGGCGCGCGACGTCGAGGTTTTGCTCGGTGACGGCGCGGGTGTTTTGCACGCCGCGCAGTTGGATGTAGTCCTGGGCGGTTTCAGCGAGCACCGACAGCAGCACGGCGCGGCGGTCGTTCTCGGCTACTTGCAGGGTGGCGTCAGCGGCTTCGGTTTCGCGTTTGACGCGGCCCCAGAAGTCCAGCTCCCAGGACGCTGAGAACCCCGCGTCCCACTGGTTGAACGCCGCACGGCCGTTGTTGCCGGACGGGTCGCTCAAGCCTTTGCCGCTGTTGCGTTGGCGCGCGTAATCACCGGTTGCGTTAACGTTTGGATAGCGCTCGGCGGTGGTCACCTGGCGCACGGCGCGGCTTTGCTCCAGGCGGCTGCTGGCCAGTTTCAGGTCAAGGTTATCGGTGAGGGCACGTCGTGTGAGCGCCGAGAGTTGCTCATCGTGAAACACATCCCACCAGCGCTCCTGCAAAGGGTCGGTGACGGCGCGGCTGGCGGCCTGACGACCCTGGGGCTCGCTCCATTGATTAACTTGCGGGCCTTGGGGCCGCTGGAAATCCGGGCCGACGGTGCAGGCGCTCAGGCTGATCAGGCTCAAGGTGAGCCAGGCAAAATGTCTCATTGCTGGGCCACCTCACGCGGCTGCGCGACCGGCTGGGTATCGACGCTGGCTTCCACCGACATGCCCACCCGCAGGCGTTCGGTCAGTGGCTGGTTAGGCTCCAGCACAATCTTCACCGGAATGCGCTGCACCACCTTGGTGAAGTTGCCGGTGGCGTTATCGGGCTTGACCGAAGCGAAGGTCACCCCGGTGGCAGGCGCGAGGCTTTCCAGGTGGCCGTTGAGCAGTTCGCCGTCGAGGCTGTCGACCCGCACCTGCACGGCCTGACCGGCGTGCATATGGGAGAGTTGGGTTTCCTGGAAGTTGGCCACCACATAGGCCTGCGCCAGCGGCACTACGGCGAGGATCTTGCTGCCCGGCGTCACATAAGCGCCGACCCGCACCGCACGCTCACCGACCATGCCATCCACCGGTGCGACAATGCGCGTGTAAGACAGCTGATAGCTGGCCAATTCCAACGCAGCCTGGGCGCGCTTGAGCCCGCCCTGCGCCGCATCACGCTGGGCACTGAGGATTTCCACCTGCTTGCGCTCGGCCGCCAGCACAGCCGTGGCATTGGCCAGGCGCGCGGTGGCCTGGTCGATGCGGGTCTTGGCTTGCTGGGCGTTCTGCACGGTGCCCGCACCAACGCCGGCGAGGTGGTTGTAGCGGTTCAGTTCGTGTTCGGCAAAGGCCACTTCGGCACGGTCTGCCGCCACAGTGGCCTGGGCTTGGGCGATCACCGAGCTTTGGCGCTCGAGGGTCGCGGTGGCGTTTTTCAGCTGGGCCTGGGCCACCAACGTGTCGGCATCGGCGGCCTCGGCGGCGGCGCGAAAATCCCGATCGTCGATCAGCGCCAGCAGTTGGCCGGCCTTGACCCGCTGGTTGTCTTCCACCAGCACTTCCTTGATAAACCCTGCCACTCGCGGCGCGACCAGAGTGAAATCGGCGGCGACGAAGGCATCGTTGGTGCTCTGGCGCTTGCTGCCCAACAGGCCCGGCGCGACCAGGTACACCAGCACGCCAACGGCAAACACGGTGATGACGGAGACGGCGATTTTGTCTTTGCGTTTCATGAGAAGTCCTTGGGGCTAGGTCGGTGCGCGAGGCGGAAAGATCCGCGTGGGCATCCAGAAAATCAGCAGGATCAACGCCATCGCGACACCGGCCATGACGTAATAAAGATCCGAAGAAGTCAGCACCACGGCTTGCTCGTGCAGGCGGTGGGCGAGGCCCGGCGCGTCGCCGTCGGCGAGGGGCGAATTGCCCAGACGGTCCACCAGCATGGTCGAGTGAAAGTGCAGGCGCTGGGTGGTCAGCGCATCCAGCACGCCGGTGGCGACCACGGCGGCCAGGCCTTTGACCGTGTTGAACCAGGCCGAGGCAAACGGCCCTTCGATGGGTTGAATGCTGCCGGTGGACAGCATCAGCAGCGGCAACACCGCCATCGGCTGGCCGAAAATCTGCAGCAGGTACCAGCCATAAAAATCATCGCGAATCCACGCCGAGGTCAGGTGCGAACTGCCGATGCAGCAGAGCACCAAAAAGCTCAGGCCGATGCCCAGCACCCAGCGGCAATCGACCCAGCGCAGGTTGCACAACGCCGCCACCAAAGGCAGGGCGATCAACTGCGGCAACGCCATCAGCAGCATCACCGGCGCCGTTTGCAGCGGCCGGTAGCCCTGGACCTGGGCGAGGAAACTCGACGGAATGATGATCACCGAGGTCAGCACCATCAACACCCCCGCCAGCACGATCAGGGCAAAGGCCAGGTTGCGCAGGCCGAGCATCTGCAACTTGAAAAACGGCAGCGGGTGCGACCATTCATTGACCATGAACAGCACCAGCAACACGCTGCCGCCACTCAGCAGGAAGGTGATCAGGCCGGACTCGAACCAGTCCAGGCGATTGCCTTGCAGAATGCCGATCACCAGCATGCAGATCGCCGGGAAACCCATCAGCAGGCCACGCCAGTTGAACTGCTTGAAGCGCTCCAGGCGCAGCGGGTCTTGTGGCAAGCCGTAGGCCACGGCGGCCATGGCCAGCAAACACGGCCCCACGATCTGCCAGAACGCCCACTGCCAGCCGACGTATTCGGTCCACAGCGCCGCCAGCGGCGTGCCGAGGCTCGGGCCGAAGGTGGCGGTGAGCGCGTAGCCAGCCAGGCCATACAGCTTGACGTTGGCCGGCAGGAAGCGCAGCGCCACGGTCATCAGCATCGGCGGCAGCGCCCCGCCTGCCAAGCCCTGCACGGTGCGCAGCAACAGCAGGCTTTCGTAGTTCGGGGCAAACGGGCACAGAATGCCGAGCACCGTGAACAGGCCGATGGCGCACAGGGTGAAGCGGCGCAAGGAGAAGGTCACCGAACACCAGGGCGCGAAGGCCATGGCCGCCACGGACGTGGCGGTGTAGGCGGCCACCAGCCAGGTGCCTTCGTCAAAGCCGATGTACAGCGCGCCACGGATGTCGGCGAGCGCCACCTTGGTGACCATCTCGTTGAGACCGGACACCAGCACCGCCAGCAACACACCGACCAGGCCGATAATGATGCGCGGGCCGAACACGGGAGGGGTCATAGCGACGGGTTTGGCTGCGGCCGCAAGCGTGGGGGCAGCGAGGGAAGTCATGAACGGGTAGCTCGGGATGGGAAATACCCGAGCAGTTTAATCAGGCACACACATGACAAAAAGTTACTTATCGGTAGTTTATAAGTGCGCCAGACGCAAACCCCAGTCCACCAGAAGTCAAATGTGGGAGGGGGCTTGCCCCCGATGGCGGTGGGTCAGTGACACATTTATCAACTGACACACCCTCATCGGGGGCAAGCCCCCTCCCACATTTTGGTCCTGTATGACCTGGGAATCAGGTCGGCTGGGCTTCCAGCCAGGTGGCATGGCAACTCTCGCGCATGGTTTCGCGCAGCCACTTGTGCGCCGGGTCTTTGTCGAAGCGCGGGTGCCAGGATTGGGCCAACACCAGGGTTGGCAGCGAGATCGGCAGGGCAAACGCGCGCAATGGCAGCTTGAGGCGTTTGGCGCTGTAGAGCGCCTCTTTGGGCACCGGCAGAATCAAGTCGGAATCGGGCAGCATAAACATCGCGCCGTGAAAGCCCGGCGCGATCATCGCCACGCGGCGCTCGAGGCCCTGGGCATTCAGCGCGGTGTCGATCGGCCCCCGGGCAATGCCGCGCCGCGAGATGCTGATATGGGAATAGCTGGCAAACCGCGCGGCGGTGATCTCTTCGTCGAACAACGGGTGGTCGTCCCGAGCAAGGCCCACGAAGTTGGTAGAGAACAGGTTCTGCACCTTCACCTCAGGGCTGGACGGCAGGGTGTTGCTCACGCGCAGATCCAGCCGCCCTTCGCGCAGCGCGTCGTCATCGGTGTCGGGTTCGGGTACGAAGCACAGCTCGCACAACGGCGCCACGCGTTCCAGGGTGTCGAACAAACGCCCACCATATACGCCGATAAAAAAGTCATTGGCACGCACGCTGAAGCGGCGGCGCAGGGTGCTCAAATCCACCTGGTCGGCCGAACGAAACAGCAGCGCGGCCTGTTCCACCACGTTGCGCACCTGGCCCTGCAACTGCAAAGCCTTGGGCGTCGGCACCAGGCCGCGACCGGCACGCACCAGGATCGGGTCGCCCACGGCCTCGCGAATACGCGTGAGAGTGCGGCTCATGGCCGCCGGGCTGAGGTTCATGCGCCGCGCGGCACCGACCACACTGCCCTCGTCGAGCAGAGCGTCGAGGGCGACCAGCAGGTTCATGTCCGGTAGTTGCATGCCAAGCACTCGTGATAAATGAAGAGTGAACTGGGCGCAATCCTAGCAGGGATAAGGCAATTAGCGCTGCATGCCCCAACGCTTCACGGTCAACCGTTCGAAGGTGTCAAACACCAAGTTCTCCACCAGCAAGCCGATCAGGATCACGACGGCCAACCCGGCAAACACCTTGTCGGTGTACAGCTCGTTGCGGTTCTGGAAGATGTACCAACCCAACCCGCCTTTGCCGCTGGTGGCGCCGAAGACCAATTCGGCGGCGATCAGGGTGCGCCAGGCGAAGGCCCAACCGATTTTCAGGCCAGCGAGGATCGACGGCAACGCGGCCGGAATCAGGATGAACAACACAAACCGCATGCCCTTGAGGCCATAGTTGCGGCCGGCCATGCGCAGGGTCTCGGACACCCCGAGAAAGCCGGAATAGGTGTTCAGCGCCAAGGCCCACAACACCGAATGCACCAGCACGAAGATCAGGCTGTTCTGGCCCAGGCCGAACCACAACAGCGCCAGCGGCAGCAACGCAATCGCCGGCAATGGGTTGAACATCGACGTCAGGGTGCTCAGCAAGTCGCGGCCCAACTGGGTCGACACCGCCAGGGTGGTCAGGGCAAACGCCAGCACAATGCCGATCAGGTACCCCTTGATGAGCACCGCCAGCGAGATGCTGACTTTGCTGAGCAACTCGCCACTGAGCAGGCCGTCGTACAGCGCGACAGACGTCTGCAAAAAGCTCGGCAGCAGCAGGTCATTGTTCTGATAACGCGCGACCGCTTCCCAGAGGATGGCGAGCACGATCAGGATCAAGCCCTTGCGCAGCCAGCCTTGTTGCCACAGGCGTTGGCGCAGCGGCAGCTCGCGTTCCACGGGGACGCTGAGCAGTGGTTCGAGGGTGATTTCGTATTCCTGGCGCATGGGTTGTCCCTTCAGTAAGCGATGCGGATATCGGCGAAACCCAACTCACGTTCGGCTTCTTGCGCCTCGTCGAACAGCAGGCGATGAATCCGCCGCGCCGACGCCTGGAACTCCACACCGCCCAGGCTGTGCAGATCGTATTGATGGCTGTGGATCTCCGCGCGTACACGCCCCGGGTGCGGCGACAGCAACAGAATGCGATTGCCCACCACCAGCGCCTCTTCGATGGAGTGGGTGACGAACAGCAGCGTGAAGCGCACCTCTTCCCAGAGCAGCAGCAACTCCTCCTGCATCTTGCGCCGGGTGAGGGCATCGAGGGCTGCGAAGGGCTCGTCCATCAACAGGATTTTCGGCTGCATGGCCAGGGCGCGAGCAATGGCAACGCGGGCTTTCATGCCGCCGGAAAGGGTATGGGGGTAAGCATCGGCAAAGGCACTCAGGCCGACTTTTTCCAGGTAGTGCAGCGCACGTTCTTCGGCTTCCGCGCGCTTGAGGGTTTTTGACGCCAGCAGCGGGAACATCACGTTCTGTTTGACGGTTTTCCACGGCGGCAGTTGGTCGAATTCCTGGAACACCACGATGCGGTCCGGGCCCGGTTGCTCGACCTTCTGGCCCAGCAGCCGAATCTCGCCCTCGCAGGGTTTGATAAACCCGGCGATGGACTTGAGCAGCGTGGATTTGCCGCAACCCGAAGGGCCGAGCAGCACGTAACGATCGGCCGGGTCGATCTCGAAACTGACCTGGTGGGTGGCCCGCACCACGCGCTCGGGGGTGCGGTATTCCAGGCTGACCTTATCCACCGCCAGCAACGGCAAGGGGGTGTGCAGGTTGCTGGCCGTGTGGCCTTGCAAAGGCGCGTTCATCTCAACTTCCT
>Ga0247732_10000785_pt1 | contig 13731 bp, 10 predicted proteins | sample UWRJL163409C2_FD_180940 | JGI IMG/M metagenome (GOLD analysis project Ga0247732, IMG submission 180940) | Plant litter microbial communities from Arlington Agricultural Research Station in Wisconsin, United States - UWRJ-L163-409C-2 | ecosystem: Environmental > Terrestrial > Plant litter >...
CTACCCGCAGGTCGTCGGACACGAGATCGTCGGCACCGTCACCGAGGTGGGCTCCGACGTGACCCTGCACTCGGTGGGCGACCGCGTCGGCGTCGGCTGCATGGTCAACTCGTGCCGCGAGTGCGAGAACTGCCTCGCCGGCGAGGAGCAGTACTGCCTGAAGGGCAACACCGGCACCTACGCCTCGGTCGACCGCGACGGCACCATCACCCAGGGCGGGTACTCGACCCATATCGTCGTCGTCGAGGACTTCGTGCTCCGCGTGCCCGAGTCCATTCCCTTCGAGAAGGCCGCCCCGCTGCTGTGCGCCGGCATCACCACCTACTCGCCCCTCGCCCACTGGAAGGTCGGTCCGGGGTCGAAGGTGGCCGTCGTCGGCATGGGCGGGCTGGGCCATATGGCCGTGAAGATCGCGCACGCCATGGGCGCCGAGGTCACGGTGCTCTCGCAGAGCCTCAGCAAGCAGGAGGATGGCCTGCGCCTGGGCGCCGACCACTACTACGCCACGAGCGACCCGGCCACGTTCGAGAAGCTCGCGAACACGTTCGACCTGATCGTCAACTCCGTGAGCGCCAAGATCGACATCAACGCGTACCTGTCGCTGCTGCGGCTCGACGGCACTCTCGTGAGCGTGGGCGCCCCGCCCGAGCCCCTGCCCGTGCAGGTCTTCAGCCTGTTCGGCAATCGCCGCTCGTTCGCAGGCTCTGGCATCGGCAGCATCCGCGAGACCCAGGAGATGCTCGACTTCTGCGCAGAGCACGGCATTGCGCCCGAGACCGAACTCGTCTCGGCCGACGACATCAACGAGGCCTACGAGAGGGTGCTCGCCTCCGACGTGCGCTACCGCTTCGTGATCGACGTGGCGACGCTGGCCTGATCGACTACGGCTCCGCGGTCACCTGATTCGACGCCCATCCCCGCAACCGGGGGTGGGCGTCGAGTTGCATCCCGACGGGCCCGTGCAGACGGGCCCCTCCTCCCCAGCCCGCCCCTCCTCAGACTCTCCCCATCGGCGATCGACGGCCTCCCGGCATCGTCGTCACCGTTCTACCGTCGAGCATGATCATCGAAGCGGGTTACGACATCGTCGAGCTGCTCCTCAACGGAGTCGCAAACAGACGCAATTCCGACACGAAAGAAGACGAGAACCCCCTCTGGGTCCTCACAATGGACGCGCAACTCCGGTACTGGTCGACCTCCAGGGTCGTCGACCATATGGGGGCATCGAGCGATCAGCACATCGAAGACATCGCGCGGAAGCTGAACGAAGAACCGCGGTATTCGGCCTACTACGTGCTGGCACACACCACGAGGGTGCACCATCGCGACGATGACGACTGGCTCTACGATCTCGACCAGATCATCAAGAATCACCCTGATCTCGACGGACACGAGCTGCTGGGCCAGGTCGTCTTCGACGAAACCGGATTCTTCTCAACCATTCCGCGCTACAGCTTCCGCGATTACGTGGGCCTCGAACATCTCCCTCGAGCCGCATCCTTCGCCGGGCCGCACGAGTGGTCGAACTGCCCATGCGCTGCGTGCGTACAACACGAGAAACTGCTCGAAGAGAACAGAGCCCGCTTCAGAAACTCGCCTCACGGGCCGGTCCAAGGCGCGGGCGGCGAGGATGACGAGCCCGCCTAGGCAGCCTGGGACTCGACCGCGCTAGGTCGGCGGCGGGCTGCAGCGCCGACCCCCGCGCGGCGCAGGGCCGCGGCGATGGCGATGCCGATGGCGGTCGCCGCCAGGCAGCTCGCGAGCGTCAGCACGAAGAAGACGACCTGCAGCCCGAGCGGGTAGGTGTCGAGGGCGAACGACTGGCGTGCCAGGATCGGGTAGGCGATGCCCACGACGACGGCCCCCGCGTAGTGCTGCCAGACCGTCCAGAAGCGATAGCCGACCACGAGGAAGCCGACCTCGGCGAAGAACGCCCACCAGACGTTCGTGGCGACCGTAGAGAATCCGTAGCCCGAGAACGGCGCGAGCACGAGGCCCGAGATGATCCCCACGAGGAGACCGGCGCCCGGCCGCTGAATGAGGCGCAGCGCGATGATCGCCGGAAGCAGCCACAGGCCGGCGATGGCGATCGAGAAGAAGGGCACGGTCGCGTACAGCGCGGTCGAGAGCCAGTTCGCGGGGGCGAGCAACAGGCCTCCCGCCACGCCCAGCACGGCGCACGTCAGGAGGTAGGCGGTGGACGCTCTCTTCATCGGTTGGCTCTCTTCAGCGATACGACTGGACGACAGTTGGTTAGGCAACCCTAACCTAGCGGGGATGTCGGTCGTGCGCGATACCGTGACGACATGAATCCCACCGAAACGGCCGGGCAGATCCCGGCGCGGGTCGCGATATGCCAGATTGTGGATGCGCGGGGCGCATGCACGGCGCCGGTCCCGCACGGCGCCGAACTCGATCTCTGCCTCAGACACCACCTGATCGCCTACGACTGGGTGGCCCGCGACGTCGGAGTCACCGACATCCTCCCCTCCCCCTGCCTTGCGTGCGGCTCGAGGCTCGGCGTGCGCTACCCGTCGGGCTGGCTGTGCGCCGTGTGCGAGTGGAAGGTGGGCGACCTGCCCGACGGCGGTGTCGCATCCACCCGGGTCGACGTCGTCTACTACCTGCGGGCGGGCGACCGCATCAAGATCGGCACGTCCGGCAATCCTCGAGCACGCCTCGCCCAGTTGAGTTTCGACGAACTCCTCGCGTTCGAACGGGGCACGCGCACACTCGAACACCGCAGGCACGTGCAGTTCGGCGAGCACCGGCTCGGGGGCGGCGAGTGGTTCAGCGTGCACGACGCCTTGCTGACGCACATCGACGAGCTGCGGGCCGGCGTCGACGATCCGTGGAACAGCTACAGCCTCTGGGTCAGCCAGCACCTCGCCGTGCACGGCTGACCCGCCACCTCACTCCCGTCCGCGTTCCACCGTCACACCGGTGAGCACCGGGGCCTCCGAACCGGTGCGGTGGTCGCCGCCGGTGAGGGTCACCGCGGCGCGAGCCTGCTTGTCGGCGCACGAAGCGCCCACCCAGAGCTCGATGTCGCCCGGCTCGACCACGCGATCGAAGTCGCGATTCGTGAAGGCAAGCCGAGCCGTCGGAACGTCGAACGTGACGACGGCGACCTCGCCGGGTTCGAGCTCCACCCGGGCATAGCCGAGCAGCTGGGCCACCGGACGGGTGACGCTGGCCACGAGGTCATGACCGTAGAGCTGAACGAGGTCGCTTCCCCCGCGCCGTCCGCTGTTGCGGATGCGCACGCTCGCCCGGATCGTTCCATCGGTCGCGACGCTCGGCTCGGCGCGCAGCTCTGTGCGGTCGAAGGTCGTGTAGCCCAGTCCGAACCCGAAGGGGCGCACCGGGGTGCTGTCTGAGCTGGTCACCTCGTTCGGTCCGCCGAGGATCGGGTGCAGGTAGCTGTAGGGCTGGGCTCCGGCCGATCGGGGAAGGGAGACCGGCAGGCGGCCGGACGGTTCCGCGTCGCCTGCCAGGATCGCGGTGAGAGCGTTGCCGCCCTCCTCCCCAGGGAAGAACGACTGCACGACGGCCGCGGCGGCGTTCGGTCCGTCGAGCGCCCAGCCGATGGCATAGGGGCGTCCCGACAGAACGATCACGACGACGGGAGTGCCCGTCGCGACCACGGCCTCGACCAGGTCACGCTGCACTCCCGGCAGCTCGAGCGACTCGACATCGTTGCCCTCGCCGACGGTTCCTCGACCGAAGAGTCCGGCCCGGTCGCCGACGACGACGATGGCCACATCGCTCGACCGGGCGGACTCGACAGCGCCGGCGATTCCCGTGCGATCGTCGCCCTCCACGGCGCAGCCGAGCTGCACCTCGATGCGCGCCCCGGGATATCTCGATCGGAGCGCCTCCCCCACGGTGGGGATCTTGAATCCGAGGGGCGTACCCGGGTGGTGCGCGAGCACGTGGTTGGCGAACGAGTAGCAGCCCATCAGCGCCTCGGCGCTGTCGGAGTTCGGGCCGATCAGTGCGATGCTCGTCGGAGCCGCGAGCGGCAGGGTCCCGTCGTTCGACAGGAGCACGATCGACTTCTCGGCGAGTTCGCGTGCGATCGCCCGGTGCTCGGGGTCGTCGAGGTCGATGGATGCGGGAGGGCTGTCGAAGGTCGCATCGAGCAGGCCGAGATCCTCCTTCTGGGCGAGTACGCGCAGGACCGCACGATCCACGAACTCCTCAGGGGTGCGTCCGTCGCGGAGCCGCTCGATGAGCGGCTCCAGGAAGGCATCTCCGCTCGGAAGCTCGACGTCGATCCCCGCCTCGAGGGCGAGATGCGCCGCCTGCCCTCGATCCGAGGCCACGGCGTGCATGGTCTCGAGGAACGCGACGGCGAAGTAGTCGGAGACGACGACGCCGTCGAACCCCCATCGGTCGCGCAGGATGCCCGTCAAGTACTCGGGTGTCGCGGCGACCGGCACGCCGTCGATCTCGGCGTAGGAGTTCATGACGCTGCGCACCGCGCCGGAGCGCACGGCCATCTCGAAGGGGGGCAGCAGCACATCCTCGAGCTCTCGTCGCCCGACGTGGACCGGAGCGTGATTGCGTCCGGCCTGGGACGCCGAGTAGCCGACGAAGTGCTTCAGGGTCGCGTGCACCCCGGCATCCTGCAGCCCCCGCACGTAGGCGGTGCCGATGGTGCCGACGACGTAGGGATCTTCGGCGATGCACTCGTCGACTCGGCCCCAGCGGGGGTCGCGGATGACGTCGAGCACCGGGGCGAGGCCCTGGTGCACGCCGAGCTCACGCATCGAGCGGCCGATGGCGTGTCCCATGCGTTCGACCAACTGCGGGTCGAAGGCCGCACCCCAGGCCAGAGGGGTCGGGAACGTCGCGGCCTTCCACGCCGCGAGGCCCGTGAGGCACTCCTCGTGCACGAGGGCGGGGATCCCGAGGCGGGTCTCCGTCTGCAGCCGTCGCTGCTCCGACCACAGCCACGCTGCGCGCTCAGCGGGGTCGACGGGCCGCGTGCCGTAGACCCGCGTGAGGTGACCGAGACCGTGCGCCGTCGCATCCTCGTACCTCGTCGACGAGGCCATCTCGCCCGCCATCGGCGCCACGACCTCGTCGCCCTGGTCGACCCAGAAACCCACCAGTTGCGCCAGCTTCTCCTCGAGAGTCATGCGCGAGAGCAGCTCGAGCACGCGGGAGGAGGCCCCGGGAGTCGCCGCGGCGATCTCCACCTGTCCGATACTCACGCGCTCAGCCCTTGACCGCACCGGTGAGGCCGCCGACGATGCGACGTTCGAACAGGCTGAAGAAGACGAGGGCCGGAATCATGGACAACGACGTGAAGGCGAGCACCTTGGCGGTGTCGACGGCGTACTGCGAGGCGAACGCCTGCGTTCCGAGTGGCAGCGTATATGAGGCCTCTCCGTTCAGGATGAACAGGGGCAGCAGGTAGGCGTTCCAGCTCGCGATGAACGCCAGGATGCCGACGGTGATGACGCCGGGCAGCGATAGCCGCACGACCATACGGAAGAAGAAGCCGAGCCGGCCGAGTCCATCGATCGCGGCGGCCTCCTGCAGCTCGTTCGGAATGGCCGCGAGGAACGGCACCAGCACGATGATCGTGAGCGGAAGCGCGAACGCGATCTGCGGAATGATGACGCCCGCGAGGGAGTTGGTGAGGCCGAGGTTGCGCACGAGGATGTACAGCGGTGTGATCGCGACCGTGAGGGGGAACATGAGGCCCGCGGTGAACAGCGCATAGACGGCCGCCCTGCCGCGGAAGGCGTAGCGCGACAGCCCATACGCGGCCATGAGACCCAGCACGACGACGAAGACGGTCGTGCAGACGGCGGCGATCGTGGAGTTGAGCACCTGCGTCCAGAACGACCCGCTGGCCAGCACGTCGCCGAAGTTCGACCAGGCCCACGCCTGCGGGAATCCCGATGGATCGACCGTGATCTCCGAGTTCGAGCGGAACCCGCCGAGGATGATGTACGCGACGGGCGCGAGCATCAGCCCGACCAGCACGAGGGCCACGAGGTAGGAGATCAGGCTGGAACGCCTGCTCTGTTCCGACACGCGCCTGCGGCGGGGTCGGGATGCGAGGGGTGCGGCGATGGCCATCAGTGTGCGCCTCCGGTAGTGGTGACCGCTGAATCGCGGCGCAGGATGAAGCGCTGGTAGAGGAGCGCGACGACGAGGGAGATGAGGAAGATGACGACCGCGACGGCGTTGCCGTAGCCGTAGCTGCCCGAGTTGCGACCGTTCGCCACCATGTAGGTGGCCATGGTCGAGGTACCGGCTGTGCCGGCCACGTATTGGCCCCACACGATCCAGACCAGGTCGAACAGCTGCAGTGAGCCGATGATCGACAGGAACGCCCAGATGCGAACGGTCGGTCCCATGAGCGGCAGAACGATGTAGCGCTGAACCTGCCAGTAGCTGGCACCATCGATGCGGGCGGCCTCGGTGATCTCGTCGGGAATCCCCTGGAGTCCGGCGAGGAAGAGGATGACCGCGAATCCGACGTACTTCCACGTGATGATCACGAGCAGGGTCCAGATCGCCGCGCTCGGGTCGCTGAGCCAGTCGGTGGCGAGGCCTCCGAGTCCGACCTTCTCGAGCAGGCCGTTCAGTGCGCCATTGGACTGGAGCATCAGGCTCCAGCCGAGACCGACGACGACCTCGGAGATGACGTAGGGCACGAAGATCAGAACCCTGATCAACGATTGGAATCGCAGCTTGCGGTTGAGCAGCAGCGCGATGCCGAGGGCAAGCGGGCCCTGCAGCACCAGCGACATCACGACGATGAACGCGTTGTGACTAAGAGCCTCGAGGAAGGCCGGGTCGGTGAGGATGGTGATGTAGTTGCGCAGCCCCACGAAGTCGGTGGCCGCGCCATAGCCCGACCAGCTGAAGAAGCCGTAGTACGCGGCCAGCACGACGGGCAGGATGACGAAGGCCAGGAAGACCAGCAGGGCGGGGCCGATCAGTAGCAGGAGCTCTGCTCTTTTGGGCCAGTGGGACCGGGCGCGCGGGCTCGGCACCGCCGGGGGAAGCGCCGAAGCGCCTCCCCCGGCCGGGCGTCGGCTGCCCCGCGCGGCTTCCTCTGTGTGCGTTTCTTCGCGCAGGACAGCCATCGGTGTCTCTCCTAGGACTTCGCTGCCGCAGCGTTCACGGCGTCGACGATGCTCTGCGCGTCGCCCTTGCCCGCGAACATGTCGACGACCGCCACGTTCAGCGCGTTGCCGACGTTCTGCCCGTAGAGCGTGTCGAGCCAGACGCTCACATAGGGAGCGTCGTTGTAGGCGGCTAGCACGTCCTTCAGCGCAGGGTCGGTGACGGACGACTGGGCCTCGGTCGAGGCGGGCAGGGTCTGGAACGCCGTGGCGTACGCCTCCTGGTTGGCCTTCTCGGCTGTGAAGTTGAGGAAGTCGACGCACTCCTTCGGAGCGTTCACCCAGCAGGTGAACCCGTCGACGCCGCCCATCATGGCTCCGGCTTCGCCGTCGCCGCCCGGCACCTCGGGGAACGGGAACCACTTCAGATCGGCGAGAGGCTTCTCGTCGGGGGTGAGGGATGCGATGACCCCCGGATCCCAGGCGCCCATCAGTTCCATGGCGGCCTGCTTGTTCGCGATCAGACCGGCCGAGGAACCCGCGCCCTGCTGGGCGGCGGTGGTGAGGAAGCCATCGTTGAACGGCTCCGTCTTGATGAACGACTCCAGATTCTCGCCGGCCTTCAGCCAGCAGTCGTCATCGAAGTTGCGGCTCGTGGCTGCCTCGTTGAGTACATCCTGCGAGCAGGCGCGCAGCGCGAAGTTGTAGTACCAGTGGGCTGCGGGCCACGCATCCTTCGCGCCGACAGCGATCGGGGCGATACCGGCCGCCTTGAGCTTCTCGTCGGCGGCCTCGAGGTCGTCGATCGTCTTCGGAGTGTCTGTGATGCCCGCCTGGGTGAGCAGGTCAGACGAGTAGAAGAAGCCGGAGGGGAGCACGGCGGTGGGAACTCCGTAGTTCTTACCGTCGATCTCGAATGCCGACAGGCTGTTTCCGACGGCCGTCTTCGTCGCGTCGGTGAGCCCCGAGGTGAGGTCCATCGCCTGGCCCGCCTTGACGACGTCGGCGAGCTTGCCGCCGCCGCGCGCCATGAAGATGTCGGGCGCGTCGCCGGAGTTGAGGGCGGTCTGCAGCTTGCCGTCCATCTCCTCGTTCTGCACGGACTGGATCTCCACGGTGACGTTGGGGTTCGCCTTCTCGAACGCGGCCGCCGTGTCGTCCCAGTACTTCTTGCCGTCGCCCGTCGTGGAGTTGTGCCACATCGTCAGGGTGACTTTTCCGTCGGCGGAGTCGCTCGATCCGGCGCTGCATCCGCTGAGCGCGAGTGCGCCCACGAGGATCGCGGCCGAGCCAGCGACGAATTTGGTGAGTCTCATGTGATTCGAACCTGCTCTCTTCATTGAGGGGCGCCCGCGGCTGTGCGGGCGCTGTGCTGGTGCACGGGATCGTGCGTCGTGCCGTCCGACCTGATACCCGGATCCGTCATGGATTCGAGGCGATGCTGTCGGGTCGGGCGTCATCAGTGTGCGTGACCCCGTGAGGGCCGTCAAACGTTTTCGAAATCATTTTCGCACGCCCCGGAATGCGCACTAGGATCGGCCCATGATGGCGAGGGCGACAATCCACGACGTCGCTGCGGCGGCGGGTGTCTCCGTCGCCACCGTGTCCAAGGCCGTCAACGGCCGTTATGGCGTATCGGCCGGCACCACCGACCGCGTGCTCGCGGCGGTGGCGGCCCTCGGCTACGAGTCGAGCCTCGTCGCCAGCAGCATGCGCTCGCGACGAACCGGCGTGATCGGCGTGCTGGTGGCCGACTTCGAGCCGTTCAGCGCGGAGGTGTTGAAGGGCGTCGCCGTCGGCCTGCGAGACTCCCGCTACGACCTCCTCGCCTACAGCGGTTCGCGCCGCGGCGACGGCGAGGGATGGGAGCGCCGATCGCTGAGCAGGCTCAGCGGCACACTGATCGATGGGGCCATCATCGTCACGCCCACCATCGTGAACGTCGTCGCCGACGTGCCGATCGTCGCCGTCGACCCCCACACCGGTCGAGCCGATCTCCCGACGGTCGAGGCCGACAGTCGAGGCGGCGCGTTCGAGGCGACCGCCTATCTGATCGGCCTCGGCCATCGCCGCATCGGCTTCGTCTCCGGGCGTCCCGACCTCAAGTCCTCCCGTCTGCGCGACGCCGGTTACCGCGAGGCCCTGGCCGCGGCATCCATCGCCTTCGACCCCGACCTCGTTCGGGTCGGCTTCTACGAGGCCGACACGGCCCGCCGCGCCGCGCAGGAACTCCTGATGCAGCGCGACCGCCCCACCGCCGTGTTCGCCTCGAACGACCTCTCGGCGATTGCGATCATCGAGGTCGCCCGCTCCCTCGGGCTCGACGTTCCCCGCGACCTCTCGGTGGTGGGTTTCGACGACGTGCCCGAGGCATCCAGACTCGCCCTGCCCCTGACCACGGTGCGGCAGCCCATGCAGAGCATCGGTCAGGCCGCAGCGCGCATGCTGACCAGCCTCATGGACGGCGAGACGCTGTCGTCGACGCATGTGCTCCTGCCGACCCGACTGGTCTCCCGGGCCACCACGGCTCCCCCGCGCGCCGCTGGCACTCCCCGCTGAGAGCAGCGCGCCTGTGCGCGGCGAGGCTCGATTGCTACAGTGAGCCGAAGTCGAGGGGGCGCACGTGACGGGTTCGGGTCTGAGTTCCGCCGAGGTGGCACAGCGCGTCGCCGAGGGCAAGACGAACGCGTTCGTTCAAGACACGAGCCGCAGCGTGTGGAGCATCGTGCGCACCAACGTGCTCACGCTCTTCAACGGCATCATCCTCGTGTGCTTCCTGGTGCTTCTCGCGATCGGCCGCTGGCAGGACGCCCTGTTCGGCTTCAGCGCGGTCGCCAATGCGGTGATCGGCAGCGTGCAGGAGTACAGGGCCAAGCGGGCGCTCGATCGACTGGCCGTGCTGAACGCGCCGCACGCCCGAGTGCTGCGCGACGGCTCCGAGACCGAGATCGACATCGCGCTCGTCGTGGTCGACGACACGCTCGTGCTGCGGGCGGGCGACCAGGTGGCCGCCGACGGACTCGTCGACGCCTCGAGCGGCCTGCAGGTCGACGAGTCGATGCTCACCGGTGAATCGGATGCCGTCGAGAAGGTTCCCGGGGATCGCGTGCTGTCGGGCTCGGTCGTCGTCGGGGGCGAGGGCACCGCGGTCGTCGACCGGGTGGGCGCGGACTCATTCGCCAACTCGCTCTCCGCCGAGGCGAAGCGGTTCTCCCTCGTCGCGAGCGAGCTGCGCTCGTCGATCAACCGGGTTCTGACGTGGGTGGCCTGGATCATCGGCCCGGTCGCCCTGCTGGTGCTGAACGCCCAGATGATGACACAGGGCGGCTGGGTCGACGCGGCCTCGAGCGGCGGCTGGCGCGTCGCCGCGACCGCGACCATCGCGTCGGTCGTCGCCATGGTGCCGCTCGGGCTCGTTCTGATGACGAGCATCACCTTCGCCGTCGGAGCGGTCAAGCTCGCGAGGCAGCAGGTTCTCGTGCAGGAGCTTCCCGCGGTCGAGGGCCTCGCCCGGGTCGACATGATCTGCCTCGACAAAACCGGAACGCTGACGCAGGGCGACATCGTGTTCGACGAGGCGCACGTGCTCACCGAAGTCGCCGGCTGGGAGGGAGTGCTCGCCTGGTATGGCGTGCAGAACGACGCGAACGCGACGGCGCGCAGTCTCGCCTCCCGGTTCACGGACTCTCCCCGCGAGGCCGTTCTCGATCGGGTGGCGTTCTCCTCCGCCCGAAAGTGGAGCGCCGTGACCTTCGACGACGGCATGTGGATTCTGGGCGGACCCGAGATGGTGTTCCCGTCCGGGCGCTCCGACGGCGACGATCACCAGCACCTCGCGGCACGGGCCGCGGAACTCGCGGCCACCGGTCGCCGCACCCTCGTTCTCGCCCACGGGTCGCCGACCGACGATGAGACGGTTCCCGCCGACGCAGTACCGGTCGCGCTCCTGACCTTCCGCGAGAACATCCGTGCGGATGCCGCCGAGACGCTCGGCTACTTCGCCGCCCAGGGCGTGGGCGTGCGCATCATCTCCGGCGACAATCCGCAGACGGTCGCGGCCATCGCGCGCGAGGTCGGTCTCGACGCGCCCCGCGGATTCGATGCGCGCGAGCTGCCCGATGGCGACGACGAGCTGCTTGCGGTGCTGAACGAGTACATCGTGTTCGGCCGGGTCACCCCGGATCAGAAGAAGCGCATCGTGGTGAGACTCAAGGCGGCTGGCCACACGGTCGCCATGACCGGAGACGGCGTGAACGACGCGCTCGCGATCAAGGAGGCCGACATCGGGGTCGCGATGAACTCGGGGGCCGCGGCCACCAAGGCGGTCGCCCGGCTCGTGCTGCTCGACGGGCGCTTCTCGCACCTGCCCAGCGTCGTGGCGGAGGGGCGCCAGGTGATCGCGAACATCGAACGCGTATCGATGCTGTTCCTCACCAAGACCGCGTACGCCACGTTCCTCGCGATCACCTTCGGCATCCTGCTGCTGCCCTTTCCGTTCCTGCCTCGCCAGCTGTCGGTGACCGACGGTCTGACCATCGGCATCCCGGCGTTCTTCCTCGCCCTCCTGCCGAACGCCCAGCGTTACGTGCCCGGCTTCCTGCGCCGCTCGCTCACCTTCGCCATCCCGGCCGGTGTCGCCGTGACGCTCGGCATCGCCGCCTATGCGCGGCTGGCAGCCGGCCAGAACATCGGCGAGGCCGAGATCCGCACAGGATCGACCTTGATTCTCACGATCATCGGACTCTGGATTCTTGTGGTTCTGTCGCGCCCGGTGACCCGGTTCAAGGGCGTGGTGATCGGCGCCATGATGATCGGCCTCGTGCTGGTGTACACCGTGCCGATCGTGCGCGACTTCCTTCAGCTCGTCGACCTCACCCTGCCGACGGCGCTGCTGGTGCTCGGAGCCTCGCTCGTGTCGATCGCGCTGATCGAGATCGTGCGCTTCGCCCACCGCAGGATCGCCCGCCGCGACGCGGAGCTGGCCGTGAGTCAGCGCGGGGCGAAGTAGCGACGCCCGGCTCCGGTCCACAGGGGCACGATGACGGCGGCCGACGACACGAGCTGCACTGCGACGCCCGACCAGTCGCCGTCGCCCGCCACGATCAGATCGGCGATCGCCAGGGCGAACGCGAGCAGCAGCACCACGGTCGCCGACACGCGGGCCGCCCGGCTCCCCCGGGCAACACCCGACGCGAGCGCGATGACGAACAGTCCGAACAGGATCATGCCCGCACCGAAGAGCGACACGAGCAGGCCGACGTCGCCGGTCGGCGCGTCGGGAATGTAGCGGATGAACAGGGTCAGGATGCCGAGGGCGATCTGGGCGATCCCGCCCAGATACATAACCACCACGGCGACGGTGACGAAGCCCGGCCGATGTCGTGAAGCGCTCTGAGTCATACCGCTAAGAGAAGCACGGATACGTGGTGGCGCGCATCACCCCGGGCGCCGCCCTGAGAAGACGGCGTGCAGCAGCGGAATCGCCGAGACGGCCATGAGCACGGTGCCGAACACCGTGTCGTCGGCTCGCACGAGCGCGCCCGCGATCAGCAGGGCGCCGAAGAGCAGCGCCGATACGAGCCTGCGGGCCGCGTGCTCGAGCCGGATGACACGGCGCTCGAGCCCCGGGTTGGCCACGGAGACGGAACCGTCCTCGATGCGGGTGACCAGACCGTCGATGCGCTTGGGGAGTCGCCAGACGAGGGCGGCGTTGTCGAGCGCCTGTCGCCCCAGGTCGCCCACCACGTTGCCGCGTTCGTCGCGGATGAGCTGCGCCGCGTAGGGCTCGACGGAGTCCCACAGGTTGAACGACGGGTCGAGCGCGCTGCACACGCCGGAGGTCAGCGACATGGCGCGGATGATGAGCAGGAAGTTCTCCGGCAGCTGAAACGGCAGCGACCTGACGACATGGCCGAACTGCTCGGCGAAGTCGCGGAACTCCCGGGGGTCGACCTCGCGCAGCTCGGCGAACCCCATTCCGCCGAAGCGGGCGAAGAGCTGGGTCATGGCGCGTTCGAGTTCGGTGGTGTCTGCCGACGGGAGCAGCACGCCGACGTCGCGGATCGCATCCACCAGGCCCTTGCCGTCGCGCGACGCGGCGGCGATCAACAGCTTGCGCAGCCCGCTGCGTGTGTTGCTCGGAACCTCGCCCATCATGCCGAAGTCGATGAAGGTGAGCTTCCAGGTGGTCGCGCCCGAGGCATCCGGCCCGTCGCCCGTGGGTGTGACGAAGATGTTGCCGGGGTGCGGGTCTGCGTGGAAGAAGCCGTTCGTGAACAGCTGGTCGAACATGACGGCGGCGAAGACGGGCGCGACCTCGGCGGGATCGATGCCGGCGGCGCGGAGTGCAGCGGCGTCGGTGATCTTGATAGCGGTGACGTCTTCGAGCGTCAGCACCCGGCGCGTGGTGCGCTCCCAGACGATCGAGGGCACGGCCACCCGGTCGTCGCCGGCGAAGTCCGCGGCGAAGCGTTCGGAGCTCGCGGCCTCGTGCAGGTAGTCGATCTCCTCAAGGCTCGTAGCCGCGAACTCCTCGACGAGGGAGGGCATGTCGACGCGGTCGGAGACGAGGCGCACGTGGCTCAACCAGCCACCCACCTTGCGCAACGCGGCCAGGTCGACGTCGACGATCTCGTCG
>Ga0247732_10000787_pt1 | contig 13725 bp, 12 predicted proteins | sample UWRJL163409C2_FD_180940 | JGI IMG/M metagenome (GOLD analysis project Ga0247732, IMG submission 180940) | Plant litter microbial communities from Arlington Agricultural Research Station in Wisconsin, United States - UWRJ-L163-409C-2 | ecosystem: Environmental > Terrestrial > Plant litter >...
AAATTTTCAGCGACCAAATACCGCTTACTAGATCAGCGTCCTTAGTACCATCCTGCCAAATTTTAAGTTTCACTAGAAATTCGGCTTGCTGTTCCATTTCTAAGCGACTTAATTGAATTAGGTAGTTTTTCAAAAATTTGGAAGACGAAAAGGAAACTGACTTACAGTAAAGATTATTCCAGATCTTACACTCAGAAAAGACCCTGACCTTATAAACAAAGTAGATTGACATGCTGAACAAAACTAGCCCCCAACCCAACTACCTAGATTTGTCCTATCAAATTTAATCAAAAACAAAAATGGAAAATAACAATTATCAGGGCATGTTACAAAACCCATTGGGTTCAGGTTTCAATGCCAACTCAACAGCAACAGAAGTCATCAAAGGCATAGACCTTACAGGAAAGATTGCCATCGTAACCGGTGGCAATTCAGGTATTGGTCTGGAAACTACAAAAGTCCTGGCAGCAGCTGGCGCGAAAGTAATTGTACCGGCAAGGGATATCGAAAAAGCGAGGAAAAACCTTGAAGGTATTCCAGACGTAGAAATCCAGGCAATGGATCTTTCAAGTCCGAAAACGATTGATGCATTCGCCGAAAAATTCCTGGCCACTGGAAGAGCCCTACATTTGCTCATCAACAATGCGGGAGTTATGTGGGTGCCATTGAAGCGGGACAGTCGCGGTTTTGAATCACACCTTTCCACCAATTACTTCGGCCATTTCCAGTTAGTGGCAAAACTTTGGCCAGCACTTAAAAATGCAAAGGGCGCACGCGTAGTCAATGTTTCCTCTCTCGGCCACCACATAGCACCCTTTGATTTCGAGGACCCCAATTTTGAGCACAGGGAATACCAGACGTTACTGGGTTATGGACAGTCAAAAACAGCCAGCAACCTTTTTGCCCTGGAATTGGACAACCGCGCAAAAGCGCACAAGGTTAGGGCCTACTCCCTACACCCTGGATCGATCGCGGGAACAGAACTCGCCAGGGATGCCGATATGGAACTGTTCAAACAGATGGGATTTTTTGATGATAATGGGGCCATTCGTCCAGAGATATTGGCCAGCCTGAAAACTATTCCACAGGGTGCCGCAACATCGGTTTGGGCCGCTACCAGTCCATTGCTTAACCACATCGGAGGTGTTTACTGCGAAGATAGCGATATAGCAGAGCTTCTAACTGAAAATGCTACTAAGAAAACCAATGCAAAAATACATCAGAGCGGGGTACAGCCGTATGCATTGGACGAAGCTAATGCCAAACGACTTTGGAAGCTGACCCAAGAAATGACAGGCATTGCATTCGAAGCAAACTAGATAAAGCAACTTAAAAGCTATAACTTTATAACCATGGAACATATATCCAAGTACCTGACCAGGGACATCAAGCTTTCCAGCTACGAAGACAAGCTGTTCAAATCAGACCTAATGTTTGATGACCACATGCTGGTTTGGTTCATCTCGGGAGAAACCAAGATCATACAGGCACTTTCCACCTTCAGCTTCAAGACAGGTGACATTTTCCTGATCCCAAGGAACGAACTGGCCACCATAATCAACTATCCGAAAAACGGATTGCCCCATAAGACCGTGGTCATGCACCTTTGCACTGATCGGCTGAAAAAATTCTATGAAAAAACCGAACATCAAAAGAACACACTGCCCCAGCATAAAATATACCGCTTCAGCAACCACCCGCTATTGGAAAGTTGCCTGGCTTCGTTGATCCCCTATTTTGATGTAGAAAGTGAATTCCCCGAAAGCCTGGCCGGCCTTAAAATTGAAGAGGCGATAAACATCCTGCGTCTTATCGATCCAAGTGTGGACAGTGTCCTTGCCAATTTTGATGTTCCGGGCAAGATTGACCTCATTGATTTTATGCAGCGCAACTTCATGTTCAACATGCCCATGGAGAAACTAGGTTACCTGACCGGCAGGAGCCTGTCCACCTTTAACAGGGATTTTAGAAAACTCTTCCATACAACGCCACAAAAATGGCTTACCGATAAAAGACTGGAACTGGCGTATTACTACCTCGATGAGAAAAAGAAAAAACCAACCGAGATCTACCTGGAAGTCGGTTTCGAAGACCTCTCCCATTTCTCTTTTATCTTTAAAAAGAAATACGGGATTTCTCCCAATCAGCTCCATAAATAGATAATGACAACGAAACCTGCGACATCGAAGCGCCCTACTAAGCGAAATGAACTTAAAAAGTTTGTGATTGACTTTTGGCTGAGCGAGTTAGGAATATCTCTAAGCTTTCGAATATTGGTAAATTACATACAGTCGTAGGCAAATACTTTATCTCTACAGCAAGTTCCATTGTACTGGGTATTAGGATTTCGGTTGTCGCATTCCACTGCGTTGTACCACTTCCTGCCGCCATTTAGGCTTTGTTCTAGGCACACTCAACCACTGGTGGGACATTCCTTGATGCGGCCCAGGTCTTCTGTAAGTAGCATCTGCCGAACCGAATTGAGCACTTGCCATAGAGGTGCACCCCGATCGTCCAGATCTGCAATATACACGAATTCATAATTATCGTTTTGATAAGCAATTTTCGAATTTCCTGGTCGCTATTGTGACCAATGGGTTGACCTTCTCCAATCAATAGTCCCGATCTTATGCATGAACGAACATAATGATCTACTAGCAAACAATATCTAGCAGGTATTGTTTGCGTATGTAATCTACACCCAAAACAATTTTAGCGAGTAACATGAAAACCAGTTCTGTAAAATCGGACCTTAAGGTCATCCTGTCTTTTGCAGCAATCTATATGATCTGGGGTACCACCTATCTTGCCACAAAGATCGGTATCGAAGAACTCCCACCATTTCTCATGGCAACAATGCGCTACCTGGTGGCAGCAACCGCACTACTTGGCTTCTGCATTGTCAAAAAGCAACGGTCAGGCAAACTTGCCATCCTAAGGAACATGGTGCTGGGCGCACTGCTGCTCACTCTCGGACAGGGCATATTATTCTGGGCACAGTTGCACCTGTCCTCGGGATTGACCGCTGTACTTGCTTCTACGCTACCCATCTGCTACATACTAGTGGACCGCAAAAACTGGAAGGGCTACTTCCACAGCAAGCTCACCATCTCTAGTATCCTGCTTGGCCTTGCAGGAATCATCCTTTTGTTCCTTGACCAGCTATCAGGCGGGGCTGGGGATGGGAAATTGGTGCTCCTCGCATCGTTAACTGTAATTTTTTCTTGTCTCTGCTGGGCATGGGGGTCGATCTATTACAAGCAGCATTCCACTTCCGACACCCTTTTTCCAGATGTTTCCTTGCAGCTACTGGGCGGGGCGGTCGCATGTTTTGCTGTCAGCATTTCTACAGAACCGTTAAAGGACATTGACCTGTACCAGGTTTCTTTCCGGACCTGGGTGGCGGTGGCTTACCTTGCTATAGCGGGATCTATTATTGCCTTTTCCGCCCTGTATTTCCTGCTCTCAGTGCGCCCGGCGGCAGTGGTCGGCACTTATGCCTATATCAATCCGATCATCGCGGTGCTGCTAGGGGTGATGGTGGCAGAAGAAAAAATTTCGGCAATACAGATTCTCGGGATTGCCGTAATACTGACAGGAGCTTACCTCTCCAACCGAGTTAAGCTAAAAACTTAGAGTCCGCAGATCGTGTAAGTGTTAGCTTTTGCAGAATGGTAGACCTTCATCAATGGTTCCGATTTTTTTCAGCTTAAGCTGAATTTTTTAATTCATCAATAGACCCAGAATATGGTTGATTTAGTGCAGCATGACCGATGTAGGCCTAAGCTGTTTATCAAGAAGATCTTAACTATGAAAGCCGGCAGAGCAATTTCCCAGATACAATATCCAGCCCTAATATAAGCCCACCCAGACTTTTTAGCCCGACCAGTTCCAAGGAATATCTACCGGCAATTTGGGATTCGATCTTGACTGATACCAATTTCAATAAATTCGCCCGAACCATACTTGGTACGGCTTAAGAGGGCCTAATTTTTCCTGCTTTGCCATGATTATAGGTTTTTGATATGTAGAGATTTTATAATTTTAAAGATTGACATTTCTCATTTGGTGCTCCGGAAACAGTTAGCCGATCTGCTTGGCGAGATCATCGCCCATATCATCCATTGTATTCCACGCTATGCCCAAGCTGGTTGGCTCGGGATACACTACACCACTTTTTCCCCGCCGTCCATACCACGAAAAGTTCCGATTTCCTGCGGCTCGATGACGTAAGTAGTTTCGATAAGTCGGATCTCAAAGCTGTCCATAACGGAGTTTTTACTTAACCACGCCTGATCAAAATTTGTTCAGTTTAGCATACAAAACCTGCCCATCGTTGAAAAGAAATATGGAATATACCTTGGACGATATTCGTGCACATCATCGTGAAATTGGAATGATTATTGAAGTTCCAAGATTAACCAAAGACCATTTCCTATGCAGAATATTGACTTTAACCTCATGCTGAAAGAGCATACGCCAAACCTCAAAAGCTTTGCCTATAAATTTACCAAGGATTCCGAAGTTGCCGATGATCTTTATCAGGACACCATGGTCAAAGCGATTCGATATTTTGCACAGTTCAAGGAAGGAACAAACATGAGGGCATGGCTTTTTACCATTATGCGCAACACTTTCATCAACGATTACCGCAGGGATACCAGAAAAAATGCACTGATCACCCAGGAAGATGAAATATCTTCTGCCAATCTTTTGAGTAGTTCAACTACAAACCGCGCCGAGGGCAGCTTCGCTATGGCCGACATCCAAAAAGCCTTATCGACGCTGGAAGCTAAATACCGTGTCCCATTTGTCAAATATTTTGAAGGATATAAATACGAAGAGATCGCCCAGGAAATGGACATTCCCATTGGGACGGTAAAAACGCGTATCCACATCGCAAGGCAGACCCTGCAGAAACGGTTGAAGACCTATAGCAAATAGGCCGTTAGTACTGGATTAAATGTTGTCTTTTACGGAGCCAGTGGCAGGGTAAACGAAAATTTCGAACCGGCACCAACAGCGCTTTCAAGATTGATCTTGGATCCGTGGAGTCTCAAGATTTCCGATACGAGATATAACCCGATGCCAAACCCTGCTATAGACTGGGCAGAGTCATTGTCGACACGGTAGTATCTATCAAATAGGTGCGCTTGATCTTTGTCGCTTATGCCTACACCATTATCTGCTACTGCTACACAGAGTGATGACCCCTGGATTTCACAGCTAACCGCAACTGAACTACCCTGAGGAGAATACTTTACTGCATTGGTAATCAGATTGCTCAACACCTGCCCAATTTTATCGCGATCAGCATGAACGCAAACCTGCCCGCACGGACTATAGGTTATCTGATGTTTGGGAGATAACACGATCATCTCCTCTACGATTTCTTCGACTAGACCATCCATTAGGAAGACCGTTTTTGAAAGACCCAGGTTCCCAGACTCCAATCGGTCCATACTCAAAAAATCATGGACGATCGTAGCCATTCGCTTCGCCTGCAATTCAGCTCTACCCAGAACTGACAAATGCACTTTTGCGTTTTTCCTCCTGCTTCTTTTCGGTAATATCCCTAACGATTTTCGAAAGGCCGATAATTTCACCGTCCTTATCCCTGATCGGTGAAATAGAAAGTGAAACGTCCAATACAGTTTTATCCTTGGCAATCCGCTGGGTCTCAAAATGCCGTACAACTTCTCCCGCCCTGAGCCGGTCATAGATTTCCTGCTCTTCGGCGAGCCTATCTATGGGCATCAGGATAGATAAAGGCTTTCCGATCATTTCCTGGGCAGTATAGCCAAAGGTCCTTTCGGCCGATCTGTTCCAGCTGGTTACGATATTGTTCAAATCCTTACTGATTATCGCATCGTAGGAAGATGCGATAATGTCAGCTGACATCTTCAACTTTGCCTCACTTTCTTCCAAGCGGCGCAAAAGTTCTTCCCTCCGCTGCGCTTGGTTCACCATTTCGGAAATATCCCGAGTAAAGCAGCGCGTATGGATAAACTCCTCACCTTTCCTAAATACATTGGAATTGATCAGTACATGCTTTATTGATCCATCCTTGCACTTGAGCCTCGCCTGATAATTGACCAGCGTTTCATTATTCCCCAGTCGGGCCAGGATATCATTGATCACCGGCTCATCGGCATGGAAGTTGCTGATCGGCAATCCTACATATTCATCTTGGGTGTAGCCCAGTGCATCAAGTTCTGCCTGGTTCGCCCAAATGATAATCCCGTTCTTATCCACCCAGTGCAACGGAATGGATGCGTTTTCGACAAAATCCACCAATTCCTCTAATGGAATTTGCAGCCTAGTCTTATAATTTGTGGTTTCCATAAGTGTTAATAATACGGTATGATTTGTTTATTCCAAAAATCGTTACAAAGACTTGTTAAACCAGATCAGTCTAAAGTTAGCAGGTTTAAAGTATAATCTTATAAAAAAAATAAACATTCTACAGGTGCCGAAAAAGCATTTACATTCATTTATCATGTATACAGACTGGATCAGATAAATAGCCCACTATCAAACACAAATGGGCGATCATCTGTTAATTGAGCAATGTGTATCTTAGCAATCCACTAAACCTACCTTTGATGGAAAATTTTTCACCGCTAACACGGAACATAATTTCGGTATCACCCATTCCTACCGCCATCGTAGATACTGATATGCGATACCTCGCCGTATCAGAAACCTGGATCAGCTTTTATCATCTCCATGGTGTTCAGCTGATCGGAAAATCCCACTATGAAATGTTCCCAGAAATCGGAGCGAACTGGAAAAAAATACATGCCGAATGTCTTTTGGGCAACGACCAGCACGATCCCAACGAGAGATTTGAACGTGCAGATGGATCGGCAATATACCTCAAATGGGAAGTTAGGCATTTTAGGAACGATGATGGCAAGATTGCCGGGATGATGATGACCAGCGAGGACGTATCCAAGAACACGGGAACCATACTGAATGAGAACAGGTTCCAGCTTTTCATGGACCATTTTCCCGGGATGTGCTGGATCTCCGCAAGTGACCAGACTCTTAAATATGCCAACAAGTGCTTCTATGAGACGCTCCACCTTACAGATGAGGTCCTAGGAAAAAACAGTACGGAGATTTTTGGGAACGATATCGCAGCAGCAGCCAATGTACGAGACAGGCACGTCCTGGAGACGGGCCGGGGCCTCGATTTCCAGCAGACCTCAAGGGACCAGCATGGACATCCACAGGTCTATAAGATATACAAATTCCCTTTTACCGATTCCAAGGGCGAGGGAAACATGGTCGGTTCGATCGCCTTTGACATTACCAAGAGCACCCTGCTCAGGGAAGAGCTTGATAAGAGCGAGGCGCAGTTCAAGCTCGCATTTGAACATTCGCTGATCGGTATGGCACTGATCAGTCCGGACGGGAAATGGAAAAGGGTGAACAAAAGCCTTTGCCAGATGCTCGGTTATTCCGAACAGGAAATGAAAAGCTTGTCGGTACACAACCTGACCCATCCAGATGACAGGGAACGGTCGCTGGCCATGCTCAATGAACTGAGCTCGGGAAGCCTTGAACGGACTAAATTTGAAAAGCGCTATCTCCATAGGAACGGAAGTACCATCTGGGTAATCATAGCGGCAACCATGCTCTACGGCAACCACGGACAGCCCCTATACTACGTCTCACAGATCGAGGATATCACCAAGCGCAAGGAGATAGAGAACGACCTGATCCTCAGCGAAAAAAAATATAGGACGATCTTTGAAAATGTGCAGGACGTCTTCTACCAGACTGACCAGAACGGGATCGTGATAGAGATCAGCCCATCTATTGAAAAATATTCGGGATATACCCGGGAAAGCATCATTGGAAAACCGGTATCGGATTTCTATTTTTATCCGCACGATAGGGACAGGATCGTCGAATGGTCACCGAAAACGGGCATGTTGTAGCAACCGAAGTCTAATCGGCTGTTAAAAGCTTATCATATTCTTGGACTATCAGAATTCGAAGATTATATTAATAATTTTCAGGATAAGTTTGAAGATGAATTGTGGGCACTTGTTAAATATGACCTTACTTCAAGTAATTGGGAACGACTTTTAAAACGCAAAATAGACTATCTTATCCAGTCAAAACGAAGTTTAATGAACCCTGAAACTATTTCTTATCAATATGATTTAGCTATTGTAGCAGCCTTAAAACATACGGAATTAGAAGCAGTATTACATTTACCTGCAAAATGGGAAACCTTCAAGCTACCTAATGACCCGACTGAATATCATAAGGGAATATTTGAAAAAGAAAACAAGAAGATAAAAGTTCTAGCAGCAGCTGCACCACAAATGGGAATGGTTCCAGCTTCTGTCATAACAAATAAGATAATAACTAGTTTTCGGCCTAAACATGTTGTTATGGTTGGAATCGCTGGTGGAGTTAAAGGAGTTGGAAATTTTGGTGATATTTTAATCACTGAAATATCATACGACAGTGGAAGCGGAAAAATTAAGTCAGACGAAAATGAAAATTCCATTTTCGAGCCAGATTATAAATCTATTGAGATGGATGTCGATTTAAGGGAAGCTTTACAAAGTTGTAAGATTAACAGAAAATATCTTGATGAAATAAAAAAAAACTGGCACGGTAATAAACCAACGGAAGAACTCAATATTCATATAGGGCCTTTAGCCAGCGGTGCAGGTGTTGTTCAGAACAGCAAAATAATTGATGAAATTAAAGGTCACAGTAGAAAGTTAATTGGCATTGATATGGAAACTTATGGAGTCTTTTATACTGTTAAGAATTGTTCGAAACCAAGACCCTTAACTGTTTCATCTTTCAAATCTCTTTGTGACTTTGGAGATAAAGATAAAAATGACGATTATCAAAAATATTCTGCATACACAAGCGCCAGATTTCTATATGAATTTGCAACTAATGAAATGCCCTTCTAGATTTGATAAGTTGAGTTATAAAAGAGAAAACAACGATAATATAATTGACGTAGCTTTATCCGTTTTCGTAACAGAAGGCTTGAAGGCTATCTTCTTGATTGCAATCGCGACGATGAAAACCTAGAATAAAATATATTATGGACGGATGTTTATAAAAAATCAAAATATCAATAGGACGTTGCAAATGAATAACTTATCTTTACTTAACAACAAATTGTTCTTTCAAACCTAGTCAAATCATATCAAAATAACTGGTGCCCAATTTAGTGCCCACATTGAAATAATGACGATGTAATTTTCACAACTTGCTCAGTTAGTACCGATTGGATTAATAAGTCATTATCCCAGCGGGATCACCTTTTGGGAAAAGTCTAAATTATTTAGATTTGTCCCATTTTTTTTACCTCCTAACTTATTGTCAATCAAGCACAAAATAATGATTGCTTCGTTAATTCTTGTGGTTCGAAAACTCAATAGCACGATTAGCAGGGTTTTTGCTTTTAGGGAATTGCCAAAATCGCATGAATTCACAAAACTTTGGTGAGTAAGGCAAAATGGTTAAAATTGACTCACTGAATTGTACATAATCAATTATTGTACAAGTTGTTACAAACTGAACATCTTGTGTATTTTAAGAAGCAAAGCTATGTTTGCATCATCGTTATCTATTGTTTTTTAACGGTGATGCAGCTCTCGAACCGAATTCGGTTCTCGGGTTGTTTAACTAAAATCGAGAGATGATGAAGACCAATTTTAGCCTGCTTTTCTATTTGAAAAAGCAAAAGAATTATGTAAGTGGAAATGTGCCGATCTACATGAGGATTACCGTAGCCGGAAATCGTGCAGAGATGGCCACCAATCCTGAATTGCGACCCAAAGCGATGGAACGCCAAGGGCGGCCGATAATAATATCACAGACAAAACTTTAAATATATTAGCAAATCAGAGATTCACGTCAAAATTATGCGAACCTATTTAGGCAGATTGCTCTTGTTAAGGAAGATCTTTATATTCATATTTACATCAAATTTTAACTAACCTACTAGTTGGGCACATAGCCTTTTTGAAATCCTTTATGAAATACCTTTTTTCCCCTATCCTCTTTTTTCTTTTACTCAAGAACTTCGCCTTTGCTCAACAGATTTATTCCCAAGCTTATGGAAACCCTAAAGATCCAGCAATAATTTTTGTTCACGGCGGACCACGGGGAAATGCAACCTTATTTGAAGGCACTACTGCGTCTTTATTGGCTGAAAAAGGATTTTATGTTATTGTCTACGATCGCAGAGGCGAGGGAAGATCACAAAATACCGTTGCAAGTATGACTTTTACGGAGGCATTTGCAGATATGGATAAACTAATCGAAAAGTATAAAGTAAAAAAGGTCTCTATTATAGGACATAGTTTTGGCGGCCTTGTCTCTACCTTGTATACACATGCTCGACCACAAAACGTGGAACGATTGATATTGGTTGGTGCACTATTCTCACAACAAGAAACATATGACCATATTTTAAAAAGCACCGCTAAAATAGCCGTAGAAAAAGGTGATACCGAATCATTGCAGAATATTTCTGCAATTGATAAACTAGATCGTAGCAGCGCAGACTATCGCAAAAAATGCTATGAGGTTGCTAGCAAATATGGATATTTCGATATGCCCTCGCCTACCCCCGAATCTCAACAACTTAGATTACGCTATCAAAACAGCGAATTTGGCAAAAATAATATCCGCAATGACCAAGCTCCATTGCTGTTTTATAAAAATGAGAAAAAAGTTAACATCGACACCAAACCATTGCTAATAGCTATCAAAAAAATGCAGGTAAAAATCTTTGGTATCTATGGTAAAGATGACGGGATATTTTCTAGTAAACAGATTAGTGATTTGATACTAATTACTGGCAGCAAACATTTCGATTTGATAGAGAACTGCTCACATTACCCTTTTGTAGACCAGCAAAAGCTTTTTATTGCTGATATCGTGAAATTTATGCATGCGAGCTAGCGGAGTCCAAAATTTTGATACGATTCATCCTGATTATTTTAAAATTAAGCATTTGAAAAAGCTAGTAACATTTTCATTTTTATGTGTACTCTTTACTTGCAGTGTTTTTGCGCAGCGTACTAAAAATCCTAAGCAGGATGATTATTTGTTCTTCCTACATAATAGATTTACCGAAGAAATGCCTTTACAGGCAGCACATCCAGAATATGGCAAATCACAATATTCTGAAATTATAGCTGCCTTTAACAGCGCAGGTTTTAAAGTGCTTAGTGAAAAGAGACCCATCGGTACTGACATTACTGTTGATGCAAAGAAAATTATAATTCAGATAGATAGTTTATTGCAGTTGGGCGTACCTGCTAACCATATTACTGTAGTTGGCATATCAAAAGGAGGATACATTGCACAAATGACATCCACTTTGTTAGCAAATCCTGATGTTAACTTTGTCTTTATCGGCAGTTATCGCAATCAGGATTTAACTAAGATGCCTGATATTGACTTTTGCGGAAACATATTGAATATTTATGAGAAGTCTGACGAGTTTGGAGTTTCAGCGATTGCTAGAAAAGAATCCTCCAAATTAAAGGTGAAACGTTTCAAAGAAATAGAATTAAATACTGGTTTAAAGCATGGATTCTTGTTTCGCCCACTTAAAGAATGGATCGTACCTGTAACAATGTGGGCTAATCGAAAATATGATCTTCTCTTATCCGAACAATAAAATATTTTTAAATTTAGTTTGCACGTCGTCAGATAAACTTTTGCTACCACCGTTACGCTGCTAACAGTGTTCCTATTTAAAGCGTATCAAAAACGATGGGACATACCAATATCAGGACAACACAGCACTGTGCAAAGATTTTGGATATTAAAGTAAGCGAGGATATGGATACCAGATACTGTAAAATCAGCTGAGCTAAAAATATGCTCAAGTAGAAGCGAAGAAAAAAATATCGCTCCATTAAGCTGTTGAAAAATCTACGGTCTCTTGGGATCAAGCAGGCCCACACCTTAAAAAGGCGCATGGTATAGCTCTATTCCACACTTTCAAATCCACCTAATAATTACAAAAAGGTCTCATTCCCTTTCCGTATCTGGTATAAAAAGCTTTTCCTTAACCCATAACTTTGATCTGGGACTTGCTACAGACCTTGTGGCACTTGATGATTAAAATGATGCCTAACATTGAACTGACTTGAGCATTGTATCGAAGGGATATATCATCTTCAACCAAAAAATTAATGGTAATTGTTAAGCTTTTTAAAACCATATTATCGCTTCAATCGTTTATCTCAAAAATATTTTTATTTGAATACTACATCACATACAAATCAGCAGTTAGACCCGCAATTTCTTAGTTCAGAAATACTGAACAAAGTTTTGGATGCCAGTGTAACAGGCATCGTAATTACCGATAACTTGCTGCCTGATAATCCCATCATCTACTGTAATCCAGCATTTGAGCAAATTTCGGGCTATAGCAGAAACGAGATCATCGGGCACAACTGCCGTTTCCTACAGGGGAAGGATCGTAGACAGGATGAACGAAAAGTGATCTCAGATGCGATTGCCCGCGGAGAATCTTGCAATGTTGAGATCAGGAACTATACAAAGGAAGGGAAACTGTTCTGGAACGAACTTTACATCTCCGCAGTCAAAGACAACAATGGCAGGGTCACTAATTTCATCGGTATCCAAAACGACGTGACAAAACGCAAGAAATCCCAGCTGGAATTAGAGCTTAACCAGCAGGAAACCGAGAAGAAAGTAGAAGAGCGTACCAGAATGCTTAGAGAAAGCCAGGAATACCTGAGCAGTATTGTTGAGACCATCCGTGAAAGCCTGATTGTGATGGACAGGGACTACAAAGTGCTTAGCGCCAACAACCATTTCTTGAATACCTTCAAGGTTTCAATCAATGAAACAAAGGGAAAGTTGCTGTATGATCTGGGCAACGGACAATGGAATATCCCAGAGTTGAGAAAAATGATGGAAGAAATTCTGCCCACCAACAATCCAGTTTTGGATTATGAGGTAGAACACGAATTTCCGCATATCGGTAAGAAATTGATGCTGCTCAATGCGCACCGGATAGAACTTGAGGGGCGTTACAAGGACTGGATTTTATTGGCAATTGAAGATATTACTGAACGTAGGGCTATACAACAACGTAAGGATGATTTCCTTTCAATTGCCAGCCATGAGCTGAAAACCCCACTTACCACAATAGTTGGATACATGCAGATGATGGATAGGATGATGCCCGAAAATGCTACAGATAAATTCAAGAAGATTGTAGATAAAACAGGGAAATATGTACGGAGGCTCAATCAGTTGTTAACAGAGTTGCTCGACGTTTCAAGGATCCAGACAGGTAATATTGAGCTTCATCGTGAGGAATTTGATTTCGATAGAATGGTTGCAGAAACGGTTGAAGGTATAAGGACAGCCTCACCCAAACGAAACATTGAGTTGATAGGTAATGTTAAAAGACCTTTTTTAGGGGACGAATCCCACCTGATCCAAGTTGTGTCCAATCTTCTCAGCAATGCTATTAAATATTCGCCAGAGGATAGTGATATCATTGTGCATGTTTCCAACATTAGCAACTTCATCAAGTTTTCGGTTACAGACCAGGGAATGGGGATCAGCGAAGAGGAACAGTCCAAAATATTTGAACGTTTTTATCGCGTTGGGGAGGTACAGCGCCATTATCCAGGGATGGGTATAGGTCTTTACATATGCCAACAGATCATCCAAAAC